>SXGQ01551973.1_pt1 | contig 16008 bp, 11 predicted proteins | sample 3178371 | NCBI WGS metagenome assembly SXGQ01 (sample SAMN11356859, study PRJNA531348) | freshwater metagenome | isolation source: freshwater sample F1-20 | place: China: Fuxian Lake, Yuxi | collected 2017-12-25
CAAGCCGTTCGGCCCGGTGCTGTCCGACGCGGTGAGCGATCAGCTGCGGACCGTGCTCGGCCCGTCCGGCAAGCGGCCGGCCGCCATCACCGAACGGGTCACCAAGACCTGGGAACTCGGCGAGGGCTGGGCCAAGCACGTCGCCGTGGAACTCGCCCTGGGCACCCGGGAGGGCAGCAGCGTGCGCGGCGGGCCACTGGGCGCTCTGCACGAGGGTGCACTGCCCGACGCCGCCGCGGTGGACACGGCCGTCGACGGCGCCGTGGCGGCCGTCGCCGCTCGCCGCGGTATCGCGGTCGCCCTGCCCTCGGCCGGTCCGGTCGGCGGCGGGGTGGTGGATTCGGCCGCCTTGACCGAGTTCGCCGAGACCGTCACCGGCCGCGACGGGGTGCTGGCATCGGCCGCCCGCATGGTGCTGGGGCAGCTCGGACTGGACACCCCGGTCAGCGCCGCCCGCCCGGCCACCGACGCCGAGTTGATCGACCTGGTCACCGCCGAACTCGGTGCGGACTGGCCGCGTCTGGTGGCGCCGGTGTTCGACGCCCGCAAGGCGGTGCTGCTCGACGACCGCTGGGCGAGCGCCCGCGAGGACCTGGTCCGGCTGTGGCTGGCCGAGGAGGACGACGTCGAGGCCGACTGGCAGCGGCTCTCCGAGCGGTTCGAGGGCGCCGGCCACGCGGTGGCGACCCAGGCCGACTGGTGGCGGGCGCGAGCGTTGGCCGAGGGCCGTCTGGTGCACGCCGGCTTGTACGCCCGGATCGCCGCGGGTGCGGAGAACCCGGGCCCGGGCCGCTACCACGGCGAGATCGCCGTCGTCACCGGCGCCTCGAAGGGGTCCATCGCCGCATCGGTGGTCGCGGCACTGCTCGACGGTGGCGCCACCGTCGTGGCCACCACCTCCAAGCTCGACGACGAACGACTGGCGTTCTACAAGAGTCTGTACCGCGAGCACGCCCGGTTCGATGCGGCACTGTGGGTGCTGCCGGCCAACATGGCGTCCTACGCCGATATCGACGCGCTGGTCTCCTGGATCGGCAACGACCAGTCGGAGAATCTGGGGCCCAAGGCCATTCACGTCAAGGACGCCCAGACGCCGACCCTGTTGTTCCCGTTCGCCGCCCCTCGGGTGGCCGGGGATCTCTCCGAGGCCGGTTCCCGCTCCGAGATGGAGATGAAGGTTCTGCTGTGGGCCGTCGAGCGGCTGATCGGCGGGCTGTCGGCGATCGGTGCCGAACGCGATATCGCCTCCCGATTGCATGTCGTGCTGCCCGGCTCGCCCAACCGCGGCATGTTCGGCGGCGACGGCGCCTACGGCGAGTCCAAGTCCGCCCTGGACGCGGTGGTGAGCCGCTGGAGCGCGGAGTCCTCGTGGTCGCAGCGGGTCACCATCGCCCATGCGCTGATCGGCTGGACCAAGGGCACCGGTCTGATGGGGCACAACGACGCCATCGTCGAGGCCGTCGAGGAGGCGGGGGTGCGTACCTACAGCACCGCGGCGATGGCCGCGCTGCTGCTCGACCGGTGCGCGCCGGAGGCGCGGGTGGCCGCCGCCGAAGCGCCGCTGCAGGCCGATCTGACCGGAGGTTTGGGGGATGTCGACCTGGACATGGCCGAGTTGGCCGCGAAGGCCCGCGCCGAGATGTCCTCCGCGGCAGAGCGTTCCGGGCGCCCGGCGCAGGGCACCATCGCGGCGCTGCCCTCGCCGCCGCGCGGACACCGGCCGGCCCCGCCACCGGTCTTCGAGGATCTCGACGTCGACCCCGCCGATCTGGTCGTCATCGTCGGCGGCGCCGAACTGGGCCCCTACGGCTCGTCGCGGACCCGCTTCGAGATGGAGGTCGACAACGAACTGTCGGCGGCCGGCGTGCTCGAATTGGCCTGGACCACCGGACTTCTGGTGTGGGAGGACGATCCCAAACCGGGCTGGTACGACGTCGCCAGTGGCGAGCTGGTGCCGGAGGAGCAGATCTGCGAGCGCTACCACGACGCCGTCGTACAGCGCTGCGGCATCCGCGAGTTCGTCGCCGACGGCGCCCTGCAGGCCGACCACACCGCGGCACTGCTGGTCAGCGTGTTCCTCGACCGCGACTTCAGCTTCGTGGTGTCCTCCCAGGCACAGGCCCGAGCCTTCGAGGACGCCGACCCCGAGCACACCGTGGTGCGCCCGATCGGCGACGGCGGCGACTGGGAGGTGATCCGCAAGGCGGGCACCGAGATCCGGGTCCCCCGCAAGGCCACGCTGTCCCGCACGGTGGGCGCCCAGATCCCGACCGGATTCGACCCGACCGTGTGGGGCATCAGCGCCGACATGGTCAACTCGGTCGACCGGGTGGCGCTGTGGAACATGGTCGCCACCGTCGACGCGTTCCTGTCTTCGGGATTCACCCCGGCCGAACTCATGCGCTGGGTGCACCCCAGCCTGGTGGCCAGCACCCAGGGCACCGGCATGGGCGGTATGACCTCGATGCAGACGATGTTCCACGGCAACCTGCTGGGCACGCCCAAGCCGAACGACATCCTGCAGGAGGTGCTGCCGAATGTCGTTGCGGCCCATGTGATGCAGTCCTACGTCGGCGGCTACGGCGCGATGGTCCACCCGGTCGGCGCCTGTGCCACCGCCGCGGTGTCGGTGGAGGAGGGTGTCGACAAGATCCGGCTCGGCAAGGCCGAACTCGTGGTGACCGGCGGCTTCGACGACCTGACCGAGGAGGCGATCACCGGATTCGGTGACATGGCCGCCACCGCGGACACCGAGATGATGCGCGCGCGGGGTATCAGCGACGCGAAGATCTCGCGGGCCAACGACCGACGTCGGCTGGGCTTCCTGGAGGCCCAGGGTGGCGGGACGATCCTGCTGGCGCGCGGCGACCTGGCGTTGCGGATGGGACTGCCCGTGCTGGCCGTCGTCGGCTACGCGCAGAGTTTCGCCGACGGTGTGCACACCTCGATCCCGGCTCCCGGCCTGGGCGCCCTGGCGGCCGGCCGGGGTGGTCGCGAGTCGGGCCTGGCGCGGTCGCTGGCCGCGCTCGGGGTGGCCCCCGACGATATTGCGGTGATCTCCAAGCACGACACCTCGACGCTGGCCAACGACCCCAACGAGACCGAGTTGCACGAGCGCCTCGCCGAGGCGATGGGCCGGTCCGCGGGCGCACCGCTGTTCGTGGTGTCCCAGAAGAGCCTCACCGGCCACGCCAAGGGCGGCGCGGCGGTCTTCCAGATGATTGGTCTGTGCCAGGTCCTGCGGGACGGGGTGATCCCGCCCAATCGCAGCCTGGACTGCGTCGACGACGAACTGGCCGTGGCCGGCCACTTCGTCTGGCCGCGCGAGACGCTGCGGCTTGGTGACCGTTTCGCGCTGAAAGCCGGGCTGGTGACCAGCCTCGGCTTCGGCCACGTGTCCGGGCTGATCGCACTGGTACACCCGCAGGCCTTCCTGGCCGCCCTGCCGGAGGGGGAGCGGGAGAGCTACCTTGAGCGGTCGGCACAGCGGGTGCTGGCCGGCCAGCGGCGGCTGGCCTCGGCGATCGCCGGCGGCCGTCCGCTCTACGAGCGCCCCGCCGGTCGCCGATTCGACCGCGACGACCCGGAGAAGGCTTCCGAGGCCGCCATGCTGCTCGACCCCGCCGCGCGTCTCGGCGACGACGGGACCTACGTCCTCTGATGACCGTGCTCCTGGGCGCGGTGTCGCCGCGTGATCGTCACGCGGTGGGCTAAGGTCTGCGCGTGGCGATCGTGGGCGTGGGCATCGACGTGGTGTCGATACCGGACTTCGCCGAGCAGGTCGACCAGCCCGGCACGGTGTTCGCCGAGACGTTCACCCCCGGCGAGCGGCGCGACGCCGCCGACAAGAGTTCGCTGGCCGCCCGGCATCTGGCCGCCCGCTGGGCCGCCAAGGAGGCCGTCATCAAGGCCTGGTCGGGCTCGCGGTTCGCCCAGCGCCCGGTGCTGCCTGAGGGCGTTCACCGCGACATCGAGGTGATCACCGACATGTGGGGGCGCCCGCGGGTCCGGTTGGCCGGCGCGATCGCCGAGCACCTCGCCGATGTGCTGATCCACGTGTCGTTGACCCACGAGGGTGACACGGCGGCCGCCGTCGCCATCCTGGAGACGCCGTCGTAGCCGCGGCTACCCTCCGATCGGGATGCCGCCCCCGAATCCCGGCACCCACAAGGGGTTGAAGAGCGGGCCCGACGGGCTGTTCAGCGACGGGCCCCGGGGTTCGGCATGCAGGGACGCATGGCCGGGCTTCTGGCAGACACTGACTCCTCCGTTTTGGCCGCATCGGCTTCTGTCCGGAAACGCCGTCGCGACGGGCGCCGCGGCAACCGCGCAGATGACGGCCACTGTGGCCAGAAGGGGCTTCAGCAGTCTCGGTGTTGTGGCGTCGGCGGTTCTCATGGTCGCAACACTATCTTCGAGCAAATCGGAATTCACGAAATACATACCATATGTATAGACAGCGGACCGCTGCGGCGGCTCGGTAGTGTCGGTCCGGTGAGCGATCTGATCCATCGAGTCCGCGACGTGCTGCCCGAGGTGCGCGGAGACCTTGAGGACCTGGTGCGCATTGAATCGGTGTGGTCGGACCCGTCGCGGCGTGATGCGGTCCGGCGCAGCGCCCAGGCGGTGGCGGACCTGCTGCGCGGCGCCGGTTTCTCCAGTGTGAAGATCGTCAGTGCGGATGGGGCGCCGGCCGTCATCGCCCAGCACCCCGCACCTCCCGGCGCGCCGACGGTCCTGCTCTACGCCCATCACGACGTACAGCCCGAAGGTGACGTCGACCAATGGGATTCGCCACCGTTCGCACCGACCGAACGCGACGGCCGCTTGTATGGCCGGGGCACCGCCGACGATAAGGCCGGTATCGCCGTCCATCTGGCCGCGTTCCGTGCGCATGGCGGCAATCCGCCCGTCGGCGTCACGGTGTTCGTCGAGGGGGAGGAGGAGTGCGGATCCCCCTCGTTGAGTCGACTGCTCGACGCCCACAAGTCCACACTCGCCGCCGACGTCATCGTGATCGCCGATTCGGACAACTGGACCGCCGACATCCCGGCCCTGACGGTGTCGTTGCGGGGGCTGGCCGACTGCGTGGTCGAGGTGGCCACCCTGGACCACGGTCTGCACTCCGGGCTGTGGGGCGGGGTGGTGCCCGACGCGCTGATGGTCCTGGTTCGGCTGCTGGCCACCCTGCACGACGACGACGGCAACGTCGCGGTCGAGGGTCTGCACGAGGGCACCGCGGCCCCGGTGGACCGCGGGGCCGACTGGGTTCGCGCCGAGTCCGGTCTGCTCGACGGTGTCAGCGAAATCGGTTCGGGCACCGTGGCGCAACGTTTATGGGCCAAACCGGCCATCACCGTGATCGGCATCGACACCACACCCATCGACAAGGCGTCCAACACCCTCATCCCCCGGGCCCGGGCGAAGGTCAGCCTCCGGGTCGCGCCCGGTGGTGACTCCGCGGCACACCTGGCGGCGTTGCGCCGTCATCTCGAGGATCGCGCCCCCTGGGGCGCCCACGTCACCGTCACGACCGGTGACGTGGGCCAGCCCTACGCCATCGATGTTTCGGGTCCGGTCTACGACGCCGCCCGCGCGGCGTTTCGGGAGGCCTGGGGCCTCGACGCGGTCGATATGGGGATGGGCGGGTCCATCCCGTTCATCGCCGAATTCGCCGCCGCGTTCCCCGACGCCACCATCCTGGTCACCGGCGTGGAGGATCCCTCGACCCAGGCCCACAGCGTCAACGAGAGTCTGCACCTCGGTGTGCTGGAGCGGGCCGCGGCCACCGAAGCGCTGCTGATGGCGAAACTCGGCGCGTGCTATTCGGAGTAGGTCTCACCGCCGCGCGGGTAACCGCCGCCGTAGGTGGAGATGTGGACGTGGGTGAAGTGGTTGGCGTCATCGTTGCCCATATCCGCCATCAGGTGGGGCTTGCCCTTCGCGGGCAGGTACATCCGCTGCCAGATGACGTATTCCAGGTCGAACCGCTCGGCATTGGCCATCACGAACTCGGTGATGCGGTCACCGAGTGCCCTGCCCGCCGGGGTGCGGTAGTTCGGGATGATGACGTCGATGGCCAGGCCGGCGGGATGCCATTTCATGCTGTCCGGCCGGACGCCGCCGATATCTTTGATCTCGGGGAACCGCGCGCTGATGGCCCGCTTTGCCAGGATCGTCTTGACCTGCAGGCCGCGCTCCGAACCCACACCGTGCGGCAGCGCACGCCGTACCGAGCTCACCAGACTGGCCGCCGCCGGGTCGGCTACCGACTGGTGGGCCATCACGATCTGCGGCGCCCACCCGAGCGGCTGCGGTGGGGGCACCGGGGCGGCGGCGACCGCCGCCGGAAGGGCGAGGGCCGCCGCGGCCCAGGTCAGCGCACGGTGCCAACGGCTCATCGGCCCTCCGGTCATCAACTGGCGCGGTCGTGCCGCGATCGTTACTTGACCGTGATGTCGGTGGTGGTGGGGCCGGTGTTACATCTGGTGCGGCTGTTGTTACTCAGACTGACAGATCGGCGCGCAGCTTGGCGACGTGCCCGGTGGCCTTGACGTTGTAGCGGGCCAGTTCGATGGTGCCCTTCTCGTCGACGAGGAAGGTCGACCGGATGACGCCCTGGACCGTCTTGCCGTACATCGTCTTCTCGCCGAACGCGCCCCAGGCGGTCAGCACCTTCTTGTCCGGGTCGGAGAGCAGCGGAAAACTCAGTCCCTCGGCGTCGCGGAACCTGGCGAGTTTTTCGGGCTTGTCCGGCGAGATCCCGATGACGTCGATCCCGGCCCCGTTGAGTTCGGCGAGGCTGTCCCGGAAATCGCACGCCTGCTTGGTGCAGCCGGGTGTCGACGCGGCCGGGTAGAAATAGACGATCACCTTGCGGCCCGTGAAGTCCGAGAGCTTGACGTTCTTGCCGTCGGCATCGGTCAGGCTGAATGCCGGGGCCTTGTCGCCGGCTTCGAGTCGTGCTGTGTCGGTCACGTTCGCAATCCCTTCGGTCTGCCGGTCCGCGCCCTTTGCCTCGTGGCGGCCCGGCTCTGATCTAGGGTAATGCGGCAGTGCGGCTCATCTCCCACCCGAAGCGAGGACACCAAGTGGCGGACCGGGATCCCGAGGTCATCAAGCAGGACATCGCCGTGGCACGCGAACGCCTGGCGTCGACGGTCGACTCCCTGGCCGAGCGGGCCAACCCCCAGCGGGTCGCCGATGACCTCAAATCCGCGGTGCTGCGATTCCTCAAGCGACCGGCGGTGGCCGCGACGCTGGCCGGTGTCGGGATGGTGACCGTGGTCGTCGTGGTGCGGCGCATCCGCAACTAAGCGCGACGACGCCGAAACCAGCCGCTCAACGGCAGTCGGGGGACCGGGGGGTTTGCGACCCTGCCGACGCGGCAGCAGGTCAGGACCCGAACCTCGCTGCCGTCCGAGCCGCCGATCGAGCCCTGCTCCGCCACCACGCCGCGTTCCGTTCGCTATCTCCTGCAGCTAACCTATGTAATGAGCGTAGGCGATTCAAAGAACCATTTCAAAGCCACTCGATCGCCATATTCCGAGCCGTTACAGCTATCTCACTTCGCTGCATTATGCGGTTACCGCCGGGGATGTCTCCAATCCGTCATGACTGTCGGCTTGAAATTTTCGACCATGCTGCTAATTTCGCGGCTAATGCCTGCTCAACCGGCTCGATCTGAGGCCCTCGACGCTCTAGGCGGTGCCCGCGATCTGCTGCGCGCCGGTTGCGATGCGATGCTGGACCCTCAGGTGCTGCTGGAAGCGGTGACGGACAACCGCGGAACGATCACCGATTTCGTCTACCGCGAACTCAACCAGGCGACGTGTGACTACCTCGGCCTCGCCCGCGAGGACCTCCTCGGCCACGGTCTGCTGGAGTTGACACCGGGTGTCGCCGGGTCCGGATTGTTCGCCCAATACCTGCAGTGTCTGGACACCGGCGAACCGGTGATCATGGACGATTTCACCTACGACAACGAGATTCTCGCCGACACCCGCCGCTACGACCTGCGAGCCACCCGGGTCACCGCGACGTTGATCAACCTCACCTGGCGCGATGTCACCGATCGGTTCCGGGTTACCCGACTCCTCGCCGAGGCCCGCGAAATGCAGCGCAAATCCGATACCCGTTGGCGCCGGTTGGTCGACAACTCCGGGATCGGCATGGCGACGTGCACGCCCGACGGCATTTTCCAGACGGTCAACCCGGCCTTGTGCGCCTTCTTCGGCTATGACGCCGAGACCCTGCGCACGAAGACCTGGCAGGACCTGACCGCTCCGGACTATCTGGAGGTCGACGTCAAGTACGCCGAGGAAGTTCTGGCCGGACGCAGTGAGTCCTACCGGATGACCAAGCAGTTCGTCCATGCCGACGGTCACCTGATCTGGGGGGATCTCTCGGTGAGTTGTCTTCGGACGAGCGGCGGCGAGGTGGAGAGTTTCATCGCACAGGTCATCGACGTCACCACCGAAGTGCATGCGCTGCAACGGCTGGCCGCTCAGGACGAACGGAACCGGGTCCTCGTGGAGCGTCTCGAGGAGCAGGGTGAGCGCCTCACCACGGAGTTACGCAGTGCAGTGGCCTACGTCTCCTCGATCCTTCCGGGTGACCTCGACGGACAGGTTCGGGTGTCCTCCCGCTATCTGCCGTCCCAAGAACTGGCCGGCGACAGTTTCGACTACCGGTGGATCGACGAGGATCACCTCATCGTCTATCTCATCGACGTATCCGGGCACGGAATCGGTGCCGCACTGCTCTCGGTGTCGGTACACAACCTGCTCCGTTCCCATTCGCTGTCCTTGCGGACTCTGTTGAGTCCGGACAAGGTCCTGTCCGATCTGAATCGGAGGTTCCAAATGGAACAGCAGGACGGGAAATACCTCACGATGTGGTTCGGGGTCTACGAATTGTCGACCCGCACCCTTCGCTATGCCAGCGCAGGCGCACCACCGGCATTCGCATTCGCCGCCGAGACCCCGGGCGTCGCTGTGGAGTTGTCCACCGGGGGCCGGCCACTCGGGATGTTCTCGGACTCGACCTACTCCTCGCGCCGCTTCGCGGTGCCGCCGGGCTGCCGCATGCTCCTCTTCAGTGACGGTGTCTACGAGTTCGACCTGGACCGGGATGGGCAACTGTCCCTGGCGGGTTTCAAGGACATGGTGGCCCGGCTGCCGGAGCCGTCTCTCGACCATCTCCTCGACGCCTTGCGGGACATGACGCCCTCCGGTGTGTTCGATGACGACTGCTCACTGGTTCAGGTGCACTTCGACTGACCAGCGCGGGTCACGGCCGGCCGATCTTGAAGCTTCGCCAGATACGTTGCCAGGCCTCGTCATTGGCGGGCTCCAATTCCAGGAGCCGATAACCGACGTCGAAGTACTCGGGGCGCACGATCGCGGACTTCACGTTCGCCGGGATGACGCCGTCGGTGATCAGGGAGTCCGGGTCGATGGACACCTGCGGGGGCTGATAGCCGATCGCCGCGAAGTTGAGCCTGGCAACCTCCGCATCGAGCATATGGTTGACGAAAAGGTGCGACAGGACGGGGTTCTTGCCGCCGCGCAGGATCACCATCAGGTCGTTGTCCACCAGACCCCTGCCGTCGGAGGGGAACCAGTAGCGCAGGATGTCGGGGCTGACACCCTCCGGCAGGAAGTTCACGGCGTTGATGATGTCGCCGGACCACATCTGCGAGACGCCGAGCAAGCCGGCGGGCAGTTCGCTGAACATGGTGACGCTGACCGCCGGTGCGGTGTTCGCCTTCATCTCGGCCAGGGCCTCGCCAACACGTTCGAGATCCGCGGCCGAGGAGGTGTTGACGTCGGTGATGCCGAGTTTCAACAGCACCATCGCCATCGCGGTGTGCCAGTCGTCGATCACGGCGGTCTGGTTCTGGTAAGCCGGATCCCACAGGGCCTCATACGGATTCGCCAGTGCGGCGATATCGGCGCGGATCTGGTCGGAGCGCCATCCGATGCCGGTGGTGTAGACCGTGTAGGGCGCGCTGTAGCGCCACTGCCGGTCGTACCACGGGTCGCTGAAGACGGGCCACAGGTTCGTGATGTTGGGGATGTAGCTGTGGTTGACCGAGCGCAGCAGCCCACCGGTCACCATCTTGCCGATCTGGTCGTAGCTCGGGGTGTAGACGTCGACGTCGATGTCGCCGGCCGCGATCTTGCCGAGCGCTTCGTCGGTGTTGTTGAACGTCGAGATTCTGACTTTCGCGCCGTATCGACCCTCGAACGATGCGACCGCGTCGTCAGAGATGTAGCCCGCGTAGCTGTAGAGGTGCAGGGTCGCGTCCTTCTCGGGGCCGAGGCCTGCCGGGATCGGTGTGTTGTCCGCCGGGATGTCCCAGGTCACCGGTCGGTCCGGGGCCGCGATCTGCAGGCGGGCCGGCGGATCCGACTGCCCGCCTCTCGAGCACGCGTCGAGCAGGACGGCGAGTACCGGGGTTCCCGCGGCCAGCAGGGCCGTGCGTTGGAGAAATCGCCGCCGGTCGTGGCGAGGTCGTTCCGGCACGGCCATCCGCACCTCCGTGGTCGGGGAGTCTGTTGGTTGTCTGGACTCTGGCACACAACGCCGGCAGTAGGGCGATCGCGGACCTGATTGGCTGGTCGACCAGCAGAGGCTGTGCGAACATGAGGAGGCGGGGTGAGGTGCGTGGGGGAGGCTGAACATGAAGGCGCTGACGTCACGTCGCCGCCCGGCCCGCACGGCCGCCCTCGGTGCTGCGCTGGTCGTCGCGGCTACGGCGTCGGGTTCGCCGGTGCTGCCGACCGCCCGCGGCGGTGACGTCATCACCGGTCCCTATGCCCACCTGCTGGCGGCATCGACGAATCTCGGTCCCTCCGGCGCCGACGACGTTCAGCTGACGGCAAAGCTCTTCGGCGCCGCACGGCCCGCTGCGTTGATCGGCTGGGCCGGCGCCCGGCGGCTCGCCGTGCGCTGGCAACGCGGCACCGATTGGGCCTTCGTCACCGGCACGGCCGAGAACATCGCCCGGGCTTTCGATGTTCCGGTTCGCGATTTCCGCGGTCGGCAGGGGCAGGTCTACCACGCCTCGCCGATGCAGCCGAGGGTGCCGACCGAACTGGGTGCCGAGGTCAGCGCCGTCGGTCGCATCCTGAGCTACCTGCCGCACCGGATGGCCCGCCCGGCGCCGCCGCGCGACGTGCCCCGGCCCGGGTTGGCGCCCCAGCACCTGCTCACGGCCTACAACGCGATGCCGCTGGCGCAGGCCGGCTACCGCGGCCAGGGCCAGACCGTCGTGATCTTCGGCTTCGACGGTTATCACCAGGTCGACCTCGACATGTTCGCCGACACTGCTGGACTCCCGCGGTTCACCCCGGAGGTGGTCGGCGGACCGCTCGGTCCGGTCCGCGGGGAGACGGCGATGGATCTTCAGGTCGTGCACGCGATCGCCCCGGAGGCCCGGCTGGTGGTGGTCAACGCGCGTCCGACGGTGGAGCAGGGCGGCGGATTCGGAAGGATCGCCCAGATGTTCGCCGACACCGCCGAGCGGTATCCGAACTCGGTGTGGAGTCTGTCGATCGGGTGGGGCTGCGAGGCCCTCGTCACTGCCGCCGACATCGCCCCGGTCCGCGCCGCACTGGTCGGGGCGCATCAGAAGGGCATCACGGCGTTCGACGCCAGCGGCGACAACGGAGGCCTGGAATGCAAGGGCGGCAAGGACTGGTCCTCCCCGCCCGGCCCCGACCACATCGGGGTCGACACCGTCGCGTCATTGCCGGAGATGGTCTCGGTCGGAGGAACGACGTTGTCGACCGACATGCAGGGCCGCTGGCTGCAGGAGTGGGGCTGGATCGACCCGCCGTTGGGCCAAGGGTCCAGTGGCGGGGTGTCGCTGTTGTCCGCCCGTCCCGACTATCAACGTGATCTGGTTGGTCAACGGAACACCGAAAGACGTTTGGTCCCTGACGTTTCCGCCGTCGCCGATTCGTTCACCGGTGTGAGCATCGTGATCAACCAGGAGCCCCAAGTCGGCGGCGGTACCTCGCAAGCCGCACCGATCTGGGCCGGGATGACGGCGCTGATGAACCAGTACATCGTCGACAACGGCGGCCGGCCGCTGGGCGATATCCACCCGCTGCTGTACCGGACCGCCCAGGGGTCGGCGCTGCCCGGATTTCGCGACATCACTGCCGGCGGCAACGCGGTCGACACCCCGGTGGACGGCTATGACCTGGTCACCGGATTGGGAAGTCCGAACGTCGACAATCTCGCGCGCAATCTGCTCGAGGCGCAGCGAGCCCAAGCGGTGGCCACCAACTATCTGACCGACGGCGGGTAGGTGGGACCGGTCTCGGCCTGCCCGGCGTGCGGGAAAGACGTTCCGGACGGCGCGTTCTGTGCGTCCTGCGGTGCGCGGCGATCGGCCGGCCGCGAGCAGGGCAGACTCCGGCTCAGCGCCTACGCCGCGGCGCCGGGGGAGCGGGTCCTTCGCCCCTGGGTGACGACGTCGCTGTTCCCGCAGTTGCCGCCCCGCTCACGCGGGGCATTCCGTGCCGGTCTGATCCTGGTGGCGGTGTGCGCGGTGGGGTTTGCTGCGCTGCGCTGGCCGGTACCGGTCATCGCGATCGCGGTCTTCGGGTTGCCGGTGTTGCTCCTCGCCTATCTGCATGCGATCCGCATCGGTCGGTCCATGCCCGTCCGGTACTTCGTCCTGGCCACGATCGTTGCTGTCGGCATGGGAGCGGGGTGGGCGCTGGTCGCGGGCCCGATCGTTGCCGAGGCCTACAACGCGGGGCTGGGCGGGCAGCTGGATCCCGGGCAGCTTCTGCTGTGCGGGGTGGCCATTCCGATGACGTTCGCGCTCGTCCTGATCGCTCCTTCGGCTCTGGTGTGGGCGGTGGACCGCTCGAGTCGAGAGTCGTTGAGCGGATTCATGATTGGTGCGGTGGGCGCGACGGTGGTCAACGCGACCGCCACCGCCACGTTGCAGGCGCCGCGGTTGGCGCTGGGCGTGGCCGCCGACAGCCAACCGGTCAGCGGTCTGCTGGCCGAGGCGCTGGTCGAGGGCGTGGCGTGGCCGCTGGGTGCGGTGGCGATCGGCGGTGCCTTTGGCATCGCGCTGTGGTTTCGCCCCAAAGCCGGCGCTCCGGCGCGTTATCGGCGGTCCGTCGTCGTGCCCGCCGCCCTGCTCGGGGCCCTGGCTTTCACCGTCGGAATGGGCGTGGTGGATGTCGCCCCCATCCGGCTGGGCGTCTATCTGGCGCTTCAACTGCTGATCGCGCTGCTCGCGGTGCTGGCGGTGCGGGTCGTCATCACCGATGCGTTGCTGCACGAGGCGACCGGGGAGTCCGGTGACGAGCAACTGCGGTGCGCGGAGTGCGACCACGTCGTCGCTCGGATGGCCTTCTGCAGCGACTGCGGAGTGGCACTGCGCGCGGCGTCCCGGAGTGCCCGGCCTGCCACCTATCGCACCGTGGTGGGCCCGGTTTTCGCCGGTGTCGGCGCGGCTGTGGTCGCGTCGGTGGCCCTCGCCTGGTTGATCAAACCCGTTCCCGCCACCTACGTGTGCCCGCCCGATTGCGGCCGTCCCCCCTTCGGGGAACCGGTGGAGACAAACCCCCGGTTCAGCGGCGACGGCGGGGCGTTCTCCGTCAGCTACCCCGGTGCGGGCTCCGCTTACGAGGTGACGTTGGACCCGCCGGGCATCAACGGCGTCCAGGCCCGCTACACCGCCGGCGACACCGGCATGCTGACCCTCTTCGGCGAGCCGGCCCGGGGTCGCACGGCCGAGCAGATCGCCCAGGAGATCCTGAACGCCAAGTATCCGGGCGCCACCGTCGACCATGAGATTCCCAACGCGTCGGTCGGGTACGAACCGGGGTACGGGGTCGTCGCCGACGTCTACCCACGCGACACGTCCAGTAGCTACAGCCGACTGCGGGTGATCATCATGGCCGCGGTCCGGCACGACTACGCGCTGATCGCCACCGCCAGCGGGCCGTACCACGAGTTCAGCCCGGAATACGGTTCGGGGCACCCGTCGGCAGCCGATCTGGAAGTGGCCATGGACATGGGCAAGTACGTCAACAGCTTCAAGTGGAACGGGGACCGCTACCAGCGAGCGCCGTGAGTGGGGGTCTCAGGCCGCCTGCCCGCCCAGAGCCCGGCGCAGGCCGTCGGCGGCCCGGTCACCGATCCTGCCGAACACCAACCGCAGTCCCAGATCGCCGATACGAAGAACGCCGTTGAGGCGGAGGTCGGCGTCGTAGGTGACGATCGATCCTTTGCCGTCGGGTTCGACCGTGATCCGGTCGATCGAGGTGAAGATGAGGCTGCGCGCGACCACAAGGAGGTTCCGCGGGGCGTCGTGCTCCTCGGTCACGTACCGCAGGGTCAGGTCGCGGCCCACACCGGCGACGGTGACGTCGAACACCGCGTCCGGGCCGCCGCCCGAGCCCTTCACCTGCCTGACAGCCTTCACACCGGGATCCCACTGCGCGAAGTTGCGGAGATCGGCCATGTAGGCGAACACGTTCCGCGGTGTCCTCGCGGTCTTCACCTTCGTGATGTAGCGCGCCATGTCCATTCCCTTTCGACGACGTCCAGTGTGCGCCATGGTCCGACGCACCGGGCCGGCGCACGCCACGCCGTCGCGGCGCTCGCGTTCAGGTCAGGAAGGCCTCGACCGTAGCCGCGAACTTGTCGTGCTGCTGGAACAGGAAGGCGTGCCCGCCGTCGAAGAAGGCCAGCCAGCTGAAAGGAATCTGGCCCGCGATGATCAGCGAGTTCTCCGGTTTGTCGACGACGTCATAGCGGCCGTCGGCCAGCAGTACCGGATTCGTGATCGTCTTGAGGTCGTTGAAGTTCCCCTCGTCGGCATCCCATAACGTCGTGCGGGCGCGGTCCTGGCGCTCGGTGGTCTGCGTCGAAACGGTGAAGTCGCCTGGGCTGGTGCCCATCTTGCCCGCTTCCAGGATGCGGTCGTAGGTCTGCTGGGCGGCCTGCTCCTCGCCGGGCGGGTAGAGCAGGGCGAGCTTCTGATCATCGGGCACATTCGGGTCGTTGAGTTTGTCCTCGACCGCCTTGTCGGCGGGGATGCCGCGGCTGCCGCCGGGATTCGCGGCGGCCAATACTGCCCGGTCCACCAGATCGGGGTGCCGGATCAGTAGTTGTTGACCGATCCGCGCGCCCATCGACCAACCGAGGATGTCGGGCTTCTCCAGGCCGAGGGCCGTGATCAGACCCGCCACATCGTCGGCCATCTGGGGAATCGTCGTCTTGTTCTCGGCTGTGTCGGTCGACAGTCCCACCCCGCGGTTGTCGAAGAGAACAAGCGTGTGGCGTTTGGCGAGTTCCTCGATGAGTAATGGGTCCCACAAGCTCATGGTGGAGATGAACCCGTTGATCATCACCAGCGGCTTGCCTTCGCCCCTGGTGTAGTACGCCAGTTTCACGTCGCCGACGTCGGCGTACTTGACCTCGGGTCGGAACGCCGTCGGACCGGGTGAGCCCGAACAGCCAAGGCACAGCCCGGCCACGGCCAGGGCGAAGAAGCCGCGCCGGAGGAAGGTTCGAAACATGGCAGGGATTATCGAGCACACAAATCCTTCAGGCGGCCGAATTCGGCCGGTAGGCGAGCCTTTCCCTGGTTCCGTCGCCTCCGACGTTGCATCAATTCACGCGGAAGTCGGAGCCAAGACGAAGTGGTGAAACGGGCTACTTCCGGGACCCCGAAGTTCCACCGCACACTGAGTACGAGCTGACACCGCTGGAAATCAGCTTCACCGAACCCGTGATGGCGGGTGGCGAACTGGGCCATCGCCGCACAACGCCAAATCGAACAAGTCAGGCAACGGCTCGAGGCGAACTGATCGGGCCGTCCATATCTCCGTGAGTCGCACCCTGTGGAGACGTCACTCGACGGCGGTGATGCCGGGAAGGAAAAAACCCTGTCCGCCAGGGGTTTTCCATGGTGCGCCGTCAGGGTTTCGAACCCCGGACCCGCTGATTAAGAGTCAGCTGCTC
>SXGQ01773587.1_pt1 | contig 16007 bp, 23 predicted proteins | sample 3178371 | NCBI WGS metagenome assembly SXGQ01 (sample SAMN11356859, study PRJNA531348) | freshwater metagenome | isolation source: freshwater sample F1-20 | place: China: Fuxian Lake, Yuxi | collected 2017-12-25
CTCTGCGTCGGGTCACGCGGAAATGTGGGGTTAGTGTCAAGGCCGTAATAGGTGTCGCCATAATCGCCCGTGCCAAACGCACCAAAAACACCAGCTGTTGACCCTGTAAACCCAGCCGGGGTGACATCTGTGTAGGTTGCGCCATTTAGAACAATTAACTTTTCTTCACAGCCAATCGCGCAATAAATGCCGCCGTTTGTACCTGCCCACGGGAATAGAGCGCGGATGGTGCTGGCTAACGGTGAGGGGGTAATACGCGCCCAGCCACCAACCGGCAGCAGCTTTCCAGCACGCCAGCGGATAAGATTGCCATCCCAGTAGCGGTTCTTCACCTGCAACGGGGTTGCGGTTTTGACTATGCCGGGCGGGATGCTGATTGGTGCCAGAGCCATTGTTTATTTCCCACAAAAGCCTTCACGGCGCGCATTATTAACCTTTACCTCGGTAATGGTCTGCGGCGTATCCTTAGATGACCACGACACATCGCGCCACACAGAACAAGCAACTAAATCAGTCCCGCCTGTGCCCGTCAGACTCAAGCAACCGCTCAGGACTAATAGCAGCGGCATCACCAGCAGCAATCGCATCTTGTGTCCTCTTTAATGCCTCGTATGTGGCTTTGGCTTGATACTCGGCAACGGCGTCGGATTTGATCTTAACATAAACGCCGCCGAGAACCACCAGCAAGACGCCGCCAATGACGATGTATCGCCCCAGTGGGCTAAACAGCAAGGGGATCATGCGCCCTCCTCATCCAGACGCTGCTTGCGGAAGTACCAGACAGCAGCCGCAGCCGCGATGATGACGAACAGGATCAGGATTGTCGGGCTGAGGGAACCCAGCAAATCGCCGCCCTCGCGTACCATTGGCATGACTTCCTGCACCACGGCAATCGTGCCAAGGCCACCTGCCGCCACAGCCGCGTTGGCTTCCTTGGATTGCGTGATCGACTTGGATGCCTTGGGTTGGTCTGGCTGGAAGCGAGACTGCGTGTTTGATACGGGTGTCTCGGTATCAAGACCACGCCAGAGTTTTACTTCCGCTCTGCGACGGCGAACGAGGCCCGGTAATTCCTTACCGCCGCCCTTGGTCCATTTCATAAACTCGGCGGGAACTTCGTCAAACTTGCCAGCGTTGACCTTCTTCAGCAGCGTAGACTTCTGCAAGGCTCCAACGCCAGCATTGTAGGCAAAGTCAACCAGAGCATCAAACTGACCTTGTGTCAGATCGACTTTAACGTATTTGCAAACGCCCTCTTCGTATTGCTCCATATCCCGTGCAAGTATTTCTTCTGCTTCTTCTTTGGTGATGACAAACTCAGGATTAACAATTGGAGCGCCAGCGGCAGACGTATGACCGTAGCCGATAGTCCATACCGCCGCCGGGCACTTGTAAGCCTTTAGTCTAAGGCCCTCGAACTGCTTAACCGTATCCAAACCAGCGGCAGACATTTTCATGGCTTACTTTCCCATTTTAATTGCTTGGACTTCACGTTCCAGTAGTAAAATCTTTTGCTCAAGGTACGCTCTTGCTAAAGCCGCATCGGAGCGTATTGCTGACCGTGCTTGAGCCGCGTCTGCTGTCATCTCAAGGCGCGACTTCTCAATTGCAGCCATAGACTTTTCGCGATCTAGCGTCATTGCAGCACGGGCTAACGCTGCATCTCGTTCAACTTTGTCGATCTTGTCGTTAAGCTGTTCGCGGATAACAGCCATATCAATGGTCGTACCCTGCGGCGGGATCGCTTTGTTCTCGGAGTTGACTACCACAGCAACTTTAGATTTGAGCTGAATAATTTCTGAATTGGCCGCCGACAAATTGCTCATCAGGTATACGACACATGAAAACAGGATTGGGACGCCTGCAAACACTACCTTCTCCACCAGAGCCCCCTTGCTGGCGCTGGCCGCCATATCCTCGGAAAATTTAGCTTGTTTCTCTTCTACAGAAGCCATTTTATGCCACCCAAACAGCTAGAATAAACAAACCCGCCATTATGGCTATTGCTGTCAACCCGATGAATCCTAACTGGATCAAGTCATCTCGCATTTGCTTTGCTTCACGGGCTTTCTGTTCCTCAAGTTGCCTCTGTTGCTTTCGCACGCGGATGACTTCTTTAAGAACTTCCTCCCATCCGCGAACTCCGTAGATTGCGATAAAATCATTCTTAACCTTCTCTGCCCACTCTGCCGCCTCTTTTCGCTTCATCACGGTGTCTAGGGCTAGTTCCTCGGCTGTAACCTTGCTAAACAACCTTGGCTTCGGCGGAGACTTACTTGCCTGCGTTAACTTAGCAACAGAGCCGTACAGCTTGGCAATGTCGCCGCACATCGAGTTGATGTCTTTGCCGATCTTAATGCCCTGCTGAACGGCAGAATAGGCCGTCTTGGCAGCGCCAAATATGAGAGCAATCGTGGCAGGGTCCATACCATTACCTTACCCCTGTTTCTTGCCCAACCACCGCTGCACAGTGTCAGTCTCGTAAATCCGTATGCCAGTCCAGATGATCGTGAACAGCGCGGCTGCATGTGGAAGCACGTTGGTTAATGTTCCCACGACAGTGACAATGGATGCGGCATCCGCGATGTGTTTGATTGTTTCATCTGAACCAGTCATTTCACGGCGCCTCCGGCCATGTCACGTTCCACGGAAAACCATCCTGCACTGTAACATCGCGTAACATTTGCCGATAGGTCGCCCATACCGTCTTGTCTGCCGTGCTGTCTGCAAGCTGCGTCCAGTCGCACTGTGTCAACTTGTCGTTGCGGCTGGTGCGAACTGATGCAGATTGCTCGGCGTCCTTGGTGGCTTTGTATGCGGCCTCTGCTTCAGCTGCCGTTGTGGTGACGCCATCCTGTGTGGTGTCCGTGAAGATCGGGCCAAGGATGTACTTGGTATACCAGTTGCCGCTGATCTGCTCGACGCCATCACGCTGGCTGTACTGGTAAACTGTGCCACCTGTTGCCTGCGGCCCTTCGAACACAGGGTCAACGCCAATGGCCTCCATGACCTCTGGCGTCAGTGTGTCGTATGACGGGCCATTGTTTTCATGCAGCCATGCACGAAGCTCGGCTTCATACATCACAGCGCCAGTTGTTCTGATCCGTACTTGCATGATCGTGTTTCCTTAAGCGATTGCTAGAAAGATGAAGCTGCCGCCGTTTGCGTTGATCGCAGCAGGAGCCGTGGAGCTGATTTCAAAGCCGGATGCCGCCGTGTCAACATAGTCCGTATTGGTGACTTCCGCAGCCGTGCTGTTGAGCAACAGGTAAGGATCGTTACCCGCAACTATGCCGCGTGCGCTGTCCCAGACGTGCCAGCCGCCTGTGCTATCGATGCGCTTAATCAGAATAAACCGCGCGCCGCTAGTGAACCCGCAGTTGATGACTTGCGTTGTGCCGGTGCCGGTGTATGAGCCGACTTTAGATACGCCTGCGACTGTGGCGAATAGGTAGGCGACGTAGGTCCACGTGTTATTGTTTACTGTTACAGCGTCTCCTACGCTGAATACAGTAGATGTCATGTTTGGCACACCTGATCCGGGGTCTCCCCACACCAAGTCGCCCGCGGTTCCATATGTACCTTGGCCATTTAAGTTTATAAGATAGTCGTTTCTCTGCGTCCCATATTTGCTCCAAACGGGCCAAGCAACTACATTGCTTCTACTTTTCACAATTACCAGTTCCGGCGGCACTGTCAGGTTATGCGCTACAGTCATCGCAACACTCGTCCCCGTATAGCAGACAATATCAAAGAAGCCAGGGGCGCGGCGGAACTGCCAATTTACATAGTTATAACCAGTAGCATTGATTGTTAATTCCACGGCGTCAGCGCCAGCCGTGTATCCAGTCATTACATCAAAACCAGTCAATGATGTTGATGCATTAGTTTCTGCATCAGTTTGATTAAGACTTAGTTGTTGTTTTGCGCCTCTTAAACGATCAAAAGCGCCACTATTTGTTCCACCATTATCTTGACCTTTTGACCAAACCGCGTCTGGGGGAAAAGACAGATTAGATGTTGTTACTGATGCTCCAGTTCCAGCGCGTGTGGAAGGCAAAAACACACTCGTCCCACTCGTCGGCACTTCCATCAGGCCACGGCGTATGGCGATGTAGATGTAGGTTTTACCATTTTCGTTTACAGAGCCAGCCGTTCCGTCAGGAGAAAAACCTGTTGCAGAAATTTGTATCCTTGTCGCAGTTTGTTCTTGCCCGCTGTCATTAGGATAAAGAATTTTATCTGCACCAGCAGGAACTATTCCCCGCATAGTGTCGTAAATCTCCCAATCTTCAATCCCATCTGTAGTGCGTTTTACCATCACCCACTGAGGCTCATATCCAAGCGTAACTGTTGGGCCTGAAGCAGACCCATTACCCGTGTAACTCCCACAGCTAATCACATTGTCCGTACCAGACAGGCCAAAGCCTCCTGCGTTATGGGCAAACAGGTAGGCTACATATGTACCACCAGAAGCGTTAACCGATCCCTCTGTACCTAGTGAAAATACTGTGCTTGTTGGGGTTGTGCTGTTCCACCATGTTGTACCTGTTGCCGCTGCCGCTGTGCTGTTTAAAACAAGGTACTGCGTATTGGCAAGACTGCGGTGATAGACAGCCCAATTATCGGCAACATCTGTACGCTTGACAATGATACTACCCGGCACCGACTCAAGATTATGTGCGATAGTTCTGTTGGCACCATTTCCAGTATACGTCACAATATCAAAGAATTTTGGCTGCTTTCGGAAGGTCCAAGAGGCGAAATTGTCTGCTGAAAAATTAACAATAGAACCTGCACCTATAGAAAACCCGGTGCTGGTAAACGCGGTTAACGAGTTTGCTTGGGTAGCTTGCGCGGCGGTTGTGTTAGAAACCAATAAGTTGGTTGCGCCTCGAACTGTGTCAATCAAAGTATGATTAAACCCAGTTGTACGTGACTTAATCCACGTCAGCCCACCCTTACCCGCCAGATCAATCCCATTGGTGATCGTCTGCGTGGAGCCGTTTCCTGTGTACAGATACGTCGAGAACACATCCTCAATGTAGTTTGCAGCCGTAGAATGCGCGGCATAGCCAAGAGCTTGCGCGGAACCAGCACCTCGCGTAATGACAGTCGTCATTCCAAACCCCTATCAGGCAAACTTCGTTTGCGAAGCAAACACGGTGAACGCAGCCGCGCCCGTCTTCACGATGGTGTAGGTGTACACGTCAATCGAGGACGCATTGCCAGCAGCCGGAGCCGTGCCACCCTGCCACTTCGGCGTAACGGAAGACCCGTCAACCTGCACTGCGCTGTTGTAATATGCCGTCGCGCCTTGGGTCACAAGGAAAGCCAACGTAATCATCTGACCAGTGGTCATCAGCGTATTCAGCGACGTACCAGACGAGCCACGGAAGTTTACCGTCCAGTTAGCCGAGGCGTTCGACGTGTAATACAGGACGCTCTGCGTCGTCACGTCGTAGTTAATCGTCCCGGTAGCTGCCGTGGCAGAAACAGTCGCGGGCTCTGCAATGTTCGTTGGGATAACCGCAATCTTTGATGTGCTGCCGGTAAACGTCTGGATGCCGGTGAACGTGTTGTCAGCAGCAGCGCTAAACCCAGACGCCGGGGTGGTCGATGCCCACGTTGTGCCGTTGCTGGTCAGCACGTTACCGTTGGTGCCGGGGGCGACAAACTGGACTGCGCTGGTGCCGTTGCCGATCACAACATTGTTGGCTGTCAGCGTCGTTGCGCCCGTGCCGCCATTGGCCACACCAACCGCAGCAGACCCGTTAACCGTGCCATTGAGCGTCAGGGTTCCAGCAATGACTGCCGTTTTGCCCGCACCAACATTCAGGCCGACAGATGTTCCGTTGCCAGCCGCATTGAACAAAGCATCAACAGAATCGAGATCGGTGTTGATTTTGCCACCCCATGTGTCACGGGACGCTCCAACCTCCGGCTTTGTAAGGTTCAGGTTAGTGGTAAATGTGTCGGCCATGAAGGCTGCTCCTACTGATTAACCCACGCTTGGGCCGATGTTGACTGAACTGTCCACGTTGCAGAAGAAACCGTTTGGCCAGTCCAGCTTTCATCCGCCACGATTTCCTTCTCCCACAAATACCGCCCGTTTGCCGTCATGTTAGACGACAGAGCTGCAATCATCGAGGCCGAATAGGTTGCCTTCGAGACTGCAAACATGTCGCTGTATACTTCTATTAGTTCTACAGCAGAAAAGGTTGCGTTTCCAGTGGCAGTTACGTTTGACGTGCAAACGGCAGTAGCCCCTGCAAATCGGTACCGCGTTGCAGTAAAGATTGCGTTACTTTGAGACGCCCCGACAGCCTCAACAATGATTGACACGTAGGCCGAGGCTGTGCCGTCTGACGTGCTGGCTCCGGTGGCAGAAGCCTCCAGATCAGCCGTGGCATTGGCCACCATGTTGGACGTGCAGGCTGAGACAGCAGACGCCGCCTCAACCCTCTGGCCATCAGCAACCATGTTTGACGTAATTGCGATGACGCAAGAGACAATATCAACATCAGTGGCAACAGCGCCGCCGCTTGTCGTAGACATAGCCTCGGCTTGCGCGCTGATAAGTCTGGTAGGCGTTGCCACACCATCTGACGTTACAGCGATAACCTCTAATGCTAGACTTTCGCCGTAGCTATACGCGCCATAATCGTCGCCGCCGTAGTTTCGACCGGGCGCGGGGTCAATATTGATGATGACAGACGTGCCATAGGCGCCGTCGCCAAAATCATAGTCGCCATACGCGCGCCCGAGGTAGGCCATTAGTCAAGCGTGATGTCGAGTGCGCCAGCATTGAACCGCAGCACGTCGCCGGTATCAATGGCTTTTGGTGTCGTCAGAGATGCATAGGCGAGCAGGTTTCCGCCAGTTGATGCTGTCATAATACCAGCCGCAACGACCGTACCCCAAGATGCTGTGCACTCGGCAAACTCAACAGCAGCCGTGTTGCTGGCCTCAGTTGGGGCAGTACCGGAAACTGTAAAGCTGGTGGAGACGCGGGCATACGAGCCGCCAGAAACCTCGGTGCCGCCTGTGCTTTCAGTTGGCGCGACCGTGTACAAAGACACATACCAAGCGGTCGGACGTGTTGCCGCGTTAGCTGTGAACAGGAAGTCCAGAACAAGGTCTTCGCCAAAATTTGTCAAACCAGCCATTAGTAAGTCCTCCGGGTCCGGGCAATCAGCGGCGACCCGCTGTGTAAGGATTTCTGCGTTTCATCCTGCATAGACTGTACGCGAGCAAGGTAAATCTGTCCAAAAGTCTGCAACCGGGCATCGTCCATTAGGAACGGGGCAGCATGAGACAGAGCGCCGTACAGGTACACGTCTGGAGCCTTGGCCAGCAACCAGTTGCTTGTCACGGCAGCCGACAGAGATGGGATTTTTCCGTAATACACCATCTCAATTTCGACATTGACTGCCGGGGGCGGGATAAGCTCAATCGCCCCATTCATTAGCGAGTAGAATGATGGAGCCGTCAGGATTTGAGCCGAGTTAATTAAGTCGCCCTGATCGAGCGTGACATACCGCAACGGGCTAACGCCGCCAACCAAAGACAGATTAATTGCCTCCAGCCAGTCGCTTGGAAGCTGCACATATTCTTGGTTAGATGTCGCCTCGGCACGCACAATCATTGACCGATCCCGCAACCGCGTATTTAGATCAGCCTCAACAAACTGAATAAACGTCTGAATCTGAGAGGTCAGATCAGCGCGGTTTAAATAGTCTGCAATGGTCGATTGCAGCGTTGCGTAATTGGTAATAACGGCCATTAGCTTTTAACCCAATGCGTTCTAAATGGCTGGGCTTCTTCTGAAGCTAACCACTTCCTCATCGCCATCCTATCACCAAGAATGCCCTTTTGTCTTAGGTCCAGAAGGACCAGCATCGGGATATTTGCAACACGGACCATGCCATCGGGCAACTTGTCTGTGCGGCTGATTTCGTTGCGCTCTTGGCGGTTCTGCTCGGCCAAAGCGTCAATGTTTGCTGTGGACTCCAAAACGATCTTGTTGTCGGTTGTGAAGTGCATCTGTTGGCGGGTTCCCGTCAGGCTGTCATAGGCCAGATCGAAGGAGCCGGGAGCAAAATCTTCAGCCATTAAAATCTCCTGAAAAAAGGGTCGGGGAAACCCCGACCCTCTCTTTTATCAGCTTGCGATGATGTTCGCGATTACTGCGTGTGCTTTTTCCGACTTGATGCGGAGGCCGTATTCCACAACCATTTCCTTCTTGTCGAAGTCGCCGGTCTTGGCGATGTCGAACGTGCGAAACGGACGCAGATACGAAACAGACGCATACTCAGGGTCCAGCACAAAGGCGAAGTTGCCGGGGCTGAAGCGGTTCGGAACAATAGCCACTTCGCCAAAGTCGCCAAGATACACGTCAGCCGTCGCGATAATCTTCATCGGGGTGGCGGTCGTGTAGTTTATGCGCTGCTGGGCAAGACCAGCAAACGCCGAAGCAACCGTTTTGTTATAGGCGTTGACCATGAAGATCGACGGATCGCCGCCCTGCGTCCAGACCTGCTGGATGGCAGTTTTCAGCATCGTCTCGGTCAGCGCGACGTCAGTTGCCGTGGACAAGCCGGTCCAAGCCGTTGACGGGTAGCCGTTGCCGGAAGCGCCAGACATCGACGAGACAGTGGCCGCATTCGCCTGCGAGTTGGTGATGAGCCAAGTCGGCAGACCAGCGGTAAGACGGGCGGTGGACGAGCTGTTGCCCGCAACGCCTGCCTGATTGCTGGTGACAATTGCTTCCATGTCGCGCTTCAGCTCTTTTGCAGCCTTGGCGGTCTGGTAGGCCATTTGCGTGCGCATGCCCGCATTGTTCACGGCGTCGTCGGTGCCAGACACAGAGATAACCTTCGTGGAAATCTGCGTGTAGTTGGCGACACGAACGGTGTCGTTGAACTCAGCGTTGCCAGCAGCCGCGCCTTCGATTGCAGCGTTAGCTGTGTTTGCGGCGGCAAGCGAATCCGAAAGCCACTCGAAATAGGTGTTCTCACAGCTATCACGACCGATGTTCGACATGAACGGCGTGTCGGTAGGCGAGATTGAATAGATGATATTCGAGAGGTCTTCACGAATAGCATTCGGGCCGTCATAGGTGGTAACTTTTGATACTGAGGGCATGTTATTTTCTCCGAGAGTCTAAAAGACCAAAAAGGGCAGCAGCATCTTTAATGTTGCCGGACGCTTTGAGACGCTGTTCCATTCGCGTTACGTCATTAGACCGCTGGGGTGACGAGGCTGCGTTACCACCTCTGATCGGCTTCGGCCCATTCTGCTTTTGAGGCTGAGGACGATTGGCCATCAGAGCGTCGTACTTACGCGCTTTGTCAAGAACGATGAATGCCCGTGGATCAAAAAGCTCATTTAATTCTGCATCAGTGTATCCGGCCTTCTTGCCGTACTGTTGCAGATTTTTTGTAGTTTCTGCCCACTTCTTTTCATCTTTCAGCTCAGGAAGCTTTTCGAGAAGATATTTACGACCTTCTTCAACAAGCATCCGCTTCTGATTAACCAGCTCTACTCTGCGATGTTCCTCAAGCTGACTGGCTTGATTTTGAGCAAGCGTGATCTGTTCTTTGTAATCACGCCACTGGTCGCGGATCAAACTGTAGTTAATCGGATCCTGACGATGTAGCTCCTGCCAATCGGGTTCTTGCGGAACAAGCTGCTGAAGCTGTTGCGCGTACTGATTAGCAAGTTGGCTGGCATAGTCACGTACCTGTGCTGTACCCAACTTTTCTGACTCTAACATCCGACGCTCTTCAGCGAGGGCTGTTGTCTTTCGCGAATAGTCGGCATTCCGCTGATAACCAGCCAAGGCTTCTTTCAGGGGGATCTGCATCGCCTTGCCGTCAATCTTGACGGTGACTAGCCTATCGTCTGAGTCGGCCTCTTGGTCGTCTTCAGAACCCTCGACGTCATCTGCCGCTTCATCTTCGGACGACTCCTGATCGGAACCCGTGTCATCCTCAGAGAAAGTCTCATCGGCATCAAACGCCGTAGCCTCCGTCTCTTCGACTTCGGCAGGTGCTGCTTTCCGCCTTACGGGGTCCGGTTGCGCCGCTGGAGCGTCCATCATTGCCGCAAATTGGTCTGCCGCTTCTGCAAGGCCGAGTTCGCGGGGTGGCGATTGTTCGGCTGTAGCCATATTCATACTCCCGTTTTAGACGCTCTTCAAGCGCCGGTTAAACTGGTCAATGGTAGGCTCTGCGGCAAGCGCAGTTAGCTCTGTCCTCAGACCAGATATGGCGCGCATCAAGTGGTACGCATCATCCCTATCTTGCGCTGACGCCGGGTCAGACCGTTTCCAGTCCTCAATGGTCCGGCGCTCCAACCGCGCAAAAATTTCCTCGATCACCTTGCCCCGCACAAACGACTGGGCTTCGCGATACAGCTCGTCCTGCTCAAACGTCATCGGCTACATCCTTTATGAAGCGCCAGATTGCAGGCTGAAGTCCGGCAAATAATTTACCTATCTCAGGAACCTTAAACTTAACTTCCCCGGAGTCAGACGGCTCCATGTAGAAATCAAGGATTAGCCCAGCCTTGGCAGCCTCAAGCTCCAAAGTATTCCTGTCGTAGATTTCATAGGCTACACTGTGTAGAGCGTCAGACTGCCCTTTGCCTGAAACCATGTCGTAGACGAAGAATGTCCCGCCCGGCTTCAGCAACCGGGACGCTTCATACATGGCGTTTTCTAGGTCGCAATGGCCAATGGAAAAGCAAGCCAATGCCATGTCAAATGTGCCAGCAGGAACCGGGACATTTTCCATATTGCAAAGGATGGTTTCGCATCCAGCCGGAGACATATCCAACTGAAAACTATTAAGATTGACCAGAGTAAACTTAATGTCTGGTCGCATCTCCATCCATGCAGCAGCTTGCGCGCCTATACCAGAACCAAGATCAACGATATGCGAGCCGGGCTTTGGTTCCGCCCAGCGCAGAAGCCTTCCAGAATGCAGCATCTCATTCTCGGCAAACCTGTGGGGTTGCAAATGGTAGATGCCATTCTGAATCATATGGACAGTAGACGCTTCCACTGCCTCATGATTGAACGCTTCCTTCATTACATCCCCATCATATTCAAGCCCGGAGGCTGGGGCTGCATTGGTTCAGGCTGGACAGGTGGCGGTGGAGCATAAGCTTGCGCCGTCTTAAACATCTCCTGTATTTCCGTGCGCTGCTTGTCGATCTCGCCACGGATGCTGGCAATGTCTACCTGCGCCCCGTACTTCGCCTGTATCTCAGCGGCCTTCAGCAGGCTGTCTGCGATCAGCTTGTCACGATCAAGATCAGCCTGCACAGCCGCCTTCTGGCGATCCAGCTCCTGCTTGGCTGCATTTATCATGATGTCGGCCTTGATCTTTTCAGCCTCCACCTGCGCCAACAGTGTCGCCGGGTCAGGCTTGTTCTGCCCTGCCGACATCTGCTGCATGAACACCGCCACTTCTTCTGGGTTCACTTCTTTCCAGAACTGTGCTGGGTCAATGAATCCTTGAAGCATGGTCATTTGGGCTAAGGTGTTGCGGAATTGAGACAGGTCAACCAGCGGGTTGTTCGGGCCGTATTTTTCAATTGCAGTTTGTTGCATGCCAGCAATTGCCTGCAAGCCCATAAGGCGGTTTTCATCCGACCCACGGCCAAGGGCAATATTAACCACCATGTCCATCGAAGCATCCCAGCCGCGCGGGTCAACCGGCACAAACTTGTTGCGCAGCCGAATGATTTTTGCCTTGTCCTGATGCTGGATCACAAGCTGTAGCAAGCCTTGGAAGCATCGTTTCAAACCATCGGAGAACAAGCGGGCAATCATCTCGATGCGGTCCTGAGACGCGCCCAACTGAGCCTGCACTGCCGCCCGTGTTGTCGATTGCAGCACGTCAGCATCCAAACCCTGAGACGTGCGCGAGATGCCGGTGCGCTGCGTCTTCACCTCGTCAAGGTAGGCCATGACGCCGAGAGCCTGCTGCCCAATGAATGGTTCAGACAATGGCTGCACCATACCGGGCGAACGTGCGCGGATAATGGCCCCAGTCTCCACGTTCATCAGATCGTCAAGGTTAACCTGCCCCTCAACCACAACGGTGCGCGGGTGAATGGACTGGGCCAAACTGTCCAGCGTGTTGCGCATGATCGACGACTTAATCAATTGCAGGTCCATTGTTTGATCTGCAATCGACTTGCCGAAGATTGTGTGCGGTGTCGGGTCAGGCTCAAGCAATGAGAACGGCGCAGACTGAACAACTTCATCATGCAGGATGTAGCCGCCATTGCCGACCGTGCAGACCTTGTGTAGCTCGGCGATACCATCGCCATCCTTGTCTACGCGAACGTATGACTCGACATAGAACACCTTGTCAGTTGTCTCGTCCGTCGTTGACGTAATGCCAAAGAACGACTGGTCAGCCGGGTTGCGGGTGATGACTTCGCCGTTCATCTCAAATCCGCCGGTTCCAGCATTTTGCTCGATGATCTCGCGGTCATATCCCATAGCGACAAGGGACGAAATTGTAACAAGGCGGCGACGCGCTACAATCAACGCATCTTCAATGCTCTCTGCCTCGTTGTCGATTAGGAACTGTTCAGGCGGGACACACTCAACAATGTAGCGGGGCGTCCTGCGAATACGCTTCATGCGCAGCGAGATTACCTGTTCGCCGGTTAGAAGGTTGTCCTCCTCCATGTATTCCTCGACCTCAACGTCAGGGTCGTTGGTTATCATTGCCGCCTCTGGCAACGACAAACCGGAATACGAGTAATACTCGACGCTCTCATCATCCAGCTTGTACCAAGTCAGGATGCCGGTCTTCAGGATGAGCGCGTCCTTCATGGCGTCGTGGAGAACCCGGAACCCGCTGTTCTCCTGCATAAAGATGTAGTTAATCAAATCAGTTGCCTGCTCGGCAGACTCGACATCCTCAGCAGACTTGGGCACAAACTCAAGGATCTTGTCGCCGCCAGTAAAGATGCGCAGCAAGCTGGGCAGCATGGCCAGAACGGTGTCACGCACCTCGGTCATCACAACCTGAGAGCGACCGGACTCCTCATTGCCAAATGGCGCGGCCAGATAATACGACATTGCAGCTTCGCGCTCGGGCGCAAGGTAACTGTCAATATACGTCTCGGCGTCCTGTATGGCCTGAAAGACAATGTACCTGAACTGGTCATCATCCATCGGGTCTTTGTATGGCGTCAGCAAACCTGTCTCAAGGTTATACGCCGAGTCTGTGGCCCCGTCAGCAGACTGCGGGATCAAGTCTGGATTGTATCGACCCGGCGTAATACCCATGATGTGCCTCTATTTCTTCTTCGACATGCCAGCTTCAGACAACGCAATCGCAACTGCCTGCTTGCGGCTTTTAGCCAAAGGAGCCTTCTTTGAACCTTTCGGGTTTACGCCAGCGTGCAACTTGCCCGCCTTATATTCACCCATGACTTTAGCCACCTTTTTAGAGCCGTGTTTCATTTCATGTACTCCTCGTCCTCGTCGTACTCGCCTTCTTCCCCGTCCATGTCGTTTTCTTCATCCGTGACGGGACCGCCTGCAATCCATGCCGCGCATGTACGCTTAGAGGCGCACTTGAAGTCAAACACTTCGCAGAAGCCCAGATCGCCAGCGTCGATGACTTCCATCGCATCCTCAGAGCGATCCTTTGACAGGCCCTCCTCAATGCAATCCAGCATCTTCTGCGTCTGGTTGAACGCAGAGCAATTACCGCAACGCATAGACTTGGCATCCCCGGGATCAGTGTCCCACTTGGATGCCATCTTGCGCCAGTAATCCTCGTTAGGCTTGTCAGGGTTCATCGGGCCGTAGTCGGCCTTCTTGATTGCCTTGCCACGGTTCTGGAGATTTATGGTTAGATCATAGGTAGCAACAGGACAGGCATCGCCATCCTCGCCGCCCATTTCCATCTCGGCTTCTGTCATACGAGGCATGGCAATTCCTTACCTAAAGCCGACCAGAAGAGTAGCCGTCGTTGTCGCCAGCACTTTGCTGGTGCGGATCGGAATTATGGAACCAACGGGCGGTGCCGTAAATGTTACAGTTGTGCCAGCCTCGGTCACAACGCTCACGTTACCAGCGCCGCCAACATAGATGCCGGAGAAAGCGTTGCTCTCTGTAGCCGAGGGCGTAATAGCAACCGCGTCATCCCACGAGCGGCCATTTGCAAGATACGAACTCATTTGTAGCCTCCACCTTTTGCCTTGTAATCTTTTGCCAAAAGCTGCGCTTTGCGGGCAGACCATTGCCCAGCAGCTGTCCCCTGCACATTAGAACCCTTTATCTTTTCAAACAATGCCTTGCGCATTCCCGGCTTCGTGTAATTCCCGGACGCGTTAACCTTGCTTTTGGGCTTCTTCATGTTGACCCCTATCGGAAGGACTTAACCTTTTTCGCAATAGCCTTTGGCTGCTTTACAAACTGCTTACCGGCAGCCGATCCCTTGCGCTTGGCCTTCGTCGTGGCAGCGTATTCCTGAGACGACAGAGACTTAATCGCAGCTTCAGGCAAATAACGCTCGCCAGTCTCACTAGACGGCTTGCCGCTCTTGGTCCTCCATTTCTGGTCTCCCCAAGCCTTTAGCGACATTTGTGGCTTCTTCATGCGCCCTTTCCTTTATTCCGCGCCGAAATAGCTTTTGCCTTGGCCTTTGCTGCCGCTTTAGAACCCGCGCCCCACGCCTGCAACGAAAGTAGTAGACGTGTCGGCTTGCCCTTTTCGTCCCGCTCCGGCCCCGGCATGTTGCCCATGCGAGCCAAAAAACTAGCCCTGCGAGGATTATCGCCAGTTTTAACTGGTGCTTTCAGGTTCATGCCCTCGGCCTTGGCAGACGCCCGGCCCTTGGCATTTAAGCCGCCCTTGGGGTTTTTACCTTCGGCACGCTGCCATGCTGGCGTCTTGGCCATCACACAATTCCTCGTATATTGCGATGCAAAGCCTTACCCGGCCTCCAAGATGACGCCCGGCCACCAACCCCTGCGGCAACGCCAGCAAAGGTTAGGCACAGGCTATCGGCCAAGTCAGGTGATCGCATCCCACGCTTCCTCAGAGAATCCTTCGACTCTACCACAAGTTTTCCAGAACTTGTAAATGTGTATCTCGGGGCCACCAGCTCCATCCGCAGCATGTCGTCCTTGGGCAGCTTAACAGACCGCGTTCCAAGCCAATCCTTAACCGACATCCACAGCTCATCCCGCAGCTTGTGGGCGTTCGGGTTCATGGCTGAACTCTCAGACACGTTCACATCTCGTACATTATACCCCTGCTCACGGAGGCGATCTGCAACCCCAGACCCTAGGCCAATCGTATCCACGCACAGCTCATCTGGCCGATCTAGCTTGGCTTCATTAACAATCATGCCGACTGTCTGCATCAGGTCTAAGCCGCCCCACGACTTTACCTCTACAACTACCCCGCCTCTGCGCTTGCACAAAGCAGTCCTGTCCGTTCCAAACCTTGCCACGTCAATTCCGTAGACCATAGGTTCAGACATCGAAATGGTTAGGTCGCGGTCAATGGCTCCATCCACAAGCTCTGCTGCAATCAGAGTATCGTCGTCGGCTAGAGCAAACTCGCCAAGGACGCGGATGCGGAAGGCGTTGGAACTTTCCCCATACGTCGCCTTAATCTGAGATACGAAGTCCGTTGACACCAGAGGATTGTCAATGCAGCTCACATGCATCCGCTTCCAATCTGACGCCAACTGATGATGTGTTTTGTAAAATAATCCAGAGTTGCGAGTGGGGTTAGAAATTAGAATGGTCGTTGCGCTATGCCCCGACATGGAACCAGCCGCAGCCTCAAAAACCGTTTCTGGGATAGCCGACGCCTCGTCCACTACGAGCAACACATGCTCACTATGCACACCAGCCAGCGCCTCCGGCCTGTCTGCCGAGGATGTTCTTGCAGAGATGAAGCTGGACTCCGGCGCGGCCTTGAAAGCAATTTTGTCAGAAAATACGTCAAAACTTTC
>SXGQ01540478.1_pt1 | contig 16005 bp, 6 predicted proteins | sample 3178371 | NCBI WGS metagenome assembly SXGQ01 (sample SAMN11356859, study PRJNA531348) | freshwater metagenome | isolation source: freshwater sample F1-20 | place: China: Fuxian Lake, Yuxi | collected 2017-12-25
CACCATTGGCCAGGATACGCCGCTGCCGGTCCACCACGTCCGTCGACAGCATCAGGGTGCCCGCCCCCGACTTCAGGTTGATCGTCAGCTTGCCCTGGTCGACACCCGTCGCCGTAAAGACCGCGTCGGACGTCGCGAGCGACGTCATCGCCCCGTCCGTTCCGAGGTTGAGCCCCGCCTCGGATGACGCCCCGTTCAGCGCGGCCCCGAGGACCCGCACCCCGCGAAGCTCGCTCAGGTCGTCGGCGGCCTCGGGCGCCACCTCCGCGTCAGGACCCGCGTCAGCACAGGCCGACAGCGCCAACGTGGTCAGAATGAGCGGAAGGGGTGAGCCGCGATGCCTGATGCAGTTTGAGAGCATGGGGGCCTCCGGTAGGCTTCGTCTGTCAGCTTCGTCGGGAGGACGTCGCTCGGACAGTCTCTGGCGCGTATGTATTTGTGCCGAATGTTATCACAAGGGCGCCGCGGCCTTCCAACAAAATCGTCATGAAGATGTCATACGAGGTCCGCGTGCGGCCGGACCGAGCAGGACGCCGAGGTCGGTGTCAGGCCGAGCGTCGCGATCCGTCCGATTCGCGGCGCCGCGGGGCTGTTGCCGACTTGCCGCTTCGGTGTAGACTCGCGGGCGTTGCGTTCGGCCTCGTGGCCGGGGGCGAGTTCAAGCCGAGGGTCCGACATGAAGCTCAAGTACGCCGGCGTGACGCACGTCGGGATGAAGCGTGACCACAACGAGGACAACCTGCTGCTGCTGCCGGAGCACAACCTGTTCGTGGTGGCGGACGGTATCGGCGGCCATAGCTGCGGCGAGGTCGCAAGCCAGATCGCGGTCGACACGCTGCGGGCCTTCTACACGGACACGGCGACAGACCCAGACGCGACGTGGCCGTACAAGCCCGACAAGAGCCTGCCTGTCGAGGAGAGCCGCCTCTCCGCGGGCGTGAGGCTCGCGAATCGCACGATCCACGAGACCGGGAAGAGCGACCCACGCTTTGACAAGATGGGCACGACCTTCGTCGGCTTCGCGTTCCACGAGGAGAAGGCGATCGTGGCGCACGTCGGGGACTCGCGCTGCTACCGCTTCAGCCAGGGCAAGCTGACGCAGGTCACCGAGGACCACACACTGCTGAATGATTACAAGCGCCTGCAAGCCCTCACCGAGGAGGAGGAGGCCGCGTTCCAGTACAAGAACGTGATCGTGCGGGCGCTTGGCATGAAGGACAGCGTCGTCGTCGACCTGAACCGCGTCACGCCCGCACCTGGCGACATCCTGCTGCTGTGCTCCGACGGCCTGCACGGCGAGGTGACGGACCCGAACATTCAGGCGACGGTCGAGAAGTTCAAGGACGACCTGCAGGGTGGCGTCGACAGCCTGATCAAGCAGGCCTGCGACAACGGCGGCAAGGACAACGTGACCGTCGTCCTCGTGCGTTACGACGGGGTCTGAGGCGGCGCGAGGCCCGCGACCCAGGCCTGTCCGCGGACGTGGGCCGCGGCGAGGTCGGCCGGCGTCCCGGTGTCTGCGAAGAAGGCGGCGGTCGGGACGAGGCGGACCTCGAGGGTGTCGAGGACGGGGACGACGCCCTGACGCAGGACGCAGCTCTCGCCTGTCGGGAGGCGGCGTGGCAGGTCGGCGTCGGCGAGCGTCACGCCGCAGAACGTCCAGCCGAGGTCCGGGCGGCCGCGCTCGTCGAGGGTCGCGAGGCGCATGGCGTCAGGCGCTGGCACGAGTCGGCGGGCGTCGGCCCAGGGTGCCGCGCGAGTGACGAGGAGTCCGGCGGCGCCGTCCGGGACGGCCGCGGCGATGGTCGCGAGAGACTCGGCGAAGACGGCGTCACTGTTGATGATCCAGACGGGCTCGGGGCGGAGGAAGCCGAGGTCCGCGAGGCGCCGGACGCCGCCGCCGGTCCCGAGGAGGGACGGCTCGCGCGAGAGGACGAAGGCCACGTCCGGGTGGGCGGGTCGCAGGTGGTCGACGTGGGCCGAGACCTGGTCGGCGAGGTGGAAGGCGTTGATGCCGATGCGTGTCACGCCGGCCTCGCAGGCTGCTCGAACGGCCCAGTCGAGCAGGGGACGACCGAAAAACGGGACGAGGGGCTTGGGCAGCGTGTGGGTCAGCGGGGCGAGGCGCCTCCCCTCGCCTGCCGCGAGGATGATGGCCTGGGTCGGCGCCTTCACGCGAGGCGAGCCGTGAGGTGCGCGCGGGCCTCGGGGATGTGGCGGGCGAGGAGGTCGACCGCGTCGTGAAGGCCGCCGACCACCTGCATCGCGTCGAGGACGTAGCCGATCGTGCGGCCGTACCAGCGCAGGAAGCCGGTCTTGCCGCGGGCCTCGAGGGTGACGAAGCGGCCGGCGTCCTTCAGCTTGCGCTGGATGGTCTGCCAGGCGAACGCGTCCCGGACGGCTGGTGTCGCGGCCTCGAGCAGGCGAGCCAGCATGGCGGGCTCGATGGGGACATACGAGTCGCGGAAGAGGGCCACCCAGTCGTAGGCGGCGGGCGCCATGAAGGCGTCCTGGAAGTCGACGAGGACCTGGCGTTCGCTCGGCAACATGATGTTCTGGCTTTGGAAATCGCGATGCGCCAGGACACGGGGCAGGCCATCGAGGGTCGCGACGACGCGTGCGACGAGGGCCGCCCATACGTCCTCTTCGGCAGAGGTCAGCGTGACGCCGTTTCGCTGCATGAGACCCATCGTGCGGAACTCGTCGAGCTCGGCGCGCATGACGGTGGCGTCGAAGACCCGCGGGACGTTGAGGTCGGCGGTCTGGCGCTGAAAGTTCCCGAGCAGCGTGGCCGCGCTTGCGAGCAGCGCTTCGAAGTCGGGTCCTGCCGCGGCGCCGAGACGCTCGAAGAGGCGAACGTCGCCGAGGTCTTCGAGGATGGCCACGCCAGCGGCGACGCCAAGGACCTCGGGGACGGGCACCCCGCGGGCCGACAGGGCCGCGCGCATCGCGAGCCAACGCGCGAGGCCGTCCTCGTCGCCGCCGCCCACCTCCTCGGCGGTGGGGCCAGCCTCTGGCATCACCATCGCGACAGCCGTGCCACCTCCGTCGAGACGCAGACGCCAGAAGGTGCGGGCGGAGGCCCCGCCCACGAGCTGGTCGTGGCCGACGGCCGCCACCCTACCCGCGTCGCAGGCCACCGTGATGCGCAAGAAGCCCCGCTCGTCCATGACCACCTCTCCGCGTTGAGCGGCGAGACGCTAGCGTGTCATGGCCGCCCATGTCGACGATTTGCCGGCTCCGCCCGCCCGACCTGGGTTGGCCCGAGGGCGAGCGGCGCGGAGTCGGTCAGTAGTGAAGCGTCACCCACATCGGCGAGCTGGTGCGGAAGCCGTTGGTGCTCCAAGGGCTCGCGGGCGCGATGTTGCCCATCAGGAACATGCCCTGATTCGTGCCGGAGATGACCTTGGCCGCGACGGGACCCGGCGTGCTGCCGGCGTTGTTGCGCCAGTCGATGACCAGATCGCCGACACCGGTATAACAGAAGGGCTTGTCGAGGTTGACCGTGACCTGCCCCGTGCCGCCCGGGCTGAAGGTGAAGGGCGCCTTGTGCTGAACGCGCGTCTTGCCGGTCACGAACGTGAGGTCCGAGAAGGCGGCCGATGGGTCGGCGTCAAAACGGCCATCCGCGGTGACCTCGGAGAGCCAGATCTCCTGACCCGACAGCGGCAGGGTGCCTGGCCACGACGCGAGGTCAATGGTGATGGCCCAGATGAAGCGTGGGTCGCGGGTCGGGGTCTGTCCGAGCGACGCCCGGGGGTAGATGTGGGCGCTCATGGAGTACGACGAGACACCGTCGATCGGGAAGTAGCTCCACGAGGTGCTCGCGGTGGCCGCGGCGGGCGTCATCGTGAGGCCGAGGATGTCGACCTCGGTGGAGCCGTCCAGCTTGAGGCATGGCGCGCGACATTTCCCGCCCTGGCTCGCGACCCAGGTACAGCCCACGTTCTGGCAGTTGGTCTGCGCCGAGCCACCCGTGCAGCGCTTGCAGTAGGAGATGCTGCAAGCGCCCTGGTTGGACGTGGTGAAGCTCCACGCATAGTTCGCGGCGAGTCCTTGAACGTTACCATTTGTGACGGCCGTCGTCAGCGTCGCGGTGTAGTTGGTCGCGGCAGTGAGTCCTCCCGCAGGGGTGAAGGTCACCTTGCGCGTGGCCGCGTCGTAGGTCCGCGCGCCAGCGACCGCGACCCCGCCTGCCGTGATCGTGAAGCTCGAGGCCGTGAAGCTGCTCGGCCTCATGTCTGCGCTGAACGTGGCGGTGATGGTCGTCGCGGTCGAGACGCCCGTCGCGTTGCTCGTCGGGGTCACGGCTGTCACGGTCGGGGGCACACCGGTGGTCGTGAAGCTCCAGTACGTGTTCTGGTCGAGCGCGACACCGTTGGCGCCCGTGACCGCGCTCGTCAGGACGGCCGTGTACGTCGTGGTGCCTGCGAGGGCCGCGGATGGGGTGAAGGTGACACGACGATTGACGGCGTCATAGGACCGCGTCCCGGCGACCGCGGTCGATCCCGCGGTCACCTTGAAGCTGTCGACGGTGAAGGTTGACGCATTCATGTCCACATTGAACGTCGCTGTCACCGTGGTCCCTGTCGCGACGTTGGTTCCGCCGCTCGATGGTGTGACCCCGACCATGACAGGCGCGGCCGCCGTCGTGAAGGTCCAGCTGAAGGTCGTGGCGAGGGCGACGTTGGCGCTGCTCTTGACGCCCGTGGTCATCGTGGCGGTGTAGGTCGTTGCGGCCAGGAGGCTTGCGGACGGCGTGAACGTGATGCGGTTGTTCACGCTGTCCAGGGTACGCGTGCCGTAGACCTCGACGCCACCGGGCGCCTCGACCCGGAAGCTGTTGTTCGTGAACGAGTCTGCCGCCATGGCCGTGCTGAAGTTCGCGGTCACGGTCGTGGTGCGCAACACGTCACCGACCCCCTGGGCTGGCGTGACGCTCACGATCTCGGGGCCGGCTGGCGGCGCGGCGGTCGTGAAGGTCCAGCTGTAGTCTGCGGCGAGTGGCGTGCCATTCATGTCCGCGACGAAGGTCGTCAGGCGGGCGGTGTAGGTCGTCGAGGCGGAGAGAGCGGTCGGGGCGAAGGTGACGGTCCGCGTCGCGTCGTTGTAGGTCCGGGTCCCGTCGACCGCGACGCCGCCCGCGGACACGACGAAGCTCGTTGCGTCGAAGGTCGTCGGATCCATCACGGCGCTGAAGGTCGCCGAGACAGAGGTCGGGCGAGCGATGTTGGTGGCTCCCACGGTCGGGGAGACGCTCTGCACGGTCGGCGGCGCGGCGGGAGCGGCGGTCGTGAAGCTGCTGCTGTAGGACGATACGAGGGCGACTCCCGAAGCGTTGGTGACGGCCGTGGTCAACGTCGCGGTGTAGACGGTCGACGCGGCGAGCGTGGAGTCGGGGGTGAATGTGACACGCTTGAGGCCACTGTCCCAGACGCGAGCCCCGGCGACAGCGTTTCCGCCGGCGTCCCTGACGGTGAAGCTCGTGGCCGTGAACGAGGCGGCGCTCATCTCGCTGTCAAAGGTCGCCGAGACCGTGGTGGTGCGGACGACGTCGACGGTCGCGTGGACGGGTGAGACCGCTGCGACCTGGGGCGGCGGGGCGGTGATGGTCGTGAACGACCAGGTGAAGGGCTGTGCGAGGGCGACGCCGGTCGCGTCCTTGACAGCCGTCGAGAGGGTCGCCGTGCAGAGCGTCGCAAGCGGAAGATCCGCTGTCGGGTTGAAGGTCACCGTCTTCGTGGTCGGGTTCCAGCTGACCGTGCCGTTGACGGGGGTCCCGGCCGCGGACACGGTGAAGCTCATGGTCGTCAGCGAGGTGGCGTCCATGGCGACGTCGAAGGTCGCGGTCACGTCGGAGGCGCGGTCCACCCCCGAGGCGTTGGCGGCAGGAGCCACGGCCGAGACCTGGGGCCCCGGGATGATGAAGCTCCAGGTCTCCGGCGGATTGAGCAGGCTGTTGCCAGCCAGGTCGACGACCTGGCTGTTGAGGTAGACTGTGTATGCCCGGCCGCTCGCGAACGGGGTAGCGGGCACGAAGGTCGCCTGCCACGCAGGCCCAGCGAGGACGTCGTAGGTCACAGTGCCAGCGATGGAGGTCCCGGCGTCCTCGACGCGGAAGTTGGTGGGCTTCCCAGCGACGACCTCCTCGAGCAGCAGGCCGCTCATCGGCTCGCTGAAGGTCACCGTGACGCCCGTGGCGTTCGCGACGGCGCCCTGTGGTGCGCGCGTCAGGACCGACGGGCGCACCGCATCAATCTCCCAGGTGACCGTCTGGCCGGCGGCGATGCTGCGGTTGGCACCGTCCTTGATGCCCGTCGTCGCCGTCAGTGTGCAGCTCGCTCCGTCGGGGGCCGCGGTGGTCTGGGCGAGGGTCACGGTCGCCTTGCGCGTCAGGTCGCCCGCGTAGGTGACACCCGAGACGGCGTAGCTGCCGCCGCCGGTGCAGACGAGGCTCCAGTTGGCGGCCGTCGTGATGGTCGCCGCGGACATCGCCTGCGAGAACGTGGCCTCGACCGAGGTCGGAACGCTGCTGCGCGTGCTGTTGGGCGGGTTGAAGGTCGCGAGAGCGTTCAGGCCGCATTCGGAGCCAGACCAGTTGTACCCGCTGCCGCCGCCGCACTGGGCACAGCAGGTCCCGGTCGTGCAGGACGCGGGGGACGGGCAGGTGACCCAGGCGGCGTGGACGGCGTGGTTGGCGGTCGCTGTCACGACCGAGCTCTCGACGACGCGGACACCGGTGCCGTTGTCGGCGGTCTCGGTCTCGCGCCAGCCATCGAACCAGCTACCGGCCCTTGTCGGGACGCACAGCTGGAAACCGGGGAGGAGCGCACCACGGATCGCGCCGTACCGGGCCGTGAAGGTCGCGGAGCACCCCGTTCCGCCGTTGAGGTCGTAGGTCACGGCGAGCTGCTCGCGACAGACCTGTCCGTCGAGCACGGTGCCTGACGGGCAGGCTGCGCTGCAGGTCCCGGACGATGGACGGAAGTGCGGGGTCGCGGGCGCGGCGGTGCATGGGTCGTAGATGTTGACGTAACCGAAGGACTCGACCGGGTTGCCTCCCTCGAGGGCCACCCAGCGGACCACGTCGTGGCCTTCGGCGCCTGTGAGCTGACTCGGCGCAAGGTAGGTCATCGTCGGCGCATCCCCGACGACGGCCCCGTCGGCGCTGCCGTCAGCCTCGACGACCGGAATCCCGGAGGGCGTCCCGGTGAGGCGGATCGCGGCGAAGCTTCCGACGGGAACGAACCCCGCCAGCTCATGGTCGCTGGTGGTGGCCGGGCTGAAGTCCGGGACGACGGGTGGCGCGTGGAGCGTCAGGGTCGCGCTCGCAGCCTCGTCGGAGGGCGCAGCGCATGCCGCGTCTGCGGGCTTGGCCCAGACCTTGACCGTCACGACGTCGCCGTCGCGAGCGGGGTCGAGAGGGGGGTGATAGTAGACTCGGTCAAGGACACCCGCCTGAACGGATGCGGTACCTGCGCCCCCGTTCACGACTGCGGCGCACCAGGGCACGGCCGGGTCGAGGACGGTGCCGCCGCGGACGGCGATCGGGAGGCGGGCCGCGTCCCGGTTCACGACCATCGCGGACGTCGGCCACAGCGTGGGTGGGACCGGAGCCGAGAGCGTGCGGAAATCCCAGGTCACGTCGGCGGTCATGGTGTTGCCGGCGATGTCACTGACGGCCGCCTTGACCGTCACCCGGTAATCCGTGTCGTACGTCAGGTCACTGTCCGGGTCGAGCGTCGCGGTCCGCGCGGCGGCGTCCCAGGTCAGCACGGCAGCGTTCGGCGTGCCACCGGGCAGCAGCGTCATCGTGATGTTTCCGGTGATGGAGGCGGGGTCCATCGCCTCGCCGAAGGTCACCGTCACGTCTGACGCCCGCATGACGTTCGTCGCGCTGATGACCGGACTGCGTCCAGTGACACCTGGCCGCACGCTGTCACTGCAGGCCCCGCCCGCCCACGTCCAGGTACTGCCGCCACACTGTGTGCAGCACGTCTGCGTCGTGCAGGACGCTGGCACGGTGCACGTGGTCCAGCGCGCGATGAGGCTGTGGGCGGAGGGATTCGAGACGACCGTCGTCGCGAGGACGCGCGCGTCGGTGAAGTCGCTGCTCGTGTACCAACCGTCGAAGGCGTGGCCCGCCCGCGTCGGGGCGCAGAGGGTCCCGTACGGTCCTGCGAAGCCGGGCGCGAAGGCGGTCCCGCAGCCCGCGCCACCGTTCTGGGCGTAGCTCACCGCGACCGTGGCGTAGCCGCTGCAGTTGAGGCCGCTGCGCCCAGGTCTGCAGGCGGTGCAGGTCGTCGCCCCCGTGCAGGTCGCACAACCATCGCCACACGCGAGGCAGCTCGCGCCGTCGGCCCACGCGTTGGCCGGGCAAGTGGCCACGCAGGCGCTGCCGAGGGTCTTGTCGGCACACGCCCCGACACAGCCACCGCCGTCCGATGCGAAGTCGGAACCGGGGCAAGGATCGGCCACGCGCACCCAGGCGTAGCGGATGACCCCTGCGGTGGTCCGGAACGCGAGGACGTCATGCGCCTCGGGCCCGACGAAGCCACCCGGAGCCGTGTAATCGAAGTTCGGCGCGGCCCCGGTGACGACGCCGTCCGCGTCGCCATCCGGCAGGAGCCAGACAGTCTCCGCAGCGGCCCCTGCCGCGCCTGGCAGGGCGGTCAGGTCGATGGTGCGGCCGACAGGCACGGACACGGAGGCCTCCCGCTCGGTCGTCGCGGTCGCGAGGTCGAGGTCGACAGCGGCTGCCAGCAGCGTCACCGTCGCCTGCGCAGGCGCATTCGCCGTCGGACAGGTACCGGCGAGGTCGTTCGCGCGAATCTGAATCACGGCCGTAGCGCCGAGGTCGCCCGCCACCCCCGACGGCGTGTAGCGGACGCCACTGCTCGTCGCCGTGACGCTCCCAGGCCCCGAGACGAGCGTCGCGCACCAAGGCTGGCCGGCGTTGACCGTGTCGCCTTGCGCGAAGATCTCGAGGCGCGCGTCGGACGTGTTGGCGACGGTCGCCTGAGGCGGCCAGACGGTCGGAATCCGCGTGAAGCGGGCATAGATCGGGACCGGGAAGGCCGCGTCGCCCGGAATCGTCGAGCCGGGCGCGACCTCGACCCCGGACGCGAAGGGCGAGGTCCACCAGCCCTCGAAGCCGTCGAGCTGCTCGATGGCCGTGCAGAAGGAGGCCGGCCAGCTGGTGGCGGCCGATGCGACCTCGAGCGCAGGACAGGTGTAGCCGCGCAGCCCGCCCGCGGGGACGAGCCAACGCCTGCTGGCTGGCAACCAACCCGCAGTGACGGTTGTCGAGGCGGCCGGCGACTCGACGCAGCTCGGCACCTGCTCGCCCGGAGCGAGACGCGAGCCATCCCCGCGCCACCAGCCCGTGAAGGCCATCCCTGACAGGACAGGCAGGCTCGGGATGGCGTCCTCGTAGGTGACGCCGCGCGTCGCAAAGCGGACCCGACTCGTCGTCGCGTCCGGGAAGGCACCGCCGTTGGCGAGCGCGGTCACCGCGACGCAGCCGGTGCAGCCGCTCGCGTCGGGGGTGATGCACGGGTCGGTGCACGTAAACGCTCCAGAGCACGTGAGGCACCCCTCGGCGCATTCGACGCAGCTGCCGGTTGACTCGCTGAGGTACTTCATTTGACCGCACGAACAGCCCCCCGCACCGTCTGGCGCCGACTCTCCGGGGCAATTGGTCCCACAGGTCCCGCCGTCGAGCACGAGCGGTGCGACGCAGGATGTGCAGGCCGTTGAAGATCCCTCGCAGGTGTCACAGTTGGCACTGCAGGCCGCACAGCTCCTGTGGCTGACATCAAAGTAGGACTCTGCGTCACAGGTGAGGGCTGGCTGCACAGGCTGGCCGTCGGGCCCTGCGAGGTAGCAGGTCCCGCCGCTACAGGTCTGACCCTCAGGGCAGGCTCCGCAAGACGTGGTCGTGGTCCCGACTGGGAGGGCGTAGCAGCGCCCGGCCGAACAGAAAGAGCCCGAAGCGCAGGCCCCCGCGACGCAGGAGACTCCCGGGCTGCCGATGGCCGTGCATGACCCGTCGAGAAAGGCGTACCCCGCGGCGCAGGCGGTGCACGCGGTCGAGCTCGTGCAGGTCGCGCAACCGGCCGGGCACTGGGCGCACATTCCACCCGACGGGAGGCGTCCCGGGACGCACTCGCAACCGTCACCGACCCGCCGGGTTCCTGTTGGACAGGTCTGCACGCACATCCCGGCAAACAACGTGTACCCGGGAGTCGCGGTCAGGGAGTCGGGCTCGGCGCAGGACGTGCACACGACACCTTCGCCCGCTGGATCGATGACACAGGACGTGCATCCGAGCGGACACGCCACGCAGGTCCGGGTCACCGGGTTGAACCAGGTGGCGCCAGCGCAGCGGCACTCGCGCGCCTCCTCGGCTGGCCGCGTGAGCGCCGGGGTGGACGGGCATGCGCTGACGCACGCCCCTGTGAACGGGTTCCCGTAGAATCCTTCGTTGCAGACGCACGCGCCCCCTGCGAGGACGCTGTTCGCAGGACACGACTCGGGCGCCTGTACGCAGGCCCCCGAGGCCGTCAGCGCGTAGCCGTCAGCGCACTGGGTGCAGGCACCGGGGGCAACGCACTGCACACAATTGGCGCCGGGGCATGCGGTACAGCCAGTCCCATCCTGGAACGAACTGGGCTCGCAGACATATCCGTCGATCGTCCAGACGGAGTTGGGCGGTGGCTCGGACAGGCAAAACCCTCCGAAGTACGCATAGTCGCTGCCGCATTCGCCTGGCGGGCAGGCCCCCGAGGCCGCCGCCGTGCGACACCCCTCGCCGCTGTCGCAGATGCCCCCGACGCAGCCCTCGCTGGGCGTACGACAGTCCGTGTTCACGAGGCAGAGCCCGCCGCCGTCGCACGCCGCACAGGTGGGGCCGCCGCAGTCGACGTCCGTCTCGAGGCCATTCCGGATCCCGTCGAGGCACGAGGGCTCGGCGCAGATCTGCTCGCAATCGCCCCCGCAATCGACGCCGTCCTCGTCGCCGTTTTCGATCCAGTCGAAACAGCTCGCGACGATGCAGAAGCCGGCGTTCAGGCCGGTCGCGCTGCACCAGGTCTCTCCGTCGCAGCCGAGGTAGCAGGGGACGCGCGTCACCTTGACGTCGAGGGTCCGCGTCGTCCCGCCGAGCGCGGCCGTGATGCGATACGTCGTGAACGCGTCCGCGGTCTGCGCGTAGCCCGGCACGAAGCGCAGGCTGAGCGTGCCGTCTGGCGCAAGGGCGGGAGCGAGGAAGCGCGCGCGGCAGATCGAGCCTGCACACGGGGTCGTGCACGGGCCGGACTCCGGGAATTCACCGTGGCACGCGGTGTACGACACGTGCAGATCGGTGCGGTTGAGGCCTGGGAAGGTGAGGGTCACCGGTTGACCAACCGGATGCCCGTTCGCGGGCGCTTCAGGCGCCACGGTCGCGCGTGTTGACCAGTCGGCCGCCGCCGCGGGCACGGACACGGGGCTCGTGACGGCTTCACAGTCCTGGTCGATGCGGTCGGTCTTCACCCCCGTCGCATCGAGGTCCACGAGACCGGCCTGCCCGTCGTCGGGGTGGATGTCCTTGCTGGGCGTGCGGATGGCCGCGCTCCGCAGACCGTAGTCGACAACGTCCTGGACACGACGCGTCACGGTGTCGCGCTTGTCATCGCCGCAGAACATGTCGTCGGCGCCCACATCGAAGGCAGCCATGAAGGTGTCTCGCCCAAAGCCGCCGAAGTGCAGGTCGTCGCATCCAGTGCCGGTTGGGCAGAAGCGATCGAAGGTGCAGCCGCCGCCCGCGGCACAGCTCGCAGTCGGGCAGGTCGCGCGCGGACTTCCGGGCGTGTAGCAACCGCGGTCACCGTGGTGGATGTCGAGGCCTGCGTCGCCACGCAGTGCGTCATCGCCGAGCCCGCCGAAGAGCGTGTCGTTGCCAACACCGCCGCTCAGCGTGTCGTTGCCATCCTCGCCGTACAGGAGGTCATTGCCGGCCTCGCCGAGGACCACGTCGTTGCCAGGTCCCGAGAAGATGGCGTTGGCCCCCTTCGTTCCGACGATGTAGTCGTCGCCGGCCGTCCCGATGATGACCTCGAGATCGGCGGCCGGCGCATCCCCTTCGATCCCGAGGGTGCCGGCGGCGAGCGGGTTCGACAGCGCCCCACAGAGACCCGCGACACCGAGCCGCCCCCGGAGGGGGACGTAGCGGATCGGCTCCGGCCGGTCGCCGTAGTCCACCGTGTCACGCCCCGCACCGCCCGCGAGGTAGTCCGCCCCGTTCGCGGCAAAGCCCCCATGCAGAAGGTCGTTTCCGGCGTCACCGTAGAGACCGCCGCCGCCGCCGCCAGCGAAGAGGAGATCGTCGCCAGCCCGGCCGAAGACGGTTCGCGTCCCGCAATCGCCAATCGCGAAGTCGCCCTGCGCGCCAAGGATCGCGCGACGAACGGTGCCGAGCACGACGTCCCCCTCGGTCGCGCAGGCCGTGGTCCGCGGGTCGCACGCCGCGTCGAGGATCCTTCCGTCCCCCATGCGGACGCCCCGGTCAGCGCTCTGGCACGTGCCGTTGTACCAGGTGCAGGACGCCACGCAGGACGCCTCGGCCTTGGTCGCGCAGGTCGCCTCGACGGCGCTGAAGCTTGGGTCGTCGGCGGGGAGCAGTGCCTGCCAGACGACCTTGACCGGGTCATCGTTGAGCGAGGCGCGCTTGCAACGCAGCGCGTGCGTGAGGCCATCGCGCTCGAAGGGCAGCCAGGCGTCTCCGAACGAGAGCGCGATGCGCAAAGACGTGACACGGGTGAAGTCGATGGTGTCGAGCGGGTCGCCACCACCGTCATAGCGGTCGACGCCATCGGCTGCGACGTCCTCGACGAAGAAGGTGTCGTTGCCGAGGTCGCCGATCAGCGTGTCATTGCCGAGGCCGCCCGTAATCCGGTCGTTCCCCGTCCCACCGGCGATCTCGACCGCGGACGGGAATCCCCCCGTTGCCGAACAGGGCGCGTGGCGACAGGTTGCCCATCGCCGACACCGTATCATTGCCTGCACCCGCGTAGATGACTGCGCCAGACGGAGGACTGCCGATGTCCCAGCGGATCTCGGGCGTCGCGTCCCGGTTGAAGGCGAAACCGGTCGCGCCGAGTGAGAGCGCGTCGGCGCGGGCGCTGCCAACGACGCCGAGCTCCCACGTGCTGCCAGCCGAGACCGTGACGTCGAGGCCAGGGGTGGGTGACACGCCAGGCAGGAAGGTCCCGAGGCGATAGTCAAGCACGAGAGACGCATCCGTGACGACGGACGCGCCCACGCCCACCTGAAGGTCGATGCGCTTCAGGCTCGGCTGGAAGCGGGCGAGATACACGAAAGGACGCGATACGCCAGCGGCGTCGACACACGGGACTCCCGGGCTTGTCTCGCAAGGAACCGGACGCCCGTTGACGAGGAGGCGCTTCTGGGCGAGGTGCGTGTCAATGCCAAGCACGACGCGCTTGCCTGCAGCCGCCGCCATCCCGCCGACGGCCGCCGGACCGTCAGTCGTGGGGCGGCAGGCGCCACCGTCGCAGGTCTGACCCGCGTCGCAGGTCCCGCCCTCGCCACAGGGAGCCCGGCAGACCGTGGCGCTGCACACGAGCTCCGCGCCGCAGCTGTCCGCCGCGCCACAGGGACAATCGACCGTCCCCGGCGCGCACTCGCGGAGGCTGATCGTCAGGACGCCGATCTCGGCCACGTCTCCGGTCGCCCGGAACTGAACATCGCTCGCGGCCAGAGGACGTTGGCCCGTCTTCGGCTCGCCGCTCAACGCCGCTCCGAGGAGTCGGACGCCGCGGAGGTCGGGAGCCTCCCCCGCTGCGTTCAAATCATCCTCGAAGCCGGGCTCGGAGCCGTCGCCGACGCAGCCCGTCGACATCAGCGTGCCGATCGCAACAACCTTCAAGAGCTTGGCAGGGTACCGCGTCATGCAGCTTTTTCCCGGAAGGGGTCGCGCCCGGAGTTGGACCGCGGGTCCCGGCGGGACCGCGAACAGAACATGATTCTCCTTATCTCGAGTAACGACACGGCGGGCGAAGGCAACATCGCAGCACGCTCGCCGTCGCACAAATCCCAACCGCGCCGGACCCGTCGATTGGCCCACAGCGGTCTGAGTTGGTACACGTAATTCCGGAAGGACGCGCGACGAAATGGCCATTGGCACGTGCCACGTTCGTGGATCCGGGTTGACATTGAGGTGCCATGGGTGCCATTCGTGGGTCGTGGAGTTCCTGACCCCAGGCCAGACCGAGCGCGCTCCCGAGGACGGATCGTCTCTCGTCGCCCTGCTCGCAGAGGCGGTAGCCGTCGCTGAAGACGGATCGCTGGGGGCGAGCGGCCCCCTTTACCAGCGGATCGGGGACGGTATCGCCGGACTGGTCCGAGCCGGGCGCCTGCCCGCTGGCACCCGCCTGCCGCCAACCCGAGCGCTCGCGGGTGCGGTCGGTGTGCACCGCAACACGCTGGTGCGCGCGTTCGCACACCTCGAGTCGAACGGATGGATCGATGCGACGGCGGGGCGCGGCAGCTTCGTCCGGGCCGCTCCGACCGTCGCACGCCCGGGCCCGCAGCTCACGCGAGTCGGGCGTGGCGCCCCCGACTGGAACGATCTGCTTTCGCGCGCGGCGACACGCGAGCCGCTCTCGGGCCTTGGCCTCGCATCGGGGGACCACGGGCCGCTCGCGGCCGAGGCGGGCGCCTTCGACCTCGCGAGCCTTCAGCCAGGCCCGTCGCTCTTGCCGCATCGCGACTTCGCAGCGTCGCTTGCGGACGTCCTCGCGGCCCATGGGCCATCGGCACTCGGCTACGCCCCGAGTCAGGGCGTGTTCGAGCTACGCCGCGGGCTGGCGAACGATCTGGTCCGTCTCGGGATCTCGGCCGACCCGGACACGCTCGTCGTGACCACGGGCAGCCAGCAGGGACTCGACCTCTTGACGCGGACGCTCGTGAACCCGGGTGACGTCGTGGTGACCGAGGACGCCACCTATCCCGGCGCCCTCTCGATCTTTGCGGCGGCGGGCGCCGACGTCCGGACGGTCGGCGGCGACGCGGATGGCCCGCACCCCTCGGACCTCGCAGCGATCGCAGACGATGTCGCGGCGCGCGGAGGTCGATTGAAGGCGGTCTACCTCGTCCCCGACGCGCGGGCCCCGCTCGGGTCGCGCATCCGCCCGCACCGCAGGGAGGCCATCCTCGCGTGGGCTCGGGGCGCCGGGGTGCCGGTCATCGAGGACGGCTACGGGACGGACCTCGCGCTCGACGGTGGGGAGCTGCCGCCGCTGCGGGCCCTCGACCCGGCGGTCATCCACCTCGGGACCTTCTCGAAGCGCCTGCTGCCAGGGCTCCGTGTCGGATACCTCGTGGTGCCGCCAGGGCTCCTGGCGCCACTGCTGGCCCTCAAGCACGCGATGGACCTCGGGACCTCGCCGCTGCTGCAGCTCGCACTCGCCGACTACCTCGCGCGCGGCCTGTTCGCGCCCCACCTGAGGCACCTTCGGACGACGCTGCAGGCCCGCCGAGACGCGCTCGTGGCGGCGCTTGTCGCCCAGTTGCCAGACGCCTGCGAGGTGCCGACCCCCGAGGCTGGACTCGCGCTCTGGCTTCGGCTGCCAAGCGGGCTCGACGCAGCCGAACTCGCGACGGAGCTTGCCCGCGAGGGCGTCCTCGTCCAGCCGTCCGCCCTCGGTCCCTCCTCGGGAGCCCGCGGACAGGCCCTGCGTCTCGCCTTCTGCGTCGAGCCCGAGGACCGCCTCGCGGCCGCCGCGCGCATCATCGGGCGCGTCCTTCGCGGCCGCCTCGCCAGCCGCACGGGCGGCGCCCGCATCGGGGTCTAGCCCGCCCGACACCCTCCTGCCCCGGAGCCTCCGGGGCCTGTCAGTGCAAGCCAGCTTGGAGTCAGGACCATGGAAAACCACGAGAAGTCCACGTTCAAGGTCAAGATCGGCCTCGCCGAAATGCTGAAGGGCGGCGTCATCATGGACG
>SXGQ01706697.1_pt1 | contig 16005 bp, 11 predicted proteins | sample 3178371 | NCBI WGS metagenome assembly SXGQ01 (sample SAMN11356859, study PRJNA531348) | freshwater metagenome | isolation source: freshwater sample F1-20 | place: China: Fuxian Lake, Yuxi | collected 2017-12-25
AACACATTCGCAACACATTAGTCACATGTCAGTTCAAGTCTAGGCTGTCAGGGTTAGGGTGTTGGGAGAGTTTAGGGTTTAGGGTTTAGGGTTTAGGTTTTAGATGCTAACGAAAATTGCTACGTGATTCATGTTAAGTGCTAAACTCTAAACACTGTTCTCTAAACATATTTCACAAAACAGTACTCGTAAATACAATAACATAACAAATGATACTTATCTACGCAGACAACATCAACGGAACGATCAAGAAATCGTCCTTAGAAGCCATCTCCTATGGCGTGGCCATTGCCAAGCAAATGGGAACGGAAGCGCAGGCGATCGTGGTGGGTGCGGTGAGTAGTGATCTGTCCGAGCTGGGCAAATACGGCGTGAGTCAGGTGCATCAGTTAACCGGACCAGAATCATTCGACGCACAAGCCTTCGCCAAATTGATAGCTGACAAAGCCACGGCATTAAATACCTCGGTGATGGTCTTCTCTCATAGTCTGATGGGAAAGGCGCTGGCATCACGGGTATCGGTTCGACTGAAAGCAGGTCTGGTTACAGGAGCCGTAGCCCTCCCCGATACCACCAATGGTTTCGTTATTAAAAAATCTGTTTTCTCCGGTAAGGCCTTTGCTAATATTAAGATACAAACACCCGTAAAAGTCATTTCCCTGAACCCGAACGCGTACACGGTGGTGATAGGTGAGGGAAGAGCAAATGTGGTGACCACCGCAGTTTCAATACAGCCTTCGGTGAAAGTGATCTCCACCAGCAAGAGCAGTGGTGGCAGAACCCTTACGGAATCCGAGATCGTGGTCAGTGCCGGTAGAGGTATGAAGGGGCCGGAAAATTGGGGTATGATCGAGGAGTTGGCCGATGTGCTGCAGGCTGGACTGGCCTGTAGCCGTCCCGTAGCCGATGCCCATTGGCGGCCGCATCACGAGCACGTGGGACAGACCGGTGTAGCCATCGCGCCCAACCTGTATATCGCTATCGGCATTTCCGGAGCCATTCAGCACCTGGCCGGAGTGAACCGCAGCAAGGTGATCGTGGTGATCAACAAAGACCCGGAGGCCCCCTTCTTCAAGGCAGCCGATTATGGGATCGTGGGGGATGCCTTTGAGGTGGTACCCAAATTGACGGCAGCCCTAAAGGCAGGAGCTTGATGTCAATGGTCAGTTCCTATTCCAATCCTCATTGGCAAACCCTGAAACTGAATGGATTAGACTTAAAAATTGTAGTTTTACTTCACCATGCAGAAGATCGAACTAGAGATCGTGGCGCTTTCGCACAGTATGGCACAGACCCACTCGTACGTGGTGGTACTGGGCGAGGTGAACGGGCTACGCCGTCTTCCGATCATCATTGGAGGAGCCGAAGCGCAGGCGATCGCAGTGGCGTTGGAGGATATGAAGCCGGCTCGTCCCCTCACCCACGACCTCACCAAGAACATGATGAATGCCTTCGAGATCGATCTGCTGGAAGTGATCATCAGCGATCTGCAGGAAGGCGTGTTCTTCGCCAAATTGGTTTGCTCCAGCCAGCACGATACCGTGGAGATCGATTCGCGTACTTCTGATGCCATTGCCATGGCGGTTCGATTTGGATGTCCCATTTATACCTACGACGAGATCCTGGATTCGGCCGTGAACAATGGCGATGAGCCGGCCGCGGGAACCAAGAAAAAATTACCCGCAAAAGCCAAGGAACCCATTAAGGAAAAACCTGCCGGCAGTGCCGAGCTCAGTGCCATGTCGATCGAAGAATTGGAAAATCACCTCACCGAAGTCCTGGAGCAAGAAGATTACATGCGCGCCATTGCAATTCGCGACGAGCTCAACCGCCGCAAAGGCAATTAATTAGTATGATTCTTTTCCCGCCCGCAAAGATCAACCTCGGGTTGCGCATACTGCGAAAACGAGCGGATGGATTTCACGACCTCGATACTCTTTTTTATCCAATTGGGTTAACGGATGTACTAGAGATAAGCCCCAACCCCACAGGGAAGGGAGTTAATACAGTACAAATGAAGATTACGGGATTGGAATTGCCGGGAAGTAACGAGGATAATCTTTGTATCAAGGCCTGGAAATTATTGAAGGCTGATTTTCCGGAGTTGCCTGCCGTGCAGATGCATTTGCATAAGATCATTCCAACCGGGGCGGGACTAGGCGGTGGCAGTGCCGATGGGGCCTATGCACTGCGGGGACTCAATGAAAAATATAAACTGGGCTTATCATCCGAGCAGCTCATCGGATACGCCGGGCAATTGGGCAGCGATTGTCCGTTTTTTATTTATGATGGTTCCTGCCTCGGTTCCGGCCGTGGCGATATTCTCGAGCCGATTTCATTTTCGCTACGGGGCTACTATATGGTACTGGTCAACCCCGGTATTCATATATCGACCAAAGAAGCTTTTGCCGGCATCACGCCTCAGGAGAATAATAAACCGGTTCGTGAAGTGATCTCCCAACCCATCGAAACCTGGCAGAGTGAATTGATTAATGACTTTGAGACCTCCATCTTTCCGCATTATCCGAAGATCAAAGAGATCAAGGATCAGCTCATCTCTTCCGGCGCCGTCTACGCCAGTATGAGTGGTAGTGGGAGCACGGTGTATGGTTTATTCCCCGGCGACCCGGGAGAGTTAAAAATTGCGGGCTTAATACATGTAGAGAGGCCCTGCGGGCCGTAGAGGGCAGAGGGGCCCTGCGGGCCGTTGAGTGTAGAGCCTACCCTCTACCCTCTACCCTCTACCCTCTACCCTCTACCCTCTACTTCCTCCCTTATCTTCCTTACCTTTACACCGTGAGTCTCATACATACATACCTCTCCCCCTCGATCCTCGAGGGTAACCTGGATTTGCTGAATCACTAAGGGATGGCCCAGAGGCCCTGCGGGCCGTTGAGTGTAGAGAGACCAGTTCTCTACCCTCTACCCTCGCCCGCCGAAGCCTTGGCGAAGGAGGGTCCCTCATCTTTCTCTTCATCTTGTCATCACCTAACTATGTCTTCACAACATTACCTCGACCTCGAGCATCAATACAGTGCCCACAACTACCATCCGCTTCCCGTGGTTTTATCCAAGGGAGAGGGTCCCTATGTATGGGATGTGGAAGGCAAACGCTACCTCGATTTTCTGAGCGGCTATTCGGCCGTGAATCAAGGGCATTGCCACCCGCGCATCGTACAGGCATTATGCGAACAAGCCAGTCGGTTAACACTCACCAGCCGCGCCTTTCACAGCGACAAGCTGGGTGAATACGCTGAATTCATTACGCGATATTTTGGATACGACAAGATGCTGCCCATGAATACGGGCGTGGAAGCGGTGGAGACCGCCATCAAGATCACCCGTAAATGGGGCTATGAGGTCAAAGGCATAGCGGACGGAATGGCCAAGATCGTGGTTTGTACCGGCAATTTTCATGGCCGTACCTCTACCGTCATCTCCTTCTCCACCGACCCATCAGCCCGTACCCATTTTGGCCCATACATGCCCGGATTTATTACCATCCCCTACAACGATACGGCCGCCTTGGAAGAGGCACTGCAAGATCCCACCGTGGCCGGCTTTTTGGTAGAGCCGATTCAGGGGGAAGCAGGCGTTGTGGTGCCCGACGAGGGTTACTTGTCGACCAGCAAGGCCCTTTGCGAGAAATACCATGTCTTGTTCATGGCCGATGAGATTCAAACGGGACTGGCCCGCACCGGTAAAATGCTGGCCTGCGATCACGAGGGCGTTCGCCCCGACGTGCTCATACTTGGCAAGGCCCTGAGTGGCGGATTAATTCCCATCAGTGCGGTGCTGACCGATAAGGAGCCGATGTCGTGCATTCACCCCGGTGAGCATGGCTCCACCTTCGGAGGCAACCCTTTGGCCTGCGTCGTGGCCATGGAAGCATTGAAAGTTTTGAAGGAAGAAAATTTGATGGAGAACGCCGCCCGATTGGGTTCGATCTTCCGGGAAGGATTGCGAAAATTGAATAGTCCGCGCATCTCGACCGTTCGCGGCAAAGGTCTGCTCAATGCCATCGTCATCAACGATACCGATCCGGAAGCTGCGTGGAATATTTGCTTGCGTATGAAAGAACGTGGACTACTCGCCAAACCCACTCATGGCGATAAGATCCGTTTGGCGCCAACGCTGGTGATCAATGAAGAACAGGTGCGGGAAGCCGTTGGGATTGTTGATGAGAGCATAGGATAGATGAGGAGATGAGAGATTTCTTCTCGGCACACAAAATCTTACTTTTGCCCCATGGATCGATCTAAAATAATAGCGGTATTGGTTGCCCTTATCACGGCTGCGGCCTGTTTTTTACCTTGGGTCAGTATTGAGTCTAAGGAGTTGGTGCTGACCGGCATGGATACGACGGGGACCAAATTCGGTAAACCGGGACTTTTACACCTGATCTTGTCCGGGATCTTTCTGGTATTCGCCCTCACCGGAAAAAGCTGGGGACAACGAGCCAATCTCCTCGTGATCGCCGTCAATGCCGCTTGGTTCCTTCGGAATTTCTTTATGCTGTCCGCCTGCTACGGCGGCGAATGCCCCGTACGGATGTATGGGTTTTATGTACTACTGTTGGGTAGCGTGGGAATGATGGCTGTTACGCTCATGAGGAAAGTAGAGAGCTGAGAGTAGAGGGGCTAGAAGTGCCGTTGAGGGCTTAGAGGCCCTGCGGGCCGTAGAGGATTAGACTTGAAGGGTTTTCCCGTTGAGCTTCACTTGAATTCTCACATCCGCTTTAAGGGCTTTAAAGATTCGGATCAGCGTGTCGACTTGGGCATGGTGTGCGCTATTCTCAATTTTTGATATCTGCGCCTTTTGCACTCCTACTCGCTTGCCTAATTGCTCCTGCGTCCAGTCCTGCTCCAGACGTGCGGCCTTAACCAGGCGACCCAGCACCGCCATCTCAAGCTTATGCTCAAACTGCTGACGCGAAGCAGTCCCCATCCCCCCAACCAGTTTTGTCACAACCTGATCAAGTGTATAGACCTTAAGATTTGATCTCGCCATTACTCAATGATTAAAAGTTTGCTCAAAATAAATTTTCATTATTCGAATCGCCTTTAAAATTTCTCTATCTGGAACACGGTCAACTTTCTTTATGAACCCATGAGTGGCAAGAACCAGTGTTTTCGTTGGTAGCCGCTTATCCCAAAACGCCAATATTCTGATTTGCTGCTTCCCAAACCGAATACGAAACTCCCAAATCTCATCTCTTAGCTTCTTGAATAACGTCGAATCTTTTACCCGTTCGGACAACGCTATTTTAAGTAAAATTCTTTCCTGCATCCCCTTGGGAAGCTTCAAAATGAAAGCAAGCGCTTCTTCCAAAAGCAATGTTTCAAAAAAGCGAAAGTCGGATGAATTACTACTTCTTTCCAAAATTATATGTTTCTATTAATGGAAACAAATATATAAGTCAATTTTCTGTAAAAAATACAACAAACGGGCATGCGGCTTAGGGGCTCTGCAGGCCGTTTAGGGTAGAGGGGCCCTGCGGGCCGTAGAGGGTAGAGGGTTGAGCTCTCTACTCTCTACCCTCTACCCTCTACCCTCTCCCCTTCGCCAAATAAAGTAAAAAGGTACTCCCGCAAAGGTGATCAGTAACCCCAGCAACGAATTGATCACGGGTTGTTTGTCATCCAAATAATTGGTGATGTCGCTGTAGAGGGTAATAATCAGATAAGTGAATGCAAATAAAATAAAGGCCAGGGTGACGAACGGATGGCCCCAGATACGGTAGGGACGAGCCACATGAGGCTCTTTACGACGAAGCAGGAAAATACCCACAGCCCCCAATCCATACGCGATCCATGTAATGAATACGAACATATCCGCCAGCATATCAAACGATCCGGTCAGAATGAACAAACAAGTCCAAATACCATGCAACCAAAGCGCATTGGCCGGGGTACCGAATTGAGGATGATCTTTCCCAATGGCAGTGGCAAAGACCTTATCCCGCCCCATCGCATAAGTGATCCGAGAAGTAGCCATCACATTTCCGTTGATCGCCCCCAGAGTGCACAGCACGATCATGCCGGCCACGATGGCCTCAGAGGTTTGTCCCAGTGCCATTCCTATCGCATCTGAGGCCACGAGGGAAGATTTCGCCATCTGATCTACCGGTAAAACATATAGGTAGGCCTGGTTGACGGCCACATAGATCAATACGCAGGCCATGACGCCCACCCAGAGACTGCGGGGGATGGTACGCTGCGGATCCCGGATCTCGCCCGCCATGGAGCTCACATTGATCCACCCGTCATAAGCAAAAAACGCACCAGTTAGGGCCGCTACCAGTCCCGATAACCACCGCCCCTCCCCTTCCGCTGAACTTAAAACAAAATTGGAAAGTTCTCCCTTCCCCGAAAAAAAGATACCAAAGACCAACGCGGCGATTACCGCGATCTTCAATAAGGTCGATACATTTTGAAAATAACTGCCGGCCTTCAAACTGCGCACATTCAAAAAGGTCAGCAACAGCACCAATACGATCGCCAAGATCTTTACGCCTATGTCTTGCAGGGGATAGAGATCGCCAATGAAAGGGATATGCCAAGCAGTATGCGGAAATACCCGCACGCCATCAACTATTCTCATTTGTTCACTCTCCAGGATGGGCAGGTTAATGAAATACCCGGCGTATTTGGCGCAGACAAAGGCGATGGCCGCGATGGCCGCAGTGTTAATGACGGAAAAAGCCGACCAACCGTAAAGAAATGCGGGGAAGGGCCCGAATAGTCGACGGAAATACACATAGATACCCCCGTTCTCGGGCATCATGGCACCCAGCTCGGCATAGACCAACGCGCCGAACAGTGAAAACAAGCCGGCAATGATCCACACGGCCGTGAGCAACAAAGGCGATCCCAACTGCGCCGCCATCGTCGCCGGTTTCATGAACACCCCGGAACCAATGACGCTGCCGATCACCAAGGCGATGGTGGAACGTTGGCTTATTTTAGAAGAAAGAGACATTTATACGATGAGGGGATGAGGGGTTGAGCATCTTAAGGTAAAAAATCAAACTGAAACGACAAAACTCAGAACTCTCATCTTCTCATCTTCTCAACCTCTCATCTTCTCCAGGTATTCATCAAACGTCATCAACCGATCAATTACCCCGGTGGGCGTCAGTTCGATAATGCGGTTGGCCACGGTTTGCATGAAGGTATGGTCGTGGCTGGTGAGTAGCACGATACCCTTGTAATCGGTACACTGTTCGTTGAAGCTTTGTATGCTTTCGAGGTCGAGGTGATTGGTGGGCTGGTCCAGCAGAACAACATTGGGATTTTGGAGCATCATGCGACTCAACATACAACGCACCTTCTCCCCTCCGCTGAGCACATTGGTCTTTTTCATAACATCCTCGCCGCTGAAGAGCATCTTACCCAAGAAACCCCGCAGGAACGGCTCGTCCACATCTTTTACGTGTTCGGGGACGTACTGACGGAGCCAGTCCATCAAATTATGTTCTCCGGTAAAGAACTCACTATTCTCCTGAGGTAAATAGGCATAGGTGATGGTAGTGCCCCACTCATAGGTACCGGCTTCGGGTTTGATCTTTCCGGTGATGATCTCAAAGAAATTGGTGATGGCCAGAGGGTCTCGGCTCAAGAGGGCGATCTTATCGCCTTTATTGACGGTGAAGGTGACATTGGAGAAAAGGGTTCGTCCGTCGACGGAGCTCTGCAGCTTCTCTACGTTGAGGATCTGATTTCCGACTTCGCGCAGGGGCTGGAAGATGATGCCGGGGTATTTGCGATAGCTGGGTTCGATCTCTTCGATGCTGAGTTTTTCCAGCGCTTTTTTCCGGGAGGTGGCTTGTTTGCTTTTGGAGGCGTTGGCGCTGAAGCGGGCGATGAAATCGATCAGGGCCTGACGCTTGTCTTCGATCTTTTTGTTCTTGTCGCTGAGCTGGCGGGCCATGAGTTGGGAGGACTCATACCAGAACGTATAGTTGCCGGTGAAGATCTTGACCTTTTGGCGGTCCACGTCGGCCACGTGGGTACAGACCGCATCGAGGAAGTGACGGTCGTGGCTCACCACCAACACGATGTTTTCGTAATCGGCCAGGAAATTCTCGAGCCAGCTGATGGTTTCAATGTCTAGTCCGTTCGTAGGCTCATCCAGCAGCAGGATATCCGGGTTTCCAAACAGGGCTTGGGCCAATAGTACCCGCACCTTGAAGTTGGAGGGGATATCCTTCATGAGGGAGTGGTGGAACTCCTCTACTACGCCCAGTTCACTGAGAAGGGTGGCAGCATCACTGTCGGCCGTATAGCCGCCCATTTCCCCGAATTCGGCTTCGAGTTCCCCTACGCGCATGCCATCTTCTTCGGAGAAATCGGGTTTGGCGTAGATGGTTTCGCGTTCTTTGGCGACGGACCAGAGCTTGGTATGGCCCATCATGACGGTATTGAGGACGGTCTCCTCGTCGAACTGAAACTGATTTTGCTTGAGCACCGCCATGCGTTCGCCGGGGGTGATCTCTACGGTACCCTTGTTTGGTTCAACCTCCCCGCTGAGGATCTTGAGGAAGGTACTTTTCCCGGCTCCGTTGGCGCCGATAATGCCGTAGCAATTGCCTTTGGTGAAATTGAGGTTCACGTCCTCGAAGAGAACCCGTTTGCCGTAGGCGAGTTTGATGTCTTTTACCGCTATCATGTAAGTTTAGGGACCCCCCTCCGCCAAGGCTTCTGCGGGCGAAGGAACAGGGTTTAGGGTTTAGGTTTGGGGCAGTGTTTGATTAAAAATGAAAGGGCTGCAAAGGTACAAAATCCCTCGAAGCCCTAAACCATAAACACTAAACTCTAAACTTTCTTCACCCTTCATCCTTCACCCTTCTTCCTCATCTTCCTCAGCCGATTCGCTCCATACCCCACTCCAGCTGCCAGCAGGAGGCTCAGGCCACCATCGATGGGTACGCCGGGACCGGGGTCTTCGGGATTAGAGGGGGTCTCCTCGCCAGTACTTCCTCCGATCACATCGAAATATTCACTCTCCCCAGACAAGCCATCCAGTGCTCCATCTCCGGGCAGATCGATGCTGCCTCCATCCACGGGCAGGTCTATTCCTCCCCCCTCCATCGGAAGATCCATCGGGAGATCGATGGAGCCACCAGCTGGAAGATCAATAAGCTTGCTTGCGTCGATCTGAGCTTGAACCAAAGCAGGTGCAGCCAGAAGCATAGTCAGCAGCAGGATCGATACAGTCCCTCTGTAAAAAGTTGTTTTCATAAAATTCGTTTTAGTCGTTTGAAGGGTTACTGTATGATGATTTTGAAGGATTCTACATTTCTTGACGAGGCATCCAGGACATTTACCAGATAGCTACCCGAGCTTAGCTTAGAACTGAGCTTGATGTTCTGGACGGCTGTACCGCCTGCGTGCCGGATAACTTGTTGCTGTACGCGGGCACCCTGCAGGCTGTTAAACACCACGGTGTAATTACCGGCCGGACGATCGTTGAATTTCAAATTTAATTGTTCACCTACGCGCAACGGATTGGGATAACCCTGTATCGTATGTCTTGGATCAAATTCCAGCGGTTCTGCTGCTTTGGAGGAGAATACAATGCGGAAGCGTTCACCACTGCTGGCAGTTGCATTACCGTCGATCTCGAAATCATAGTTGACCGATGTATCCAATTTCAGAATCTGCTCTTTATTTAGATAGGTGTCTTGCAGCACCGGAATCAATTTGTTGCTATTATCGAAATCAGAGCCCGTGAGAATCAACCGATAGGCGCCGGTACTGGTGGAACGAAGATTCAAGAAAAGTGTGTCGTTGGATTCAACCAGCGGACGGTGTTCGAAGGTTAGATTCGTGCCGTTTCGACGGAACATGATATTATCGGAAGCGTTCATCAATTTTTGTCCATCCATATCATTCACCTCCTTTGCCCCCCCTGGATAAAAGAAAGCTACGGCTCCGTCAGTGGTGATGTATTCGCCGGAGTAGTTGCGCTGCAAGGTGATTCTCATTTTTTCAGAAGTCTCCCCATTTTGTCCCCTGAAAACACCTCCCGTAATACTACTTCCCTTGCTACTCTCCGTGAAGGCAACGGTGAGGTTGCCTGATGGCGAGGCCGATGCCTTAACAAAAAATGCTTGGCCACTTTGCAGACGGGTGTAGGAAGCACCATCGGTATAACTCAATCCAGTGCTGCCACCGGTTACAACACTATATGCATTATTAAGTCGATCAAAGGAGACATATCCGCCCACACCATTGGCACCACTGAGATTGGGGTCCCAGAGCCATATCTGGTTCGTGGTATTGGTGAGGGTGAGAGGATATGAAGGGCTTCCGCTGGTTCCGCTGTTGCCATGATCAACTGGTGAAGCGTAGGGATTGCCCACCAAGTAAAAGGCACTACCGGTTGGGTTGTCGATACTAAATGTTTGATTGCCTTGACGGAGTGTCCCGGTTGCTCTGACTTTTACAGCGGAGTAGCTCGCAGGAACGGAACCATTACCCAGGGGACCTGCCACAAAAAGGAAAAAACTTTTAGGATTTGTACCATCCGCCGTGAATAAGGCTGTGTTTTTGGTATTCGTTACATTGGCATATGCTGGGTTTGAAAGATTATTGTTCCATTCACGCATGGAAGAGACTGTGGCATGATAGGCCAACCCATTGGCACCACCTGAGCCAGTGGGAGCTGCCGAACCGGTTGGCCCCCATATCTCCACTCCGGTGGCACCGCCAGTAGTAGAACTTTGCCAATGGTCGTAGATGAAATTGCTGCTTGACCCTGCAACCGGGGCAGTTACCAAACGCCAGGCTTGTTTGTTACTGGCGAAGTGGCGTTCGACGGTTACGTCGCCTGAAATTGTACCAGAGCTATTCTCAACCCGAGCCGTACCTGTAACATTACTCATCAAAGTTAAATTGCTACCTGTTGTTAAAATACCAGACTGAACTTCTAAACTGTTTTGTATTTTAACAACACCGCCTAGGCTTGTATTCCCGGTAATCAATATATTATCATAAGTTCCACTAGCGATAATACTGTTCAAAACCCCTTTAACTCTTGACGCAGTTATAGAAATGTCATCCAAACCAAATTCATCCCTTGATGTGGAACCAGAAACATCATCTCCAGACCAGCGAATATAAAAGAACCCACCTGCTTCTATGCTTAAGCCCGAGATTATCGTTGATCTTGATGGGGATGAGCTAATTAATACCCAACCATTTGCATCTGATGCAGCAGGAGATGAATAATCCAAACTGCTCACATTCGTATAAGTAACATCATCGGAGCTATATGAAAAATTGATTGAATTTGAATATGCACCATCATTCCTCAAATAAATGTTATACGAAATAGTCAACGAGGTAATCGTGGTGGTCCCATCATTTTTCATCCTCAAAGTCAATGTGCCGGGCGTCCAATCATTACCTCCAGGCTGTATCATTAAGCAGGGGTTAGATGAAATTTGTGGACTACCAGTGTATGCATAAAACCCACCTGTAGTTACTGCAACACTCGAAGATCCCCGCGTAAAGTCTGAATTTGCCGTCGTTCTTGTTCCGCCGAAGACTAGTGCCCCATCTGACATACCGGTACATGCCCAAGCATCCGAGTCTAGTTGACCAGATGTTGGTGTTGATTGAAAACCAGCACCTGTGAAAGCTCCATTGCTTACACCGGTTATGGTGCTTGAGAAATCTATAGTTGCACTATTACTTGAATTATTAAGCAATAGCTGCCCCCACACCCCATTCACCCCCAACATCATGGCGAAGACGATCGCGAAAAATACTTTGAATGCTTTCATATAGATTTTATTAGATGCAGTTTGAGTTTGCAATTACGACTGAATGTTTTGGTTAAATGACAAAGCAGAAAGACAGGTTTTAACAATTGTATTTCCGATGCGAAAATACACCCACCCCTCTAACCTTGTGTAGTGCCTAAGTTAAGGAATTGTAACCCTTGGGCTTCGGGATTTAGAACGGGGATTTCTGGTTTTTTCCACATGCAATGTGGAAAAGGGTGAAGGGTGAAGGGCCCTCCTTCGCAAGGCTTCGGAGGTCGAAGAGCAGGGCTTGGGCTTCACCGTTCATCCTTCACCCTTCACCAAAAAAAGAGCCCCTCAGTTTCCTGAAGGGCTCTTTAAAGCGAGATTAGGATCGATTATCGGTAGATGACGATACTGCTGGCTTTGGTCGTGACCTTGCCGTTCTCGTCGTTCACCATGTACACCTGATAGGTACCGCTGGGCTGACCAGAGATATCCATTGGCAGCACCGAGCCGTAGCGAACACCGCTGAAGCTCTGCGACTTGATCTGCTGACCCATCGAGTTGAAGACACGAACCTCCAACTTGGTGATCAGATCCGTGCTGATGCCAATGTTGAATTGGCCGTTACCCGGACTCGGATACACGATGATCGCAGGAAACTTATCGATCGTCAGCTGACGCTCAGCACACTGATTCACTAAGATATTACGCGTTGCCGTAGAAGTACAACCCGCTTGGGTAACACTGTAGGTAACCGCTTTGGGACCAACACCGGCCACCGTCGGATTGAAACTGCCCCCACTTACCCCGGCACCGGAGAAGGTACCGCCGGCAGGCGTAGCACTCAAGGCGATCGGCTGATCCGATTTACAGATCGTTGCCTGCGGGTTGAAGCTGATGATCGGGAAAGGATTCACAATGAGCTGCACCAGCGCTGAATTCACGGATCCGCAACCGGCCGTAACGATCACGCGGAACACATAGTTGTTTTGTCCAACCACCGCACCCGCGATCGAATAGGTAGCATTGGTGGCACCCGGAATGCTGGTATAAGTGATACCATTGGTACTGAACTGCCACTGATAACTCAACACGCCTACACCCGTGGTGGCCGCAACAGAGAAGTTGGCGGTACCACCCTCACACACCGTAACCGATGTGGGTTGTGTGGTGATGCTGGGGAAAGTATTGACCGTGAGCGTAGCGGCATTGGAAATACCAGGTGCACAACTGGTGTTAGAAGCCACCATCCGGAAACGATTGCCGTTTTGTGTGGGCAATACACCGGTGATGTTCAAGGTAGTGGTCGTGGCACCAGAGTAGACACCACCATTGCTGAGGTTGGTCCAGGTAGTACCCCCATCGGTACTGATCTGCCATTGGAAGGCAAGACCTGAACCGGCCGCACCGGAAGTGAAGCTGATGTTGGTAGCCTCACAAACGGTTTGACTGCTGGGTTGTGCAGCGATCGTGATATTGGAAGAAACGGTGAGCGTAGCGGCACTGGTTGTGGCGCTTCCGCAGGTACCGGTAACGACACAACGGAACTGATTTCCACTTTGTGTGGTGGCAACACTGGCAATGCTGTAGGTAGAAGTCGTGGCTCCTCCGATCGCATTCCAGGTAGCGCCTCCATCGGTACTCAATTGCCATTGGTAAGAGAGTCCGCCACCTGCAGCCGCAGTAGTAAAGCTGGCAGCGCTGCCTGAGCAAAGGGCCAGGCTCACGGGCTGAGTAGATATAGCGGTAGTAGCATTTACAGTAAGCGTTGCTGCGCTGGAGGTGGTGCTACCGCACTGACCAGTGACGATGCAACGATATTGGTTGTTGTTCAGGTTGGCCGCTCCGGTAATGGAGAGACTGCTGGCAGTGGATCCGCTGATGTCAGTCCACGTAGACCCGCCATTCGTACTCACCTGCCACTGATAGGTACCGGTGGCGGTAACGCTGAAGGCACCGGACTGTCCTATACAAACTGCCTGGTTAGCCGGCTGCGAACTGATGGTGGGCGCCGTACCGGCGTTGATCTGGAAAGTAACTGTAACGGTCTTATTGGGTTGTCCAGTTGCCGTACCCGTGATCGTAGCCGTGTAAGTACCGTTAGCCAGGGTATTGGCGTTGTTGAGGGTAACAATAAACGGACTACCCACGGCCACCGAGGAGGTGGAGAGGGTAACGTTCAAACCGGCCGGAGTCGTGGAAGTGACAGACAGGTTGATATTACCGGTGAAAGAACCGATGGCAGAGGTGTTTACCGTGGAGGACATTGTTGCACCGGCCGGACAAGCACTGGTGGTAGTAGCAGGTGTACCAAGGTTGAATCCGGCTACCGGTACGCAACCGTCAGAGGTCATTAATGGTGCGCGAGGACCACCGGTCGCAAAGACAGCTTGCATCCGGTTTTTCTGTCCGATAGAGAACATTTTTAAACAAGGATCATCGCCATAATCCATGTAGTTCATGAACATATCGCCTTGATAGTTGGTGGCCCAAGGACTACCCGTGGTTTGTGTACAGCCGGGGCTGTTCTTCGGGAAGGCCGGACATCCAAAATTGGGTCCGCTTTGTACAGGTGTATCATCCACAAAATCGTTTCCGCAGGTGGCATCGCCCCAGATATGGCGAAGGTTAAGCCAGTGCCCTACTTCGTGTGTAGCAGTACGACCCAAGTGATAGGGAACCGCCGAACCGGGACTTAACATACTACCCACGGAGCTATAAAGAAGAACGACTCCGTCGGTGCTGGCAGCTCCGCCAGGAAATTGAGCATATCCCAACGTACCTCCACTAATATTACAAACCCAGATGTTCAGATACTTATCGCGAGGCCAGGCATCGCTACCACCCGTAGCGGTGAATTTGACGTTGTTGTTGGTCGAGAAGGCGGTTGTAGAAGTCTGGACCCGAACAATGCCAGTGGTAGCCTGACCGCTGGGGTTGCGCTGGGCCAAGCAGAATTGCACCTCCGTATCGGCACCATAAGGTTGGAAGACCGAAGGCACTGTACCGAAATCGGTATTCGTCTTGGCGAAATCCAAGTTCAACTGCTCTAACTGAGCTAGCAATTTAGCATCCGGAATATTTTGTGCCGCCGTGTTCCACACAACGTGGAATACCACGGGTATGGTAACTAGCACCGCTTCATTCGAATGGTTGCGGGCGAAATCATCCGTGTGTGCTTCCAACTGCTGTAAGCGATTGGAAAAAGCAGGATCCTTCGCTATCAGACCCTGGTTGTACTCGTGCGTTGCACAAGAACGCTGAGCAAAAGCCGGTTGAAAAGCAAGGAAACCACAAAGAATGAGCAGAGCAATGCGTAAAGATTTGATCATGGGTGGTGGTTGAGGTGAGTAAGAATATTGCAGAGCAAAATAACAAAACTTGATCATCTAATTGAAAAAACCCGACCACCAGCGGGGTCGGGTTTTACAATCGATTGGGGGAAAGCGCTTAATACGCTGATTATCAATATCCCATACCGCCCATATCCGGAGCGCCGCCATGGGTATGGGGCTCTTCCTTCTTGGGCTTATCGGCGATCACGCACTCGGTGGTCAGCAGCATGCCGGCAATAGATGCGGCATTCTCCAGTGCCACGCGGCTCACTTTAGTGGGGTCGATCACACCGGCCTTGAACATATTCTCATATACTTCGGTGCGGGCATTGAAACCAAAATCGCCTTTGCCTTCTTTGATCTTCTGCACCACGATGGAACCATCGATTCCGGCGTTGGCAGTCAGCGTACGAATGGGCTCTTCGAGGGCGCGACGAACGATGGCCATACCGGTCTGCTCGTCTTCGATCTGTCCCTTTACTTTCACATCCAGCGCATCGATGGCACGGATGAAGGCCACGCCTCCACCGGGAACGATCCCTTCTTCAACGGCCGCGCGGGTAGCATGCAAGGCATCGTCTACGCGGTCTTTCTTTTCTTTCATTTCCACTTCGGTGGCAGCTCCTACATACAAAACGGCTACACCGCCGCTCAGCTTAGCCAAACGCTCCTGCAGTTTTTCCTTGTCGTAATCAGAGGTAGTGGTCTCGATCTGAGCTTTGATCTGATTCACGCGGGCGGTGATATCTTCTTTCTTTCCTTTACCGCCAACGATGGTAGTGTTGTCTTTATCGATGGTAACGGAGGTAGCTTGACCGAGATAGCTCAGGTCGGCGTTCTCCAGTTTGAAACCTTGCTCTTCGCTCACCACGATCCCTTTGGTCAGGATCGCGATGTCTTGCAACATCTCCT
>SXGQ01221122.1_pt1 | contig 16004 bp, 25 predicted proteins | sample 3178371 | NCBI WGS metagenome assembly SXGQ01 (sample SAMN11356859, study PRJNA531348) | freshwater metagenome | isolation source: freshwater sample F1-20 | place: China: Fuxian Lake, Yuxi | collected 2017-12-25
GTGGAAAATGGAAGGAAAAGAAATTGATAAGTATGATGCGTTAGATATGGTATATGAAAAGATATACGAAATATTAGAAGAACATAATATAAAATTAGACGATTTAATAAACTAATAAATGAATACATTAGATAAAAAATACCAACAACTACTTTCTGATATTATAGAATTTGGAGTAGAAAAAAAAGATAGAACTGGAACTGGAACGATATCTGAATTCGGACATCAAATCAGACATAAAATGAGTGAAGGGTTTCCAATTCTTACAACAAAGAAAGTTGCATGGAAGCAAGTTACATCTGAACTACTTTGGTTTCTTACTGGCCAAACTAATATTACTTTTTTACATAAACATAACAATCATATTTGGGATGGTGATGCGTATAAGAATTATCTACATAAAGTAATTCGTGATAAAGATATTGTTCGTTACCTAAAATCATATTCCGTTGATACAAACGGAGTACCTACTATCGAGCCTTACTCCAAAAACGAGTTTATTGATAGAATTAAAAATGATGATGAGTTTGCAAAGAAGTGGGGTGAATTAGGACCAATTTATGGTAAACAGTGGAGAAAATGGACTAAAAAGAAAATGTATCTATCAACAGATGGGTCATATGAAAACATTTATGATGAAGCAGACCAAACTGTAATTGACCAAATATCAGGTTTAATCAATGAACTCAAAACAAATCCTGATTCTAGACGATTAATGGTTTTAGCTTGGAATGTAGGTGAATTAGACCAAATGGTGATTCCTCCTTGTCACTATGGATTTCAAGTTTATACAAGAGAGTTGACTGACGAAGAAAGAATTAAGTTATTTATTAAACTGCATAATCCAAAAGGATATGAAGGTGAGAAAATAACTAATTCAGTTCAAGAGTTATTAATTATGAACAATATTCCTAAACGATCAATCTCCTTAATGTGGTCACAGAGGTCGTGCGATTTTCCACTCGGAATCCCGGCAAATATAATGTCATATGCAATACTACTTATGATGTTAGCAAAACAAGTTAATATGATTCCAGAAGAATTGATGGGTAATTTTGGTGATTGTCATATTTATCTCAACCAAATTGACGGAGTTAAAGAACAAGTGAATAGAGAACCTTATCCTTTACCTAGTGTTAAATTTTTAGATAAGGTAGTTAATGATTTGTCTGAATATACTTATCAGGATATTATTTTAGAAAATTATAAATCACATCCTAAAATTTATTTTCCATTATCAAATTAAAAAAATATAAGTTATGAAAACAAAAGAAGAATATCGATTAGGTTTATTAGGATTATTAGTTGGACTATTATTAGGTTTAACAGTAGGTGTATATGAATACACAAAGTTAAAAAATAAAACCCAACTTCTGATAGAAAAAATAAATGTATTGGAAAATTACACAATCGAAAGTCCTTAAAATGAAAGAAGACGAAAACCTAATAACACCTTTAATACTTAACTCAATTATGTGTTTATCTCAGATAACTATATTAACATTATATTGGAAAAATATGGATGAATTGATGATATTTGGATGTACATTTATGGCATTTGGTACTGGATTAAATTCAATAGTAAATTATTTAAAAATTAAAGATATAAAAAATAAATTGTAATAAATTGATTGGATTATTTGTCAATTTAAACTTGTTGATTACGTGTTTGAATACCAAATTGAAATAAAAGACATAAAAAATATATATGAAAACAATCAAGATAACAATATTGAGTGATACTCACAATCATCATAAAAAAGTAACAGTTGACTTACTTGGAGGAGATCTACTTATTCATGCAGGTGACATTACCTCAATTGGTTACGAAAATGAAATTACAGAGTTTGCAAAATGGTATGACGGATTGAATAACTACGATCACAAAGTATTTATTGCAGGTAATCACGATTGGGGATTCCAAAACAATTTTGAGAAAGTAAAAGGATTGTTAACAAGATATAAAACTATTGACTACATTCAAGATGAGTTAATTACCATCCAAGATGGTGATGGACCTGAAGTTAAAATTTGGGGATCTCCTTGGCAACCTGAGTTCTACAATTGGGCATTTAACTTACCACGAAATGGTAAGGAGTTAAAAGCGGTATGGGATATGATTCCTGAAGGAATTGATATCTTGATTACTCACGGACCGGCTTGGGGAATGTTAGATGATGTTGAAGGTAACCGCAATGTTCACTTGGGATGTGAATTACTTGCTGAGAGAATCAAACAAATCAAACCTAAGATCCACATATGTGGACACATTCATACAGGTCATGGACATTATTATGATGGACATACACACTACTTCAATGCATCTGTATTGAACGAACGATATTTTTATTCCCACACACCTTGGAATATTGATTGGAATCCTATAACTAATGAAATTAATTTTTTATAATGGAACAACCAAGAATAATCAACAACAGAATATTTTACGATGAGAGAGGATCATTTAGTCCTCTTTCGTTGTTTGAATTAGATAAGGAATGGAAACAAAGTAACATTAGTGTAAACCCAAAAAAGTTCACATTAAGAGGATTACATTATCAAAGTGGTAAAACTGCTCAGTCTAAATTAATAAAAGTAATTAATGGTAGAATTTTAGATTTTGTTGTTGATTTAAGAATACCACGTATATCATACAATAACTGTCAATTTTTTGAAATGAAAGGAGGTGATGAATTAATTGTGCCAAGAGAATTCGCACATGGTTTTATAACATTGGAGGACAATACGGTTGTACAATACTTAGTTGATAATGATTATAGTCCTAGTACAGAGGCATCACTTTTATGGTCATCATTTCCTGAGATTAAAAATGAAATATTAAAGTTAGATGGCACGTTTGATATTTCCAACATAATTATATCCGATAAGGACTTGATTGAAAAATCATAAATTTGGATATATTTATTAATAAAAAACTATGGAAAAAAATCTAACAGAAAAATTGTTTGAAGAATTAAAAAAACAAGGATTATACGAACAAGAAGATACTATTGAAGATGAAAATGATGAGGAGGACAATAATGATGATACAGAATCTTCCAATCATAATGAAGATTTCTGTGAAATGGTTTGTCAAATACTACATTCACAAACACAAATTCATATTTTCCATTTAGGAACTAAATCATATTCTGAACACAAAGCCTTACAAAAATATTACGAAGGGATTGATGTACTTGTTGATGGTGTGATAGAGTCTTATCAAGGCAAGTACGGACTTTTAACTAATTACAAATCATTTAAGAATCAATCTTATAAAAACAAAAACCAAGTATTAAAATACTTTACAAGTTTATTAAATATAATTGAAGAAAATAGAGATTCGGTTGATGATAGTTATATCCAAAATCAAATAGATACAATTCAGGAACTGATAAATTCTACACTTTACAAATTAAAATTCCTTAAATAAATGAAACAATCAGTGTTATCTGAGAATGAACAAATATCTTCACAACACGAGGATATTGACACTAAATTGTTTTATTTCTTAATTAGAAGACTTAAGGTTAGCGAACGAGAGTTAGGTGGTAATTGGGGTGATTATGAACCATTAAAAACTAAGGAATATAAATTTGAAGGATTCCCTGGCTATGGTTTTACAGATTATACAACAAAAAAAAGTATGGAAACAAAAATAATTAAGATGTTATCTGAAAACGATATAACTGATTATATTTACGATATGGATGAACAAAATCCTGAAAGAGTTAAAATTGTTAAAACAATAAGAAAATTTTTAAATTTTATGTTGTCAGATCAAAAATAAATTTGTATATTTGTAGAAGTATTAATTAAACCAAAAAATAAAAAAATGGGAAAAGTTTCAAAAAAAGGTCGTTACATTTGTAAAGTTGGATTTTTAGATGTTTATGCCGCAGACGCAATGAGAAAACAACCAGGTAGAGGTAATAAAAAAGAAGTTGGTTCAACTACTTATCAAATATTACACGGTAAGAATATTAAAGAACGTGGAATGAAAACAAAAGACATGGCGATTGAAAAAGCTTTGGAGTTGTTAGGAGATAAGAAATTTAACTACGGATTATAAAAAGAAAGTCGGACTTAGATCCGACTTTTTTATTTATTATAAGTTATATTAACCATTATATTTTGAGATACATCTCTTCCTAACATTTCTGTAAATAATCTTTCAAAGTAAGAGGTAACTGATGTCTTTAAATATTCTTTTGTGACACCAACCATATTATCTGTAAAGAAATCACCAGCTTCTCTATCTATCTTATTGTTATTTATCTTATCAACCTTATTAATGTTTATGTCTACCTCAGGCATTTTTTCATTAAATCTTACACCTGTATAATAGAATGAAAGTTTTAATCTTGGAAACCAACCAACTCTAATTGTTTGTAATGTACGTGAATCAATTAAGTTATCTATTGTTTCTGTAAACTTATTATTTTTATTTACAACTAACTGATCTGGTTTAATTGCTCCTATTCTAATTTTATCCATTTCATCACGACTACAAATTAACATTTCTTTACCGATTTTACTATTCCATCTTGTTGGTCTAGTTTTGTTCATTTGTTTTCCTGTTGAAGATGAATATGATTCAGAAACCTCAAACCATTTTTTGTATTTGTAAATGTAAATTGGGTACCAACCATATGAAAGAACAATATATCCCCAATCACTTTTACGGTCTTGTTGCCATATACCTTCTAAGTTAGATCCTTTAAATGGTAGTAGTTGTGATACTCTTTCAGATGCGTTTGTGTTAGTTACTTTTTTAGATTTTAAGTCGTGAACTTTTTTAAGTTCACTTGTTTTAGTGTCCTCATATCTACCATCTTCTCTATAGTTCTGAGTATACTTATTATATAGTTCAAAAACGTCGTCAAGTTTAAAACCAAAAGATGACGCATTACTTTGAATAAACTTATTTATTTGATGAGTTGTTGGGTTTGCGGATTCTCTAAATTCATTTAAAAATTTAAAAAATATTACTTCTCTTTTAGTAAATGCCTTATCGTCTCCAATAACGTATGGATAAACTTCCTCTAACAATACTTTTTTAATTATACTATGTAATCCTATATCTTTCATATCCAATATAAATATATTAATATATATATTTTTTATGGTTATCCCAACCACATTAATGGCATAAATAAGGGTGTTTATCTCCCTTTCTTTTTTCCATGAGTTATCAAATTTGGAACATTATATTCCATTTCCAAATAATATATCTGATTGAGTCTCTGTGATTATAATTTTTATATATTATAAATATAACTACAATTCCATTATAATAATTAGTATTATTAAATAAAATTATTTATTATGGCGCACCCATTAATACACGCAAAAAGTTCAGTTAAGAAATACGGAGGTAAAGTAGAGGATTATATCCATTTACATAATTGGTTAGATGAAACCAAGGCGTGGGTTGGAAATTCATTACACAGAGCGTTTAGACACCACTCAGAGGGTATATTTGAGATGGAAAAGATATTCGGATCATCATTTACCAATAGTGATGGTAAAGTTGTTTATACACGATATGTGGGAGAAGATCACATCAAAGAAGATTGTAATAATTATATTCCAAGTGCTCACGATTGGATAAAGGCGATTGAGTCAAACGAAAGACCAATGTGGATGATACGCACAATGAAGATGAAATTTGACGATTAACTTATATTTATTATAAAATAGTATTATGAAAAGATTATTAACATCATTTTTTCTCTTTTTAGAACAATTTGACACACCTGAAGCATCAGTTAGTTTTGATATGGAGAATGAGACTATAAGTTGGTTTAATGAAAAAGTATGGATTAATATACTTAGTAACGACGTTAGAATCCCATCTAATTTTTTACCACTTTTTGATATGATTATAGAAAAATATGGTAGTGAAATATGGAATGAGTCTATAAACGAATATGACGATTATTATAAGGCATCAATATTATTTAAAGTTGACCAAAGACTTATGATTATTACTAGTGTAATAACAGAAAATGGTGAAGAACCTGCTAGTGTTGGTTATACTTTAAATGATGATGAGGATGAGGATGTAAACACATTTTTAGATGAAAATAACATTAAAAGAATAACCATTAAATATGAAGGTGGTGGTGATGATGGGTACATTGAAGACAAAGGAAAAGGAGATAATGGTGAGGAATATGATTTAAGTGATGGAATGAGTAATGTTGTTTATTCTTATTTAGAACAATCATTTGGTGGTTGGGAAAATAACGAAGGTGCCAGTGGTGAAATTATTGTAACTAAAGAGGAAATTCAAATTGATCATATTTGGAATACTCAAGATCAAGTTGATAGTGATTTACATCTTGTAATTAAACTTGAAGATGTAGAATGAGCAATAAGATAAATAAAATATCTCAAGCGATATTGATTTATCTTGAAGACATAGGTCCCTGTGAGGTATCGGTTCATTGTTATGATGAAGAGATTGAAACTGTGTCATCATTCCAACCTACAGTTTTGTTTGATGGTCAAACTCATAATAGACAAAAGAAAGTACCTATGGTTGGTACTTTTCGTGATTTCTTTATTCAATATACTAAAGATAATATGAGGGAATTAACTAATCGTCTTGATTATGATATAAATGATTATCATGAATTAGTTTTTAGAATAAATCCTGAAGAAAAAAAGATAGATGTTAAGAGTTATTGTTATTATCTTCAATATAGACCATATGAATATCAGGAAAAAACTCCCGAACATATTGTGGAGATGATGGATGATGATGAAGTTAGTTGGTTTAGTGTTGGGTTTTGGGGGGGAAACGAGGATTTTGCTTTTCATTATAATGATATGGATGGTGATGCTGATCCAGGTTTTGTTAGACAATTTGAGGACTATTTTGTTAAATATTTGGATAAAACCACTTCACTATCTTGGTCGCAGGATCATGGATCTGAAGGGGAATTACATGTTAATAGGAACACAATTTATCTTGAATTAAATTTCACGGATGAAGAGTTTAGACTTAGTGGATTCCACAAAGAAATTAAATTGTGATATTTATAAATTATGGACAAAAAATTAATAATTGAGATAACAAAAATCCAAAGTATGATGGGCATATTGGTTGAACAAGAACAACCATTAGAACCATTAATAAGTGGGGATCTAACTATTAAGTATAGTAATTTTGCTCCTGACAATAAATACCAAAAAACCTATGTTTATATTAATGGTGTATCCGACAAAGATATTACTAAACTAAAAGAATTAAAATTATCAAATACAAATAGTAATGTTATATTAAAAAACTATAACACAAATGAAACGTTTGAATTTTCTCAAAAAGAAGTGAAGATAACAATGAATGGTAAATTATATATTCTTAATACGGAGTATAATAAAATATTAAATAGATTAGAGACTCATGAAATTAAATTGAATAAGGATTTCCTAAAAAAAATGGAGTCAAAGTTTCCTGATTTTATGATTAAAGTAATGAGAGAAGTTTATCCTGATAATTGGGGTAAAAATGGTTTTACTGACAGTAATGGTATTTGTGATACTGAGGAAGGTTTAATAAATATTGAAGGGACTAATGTTCCTGGTCAAACTTGGTCAATACTTAATTACTTTGATACTAATCCTAAAGTAATACAACAATTAATTGAATGGTTTTATAGTGGTGTGTTTAATAATGATGAAACACCACTTAAATCAAGTATTAAGGATTTTGAGAATTGGATAACAACCAATAAAGAAAAAATATTCAAAGGGAATAATTTAAATAAGTTAGTGTCGCTCAATAGGACATCATATGAAAATGGTATTAAGAGTGAAAATACTACAATTGATAAATTAACTCAATCACCATTCAATATCCCAAGAGAAAATATTAAACAATATTGTTCAGGATCAAGAGAAGATAGATTTGAGGCAAAAGATCTTAAAATAGAAACATCAGATGGAGATAAACACGTTCAAATAAAACCATTGGAATGGTTTAAGATTGATGAAAAAACTGGTGAATATATTGTTAAGACTTATTATATGAAAAACTATAAAAGTTATTTAAAAAGATACGGACTTAATTATATTGTGTTCATTAACAATAAAAATATATTAGTCTTTGATAATAAGGATTATGAACTTGATGGATATCACTATGTGAAGTTCAAAAATAAACCGATTGAAAAAATATAATAATGAAGATAGTAATAAGTGAAGAACAATTAAAAACTTTAGTATATCTCATTAAAGAAGATAATGGTAAAATTAATGTTATGTTTGTTGGTGATAGTCATAGTGCCGGACCTGAATGGACATGGAACTACTTAATTGCTAAAGACCATCAAGAATGGGACGTTACTCAATTAGCGGAAGGAGGTAAAACAACAAAATGGATGTTGCAAAATCTCACAACAAAATTAAATGAAAAAAAATACGATTTGGTTTTTATTTATGGTGGAGCTAATGACGTGATGTCACCGCAACCAATTTCAACACCAATAAGTAATATACAAAAAATGGTTGATTTAGTTAATGGTCAAGGAGGTAAAGCGATTGTACTAACGGGTTTTGATAGTGAGACAATATTTAATCCAGAAAAAGTGACAACAACCAAATATTGTGATAGAGAATGTATGATTGGTTTTAAACCTAAAAGAGTAAAATACCAATCTGATCTACCAAATAGTATTACAGGGGCAATAATAATACCAAAATTAGTTGGTGATATAAGTTGGAGTAGTGATGGTGTTCACGTAGGATCTGCAAAACACAAGTTAATGAAAGATCACGTTTATAATAATATGGGTGATTTAAAAAATATAAAGACTGACACTAAAACTAATAGTGGTGATAACACCGAAGCTCAAAGTGTGTCACAAAAAATATTTAATTCAATTAAAAACATATTATCTAAAAAAGATAAAATGGAAAGTACTGCAACACCTGAAGACATTAAGACAATGCAATTATCATTAAATGTTATTAATAAAGGTGATTTACCAATGACAGGTCAAATAAATGATGAAACCACTAAAGCAATTGAAAACTATCAAGAAACAAATAATTTAGATAAAACTGGTAAATTAAGTCCTGATACAACAGGTGGTATTATAAGTGATTTTTTATTTAAGATAACAGGTAAAAGATATACTTTTGGTAAAAGTGATAATAATACTAAAAACTTTAATCCAAATAATACTAAAAACTTTAATCCAATGGTGATTGAAAATCCAGGTATAAAAGTTAAAGAATACCCGTCAGATATAGAATCTAGATTCAAAAATGCTGCGGGGGATAATTATGAAACATTTATTTCTGATGTTGAGGCGATTGGGTTAGACCCAAAAATTGCAATCAGACAATTATATAGTGAGTCTGCATTTAGTCCTGATGTTATGTCATGTAAGAAAACGTCAACTGCAGGTGCTAAAGGTATAGCTCAGTTTATGCCAAAAACTTGGCCAACTTACGGGGGTGGTGGTGATCCTTGTAATGTTAGTGATGCGTTGAAAGCTTATCCTAAAATGATGAAAGTATTGTTAAATAAATTTCCAGGCAGATTGGATCTTTCAATTGCGGGATATAATAGTGGGCCCAATTTAAATGCTTATGCCCAAGCACTAAAAAATAAAACACCATTTACGGAACTTAAAGGTAAAATACCTGAAGAATCTTATAAATACGCATCGTCAATACTTCAACCATAATGGTAATTACTGAATCAAATATTAATGACATGAAATATGAGATTGATCAATCTATTGAGAAGTTCGGTCTATTAAAAACATTAAGTAGATATAAGTTCCCAATTAAGTTAGCAGATATAATGTTTAAAAAAACAACACCATTTACTAATAAAGAGTGTAATGAAATATTAAGTTATTATATTTTTAAAAAAAAAGTATTATCAAGAACGTATGAAGATAAAGATGTTGATGTTGAGATTTATGATGATCATGATGGTATTTGGTGTTTTGCAATAAATTTTAAAAAAACCAAAGAATTTATGGGTGGTTATGGTACAATGTTTTGGGATGGAGAGGGTATTTTACCAATAGATGTGACGGGATATAGTAATGAGATTCGTAATTATGAAACTGACACACAGTTAAATTATCGTATTGATATTAATTTTGAATTTCATAAAATATCTGAGTTGTTAGATTGGTTTAATTCAAACTATTATGATATTATTATAGATACTTGTGCTGATTGGTTAGATGGATGTAGATCGGAAATGTTTGAATGGTTATCAGAAAATGATCCTGACTATATTGACTAATTAAATCAAATACCATATAATTAAAATATGGGAAATAATAACAATAATAATAATGGTGGGGGAATGGGTTTAGGAACCATTCTATTTTTAATATTCTTAGTCCTAAAACTTACAAATTATATTGATTGGTCTTGGTGGTGGGTAACAGCTCCATTATGGGTTACTGCGATATTATATATTGTTATCGCACTAATAATGGCAACGTATTTTTCAAAAAAAAATTGGAGAAAAAAATGAAACTTAGGGGGTATCTTAAGAAATTACCCGATGGTAAATTTTTTGTTAGACATGCAGATCTAAACAAGGTTAAACCTATATTTATTGACGTACCACTTCATCCATCAATAATGAGTAATACTGATTTGGAACATGGTAAAGAAATTGAATTCATTGTAAAACAAATAGCAACAGGTGAGGATGAGTTTAGTGTTGTGGATTGTGATGTGGCGTTACTTGTGTATGATGAGATACTACAAGACACTTCAATACTTGATCAGATAGTTGAAAATTACCCTGACGATGAAATATTAAAGGCCGATGGTCTTGATAATGGTATCATAGGGATAGAAGAGAATAGTATGAGATTAGTTTATTCTAAATCAAAAGTAATTGAAATACTAATGAGTGAAGATATGACTGAGGAAGATGCTCTTGAACATTATTACTATAATATTGTTGGGGCTTATGTGGGTGAGAAAACACCAATTTTTGTTGAAGATACTTATATATAATATTATGGAAAAAACACCAGTAGACGTACTTATTAAATTCATTAACGAGGAGAACCCAAGTAATGAACAGATTGTTGAAAAATTAAATAATCTAAAATCTAATGAAGAAAATATTATTAATAGAGCTTATTTAATTGGATTTTACGATAAAGAAAGTAATAGGAAACAAAATAATAATTATTACAAAAATCAATACGGACCAAATTGGTTCACTAATATGTCAAAAATATAATAGACAAATAAAAAAATATACAATTATCTCCCTTGTGTTGTTAACAATACTATGTTCTTGTAAAACATCTAAAAAGGCCAATTGTGATGTGTATACTCAAAAAGTAGTAAAAGATTCAACTGTTACATATTTTTAAGTACCGCTTCAATAACACCAATACTATTTTTATCCTGTACGGTTTTATTAACTTTTGACTTTAAATAACGAAGACTATCTTCAAGTTCTTGGCGTTTACTTTTAGTTTCAACAACCTCAAACTCAACATCAATAGTTGGTTCCACATTTGAATTAGGATTAGTGTTAACCTTAACATCAGAGAAGATGAATTTAACTGCGGATTTTGACTTCGCAATACTATTAGAGTTAGCAAAAGCGATTAAGAACACGATCACCTTACCTAAGATAGTTAATACTCCAACGATGATGTTGTACAACACGTCAATAACTTTCATCACAATATCTTTAATTTTTATATCCTTCATACTTCAAAGATAGTGATTACATTTGACTTTGCAAAATAAAAGAACTATCAATATGCAAAATGTTTTTTGTTTTAACTGGTATTTATGATTATATGTCAGAGGAACACAAATTATCACCATTCTTTAAAAGAAGGATTGACCATCATAAATTTGAAAAAATGATGAGGAAAGGTATTATATATATGTATCAAGAATCAAATTCCGTTGAAGAATTTAAATTTAAGTTAGTTAAAGCAACATTAGAAAATTATATTCATTATAAATATAATATTAATATTGAGGAGTTACCTCATGATGATGTGGATAATTTTATTGATTATATGGTTGATACTTATGAATCTGTACTTAAGATGTATTATTATAATGAAAGAAAAAATAATGGTAATATAAATGAAAATTATAGTCCCGCAGGTAAAGAAATTACACCAAACAGAATTGTTATACATAAATCTAACCCAAAGTTTAGAGATATAATATCAAATGAAGGGTTAAAAGTAAGGGCTGGAGAATGTTATAAAATATATGCGGGTTATGGTGAGAAGTGTATACCGGCAATCTTTGCTACCAACTCAACAAATAAAAGAGCGTCGTTTGATTCTACATACGATGACGATGTATGGGAAATTGATACTGAAATGATACCTGATGTTAAGTGGTATAAAGATAAACACTATGAATCAAGATCAAAACATATTGTAACATTTGAAAACATACCTGTAAATGCAATAACATTAAAACATGAAGGTACAGGTAAGGATTGGGGATTAATGGAATCTGATAAAGATAAGTTAAGTAAAGAAACAATGATGGATACGTTTCAAGATATTGTTGACGAAACGTTAAAGGAAATTAAATATATTTGTGAAGTACCTGACGAATATACTTTCCCTAATTGGTTGTCATTTGATGCTTGCGATGTTGTTGATACTATAGATAAAATAAGTTTAGTAAATATAGAAAGAAGAAAAGGTATAAGTAGAATTCCTACGTTTAAAGTTGATGTAAATATAACTTTTAATAGTATATCTGCTTGGATTGATTATGATGATTTTATGTATCTTATTGCTGATAGGATAATTGGTAAATGGAAGATACGACTTCTGTTTGATATTAAAGAACAGGAGAATAGTAATAAACGAGAAATGTGGGAATACGCAAGGACATTAAAGAATGCAAGACAACAGGGATCCAAACTAAGGTTTCCTAAGTCTGCAGTCAAAGCAAATCCAATGAGGTTTAGACCATATAATAGATGAAAGAGTTAATCAAAAAAATACTAAAAGAGGATAGGATGAACCCATTAAAAAAGTTCTTCTTTAACCTATGGGATGAAATAAAATCCGAAGGGGAATACCCAACTATTGATTATAGTTTAATTGGTAAACTTGGATTTAAAAAAAAGGAAATAGAAATACATGATTACTATCTTGAATACATTGGTGGTGAAGGTATTGGTGAAGAAAACTTATTAGATTTTTTGTCAAATCAAACATTTGATTCTAATGAACTAAATTTTAGAAGACATTGGAATGATGAAGTTTTAAAATTTACGTTTAAGTTAAGTAATGTTCGTATTAATAAACATCGTGAATATAAAGAAATTTTGGCAGATGCGGACATACTTGAGGGTTATATTAATATGATAGAGTATAATGATATAGAGGATGAGTACTACCAAAAAAGGTATGACATTTCAAGGGGTAATAACGAAATAGATGATATGTCTTCTTACTTTGATGTTCAAGATGAACTTAGAACATTAATTCAATCATTTATTAATAATTTTGCAATAAAATATGGTACAGAAATTACCGAAGCTGAGGTTGAGTTATTAAAATAATTTGTATATTTGTATTATTAATCATGTCTAACAATATACAAACATACAAAAAAATGAAAACTATAGAGATCACAATTCAAGAAATATGGGCGGCAACAAGACCTATTGTTCAGAAGAGCAAGAAATCTTATACTCGTAAGAGAAAACATAAGAATGTGGATTAATTCCATTGACCTGAGAAACTACGTCTCAGGTTTTGTTTTTTTTATGATATTTATATTTTGTATGAAAGATTTAATCAGGAAAATATTAAGGGAAGAAAAGGTTAATCATGTAAAGAAATATTTCTTTGATTTTTGGGATGAACAGAAATCATTAGGTGATACGCCAAGATACGATAAGAAAATGGTAAAGAGGCTTGGTTTTAGTAAAAAACAAAAAGACATAATGGGTTACTACAGAGAATATATGGGTAATGTTTATGACCTTAGAAAAGAGTTTGAAAGATATCTAACTAATAAAAAAGAATTTACCACAGACGATATGGAAGATGAGGGTATTTATACAGGTGGATATGATTTTTCATTTAAATTTACATATGTTTTTGTAAGAGAAGAAAATAATTTTGTCGATATATTTGTTGATTTTGATATTACTCACGGTAGTGTTACTTTAATGACAAACGGTGAAGAATATGATTTAACTGATTACGAATCAATTGAGGATAATCTTTGGTACGAACTTGATGATGAAATAAAACATTTGATACAAAATTTTGTTGTGGAAACTGCGAACTCATTTGGATTAACCCCTTTAGATGGTGTGTATGTTCAATGGGCTTAAGTAAAGTACATAGGTGGACTATATTAATTAATGGATTGATATCAATCTTACTATTCTGTTAAAACAATTTCTAAATATATTTATAATATATGAAAAAAAGTTTTAATCCGTTTATTATTAGGAGACTGAAACAAATTGATGATCTTGTTGATGAGGTTTACAACGAAGTAATACCTTGTGATTACGATGAAGATAAGTTTTATATTTACTTTAGGGATATAACTAATTGGTTGGTAGAAAACTTTGTAAATAATAACAATTTATGGAATGATGATATTGAAATTGATTTACATCATTTTATAAGAGAAAGATATTTTGATGAGTTTTCAGATTATTTTGATAATGCACAATTAAGTTGTGACAAATTTATAAATGAATCTGAGGATTTAGGTGACTTTAATTATAATACTAAAGATCTGGAATCTAATAAAAAAACCGTAACTCCGTCAGATTTAAAAAAGATTGAATTTATTGCCGAGTATATTGAGGGGGTAAGCGGCAAATATTTAAATAGTTCAAATTATAGACCTTGTTTTGTTTCCGTTCAAGCGGCTCATAATAAATTTTATATAGTTGTAATTGTTACTGATAAAAAATATAGTTTGGACGGGTATAAAAGATTCATTAATGAAAAATTATATAAAACGTTCAAGGGGATGGACATTCATGTTTTATTAATTGATAATAAATATGACGATGGTAATAGTATTCCTAAAAGTTGTTATGAATATTTTAACCATATACATAAACTTCCTAATACAATTACTATTAAATTTTAAAAAATGAGAGATATAATTAAAAAAATATTAAAAGAAGAAAACGAAAGACGAAGATATATTAAATCTACAGATAGTCTTAGAAAAGTTGATTATTAAATTGTTAAGTGATATATTAAGTGTAATGTGAATTATATTTATTATATATGGATTTAAACAAATTAGTAACGATTGTAATACCTTGTAAAAATGAGAAGGATATTATATTAAAAACATTGGATCTGTTAAACCATCAAGTTGACATAAAGAATGTAAAAGTAATCGTTTGTGATGCATCAAATGATGAAATTACAAAAACTAAGATATTGAATAGATTAGTGTACAAATTCTTTCATGATAAATTTGAATTACATTTAATTGAGGGTGGACTTCCATCAATAGCAAGAAACAACGGATTCAAACTTGTTACAACACCATATGTGTTGTTCATGGATGCAGATGTATTCCTATTGGATCCAAAGGTACTAAAAAGATCAATCGTAAGAATACATAGATACCATTTAGATTTGGTAACAACAAAGTTTCGTTCAGATAATGGAAAATTCAATTACGTATATAAGGTATTTGACTTAATACAGTCACTTTCCAAGTGGTCAACACCGTTCTGTTTAGGAGGATATATGTTAGTTCGTTCAGAGACGTTTAAATCAATTGGAGGGTTTGATGAAGAGATTAAAGTTGCCGAAGATTATATTTTCTCAAAACAAATCAAACCAAAAAAGTTCGGAAGAATAAACAAAATTGTATTTACACCACCAAGAAGATTTGAAAAAAAAGGAATTATTTACATGTTAAAACTTATGTTATTCTCATTTTTTAATCACAAAAATAAAAACTATTTCAAAAACGACAAAGGATATTGGAAATGAAAAAGTGGAGAA
>SXGQ01634188.1_pt1 | contig 16004 bp, 19 predicted proteins | sample 3178371 | NCBI WGS metagenome assembly SXGQ01 (sample SAMN11356859, study PRJNA531348) | freshwater metagenome | isolation source: freshwater sample F1-20 | place: China: Fuxian Lake, Yuxi | collected 2017-12-25
ACCTAGTTGGTTAAAGTTAAAAGCTGATGAAAGCAATAAACTATCAATTAGACTATCAAATGGATCTCAAATCAAAGCAATTGCATCAACGGGAACATCAGGACGATCAGAGGCTTTATCATTAGTTATTATAGATGAGGCAGCCTTTGTTGAAGAGGCTGAAGATTTATGGGCATCACTACAACAAACATTATCAACTGGAGGAAAGGGTATTATATTATCAACTCCAAATGGAACGGGAAACTTTTTTCATAAAATTTGGACCAAAGCAGAATCTGGGGAAACAAAGGGTTGGAAAACTAAAAGACTTCCATGGCAAGTGCATCCAGATAGAAATCAAGCTTGGAGGGTTAGACAAGATGAAGAATTAGGAGTTAGATTAGCAGCTCAAGAGTGCGTTGCAGGGGATAGTATTGTAACAGTCCGAAATGTAGTAACGGGAGCAATTGAATCAATTACAATTGATGAGTTGCGATTGAAAATAAAAGGTTAGTTTTTATTAGTTTTTTTATTAGTTGTATATTTATTAATAGATGGGACGTAAGAAAAAATATTATACCGAAAAGGATAAGCGAGAAGCGCAGAATCAATGGGCTCGTGAATACTATCGACGCAATAAAGAATTAATAGACAACAAGATAAGGGAAAAATACCATGCAAGGAAAATTGTTGAAATGTAAGGTTTGTGATTATGAAGCAAGACAATTACATCAGCATATAAAAGCTGCACATAACTTGACTGCTTTAACGTATAGAGAAATATATGGTGAGACTGAGCGTATGCAGATAGGCTTTGATCCATCTAATAAGCTAAGAGATCTGCACCACAGTGCTTACGTTAAGCAAGGATACGCAGACTTACAGCAGAGATTGAGTGTTTATGAACCATATACACAAGAAGAGTTGTATGCGGTATTACTAAGGGACGATTTATGGCTTAATTATTTAGGTAAAACAAAATACCGCACAATGATTAACGATGACCCTAGACTGTATAAGTCAATTCTATTTTATACTAAAAGCCTAAACACAACACTAGAAAATCGAATGAAATACATTGTTAAATTTAATTTTGATTTATCAAGGTGCTACTGCAAATGTGGGCATAGATTGACGTACGGAAAGTTATATTGTAGAAAGTGTCCTGAACTTAAACGCATTAAAATACAAGACAAGCTACTAACTCACTATAAAACAGGAGCGTGGTACAATAAACAATCAATTCCAGCAATTGAATCAGTCGCTAAAGAATACGACATAGTTGATATTATGCATGCTGAGAACGGTGGCGAGTATCATATATGCGGCTATTCAGTTGATGGATATAGCCCATCCAAGAATATTGTAATTGAATATGATGAGAAGCACCACTTCACAGGCAATCGGTTACGTAGCAAAGATTTAATCCGACAAGCTAACATTAAAAAAGAATTAGATTGCAAGTTTATTCGGATCAACTATAAAAATGAAGTTTATTATGCTGAATAATACGGTATATGAAGTTCTAACACCTACTGGATTTCAAGCATTTGAAGGAATCTTAGAGTCAGATCATACTAAATATCTGAGCATAACAATAGGAGATAACACATTAAAATGTAGTTTAAACCATATTATTGTTAATGAGGGAAAAAACACACTAGCATCTGATATAAAGCTGGGTGATATTGTGAATGGATCTACTGTAACTAAATGCCAGCTGATAGAGGATGATATTAAGATGTATGATCTTGTAAATGTGCGTAATGGACATTTATATTTAGCAAATGATATTATAAACCATAATTGCGATTGTGACTTCTCAACATCAGGTAACACAGTAGTATCTCCAGATCTAATTACCTACTATAATCAGAATTATGTAAAAGACCCTATTGAAAAAAGAGGGTTTGATGGTAATCTTTGGGTGTGGGAAGTACCAGACTACTCAAAAAACTATATTGTATCTGCTGATGTAGCTCGAGGAGATAGCGAAGACTACTCAGCATTCCATATAATTGATGTGGTAAATTGTACACAAGTGGCTGAATATAAAGGTCAGCTTACCACAAAAGATTTTGGAAATATGTTGGTTGCAATTGCAACTGAATACAACGATGCACTGCTAGTTGTAGAGAATGCAAATATAGGTTGGGCAACGCTTCAACAAATAATAGATAGAGGATATAAAAATCTATATTACTCATATAAAGACGATGTACTAGATTCAGATAAGTTTTTATTAAGAGGATATGATTTATCTGTAAAGTCTAATATGGTTGCTGGTTTCACAATGAGTTCAAAGACAAGACCGCTAGCTATTAGTAAAATAGAGTTGTATATACGTGAAAAGAGTTGTATAATACAAAGCAAGAGGCTTGTAGAAGAGTTGTCTACTTTTATCTGGAAAGATTCCAAAGCTCAGGCAGCAGTTGGATACAATGACGATTTAATTATGAGCTTTTGTGAAGGCTTATGGGTGAGAGACACAGCCTTAAAGTTAAGGCAAGCTGGAATTGAAATAAACAAAGCGGCATTATCAAATATGAAATCAACAACAGCATTATATAAACCTGATGAGGCAAACAATGCTTGGAAGATGAGACCAAACTCAGACAGTAGTGAGGATATATCTTGGTTGATTTAGTGGATTGTCGACATACTTATATAATAAAAGCATCATAAATGAGCGAAAACAAAACATTATTTAGCAGGCTTAAAAAGCTATTTTCAACTGATGTAATTATTAGAAACGTGGGTGGCAATCAGCTTAAGGTTGTTGATACTAATAGTATGCAATCAAGCGGGAACCTAGAGACAAATAGCAGAGTAGATAGGTATTCAAGGCTGCACACAGCTGCTAGATACTCAAGAAATGATGGCCAACAGCAACTTCATTCACGTTTAGAGTTGTTTCGGGATTATGAGGCAATGGATACAGACAGCATCATAGCATCTGCCTTAGACATATATGCAGATGAATGCACTGCTAAAAACGAGTTTGGAGATGTAATAACTATACAGTCTGGTAATGGTGCTGTACAAAAGGTGCTTTATAATTTATTATATGATATTTTAAATATTGAATTTAATTTATGGCCATGGATCAGAAACACTATTAAGTATGGTGATTTTTTCTTGCATCTAGATATATCGGAAAAGTATGGTGTTACAGGGGTTAACCCAATATCGCCATATGAGATGATTAGAGAGGAAGGGTATGATGAAAAAAATCCAAAAGCCGTAAGATTCAGAAGAGATTACGCAGCTACATCACTAAACTCTCATGGCATTTCCTCTGCTGATGATATTTATGAAAACTACGAAATTGCACATTTCCGATTACTAACAGATACAAATTTTCTACCCTACGGCCGTTCCTTGATAGAACCATCTAGAAAAGTTTGGAAGCAGATAACATTAATGGAAGATGCTATGCTTATACATCGTATAATGCGAGCGCCAGACAAGCGTATTTTTAAAATTGATATAGGTAATATTCCCCCAGCTGAAGTAGACACCTATATGGAGGCAATGATCAGTAAGATGAAAAAGGTTCCATATATAGATCAAGCTACCGGGCAATATAATTTAAAATACAACATGCAAAACTTACTGGAAGATTTTTATCTACCGGTACGTGGATCAGAAACAGGAACCGCAATAGAAAACCTATCTGGAATCCAGTTTGATAGTATACAAGATATTGATTACTTAAAAAATAGATTGCTAGGATCATTAAAGATTCCAAAGGCTTACTTAGGATATGAAGAAGATACTACAGGCAAGGCTACGTTGGCATCCCAAGATTTTCGTTTTGCTAGAACTATTGAAAGAATTCAAAAAATAATTGTCTCGGAATTATATAAGGTAGCTATTGCACATTTATATGCTCAAGGATTTACTGATGAAGAGTTAGTAGACTTTAGTTTAAGTTTGACTGCACCATCCTCTGTATATGAAAAAGAGAAAATAGAATTATGGGCAAGTAAGGTTGCTTTAGCTGGAGACATGATAGAAAAAAGATTATTTAGCAAGCCTTGGATATATGAGCATGTATTTAACCTTTCAGATGATGTTTATCTAGCAGAACTTAATGGTATTGTACAAGATACAAAAGAATACTTTAGATTGGAGCAAATAAAAACAGAGGGTAATGATCCAAGTAAAACAGGACAATCCTTTGGAACTGCGCATGATATAGCAACCTTATATAAAGGTAATGGTGGAGTGCCTAAAGGATATGATGAAAGGACTAATGAAATGCCTGCAGGTGGATGGCCAGGTGCTGGTAGGCCAGAGGAGCAGGGTGATTATAGAACCCATAAACATCCACTTGGTTGGGATCCATTAGGAAACAAAATGATAGGTAACATATCCGAAAACAAACAACCACTAGACAAGTTTAAAAATATTTTTGTAGAAATGGATAAAGTGATGTCGATCAAAAAAACATTTGAAAACGAGAAAGAATCGCCAGATTTATTAAGCGAAGACAACTTATTACGGGAGTAATAGCACAACGCAGCATATTTATAAATAGATGAAAAAGTCAACCCATTCAAAGATTAAGAACACAGCTATACTATTTGAATTACTTACTCGCCAGATAGCAGCGGATACAATGTGTGGAGTAGATAAATCACCAGCATTGCATCTAGTTAAGGCTCACTTTAAAAAGGATTCAGTCCTTGCTAAGGAACTTATGCTTTATCAAACACTAATAAACGAAAGGTTTGCAACTCCACAAAAAGCAGAGTACTTAATAAACACAGTATCAAAACTGCAACGAAAACTTAATGCAAAACAGCTTAAGGAAGAAAAGTATGTTTTAATTAGGGAAATTAAAAAGCACTATGATCCTGCGCAGTTTTTTAAAACAAGTGTAACCAATTACAAATTATGTGCATCAATATACCGCATATTTGAAGGAGTCACAGTATCTAAACTATCAGAAGTAGTAAAAAGTCGCTTTACAATAATAGAAAACATAACAAAGTCAGGTCCAACTAAAAAAAATCAAATCCAAGAAGAGTCTTTAGGAATTTATTTAAAGCAAGACAGGGATATTAGATTACTGGCCTACAAGCTAATGTTAGATAAATTTAATGAAAAATACATAGGATTATCTACAAAGCAAAAAAGCATTCTCAAAGAATATATTAATAATATATCAAATACAACAGCTCTTAATAAGTTTATTGTGGCTGAGAGTGAGACCATCCGAAAACAGCTTATAAAGCAATCTACAAAGATAGCAGATAAAATCACTGCAATTAAGTTAAATGAAGTTTGCAATATGTTAGCCAAGTTTAAAAAGCATAAAGCAGTCAAAGAGGAGCATGTACTATCCTTACTATTGTATCACGAACTATTAAAAGAGCTAAAAAATGCTAAATAATATATTAACTATACAGGAGTTAGAAGAGGTAAGACTTTACGTAAAGGAGCAATCTAAAAAACTAAAAAAAGAAGGAAGCACCACAGCTGGAGTTCCTGGCTTTCAAACTCCATATGCTTTTAGTGGTGAAGAGAGTGGTGATGGAACATCATCAATAAAATTAACTGATCCTCAATACTCTTTTTCTATTAAAGCACCAAAAAAGAAAAAGCACTTTGTTGGAAAATTAGAAGAAGTAAGCTATAAAAACTTTAAAGAAGATGTAAGTACAAATGAAGTTCAAAAGGTTAATAGTAAGATCCTCGAGGTAAATAAAATGCTTGGGGAGATATCAAGGTACTTAGATCATAGTCTCAAACTTAAGCAAGAGTCTAAATTAGATAATACCAAATACTGGAAGCGTACAAACGAAGCTATACTTAAAATTAGCAAACGGCTTGCTGAAGTAAATAAAAAAGCTAAAAAGCTTGCAAATCTTAAAGAGTTGGAGGCAAGTTCCATCAAAGATAAAATAACTCAGTTATTTAATAAGGCTGGACTAAAAGTACAACCTAAGGATGTTAATTACAATAAAGTTGGAACAGATAAGTATGAGATCGATATTTTATTATTTGGAGAACCACAAGGAATTGATTACAAAGCTGGTGAGTTACTGTACCAGGATTATGATAAGGAAGTGAGGTTAGGAAACATAAAACAAGAAATAGAACTTATTAAAAAAATAGCACAAACATTTAAAGCATGAAAAAAGTAATAGTTGACTACATAGGTTCGATTCAATACTCATCAGAGCAGATAAACGAAAGTATAGCTAAAAATCAAGGTAAGCTTATTGTCAGTGGAGTAATGCAAAGAGGAGATTCTTTTAATCAAAACCAAAGAAAATATCCATTAGATGTATTAAAGCGTGAAGCTAATAAATATAAAAACACATTTGTAGCTGAAAAAAGAGCTTTAGGCGAACTGGACCATCCAGAATCCTCAGTAGTTAATCTAGCTAACGTATCCCACAATGTTGTGGATTTATGGTGGGATGGTAGTGACTTAATGGGTAAGATTGAAATACTTGGTACTCCATCTGGAAACATTGCAAAAGAACTACTTAAAGCTGGAATACGTTTAGGTATTAGTTCTCGTGGTATGGGTAGTGTAAAAGAGCTAGGTGAAGGTAAAGTAGTTGTAGCAGATGATTTTGAGATTGTATGCTGGGACTTGGTAAGTAATCCATCTACTCAAGGAGCTTTTATGGATAACCTTAATGAAGGAGTAAAAGCAACCACACAAACAAACAAGTATTTAAAAATTAACTCACTTATTAGTGATATAATCTCAATAATGTAATATGAAAGCAACACAGTTAAGAAAACTAATTAGAGAAGAGGTACGCAAAGTAATAAAAGAAAACACAAGCCTTACTCAAGTACAAAAAAATAAGGCCATAAAGGCTTTAGCTGGTCATCTAGCTGCTGCCCAAGGTGAAAGTGATGATGATGTGAATAATGTATTAAATGCACAAAGTCAAATAAAAAAAGCTACCGACATACAACAAGTAGTAGAAATATTAGGGGATTTTGGATTTGAGGATGATGAAATAGGAGAAATACTAGTCGCCAAAGAGTAGTCACATTTATAGGTTTTATTAAATAATAAAAACAGCAGTATAATGAAATTAAAAAAAATTAAAGAGAGCATTGATAGAAAAATTGAGCTAAATGAAAAAGCAACATTCTTAGCTGAAGTAGAGCGTTTTAACGAATATGGCAGTAAAATCTATCGCACAAAAGAGTTGAAAGAAGCTGCTGCAGCAATTCACAAAATTGTTGAAAATGCAGAAAGAATCGCATTACAAGAAACCGAAGAGTGGTTTGATGAAGTCACTGTTAAGCGCAATATGAAGTCATTAAAATCCAACAATGAGCAGTTTATGAAAACCGTAAATGAGGTTAGTAAATTGCAGCAAAGATTGGAGTCATTATATGAAGAAATGGGTAATACCTTATCTCGCTACTATGAAATCAAATAAACCCATAAACTGGAACAAATTAACAAAATCCTTTAAGCAATATTTAAAAGAGGCTGAAGAAGAGGGTGGCAAGGAGGACGGAAATCCATTTGCTGCAGCAGCTGACGATAAAGGGGAAGAAACTCCTGCAAAAGATGCAGAAGGAAAAGAAGGAGAAGCGGCACCAGCTGCAGCCAAACCAGCAGGCATTCCAATAAAGTTTAATATTAATAAAGTAAAAAGATATAACACAGGAAAGTTTTTGAGTGATGCTGGTGTTGTAAAGAGCATTGATAAAAAAGGAATTACAGTGACAACTCAACCTGATGGTGTAGATATACTTGTAAACTTTGATGATATATCGGAGAGTGTAAAAAAGTTTTTTAAAAATAAAAAACTATAAAACTATCCTAAAAAAGCAGGTTTTTGTTATATTAGTACTACTTATAACAGAATACGCTATCTAGTATTATAGCGTCCTAATTAATAAATCTTATTGTGACTCAAATAGTCATAGGACGTTAGTCAAAAAATTAAAAACAAAATGAACAAACTATTGAAAGATGCAATCGCAGATGCAAAAACAGTCCGCGAAACTGCACTTGCAAATGCTAAAGCTGTCTTAGAAGAGGCTTTTGCTCCAAAACTACAGTCCATGCTGTCACACAAAATTAAAGAAGAGATGGAAACTGAAGAAGAAGGAGAAGAAGTATCAGACGAAGACAAATTAGCAGTTGCAGAAATGCAAAAAAAAGCTGGAATCACATCTGATGAAGATGAAGATGTAATGGAAATCGATTCTGATGAAGAAGAAATGGAAATGAATTCTGAAGAAGAAGAGGAAATGGATTCTGAAGAAGAAATGGAAATGAATTCTGATGAAGAAGACGTGGATTCTGATGAAGAATTAGAAGAAATCTTACGCGAACTAGATTCTGAAGAGGAAGATGTAGTGGAAATGGATTCTGAAGAAGAAGAAATGTCAGAAGGTATGCACTCTAACAAAGAGGAAGAGGAAGAAATCGACTTAGAAGAAATCATTAAAGCGTTACGTGAAGAAGGTGTAAAAAAGAAATCTAGTAAGAAATCCAATGAGTTAATGGAAGGTATGATTGAATTTTGTGGTGATCCAAGCAACAAAGGTGATGCTGGTTGGGAAATGTGCGAATCTGTACAAGTTCAGGAAGGTATGATTGAATTTTGTGGTGATCCAAGCAACAAAGGTTCAGATATGTATCAATACTGTGAAGGTGTAGAGAAGCAGGATGATCATGAAGAGGAAAAAGAGGCAGCTGCACAAGAAATTGAAGAAGCCTACAGAGTAATCAAATTCTTACGTTCTAAAATTAACGAAGTAAACTTGCTTAACGCTAAATTACTGTTTGTCAATAAACTGTTTAGAAAAGGAGAGTTAACTGAAACACAAAAAGTCAAAATCATTGAAACTTTCGACCGAGCTAAAAATGTGCACGAAGCCAAACTTATTTATGCAACACTTGCTGAATCGGTAACAAGAAAGAGCGCTAAACCAGCTATCAAGAGAAAAATGAACGAAGGGTACGCTTCAGCTCCACAGAAGAAGACTCAAATTATCTCAGAAAGTAACAATGTTTACAATCGTTTTAAATCACTTGTGGAGTATAATCAACATAATCAATAACAATTAAAAAAACAAAAATGAATTTATTTGAAAATTTAAGCAACACAAACCGAGGGGAAGAAATTAAACCCTTGATTGCTAAATGGTCTAAAACAGGCCTAATGGAAGGTTTAAAAAACAACAACGAAAGATCAACAGTAGCTGTTCTTTTGGAAAGTCAAGCAAAGCAACTGGTTAAAGAAGGTTCAACTAGCATGTCTACGACAGCTGGTGGTGCTGGATTTGAGCAGTTTCACGGGGTAGCTTTACCGCTTGTACGCAGAATCTTCGCTGAGATCTCAGCTAAAGAATTTGTTAGCGTACAGCCAATGAGCTATCCATCAGGTCTCGTATTCTACTTGGATTTCAAGTATGGTACTAACAAGCAACCATTTGGATTTGATCCAACTGGAAAAAATCAAACTGGTACTTTACAAGGTATCACTTCCGCATCTGGAGATCCAACTGATGGTCTTTATGGCGCTGGTCGTTTTGGGTATTCAATGAACCAAACAGTAGCAACATCAGCAATTGCAAATTCAGTTTCTGGATCTGCAACACAAGATTCTGTTAACTATGATGGTGACTTTACCGGATCATTAAGCGATTACAGACTACTAACATTATCTAATTTCTTTAACACCACTGCAGCAACTGCAGACGAGCATGCAGTACGTTCATTTGTACCACACTCTGCTTCTGTTGCTTTTACAGCTGGTACAACTTTCTTCCCAGCATTCACTAAAAAATCTGGAAACAGTTTGATATTTGTTGTACTTAACTCAGCCATCACAACTGGCTCTTTCGCAACAGCAGTATCTTTCTCTATTGCACCAGGTAACGATACCCGTTCTGATTTTGAATCAACTGGAGTAACATCAAGTGCACGTTCACTTGACACAAACCTTAACATACCTGAAATTGAATTGCAGATGCGTTCTATCTCTGTAACTGCTAAGACTCGTAAACTGAAAGCAAGCTGGACTCCAGAATTTGCACAAGATTTGAATACTTATCACTCAATTGATGCAGAAGGCGAATTAACAGCAATGTTATCAGAATATGTTGCAATGGAAATTGATTTAGAAATTATGGACATGCTTATTTCAGCAGCTGCGACAACAGACTACTGGTCAGCTAAAGTTGGTAATGAGTATAACGCTGGAACATCAACATTCACAGCTAGTCAATTTTCTGGTCAGGCTTACATCCAAGGAACTTGGTTTGCAACACTAGGAACTAAGATTAACAAGGTGTCTAACAAGATTCACCAAAAAACATTACGTGGTGGTGCAAACTTCCTAGTATGTTCTCCAGACGTGTCTAACATTCTTGAGTCTATCCCAGGATATGCAGCTAGCACAGATGGAACAAAGCAAAAATTTGCAATGGGTGTACAACAAATTGGCGCATTAACAAGCCGATTCCAAGTATACAAAAACCCATACATGCAAGAGAACACAATCCTTATGGGATTCCGTGGAACACAATTCTTGGAAACTGGCGCTGTATATGCACCATATATTCCATTGATGTTGACTCCATTGGTTTACGATCCAAATAACTTCATTCCACGTCGTGGTGTAATGACACGTTATGCAAAAGTCGTAACTCGTCCGGAATTCTACGGAAAAGTATTCGTAGGCGATCTAGGAACAATCTAATTACTAGATTAAAATAAACAAAAAGCCCCTTCAAAAGAGGGGTTTTTTGTTTTAAACATAAACGATTACTATTTATATAAAAGTGTGATTATATGAATATACCTATCTGGCCAGGATCAGCTTCCTTTACAACAATATCAGCGTCATACTATGCAACACCATCCACAGGATCGCGACCAACTTCTTTTGGATATTATGACGGAGATGCCGTATTTAAAGTAGAAGCGGACAAAGTAGCTGATTGGTGTGCAAGCCGATTAGGCTATCCTATTATGGAAGTTGAATTGCAAGAAAGAAATTTCTTTAAGTCCTTTGAAGAGGCGGTTACTGAGTTCAGCACGCAAGTAAATATGTATAACGCAAAAGATTACATGCTTACTCTAGTGGGTTCACCAAGTTCAAGCGCTCTTTCCCAACGTGCAATTTCTACTAACATGGGAAGAATGATTGAACTGGCTAAGAGTTATGGAACTGAGGCTGGAAGTGGTGGTACTGTGGATTATAAAAAGGGTAGTGTTGATTTGTTGGCTACAACACAAAGCTACGATCTAAATACGCTTTGGGCAAACGTAAGTGAAAGTGGAAAGCGTATTGAAATAAAAAGAATTTTTCATCAACCTACACCAGCAATTACAAGATATTTTGATCCTTATGTAGGCAGTGGGAATGGTACCGAACAAATGCTAGATAGCTTTGGTTGGGGATCATACTCACCAGCGGTATCCTTCATGGTAATGCCAATTAATGCAGATTTATTGAGAATGCAAGCAATTGAGTTAAATGATCAAATTAGAAAGTCATCATATTCATTTGAACTACGCAACAACAAGTTAAAAGTATTTCCAATTCCTACAGATTCAACAATAACATTATGGTTTGATTATATCCTTGTGGATGATAGAAACAACCCAATAAACACTCCTACTGGATCTATTAGCGATTTGAGTAATGTTCCATATAGTAGAATTCAGTTTGCAAGCATTAAGGACATTGGAATTCAGTGGATATATAAATACACATTAGCAATTACAAAAGAAGTACTTGGTTTGGTAAGAGGAAAATATTCATCAGTTCCAATTCCAGGAGCAGAAACAACATTAAATGGAACTGACTTAATTAGTCAAGGCCGCGAAGAAAGAGTTGCCCTACTTTTAGAATTAACAACACTATTACAAAGCTTAACAAGACAGGGTCAATTAGAGCAAGAAACTATAATAGGAACATCGCTTCAACAACAGCTGTCAAAGGTACCGCTGAGCATATATATTAAATAAAGTATATAATGGGTTTATTTGGCTCCTCAAGAGATATAAGTTTTATTAAAAAGATAAACACAGAGTTGTTGGACAACATTATTCAGCAGGAGGTAGATTACTATAAATATTATTTATCAGAAACCCAAGGAAACGCAGCTGCTACATTATATGGTGAAGCATCATCACAAAAAACATATTACAGTGCAGTAAGATTAACTTGTATATTAGAAAGAGGAGATCAAACATATGCTGCTGACGATCAGTTTGGTATTGATGTTGGTCAGAGCATGACTTTTAGATTTTTTAAACCCAAGTTAGTAGAAATAGGATTGGTACCAGCAGCTGGTGATATAGTTGAGGTTAGGGGTTCTTTTTACGAGATAGATCAAATAAACGAAAACCAATTTGTTGTAGGTAGGGATGGAAATTATGGCAAGAGTGTTGGAGCTGAGTTTGGTGAAAGCCTTAGTATTGTGTGTGTGGCACACTATACAAGAACAACAAGATTACAAATAACTAATGCAAGAGTCTAATGTATACTAGAAAAAAGCTACCAAAAACACAATACGAAATTAGCAAAGGTTCAGCAAATAAAGAAATAAACCGTGCAGCTGATATTAGAAGAGATGATGATACAATTAAAGAATTGTCAGTTGGACTATTTGATATAGATTATGCAATAAAGTATTATTTTGATAATGTGATTAGGCCTGAAGTTGTTGAGTTTGGAAACATAGTAAAGGTACCAGTGATATATGGAGCTCCAGAAAAATGGAAAAATGTACAAGCTGATGGATACTTCAGAGATAAAAATGGTAAGATACAGGCTCCACTTATAGCATATAAAAGAACAGCTGTAACGAAAAACAAAACATTAGGAAGTAAGGTAGATGGTAACTTTCCAAGTGTCTACTACACGCAGGAAATTAAATATACACCAGCAAACAAATATGATCAGTTTAGTATATTGACAAACGTAACACCAGTTAAGGCATACATAAACACAATCATTCCAGAATATGTAGACGTAGCTTATGATGTCATTATATGGACCGACTATATTGAAAGCATGAATAAAATAGTGGAGTCAATACTATACACAGAAGGAGCGTATTGGGGGGACGTAGAAAAGTTTAAGTTTAGATCAAAGATAGATAGTTTTACAAATACAACGGATTTAGCTCAAGATGGAGATAGAGTTGTGAGGACTACCTTTTCACTCACTTTGTTTGGATACATAGTTCCGGATAATTTAGCTAAAAGTCTAAGTAAGGCAGCACCAAACAAATCATTTAATGCAAAAATTATCGACATACAAACTGATCCAAACGCTACAAATTTATAATGCCACCAAACCAAATCTGGAATACCACAAACGAAACATGGAACTCAATAACCTACACCTGGAATGAGGTAGCGCTTATAATAGAGGCAGCTGCAGCAACAGCTGGTGGTGGTACTGTTGGATTACAAGGATGGAGTAAGGCAAAAAAGAAAAAACTTGTTAAACTTGTGTTTAGATATAAAGGAGTTGAGCATGAGTCATCAAAAGAAATAAAAGAGTATAAGATATCAGTAGAGGATATTCAGCTTTTAGCAGAGGATGTAAAACATTATTCCATGGCTGTTAAATTTTAAGGAGGTTAACCAAAACACAGTATATTTATAATAAAAGAAAGTATGTATAAGTTATTTACTGATAAGTCTGAATTATTTGAATGTAGTATTACGCTAGAAGGAGCAAGTATAAAAAAAGCTAGGGCACGTTTAGTAGTAGACACCAAAGAGTATTCCTTGATGTTTAATGGTACAATATCTGAGTCAGGTAAGTGTAAAATACCAATTAAAAAACTTAAGGGTCTAATTGATGAAAACACATCTGGAAACATCCGGTTAGAGGTGATAGCAGAAGACGCTTTTTTCATTCCATGGGAAACAGACTTTAAAATAGAAACAAGCAAAAAGGTAACGGTGGAGATTAAATCTCAACCAGTGAAGCCAGTATTAAGTGAGACAAAAGTCACAGTTCAAGTAAAGAATGAACCAATAAAAAAACAAAAAATAACAGCAACGGAAAAGCAGCATGTTATAAACTTGTTTAAGCTATTAAGAAAGGAAAACATAAACATAAATAACATAAAGGTTAAAAGAAACAAAGTAAATAACATTGTAGGAACCTATCTAAAAGAAAGTGTAATTGCCAACCCAAGTAAAGTTATCAAAGATGTTATTGCCGTGTTATCGGTAAAGAAATAAAAGTTACATATGGCAACAAGTTTAACGGATCTTACCCTTGCCGCAACATACCAACAACTAGTTCATTCACCAAATGGAGTTGCATTTTTTGATGGAACTGGTAGCAAAATAGATGTAATCATAGGAGGTGTGACTGGATCAATGTCAGTAGCCAGTGCATCCTATGCTCACACAGCTTCATATGCTTTGAATGCTGGAGCATCTACCTTTCCATTTACAGGATCAGCCAACATTACAGGATCTTTATTTTTAGTTGGGTCAAGTTCCTTTGTACTATCCACATCACAAATAACTAACGACTTCTTTCTAGTAAGGAATGCAACAACAACACTAAAGGTAATAGACGGTGTACAAGTAAGTTCGTCAGCTCAAAATCCACTACAAATATTAAACACTAATAATAATAATTTACTACAAGTGTCACAAAGTGGAATTATTATTTTAGCTACATCATCAATTGCATTAACAGGAACAGCACCATATGGGTCAATATATTTTACATCTAATTCTTTTTTTGTTGGATTAGAATAACACTTTAATAAATTATACACTATTTATATATAAACACAAAAATCTATGGCAAATTGGAAAAAAGTAATAGTATCAGGTAGTAGCGCAGAATTATTAGCGGTAACCGCATCGTTTTTTAAAGGTGATGGCAGTGCTTTAACAGGAGTGGTGGCATCAAGCGCTAACGCTTTGACAGCAGGTAGTGGATTATCTGCAGCTGGTACTTATGATGGTGGTGTAGCAAGAACATTCACTGTTGATTCTGGATCAATGTTATCATTCTACACTAGCTCAACATTTAATCAAGTATCAGGAGATATTTCAATTACCGCAGGAGGTGTTTCAGCAATTGGTTCCGGTAAAGTAACTTCTGCCATGATTGTAGATGGTACTATTACAGGTACAGATATTGCAGCTGCAACTGTTGCAAATTCAAATTTAGTAAATTCTGCAATTACAATAGGTACTACTTCAACGTCATTAGGAGCAAGCAACACAACAATAGTTGGTTTAGTTTCTGTAACATCAACTGGATTTACAGGAGCATTAACAGGTAATGCATCAACAGCAACTGCTTTAGCAACTGCAAGAACAATTGGTGGAGTATCTTTTGATGGCACTGCAAATATAAACTTACCAGGTGTAAATAGTACAGGTAATCAAAATACAAGTGGTAATGCTACAACAGCAACTACTTTAGCAACAGCAAGAAATATTAACGGAACATCTTTTAATGGATCTGCAGACATAACAGTGACAGCAGCTGCGACTACATTAACTGGAGCTACCCTAGCGTCAAATGTATTAGCTTCATCACTAACATCAGTAGGCACATTAGCTGGTGTGACAGTAACTGGTACAGCAGCGTTAGCAACTGCAACAGTAAGTAATAATTTGACTGTGTCTGGTGACTTGTTTGTAAACGGCACAACAACATCAATCAACACCTCTAATTTGTTTGTATCAGACAAGTTTATCACAATAGCATCAGGATCTGTAACAGCTACTGATGGTGGTATAATTGTAGATAGAGGTTCGGATGCAGCCGGTAATATTGCATATGCATATGATTCAACAACCAATCGTTGGGGATTTCAAAATGGATTAAACGACACAACAGCTACTATAGCACACACTAATACTGGAGACAGTGCATTTGTAGGATTAGTGTTTACAGAAGGTGCGCATGGAGCAACCAAACCAACAACTGGTGAATTTGCAGTAGCTGGTACAATATATGTAAATACCGACGGAACTATTTTTATTTATGGATAAAAAGTAGTATAATTAGTTATGA
>SXGQ01114733.1_pt1 | contig 16003 bp, 5 predicted proteins | sample 3178371 | NCBI WGS metagenome assembly SXGQ01 (sample SAMN11356859, study PRJNA531348) | freshwater metagenome | isolation source: freshwater sample F1-20 | place: China: Fuxian Lake, Yuxi | collected 2017-12-25
AGTATTTCTGTATACATTTGTTGGATAATCTTTTAATAATCCAGATGGTAGTGTTAATTTATCCTCAAGTAACCAAGGAGATTTGTGTTTATTGTCTGGCCAATTAATTCCAGATGGCCTTGCTTCTCTTCTATATATAAATACAGTACCAGCTTCTGACAAATCTGTTGTAATCAAATTTCCAGATGAATCATATTCTGAATATGAAACCGTTTGTAGCGGAGCGCCAATAGCCATTAAATCATATTTTGCTGCAACGGATTTACCAAATCTATTTCCAGACTGTCTTTCATCGTCTGCTGTAATTTTTACGCCGGAATAATTTACATATTCGTTTGAGCCATAATCCAATTCTTTAAATTCTTTTGGAAGCTCTATTGAAGTATTTGAACCCGTCTTAGCTGTTATGGTAATGTTATAGGGAGCATTTGGAATTAATCCTTCATCTTTCCTAATTCCATAAAAATGTCCACTATAACCAATAGGAGTTTTGAATCCGCTAACATCAAGATTAGTATAGGTATTTTTTGCTCTTAATATGCCACCATCTATGCAATTTTCTTGATCATACCAGAACGTGTCATGTAAATAAATTGGTTCTTCTCTACAAACTTCTGCGTTGTCACAATTCCCATAACACAATAGGTCAACACCTCTAATTTCATCATTGGCTTCTAAATAAGCTTTATCATTATCTGAAGCAGAAATGCTTTCACCAATGTTATTTTTATTCCAAGATACTGAAGCCTGTTGATTTACTTGTTGATTATAAGCTGGATAATTTATAGTATACAGACCTACAGATCCAGATAAAGAATAATATATTGGATCACTATTCACGTATAAGCTAAAGCTATTTGAAGTTATATCTGGTATTTCTTGATTGTTATAGGTAACTAAGCTCAATATCTCAGAGTTAAATGGACTTAAAGGTATATAGCTTTCAACATGAACCAATGGCATAAATGAATTTTCTTCTATTAAACCCCTATTTATTACATATAGCGGCATAGAAGAATATGTGGTCTGTAGTGATGTATTATCTATTATCACCAATGGCATATTTGTTTCGCTTCGTGGATTGCCACCGGAAACATAAATGTCCATAGATGATGTTAATACACCGCTATTTTTTAAGAATAGTCCTAAGTTATTGTAGGATATACCATCTATACCGAATGAATATAGATTAAGATTTGATGACGTTGTTGGCCAAGCTTGACCGCTAACATATAGGTTTATACCAGCATATTCGGATGCTAAACCATATGTAAATAAATCAATATCTGACCTAGATACTTTATCACCACTAGCATAAAGATTTACATCATTATTTGAATCTGCAAAATATGTTAGTGCGTCTTCCAGCTTGACTGTTATGCTATGAATTTTTATAGATGAGTCAAAGGCAGAGCCGGATGGATAAGCAATATCATACTGTAAAAACATATCGTTTATGTCAGTAGAATAATACTTATGGTCAAATTCTGATCTAATATTGTCTATATCAAAATTTGCCCAAGGTTCTGACGTATCTATTAGATCATTATAGTTAAATGTACTTCTAAGTTTTTGCCAACATCCAGATGGCTTAAGGTAATGAATAGCTCTATTTACAAGACCCCAATTAACCTTGCTTGGTCTATTGATTGGGTCTTGATTCTTGCTGTACAAGCTAACTATTAGCTTTGGACCAATCTTGCCTTCTGGCCAAATTATATTATTGTACGTATCGTGTTCTACAATACTTTCAACAACAAGAGAGCCTTCTTTAAAATCATATCCTCTTGGTAGCGTCTTACAAATTCTTTGTTGTGTTGTATAGAACTCTGAATTAACGTCTGGTATGTCTTGAAGATTAAATCTTAAAAAGTCATTCTCGATCTGAGTATGATATGCTAGTCCAGAAGCATAAATACTTGATGGTAAAGCAATGTCAGTAGTATTTCCATACGCTAATCCATCATGCTTTAACCTATGTATGATCAGATCTTGGCCAACCCGTTTTGTAAAGCTATCGAAATCTGGAGAGAATGAGCATATCTTAAAATCGCCAAGCTTCCAAAGAGATGTGTCTTTATCGACAAAGGTTGGAAGGTTTAATTTTGTGTTTACGTTTGTATTGTGCAGGAAAGTATGCCCATGACTATCAAAGAATGACTTAAATGTTGTCTTCTTTAGTGATCTATCAACTTCTAGATTGATATTGGAGGGTATAGAGAAACCTATTTCATGAACGAATATATTCGCTGATACGCCACTTCCATCGCAATAACCAACAACAAAATTGCTATCACCGCTACTAAGAGTCAGAGTTGGCTGTTGATAAGATGCTACGGAATAAGATAGTGACGGGTTATCGTCTATCTCGTTATATGCTAGTAAAATCAATGAGTTGGTTGTATGGTAAACTAATGTTGATAGCGGATATTGATATTCATGGTAAAGTTTACCAGTTACAGATGCTATTGGCGAACCAAATAAGGATGTATTTGTTGCTTTTACTGTGAGTCTTTCGTTTTCAAATCCTAGCCAGAAATCTAAATCTTTACCGGCATCATACTGTGACGCTATAACCCCAGAGTTAAAGAAGTTGTAGTCTACACCGCTTATATTATAATCTGGGGTGAATCTAATATAGAAAGCAAATCCACTATGTAATGGTAAATTTCCAAAATTAATATTACCAAATTCACCAGATACTCTTAAAGCAGAATCAAACGCATCACAAATTTTGCCATAAAGTGGATCGCCAGATTGCGCCCAATCTATAGTTGTATAATCTGTACTATGTGGAAATAACTGGTCTGTCTTAAATCGCCAACCAATATTTTTTAGTATTGTTTCTGATCCATTATAATATCCACTATAAGCATAATCATTCGATATTATGAAGTTTCCACTTACGTTTGTAAAATCGTAGTAACCATCTAAGAATGGGCTATTTGCCTCCGGGTTATAGAATGAGAAATCAAATGCGGTCGCATGATATGGCCCATTGACCACATTTCCATCTATTCCTCGCCATCTCCTAGAGTAATTTGTTTTTAGTGTTGTTGGCTCACCATACCCGTGAGGTATACCAGTAATATAAGATAATTTTTCGTCTGCGATATCACTATTTATTAGAATGTCGTTAGATGACTCTCTTCCAAGTGGTAGCAACCGAATATCTTTTGTGCCTAATTCTTTTGAAGATGGAGTGCCAAGCGTATGCAGCATCAAAGCATTCGATGGTTTATAGTAAATAACAAGCTGTACGGTTGCTATGCTTGCCCCGGTTGGTATTGGATATAAATCTAGGTATAGATTTTCAAAGTATGAACTTAGTGAATAATCTATTGGCTTGCCAAGAGTAACCTCGTCTAAATAAATTTTTAGTGGTATTGTATACTCTTGAAATGTTGTGCCGCTAACAATAGGAAGTGTTGATAGTAAATAGTGATCGCCAGCAACGTCATTGACAGAAGAATTTTCAAAATACTGATATTTATTAGATAACGGATTTGTTGCTATTCCAAGATCATCTATAGATCTAAATCCAGAAACCATTGGTAACGGATCATATACAATTGTTCCATCACTAGGCGTCCAAGATTCTACGAGCCAAGGTTCAGATGTATCATCCGTAGATTCATACATAATCCCAGCGTAAACATTTTCCATGACCCAACTGTAACCATTCCAATATATGGATTCATCGCCGTAAGTATATAGCGGTTTGCCAGAGCCTTCACCGGCATAAGATAATATTCTACCGCCAAGCCAATTGGTTGTTAGAGTATTTGATCTTGGATTTGTAGATTCTTCATTTTGTAAGAATGCTGAAATTTTGGGAGTAATATTGAGTATTCTATCATCGCTATAACCAATAACATCCAATGCATAATCTCTAGATCCGATTGCTTTTTTTGCTATTACTTTTAACTCTATGCTATCTATCTTAAAATAATTATCTGTTTCTGCTATCTGCTGTGGAGTTGCTCTATCGAAATCTACTTTACCAAAACCAAAAGATCCATCTGATAAACTTGTGATATAATTTGGTGGACTATGACTGAATTTAAGCGTTAGTCTTCCACTATCTACAGTTGGACTATTGCTGGTCAGGGTTATGTAATCTGTTAATGAGTCGGTTTGTAGTTTTGAGATTAAAACCTGTGAGCCGCTGGAACTTACATTATTTGCTGTATTAGCAAAACCGTCTGGAGATGATGTCCACAATGTATAGACTTCTGGATAAATATTGACATTATAATCATTAATCAATAATTCTACTGGCAATATGTTGCGTGATAGTCTTTGTCCAATAGAGGCAACTTCTGCATAAAATCCTACATAAGAGTCAAATTTAATTCCACTAACGCTGCATGTGCTACATAAGTCTCCACTGTTGCAAATTTCTAACGCAGATATTCTTAGCGTGTTGGTAGGGTTAAGAATATACCCTTGAGTTTGCGATGATAATGGTGATCCATCTAAAGCAAGATAGTCATTATTGGATGAATTTAAGAATTCTACTGGGCAAGATAATTCTTCATATCCAACATCGAAACCAGCAGCAAATGGATCATCCAAGCATACAACATCAAAATCCATATTTAAAGTATATCCACTGGCCGCATACATTATTGGATAATCTTGTTGCCAAGTGTTCAATAGTGCATTATTGATTAATGGTTCGGAGATATATGTTGAGTAGTTTATATTTGTTGATGAATAATCTGCATCTCCGCGAAGAACTATATCCTTGTATTTAATAATCAAATTACCAGAGGGGTCTTCCAATTTTATGTTATGTATTCTGTATTCTGGAGGAACATTAGATCCATAATTAGACAAGGGCGCAGAAGCTCTTACAAACAAGAAACTATTTTTAGGATCATGATATGGCCTACTGACTTCACATTTGTATCTAAATGTTCCACTAGTAAATACTGACGATGGTTGAATAAATGATAGATTATCGTCGGATATTCTTCTGCTAGTCTTAAAATTTTGATTGTAATTACCAGTAAAGATACCTTCATCAATGCTGCTGTATAAATTTCCAGAAGACAAATTCTTATTAACAAAATAACTGTTGTTGAGGTTTGTTGTTATATCTCTAATGGGGTATAGTTTTTGTACAGATGCAAAATTATCTATATCATTTAATTTTGCTATGTTACCAGCAAATTTATCTGCGTGTGGCTGAGAAATATTTGCAACTGATGCTATTCTTGATCTAAGAACACCACTAATTTTCAATGCGGCTTTAATACCAAGAATTTCAGAGGATCCTAATGCCTTCAAATTTTGTGAGATTTTTGGATAACTACGAATACTTGATAAACCATTTAATTTACCTTTGATCAATGCGGGTTGTTTTATTTTATTTGGGTTAACGGATGAAACGCCACTAAGTCTAGCCGATAATACATTGCGAACAGTCGCACTAGCTCTTATTTGTGAGCTAGCAACCATTTTTAGACTTTGATTACGAACGCAAATAAAACAATCTGACATATTAATTACCCGGCCTTGGTAGATTGCCCTTATTTTCTGTTAGTTTACCACTAGATCCAACACCGTATTCGCTTTGTAGCTTTTGTACTACTTGTTTGATAATGTCTTGCCGAGTAGCATCTGTGATTTGTGTTAGCATACTTGTTCCTGTTAGATTTACATTAACATTTACACTATCCAGTTTGATTTGTAGTTTTGTATTCTGTAAGTTCTTTATGCTTTCATTAAATCCGCCAATGAAAGTATTAAATATGTTGCCAAGATTTGTTATCAATTTTGGATCTATTCCAAAAGCTCCTGCGGCACTACCTAACAATCCACCAAATGCTTTGTATTGAACTTTTCCACCATTATTATAATAGCCAACTTTTCCACCTCTAGCAAAGCCTTGGGAGCCAGTATTATTATTTATGGCTTGTAATAGTTGTAGATTGTTGCCTCTGTTTACAGCCTCTCTTCTTACTACGAATTCACCCGGAGTTAACATTGCTGGAACAGTGTCTGTTCCGCGAGGAACGAACATTCCACGATTAGCATAAACAACACCGCCTTTAGCAAATCCTTCTGCGGCTTGTCGCCCTCTTTCTTCTATTTCTGCTAATTTTATTTCAGCACTAGAAACATTGATTTGAGCTGTTTGAACTTGCATTTCAGCCATAGCTGCACCAAATGCGCCAGTTTCACCAAGAACTCCACCAAGCTCCTGTAGTCTTCTTTTGCTGGCCTCTTCTTCTGGTGTTGTTCCAGCCAATACTTGAGCCATCCTTGGGTCCATAATTCCTCTTCCACCTAACGCTGCACCAGCAGCAGATTCTACAAGACCACCAGCACCAGCTAATTGTCTACCATATAAGCTTTGAACACCGGCCTCTTGTTGGCGCTGAATATCTTTAAATGCATCACCCATAGCTTTAGATCCAAATTGATTTGCTAAAGCCATATCGCCAGTTGCTATTGCTGCTGTCGCTCCAACGGCAGCTTGTTGTTCGAAGAATTTCTCTACATCGCCACTAATCAAAGACTCCAAAGAGTCTTTTTCAAGCTTGTTCTTTTCTTGGATAATTTTCAATTCTTCTTCTTCAAGCTTAATAAGTTCGCGTATAGTTTGTATTTGATCTTTTTGGGCTTTTTGTAGATTTTGTTGTGTAGCATCAGCTTCAACGCCGCTTTTTCCTTGCATACCACCCTCAACACTTCTTCTTCTTTCAATTCCAAAAAATCCACCAGCGATTTGAGCATTTCTGGCTCTTAATTCAGCGACACTACCGGTTCTCATTTGTCCTATGCCAGCGCCAGTAGCACCAGCATTTGCTTTGGCTAATATAGCTAATCTTTTTTCTCCAGCATTAACGGGAGCGCCCCCGTATTTAGCTTGAATATCCCTACCTTCCATATATAAATCAACGGCTTCTTTTTGTGCTTCAACAAGATTTCTTTCTGCTTCTATTCTTTGTTGTGTTAATTGAATTATTACTTGTTCGGCTTTTTGTCTCTCTTGAGCAATTTTCATTATATCTTCAAATTGTTTTTGCCCTGCCTCACTTAATTTATCACCAAATACTTGTAGATTACCGCCAAGGATTTCATCGACCTCATCCTCGGTCAAATTAATACCTTTGATTATATCTGTAAGATTTTTCTTAGCTTCATCACCAAGACCAACTGTTAATTCTTTTGCGAAAGCGTCTTTGAGTTGATCTGGACTCAAGTTAGTAAAATCATTGCTAGCCATGCTGTCTTTGATATTTTTAAATGCTTGATTGTAATTTTGTTGTGCCTGTATAAAAGCCTCTGTGTTTGCTCTAAACTTAGTTATGCTTCTTTCACCAACACCCATATTGCTAAGATTATTGCTAATATCATTTACAGCAGATTTGATATCATCTGGATTCATAGCTTGAGCAGCACTAGTCATAGCTTGTGACAAAAACTCAGTATTACTAACAAAACTATTGCCACCTACTTCTAATCCAGCAGAAAACTTTGCCATACTAGCAGACATTGCTGTTGCCGTAGCGGTTGGGCCGCGTAATCCAAGATTCATAGCTTCCAAAGCTGCTTTTGTTCTTTCAATTTCTTTTTGGATATTGACAAATGCCTCATATGCATTTTTTATTCCATCATCTGTAAGATTTAGTAAATTAAACGTGGCTGTATCTAGAGAAGATATAAAATCATCAAAATCTGCATTAGGATCTGCCGCCGCCACTCTTCTCATTTGTTTATTCAACATTGGTTGAATAGTTTGCAACTGTTGAGAAGCCATTCTTTGGCTTTCTATTCTTCTTGCTTCATTAGCCGCTTTGGTTTTTGTTGCTCTTTCTTCATTAGAATCCATATATCCAAGAGTTGCATAGGCAGCAACGGTTCTAAATGTTGTTGGTTTTGTTGCTTTATCCGCCGCCGCACTTGCCTGTTGAGCCGCTTTTATTGCGTCAACAGTAGCTTGATTTTCTGTAGACATTGACTCAAGAGCCTGTTTTGCAGATATGGATCCGGCTCCAAGTCTTTCTAAAGCTTTAGCGGCTTTTTCTCCAGATTTTTCTAATAATTTACCTGTCTTTACAAACTGCGCAGCCGAAGCAGAGGCTGTTGCTCCAGCATTAATAGTATCATCACCTATCAAGAGATTTCCTAATCCTCTTCCAGCAGCACCTCCCGCAGTACCCCCGGCAGCCGCTGCAACTCCAGTACCTAAAGCTGTAGCGCCACCAGTACCAAAAGCTCCAAGAATAGCCGCTCCACCTGCAACAACTGATCCAACAACGGTTCCAATAGTTTCTAAACCTTCTATAAAATCTAATCCAGCCATTCTACCGCCAGCTTTTCTTGCTTCTTCCACATTACCTGTTTGCACAGCAGTTTTTTCAGCATTTTCTAAACCTTGTCTCTGAAAACCCGATATAGTTTTTACAACAGCAAGGGCGGCAGTCAAACCTATTGCTAATGCACCTAAACTTTTACCAAAAGCAGAAGCAGACTTTGTAGAAGAAGCCGCTTCTGCAAGGTCGGCTTTTGCAGCGAGGGAAGAGGCCGCAGCCTCTGCGGTATCTGCCGTAGCAGACGCTGTAGATGCTGCTGTTTCTGCAACTTTTCCAGTTATGACGCTAGCTATATTTTGATATAGAGTTGTAGCTATGTTTCCAACAGAATCAAAAACTAAACCAAGCCTATTGGCCATTTTATCTAAACTTGTTAATTCTTGTAACGATAATGATACACCAAACGCTTCAAGGGCAAATCCTACACTAGCAATTGTGGTCATTAAACCAAGTAAAGAGTGTGTTGCTCTCAGCATGGTGCTACTATTTTCATCAATAGCTGGCAAGAACCCTTGGATCAAGCTAACGGCCATAGATGCCGCAAACATTTTGTTATTATTAACAACGTCCATAGTTGTTTTAGCGGCATTTTTATTGGCTGTAGTATTATCAATCATGGCGGCTGTATTATTCTTAACACTATTAGTAGCAGCGTTCCAAGCGTTTAGTGATCCAGTAGCTGGTGCTGCTGCTGGCGCTGCTGAAGCCGCCGCAGCCGCTGCTCTAGGAATAGCGCCGAATGCTCCGATTGGTTGGCTACCCGTTGGAGATGATGCCGCTATAGCCGTTAAGCTAGCCCCGCTCTTTAGTTGAGCGGTGTTTGTATTTAATTGAGTAACGTATTGATTTACCGCAGCCGCCACTTGTTTTTGACTCATGCCAGCGTTTTGCATTGCGGCTATTTGACCATCTATTACTCCAATCAGTTGCGATTGCTTCAAAACATTTCGTTTGTTAGCTTTACTATTTTCATCGAACGCTTTAGTAAAGCCCGGAACCATATAATCTAATCTACTTAAACTAGAGCGAAGCGCGTAAAGATCACTTCTGGTATAATCGACAGCGCCAACAAGTTTGTCAATAGCTACAGCTGCTTTTAATAGCGTTCCACCACTCAATTTATCAAGAACGCTCAAGACTTTAGTGACTGAATTAGCCATTTTAGAAAGATTTGGTACTGCTATCTGTTCAAAAAGAGCATCTCCACCGCGTTTAACGCCACCACCGGCAGCAAACCTTTGAACAATTCCACCTTTAGCATATTTGCCAACCTTGTTCATACGGTTAAGATTACCGTATCCAATGCCTTGGGCAGATGAACGGTTAATGACAAACTCACCGGGAGTCAGTAGGGCGGGAACGGTATCTGTTCCAACGCCACCGCCAGTAGCAAATTTTTTACCAACTGTTTGAATAGAAACGCCGCCTTTATAGCCAGCCATAATGTCATTAGCTAACTTTCTCTGTATATTTCCACCAACTTCGCCATAACTTCTTTTAGCCTCTGCTTTTATTAATTTATTGATCATTGGACCACTACCAAAAAGTGTAGCCAACTTGTCTTTATTTTGTGATATAGCAGATCTAGGGAAATCAAAATTTGCTCTTCCGCCAGCAGCTTGAGCGCCAGTAAATGCGGAGATCATTCCTTCAAACAAATAACCTTCTATAGAACTACGAACTTGATTATCTGACTGTATAGATGCTATCGTATTACGAAGTAAGTTTTCATTAGTATTATATGCTGGTGGTATATCCAATAATCCTTGAGATGTAACAGACTGAATTGTTGAATTTACACCTGTACTTATAGCGTCATTAAAACCCTTAGTAACTGCTTGTGCATATTTTGCATTTTTTTGTAGGTTTGATCTACCTTCATTCATTCCCGGATAAAAAATGGGATAAGAAGCAGGATTTATTGTTGCGTTGATTCCACCAGATATATCCGCTGGAGATAGTCCCGCCTGTTTAGCAGCAAGTTGTGCATATCTATTGGATGGTGGCAATGTAAAGGGATATGGTTTTGTAGCTGTATAAGAACCCTCTGTACCCTTTGCTGGCTGAAGCACGAATGCTCCAATTTGACCTTCATTAACATTAAACTTCACCATGCCAGAGCCGGGCATAGATTCTTTAGGAGCATATGGGCTTTTTCTTTTTTCAACGCTCTTTAATTGCTTGGTTGCTCCTACTATTCCCCTACCCTCTGTACCTCTATTATAACGATTCTCGTTCATTGCCGCAAGATTACCAGCCCCAAGCTTATTAACACTACTCTTCTTAATAACAAATTCACCGGGCTGTAGCATTGCTGGGACAGTATCACGATTACCAGTACCGGGAACCATACCGCCTCTTGCAAAGTGATGAACCTTTCCACCGGTACTGTACGTTCTTCCCGACTGCATACCTCTCATCATTCCGCCAGCAAATCCAGCTATTCCTTTTGTAAAATTAATAGCAGCAACAGCCGCTAACAATGGAAGAAGCGGTTTAATTGCTTCGCCAATTTTAATCAAAGCAGAAGCTAGCGATAGGGCAGTATTTGCCATTATCTGAAATGTGCTAGTTTCTGTAATACTCCTAATTAATGCAAGAAACTCTTCTCTAACCTTTAGGATTCTTATTGCAAGTGCTTGCTGTGCTGTAGCAGCGTCTTGGGTCAAACTGTTACCGGCCTTATTAGCAACATTAAGAGCGTTTTGGGCGGTAGAAAACTGTTGTAATAGTGGTAATACTTTACCAATTTGTCGGAAACCACCAAGTTCTTCGGCAATTCTAATGAATGTGATATCGCCTTCACCAAGACCAGCAAGCGCGGTACTTAATCTACGAACAGCTTCGTATGGCCCTACGAATTTGCCCTCCATATCAACGAGTTCTACACCAAACTGTTTTAAGAATTCAATTGTTTTTGGTCGCTGAATACGAGTAAAAATAGTACGCAAACCAGTACCAATACTTTCCGCGCTTTCACGGGTTGTGGCTCTTACGCTGGTAAATAATGCGATGAGTTCATTCAAGTCACCGCCAGATGATTTAAATACACCGCCAGCGCGACGAATAACGTCGATTAAGTCGCCAGCTTCTACGGCAAACGCACCAGCAACAGCGTTGATAGCACCAAGTTGCTTTTCCAACGCTCCAACCCCCTCACCAAACTGAGCAAGTATAGCAATAGCGCCTTCTGTTGTTTCGCTAAGACTATCAAAGTTTGGTGCTAGTGCTGCTTTTGCGAGAGTTTTTAATGCGACTTCTGTATCTTTTGCACTAATGCCAGCTTGTAATAATAATTGACCAGCTTGTAATAAATCAGCAGAAGCAACGCCAAGACCCGTAGATAAGTCCGTAACGGTTTTAGTAAAGGATTTTAATTCTCCTAATGCTTTTCCTGTTACCTGACTAATACGAATCATCTCTCTTTCAAAATCAATAGCCGTTTTTATGGCATCCGACAGGGTTGATGTAAAAAGACCAACCGCTCTTGTTGCGATAGAAAATGCAGCAAATCTACGGATAGAAATAGCAAAAGCACGACCCATTCTATCGGCAGCAGTTGTTGCCGCCTGAGTCTGGGTCGTGACTTGTTGCAGTTGACGTTGAGCTTGCGCCGCGCCTTGAACCTGTACATTAACACTAACGTTATTTAACTGGCTCTGTATTTGGCGAACGACTTGGGCTACATTGTTTGGTGCTTGAAGTTGTAGTTGTGCGGTCAGTACAAATCTTGACATAGTGTACCCTTATTAAAGCCACACAACACTATCTATCAGCTATCCGTTGTCTTTTTCTTACGTTTTTCTTTCTTTTCACCATCGTCTTCAGAAACTTCTGTCTCACCATCTTCAGTGACATAAGTTACCGTTGGAACGTAATTGCCAAATTGGTCAAGAAGATTTCCATCCTTGTCTACTCTCTTGCCCTCTTGGTTTAAATAATATCCATTCCTATCGATTCTTCTGCCTTCTAAATCTACGGTTTCGCCAGATTGATTAACTAAACTAAGATCCTCATTTACGTAATTAAACATCTTGAGGAACTTATTTTCTGGTAATTTGGCTTCAAAGTCCCTGTCTACAGCATACAGCATGGCCGCTAACGTAGAAGCCGCTGTAAATGCTGGTTCACCGTCTGCCCTAGATTTATATTCATCTAAAGTAGTATACACTTTCTGGCCATTTTCATAAAATGTGCAATTTGCTACTAAATAGTCAAATCTTGCATTGTCAGATATGGACTCTGCGGTATTTTGCTCTAAAGATATTCTTTCTGAAATCAAATCTCTTAACTCAGCTCTCTTAATTCTCATTTGAATAGCGATTTCCTTACCTTCGGAAGCTTTTAGCTTGGTATGACCCTGAGAGCCAACGTAAAGACGCTTTTCTAAGGCAGCAATTTCTTCTACTATTTTCTTTTGCTCTTGATCTTTACCGTCATCCCAAATACCCTGCTGTTTCATAAACTTTTCTAGTTCTTTTTTAGTCATGATGCCATCTCTTACGCAATCTGTCCAAGCTTTGGCCCCGACTCTTTGCGCTTGAGATATGGTAACATTATTTGGCTTTTTAACGACTATTTTTGTTTTTACATCATCAATCTCAACTTCTACTACACGTTCTTTATTATCCTTACTCATTTTTTCCTCCTTTTAATTCTGTGGTTTTTGAACAATTGGAATTTTGATAGAATATCTTAACCATTCGACTTCATATTGAGCTAATTCAGCATCTATATTTCTTGCTTGATTATTTCCTTTATCTAATATTTCTGATCTAACTTTGTTGTATAAAGCTTTCATTTCTTCTTTGTCTGATGGTGTTTTTGCATCGTTCCAAAGAAAACCAAAATTTTCTTCAATACTACTCAAAGCCCCTATCATTGTGGTTTGTATTTTCTTTTTCAGAATTTTGGATAGTCTATCTTTTGATTCTACTTTATATTTTTTCTCTCTCAATTTTTTATAGTCAGAATTATCATCCATTTTTATCCTCCTTTAAAATGATTCCTTCTCATATTGGTTATTTGCATTTGCATTTTTTGTTTTTCGTCTGCAAAATCATGCTGTCTTGCGAATCCCTTTTCTTTTATCACTTGCATTCTTTGTTGTTTTATATTGTTACCAAATTGATCATTTAAAGCATTAATCTTTTGTATGCCATTAGGATCATTTGGATTTGCCATTATATATACTTCGCTGGAATTTTTTATTTTTTCGTTTGCTTGTTTAGACTCAAAATCTTTTTCCAGTTTTTCTTTTTCTCGTTTTTTGGATTGCGTCAAGAACCACCCATCTAACATATCGTCGTCTTTTATAACGTTATCGTTGGGGCAGTCTATAGATTCTTGTATGTTATCATATATCTGCGACCAAATGACAAGATTTTTTTGATTTAAGGTTAATTCTTGATTACTATCATTTACAAATAATCTATTTACATTGCCTTTTATTGACCATAATGATTTCCAAGGTTCTTCTCTTGCTAGTTCTCTTATTTGTGACTCTGAAAGAACTGAGTTATGCCATTCGTCAACAATATATGATAATGATATATCTCTAAAATCATACATAGTATTATTGCAATAAGTTGTATTTTTTATAATCCAAGATACTTTTTCTGATAAAGCATATCCCTCTCTTGAGTTTTGATAATAGGAATTTTTTTCTCTCAAGTGTTCTGATAATTGTTTTTCACCAGCCCTAATGTATATTCTTATACGTTCTCTTAGCTTTTCGTCATCTCTATGGTTGTAAATTTCTATTTTTAGCTTTTCTAGGTCTTTTTTTAGGCCGTCTGTTTTTTCTTCATGCTTTTGTGTCCAAAGTCCAGTTTCAATCATCCATTGATTTATTTCATCTTCAGACAAAATCTCATCGATCATGGCTTGTTCGTATGCTTTATTGTATATTAAAGATGCTTGATAGTTTTGTTCAATCGTGGGCGGTTTAACAATTAATGTGATATCGTCTTTATCTATATATAAAGATCCAAATCTTATCATTGAAATAAAAAACTCCCGCTCATGGTGTTTCATAAAAACCTCATTTGCGGGAGTCTAATCTTGTTTGTTTCCTTTAAAGTCCTAATCGAAATTTAGTAATTATTATGCATTAAATACTGATGGTGGTGATACAGTTAAATCATTGAATGTTGAAAAACTATATGTAATTGTGGCATTTCCACCACCAGCATCGCCACCAGTATAATTCACCGATGATAGCCTATTCTCATCACCAAGATCGAATGTTGTACCGTCTCTTAATACAATTTTGATAACTTCTGTCGATGTGTTATCGCCATTTGCATAAGCATTGATAAAATCACCAGAAACTGCAATAACTTCGAATTCGCAAGTTACTTCTACTGGGAATGTTGCGCTTCTATAATATGGCTCTTTGCTGCCTAATTCTAAAATATCTTCACGACCAAGATCAGTACTTATAGAAATATTTTGAATGTGTGCTTTTGGTTTAAGCGAAGTTGAATTCCAGTTATTGCCAGCGCTAGTGCTGTTATCTACGCCGTAAATTGATTTTGGAAGAATGCTAGATGCCATAAGAACATCTTCTCTTCTCTGAATTCCACCAGAGCCAATGGGGCTATCTGCGTTGAATTTAAGACCTTGAGCAATAGAAGTTTGCTGAGTCCAAGAATTTGTTAATGTTCCACCGCTTGTAAACCAGCCCTTAGAATTGCCAACTAGTGTTACTGATTCTGTGCTATTTCCATCTACTGGCAATGTATAACTAATAGAATTCACATACATACCACTCATGAAAACTTCCACAGGTGCAGCACCTGAGACTGCTTCCTTGTCATCAGCATAAATACCAAGAGCAACATTGCATCTTTCTTTGGTTCTTCCAACAAGACTATTGGTTGATGGACTAGCAAAAGCAGCACCGCTAGTAGCTAAATGGTATAATAATGGATAACCATCAAGCACTTTTTCTACTGTTACTTCAACATCTGGCAAACCTTCAATATTTTCATAAATTGAAATTTGACCTAATTCAAAAGCTTGTTCTAGATTAAAACTTGTATTGATACCTACGCTTTGAACGCCGTGAGCGGCAACTAATGCATATGGTGGAGTAGAACCTGTTGGTGGATCTACGTATCTACCAAAAGCCACAGCTTGGCAAGCATAGAAAATTCTATTATTAGCGGCCATTTAATCTCTCCTTTAAGAGTTATGGGAATTCTACTGTTATATACACGGAAATTATATAGTTTCTTCTATTGTTTCGATGGTCATTCTGACTATACCGGCATAGAAATTGCTATTTATTAAGTCCATGCCTTGCACGGTAGAATTTTTAAATCTGACTTTACCTCTATAGTGTTTTTCTATTAAATCTGGATACCTCAAAGCTCCAGAAACGGGAATGCCTTTATAATCTAATGGAAAATCGCCACTATTTGCTATGGTATTGCTATTAAACATTAATATTGTTTTGTCGTTTTGAAGCGAAATAATATCTACTAATTTATTTCTTGTCATTTCATCTTCTGCTAAACAATGAAATAATATATCAGTATCTACAAACTGACCACCGCCAAGCTGATAACCACGTAATGTTCTTCGTGGCACAATTTCGACGGCGATAGCCGGAAGCTGCACTCTCATCTCCGCTGGTAATATAAAATCACCCTTTTCTAGATTTACGA
>SXGQ01657513.1_pt1 | contig 16003 bp, 15 predicted proteins | sample 3178371 | NCBI WGS metagenome assembly SXGQ01 (sample SAMN11356859, study PRJNA531348) | freshwater metagenome | isolation source: freshwater sample F1-20 | place: China: Fuxian Lake, Yuxi | collected 2017-12-25
CGCGCGGGTCGCTGCGCGAACGCGTGCGGCTGCACGGCGGGCGGGCGCGGCTGCGGCGCCGTGCCCGCCGGTGGTCCGTCGAGGCCGTGCTGCCGGGAGCCGACGCGCTGAGGCCCGGGTGGCGGGACCTGCTCCTCGGGGATGTCGTGGTCCTCGGCGCGGCGACCCTCGTCGTGCTCGACGACGCGCGCGGCGCGGGCGGTGCCGACCCGGTGACGACCCTCCTGCTCGAGGCCGCCGTCTTCATCGTGCCCCTGATGCTGCGCCGGCGCGCGCCTCTGGCGGCGGTGCTGGCGATCGCCGGAGGGATCGTCGCCCTCGAGGCGGCGAACGTCCTGCCCGACTACTCCCGTTCGCCGATCATCGCGGCGCTCCTCGGGTCCGGGGCGGCCGCGATGCACATCGCCGACGCGCGGATCGCCCTGGCGGCTGCAGCGGCTGCGACCGTGTCCGCGGTCGCGGTGAACCTGCACCAGCTCCCACCCGGCGTGCCGCTCACCGACACGCCGATCATCCTGTTCATGTTCGTGATGGCGTGGGGGTTCGGCCGCCGGGTGCGGCACAACCTGGAGCGCGTGGAGGATGCCCGGGCGGGTGAGAAGCGGCTGGCCAGCGAACAGTGGCGCCGGTTGCATCAGACGGTGGCCGAGGAACGGCGGTCCGTGGCGCGGGACCTCCACGACGTCGTCGCGCACGGCGTCTCGCTCGTCGGCGTGCTCGCCGGGGCGTCGGGCGCGCAGGCGCGCAGCGACCCTGAGCAGGCGCGTGGATCGCTGCGGGCCGCGCGGCAGGCGGTCGTCCAGGCCCGAGCGGAGCTCGACCGCCTGACCTCCGCCCTCGGCGATGACCCGTCCGCGTCGCCGTCCGTGTCGCTCGCCGACATCCAGGGCCTGGTCGACGCCGCGCACGCCGGCGGGCAGATCGTCTTCATCCGGCTGGACGTCATCGATCTGCGGCGAGTTCCCGCGCGCGTCGCGACATCGGCGTACCGCATCGTCCAGGAGGCGCTGACGAACGCTCGCAAGCACGCGCCAGGGGCGGAGACCACCGTGCACATCACCGACCGCGGCGACGCCCTGCTGGTCGAGGTCCGCAACGACCCCGCTCCGGGGACCGACGCCGACGGCACCCGGAGGGGGATCGCGGGGATGCGGGAACGGGCGCGGCTGCTCGGCGGGGACCTGGCGGCGGCGCCGGAGCCGGGCGGCGGATTCGCGGTCCGCGCCCGGCTGCCGGTGGGTTGAGCGCTACGCCCGCACGGCGGCGGTGCCGGCCGAGCCGGCCGGATGGGCCGGCCATAGGCGCGTCGCGGCGATCGCGTACGCGGCGAAGAGCAGCAGCGCGCCGCTGACCAGCACGACGGGCGTCAGCGTGGCGAAGCCCACGACCCAGCTGAGCGCGACCAGCGCGGGGACCGCGACCGGGACGAGGTCCGCGCGCCACAGCGCCACAGCCAGCAGCGTCGTGCCGAGCACGAGCCCGAGAACGCCCGCGAGGCCCAGGACGCCGGGCAGCACCAGGTCGCCGGCCGCGTCGGAGACCTGGACGCCGGTCGCCTCCGGGACCTCCTGGGCAAGGGCGAGGTCGTACGCGTCGGTGATCAGCAGCCCGGGCAGCAGGGTCGCGCCGAAGACGGTGAAGAACGCGCCGATGCGCAGCCACCAGTCCCTGCGTCCGGCCAGCACGCCGATGCACGCGAAGCAGCCGGCGGCCAGCAGCGCGTACGCGAACGCGAGGGTGATCGCCGCGGCCTGTGCCCGTCCCGGCTGTGCGGCGAGCGCGTCGTGATACGCCGCCGTGGAGTCCTCGCTCTCCCAGGGGGTGAGCGCCATACCGGCGACGAACAGCGCCGCGCCGGCGAGTGAGAGTGCCGCTGCGGGACGCCGCAGCGGGAAGGTGCGTGGAGTCATCCGCCGAACGTAGTCCCGCGCAACCCGTTTCCCATCGTCCGGACGGTGCGGCCGGCCACCCCCGCCGGTGCCGCTCAGAGGTGGCCAGCGGTCGCGCACTTCGCAGCTTCACCTATGGAGGAAGGTCTGTCATGAACGCCACTCCCGCACCGGATGCCGCTTTCGGTGGCTCCCCGGTGGGCGGCCCCAAGGTCATTCGCAGCATCGGGGCCTGCTTCGGCTGGCTCCTGCTGAGCTTCGGCCTCTGGGGCTTCGCCTGGATGTACAACACGCTGACCGAGATCGGCCGGGCGACCGGCAAGGACACGCAGGCCGGTCTGCGGACGGTGCTCTACATCATCCCGATCGTGAACATCTTCGTCCTCTACATGACGTGGAAGGACATCTCGGAGTTCGCGGAGGCCTCGGGCGAGGAAGGGTTCAGCCCGATCCTCTACATCATCCTGTCGTTCATCCCGATCGTGAACATCTTCATCTTCATCAGCGTGCAGAACAAGCTGAATGCGACGTGGATGCGGGCGAGCAACGGCACCGCGCAGAAGGCCGACCTGGAGACGCTCGACAAGGTGCTGATCGGCATCGGCGCGATCTTCTGGGTCTTCTACATCGGCATCATCGTCCTGGCGGGCGCGCTGAGCAGCTGATGGCGATCGTGCGGCACCGCTCCGGGTCGCCCTGGGAGGTGCCGTACGGCTACTGCCGCGCGGTGCGCTGCGGCCCCTTCGTGGAGGTCGCGGGCACCGTGGCGGTCGACGCGGACGGCGCCGTCGTGGCGCCGGGCGACCCGGGGGAGCAGACCCGGGTCGCGCTCGCGCGGATCGCCACGGCGCTGCAGACGGCGGGCGCGCGGCTCGACCAGGTCGTGCGCACGCGCCTCTACGTCGTGGACATCGCGGCGCATGCGGACGCCGTGGGCCGCGCGCACGGCGAGGTGTTCGCCGACGCCCCGCCTGTCACCGCGATGGTGCAGGTCGCCGCGCTCATCGACCCCGCCTTCCTCGTCGAGATCGAAGCCAGCGCCTACGTCACGGGATGACGACGAGGTCGACCTCGACGAGCGCGCCGACCGCCAGCGCGGTCACCCCGATGCACGTGCGGCTGGGCAGTCGCTCGGGAAACCAGGCCGCGTACGCCGCGTTGAAGGCCGCGTAGTCGCGGGTGAACTCCGTCAGGTAGGCGCGGGCCTGGACGGTCCGGTCCAAGGACGAGCCGCAGAGGGTCACGACGCGCTCGAGGTTGCGCATCACCTGGTCGGTCTGCGCGGTGATCCCGCCGGGAACGACCTCGTTGGTGGCGGCATCGATCGGCATCTGCCCGGTCACGTACAGGCGGCCGTCACACAAGGTGGCCTGCGAGAACGGGGCGACCGAGGCCGGCACGCCGTCGTCGGGCCCGAAGAGGTAGCTGACGATCTCGCCGCTCATGACCGCGGGGGGAAGATCCGCTTCTCGATGCACGCGTGGACGCCCTGCCGGCCGTCGACGACCTGCGTGACGGTGAAGTCGGCGGCGATCGACATGAGCGAGTACGCGTCGTCGCGCGACAGGCCCCAGCCGCGCTGGAGCAGGTTCAGCATGCGGCGCGAGGCCTGACCCATCGCCTCGTCGAGGTCGTCGCCGAACCCGTGGACGAGCTGATGCGTGGCCGTGTCGAGCGTCGGGACGTCGAAGACGCTGTCGCGGACGATGCTGATGCGCAGCAGCCCATTCAGCGAGGACTCCAGTGCCGTGCCCGACACCTCCCCGTCGCCCTGGGAGACGTGCGGGTCGCCGACGGACAGCAGCGCCCCGGGCACCTGCACCGGGTAGTGCATGGCGCCGCCCGCGCCGATCCGCCAGTTGTCGATGTTCCCCCCGTGCTCGCCCGGCGGGATCGAGGAGTGGCGCCCGGGCGCGGCGGGGGCGACGCCCATCGTGCCGAAGTGCGGGCGCATCGGGACGACGACGCCGGGCAGCGCCGGCTGCCGCGCCGCGGGGTCGGGCGGGGTGATGATGCCCGGACCGTCGCTGTCGTAGAGCCGCGTCGTGGTCCAGTCGAAGGCGAAGTGCGCGCGGGCCGTGCCGCTCGGCTCGTCCAGCGCGTAGACCGTCACGCGCTCCTTGCCGAAGTCCTCGTAGAGGTGGCCCCAGTTCCCCGCGAGGTTCGTGCCCCACGGCAGGCGCGGGCGCGCCTGCAGGATCTCGACGCGCAGGACGTCGCCCGGGCGCGCGCCGGCGACCGCGATCGGGCCGGTGAGCAGGTGCGGGCCCGGGCCGCGGTCCTGGACGCGGTCGAAGATCGCCCGGATGCCGTCGTCCATGAGCAGGTCGGGTGCGTCGCCGGCCTGATGCGTAACGGCTTCGATCTCGACGAGATCGCCGGAGTCGATCGTCAGCACGGGGGCGATGGTGTTGTCGAAGTGCCCCCAGTGCACGGTCTCCGGGGTGGCGGGGAGGTGGTGCAGGCGACGGGTCACGGCAGTCGCACCGCCGGTCCCCCGGGCGGGAGCTCGTCGTGCGGCCGCAGGCGGACGAACGCCTCGCGGTCCACGGTGAGGGGGCCGGTGATGCCGGCCCAGCGCAGACGGTCGCGAATCCGCATGGCGCCGCGGTCGTAGATCGACCCGTCCCGCCACGCCATCGAGTAGTCGCTCTGCTGGGGCGGGGCCCAGCCGGGGAAGGGTCCGGTGCGTCGTGCGCGGACGAACACGTACTGCGAGCCACGCCCGCGGTAGGTGCCGCGCCGGCGCAGCTCGTCGGGGTCGACGACCCGCCACCAGCGCGTCCGGCCCGGGATCACGAGTTCCTCCCCGAGCCAGACCGCCTCGATCTCGAAACCGTGCGCCGGTGACAACGCGCGGAACAGGAGCTCGGGGCTGAACTGGTAGAAGCCGTGCCCGAGGTCGCCGTTGGACGGGGTGAGCGCGAGGTAGTGGCCGCCGACCTTCACCATCTGGATCGCGCTGGCGAGCGCGGTGGGGAAGTCGAAGACGTGCTCCAGCGTGCCGCCGTCGATGACGACGTCGTACTGCTCGTGCCACGCCTCGGGCACCGGGACGTTGAGGTCGTGGACGAGGTCAGCGCCCTCGAAGTCGCTGGCGTCGAGCGCGTGGATGTCGGTCGCGCCGAGTGCGGTGAGGAGCTCGTCGGCGTAGCCGGAGGCGCGGAGGCGCTTCGCGGCCGCGAGGTCGGCGGTGCCGCCGAAGCGGCGGACCGTGCGGGCGATCAGCGGCGCGCGGACCCAGAGGTTCTGACGACCGAGCTGGAGCGTGCGGCCGAAGTCGACTCCAGCGCTCCTGGAGGCGAGAAGGAACTCCAGCTCCAGCATGCCGATGCCCACGGGCCGGGACCCTACCTGTCATGAGGCGACGCTGACTGATCGGTACACTCCGCCGCCTGAGGGCCGGGGGGCGTCCCAGGCGGCGCTGGTGAACTCAGATATCGGATGCGGAACTCACTGAGCGCTGGATGGCCAACGGACAGGTAGACACAGGCAGCGACGCCGGCGCCTTCGGGGCGATTGTGCGTCGTCGCGCCTGGATCGTCGTGCTTGCCGTGCTGGCCGCGCTCGCGTCCGCGTTCGTCTTCACGAGCCTGCAGGACAAGCAGTACAAGAGCACCGCGGTGCTGTTGTTCCGTCAGGTGCTCCTCGACGTGCAGCTCACCGGCGTCCCGCTCGTCGCGCCCGGGAACGACGCCACCGTGGAGTCGGCGACGAACGTCGGGCTCGTCTCGCAGGAGAACGTCCGGGTCGCCGCCGTCGCGCGGCTCGGGCCGGGCTTTACCCCCTCCAGCCTCGAGGACCAGCTCACGATCGAGCCGCAGAAGAAGTCGGACCTCATCGGGATCGAGGCGACGGCGGACTCGCCGCAGGAGGCGGCACGCATCGCCAACGCCGTGGCTGCGTCGTACCTCGCCATCGCCAACGAGCAGTCGGTCTCGCGGATCAACGCGGCTGCCGACCGCGTCCGCCAGACGATCTCCTCCCGGCGCATGTCTGACGCGCAGCGCCGCGAGCTGCGCAGGTCACTCGTCAAGCTCAACGTGCTCGCGCAGCTCGGCCCGCAGAACGTCCAGCTCTCGCAGGCCGCGGTCCCGCCGCGCAAGGCGTCATCGCCCAAGCCGCTGCTGAACCTCCTGATCGGCGGGCTCGTGGGCCTGGTGATCGGCATCGCGCTGGCCTTCGGCGTCGAGCACTTCGACCGCCGCCTGCGCAGGCCGGAGGAGCTCGAACATGAATCGGGCCTGCCGCTGCTGGCGACCGTGCCCCGGAACCCCGGCCTGAAGTCCCCGCGCGGCGGCGCCTGGCAGGAGGACGCCGAGCCGTTCCGCCAGCTCGCCAGCGTGCTGCGCCACCGGGCCGACGAGCGCGAGATCCGTTCGGTCCTGCTCGTCGCGCCGAGTCAGGGAAGCGGCGCGACGACGGTTGCGCTGTACCTCGCCCTCGCCGCCGCCGAGGGCGCCGCCGCGCCCGTGCTCCTCGTCGAGGCCAACCTCCGACGTCCCGTCCTCGGCGATGTTCTCGGGTTGTCCGGAGATACCGGGCTGACGACGCTCGCCGACGATCCGCAGGGCGCGGTCCAGCCCATCGATCTGGACGGTCCCGCGCGCGACGTGTCGGTCGTCCTCGCCGGGCCGCCCGCGGGAAGCCCGGCGTCGGTGGTGGAGTCCGAAGCGGTCACAGACATGCTACGGAGCAGCCGCGACGAGTACGACTTCACGGTCGTCGACGGGCCACCTCCCCTGCTGGTCGCCGACGTCCTCCCGCTCATCCCCGAGGTCGATGCGGTGGTCATCGTCGCCCGGCTGGGGCAGGACACCGGGGCCGACGTGCGTCGCCTGCGCACCGAGCTCGAGCGCCAGGGGGCAGAGCCCATCGGCGTCGTCGCCAACGGCAGCCGGCAGCACAAGAACCCCTACGCCGCGTAGGCCGGTCCATGGCCTTCCGGCGGACCCCCTCCACCGCTTGGTCCTCCGGCGCGGTGCTGCCGCCGCTGCCGCGTCCCGATCGGGCGTCGCTGAACGCCGCGGCGCTCGCCGTCGGCCTGACGGCGTTCACGTCGCTGCTCGTCGTCGCCGGTGGTCCCGGCATCCGCCTCAGCGCCGCGTTCGCGATCGGGCTCCTGCTCATGACGCTCGCCCGCGCGCGCCCCGCGCTCGGGATCCTCGCCGCGTTCGTCTTCCTCGTCTTCCTCGCGCTGGTGCGGCGCGTCCTGCTCGGGGTCTCGGATTGGACGTCGGGCGATCCGCTGATCCTCATCGCGCCGGTCGTGGCCCTGATCCTCATCGCCAAGGCGTTCGCGCTGGACCGCAGGCCGATCGCGCCGGACCTCATCTCCCGGCTCGTGCTCATCCTGCTGCTCATGACCTTCGCGCAGGTCTTCAACCCGCTGGGCGGCGGGATCGGCGCGGGCATCGCCGGCCTCGTGTTCATGGCGTTCCCGCTCTTCTGGTTCTTCGCGGGGCGCGACTACCTCGAGGACCGCGACGTCGAGCGGCTGATGGCCATCGTCGTCGTGCTCGGCATCATCGTGTCGCTGTACGGGTTGTGGCAGCTCATCGTCGGGCACCCGCCGTGGGACCAGGCGTGGCTCGAGCTGCCCAACGTCGAGAGCTTCACGTCACTGGACGTGGGTGGCTCGATCCGCGGCTTCGGGACGTTCTCGGGCTTCCTCGAGTACGGGCTGTTCCTCGGGATGGCGCTCGCCATGGCGGTGTGGTTCGTCCTGGAGGGCAAGCTCGTCGCGTGGCTGCCGATCCCGCTGCTCGCCGTCGCGCTCGTGATGTCCGGCCACCGCCAGCCGCTGCTCTTCTCGTTCCTGGCCATCGCCACGATGATCGGCATGCGCACCGGCCGTCCGAGGACCGCGCTGCTCGTCACGGCGGTCGCGGGCGTGCTGGGGATCGGGATGGTCTTCGCCGCCAGTGCGGTGCTGCCCGAGGGCGGCGGCAACGCGTTCGTCGGGCGGCAGGTCCAGGGGCTCGCCGACCCGCTGAATCCGGAAAGCTCGACGCTGTTCATCCATGCCGAGCTCGCGTATGCGGGGATCAAGGCGGGCTTCACACACCCCTTCGGCCTGGGGACCTCGGCGACGAATGCCGCTGCCGGGGTGGGCAAGAGCGACGCGGACGAGAAGCTCGACACCGAGCACACCCTCGGCGAGGGCAGTGCCTCGACGGACCTGGACTTCTCCAACGCGTTCGTCGCCTACGGCGCAGTGGGCGGGGTGCTGTACGTCACGCTGCTCCTCACGGTGCTCGTCACGGCCATCCGCATGTACTTCCGCGGGACGCTGATCATGCTGCCGATCGTGGGGGTGCTGCTCGCCAACATCGGCCAGTGGCACAACGGCGGGAACTACGCGCTGTCGGCGCTCGTCTGGATGCTCATCGGGGTGGTCGCGGCGCGCTGGTACGCCGAGCGCGCCGGTCAGAGCCGCAACGAGGCGCGGCCGGTCGGGTAGAACGCGGCGCGCTCCTCGTAGAAGCTCGAGAAGCGATCGGACCGGTGCGCGTCGGCGTCGGCGCCGCGCCGGGCCCGCAGCCGGTCGGCGGGCGTGCGCATGAAGCGCAGCGGCGAGATGAAGGGCTGGAAGTTGCGCCGGTACGCCGACGAGACCGCGGGTCGCACGGGACGGCGGCGCCTCCAGCCCGTGGCGAAGCCGGCGACGGCCTCCTTGACCGCGCGCGCGGCGACGCGGTCCTCCTTGACGGTGTCGATGGCTGCCTGCGAGACGATGTTCCCGACGGTGAGCAGGGCGTCGCCGGGGCGCATCAGCTTGCCCGCGATGTAGCTGTGATGGCGCGCGTTGACGAGGTAGCGGCGCGGCTCGAACTCGACGATCGCCTCCTTCATGTGGACGGCCTCGAGCTCGGGCAGGTAGAGGTGGCTGAAGCCGTGGTCGAGGAGCCGCATCGTGAGCTCGGCCTCGTTCGCCCAGATGAAGATGTCCGGGTCGTACCCCTCGACCGCGCGCAGCGCCGGCGCGCTGAGCAGGGCCGCGCAGCCCCAGTAGCTGAGCAGGCCGGTGTTCCAGTCGTCGTTGAGCCGGTGGTCCTCGTCGAACGAGCTGACGACCGAGAACGAGACGAGCCCCGCGTCCTCGTCCTGCGCGGCCCGCACGGCGGCCTCCAGCGCGCCGGGGCGCAGGTACGCGTCGTCGTCGAGGATGAGGACGTAGTCGCCGGTCGCGACGGCGAAGCCGAGGTTCCAGCCCGGTGCGCCCGCGTTCTCGGGGTTGCGGATGACCTGCACCTGCGGGAACTCTCGGGCGACCGCCTCGGCGGGGTTGTCGGTCGAGGCGTTGTCGACGACGATGACCTCGAGCCGGTCCGCGGGGTAGCCGCTGTGTTCGAGCATCTGCCGGAGCGAGACGAGCAGCGCGTCGCGCCGGTTGTAGACGAGGAACACGATCGTGACCAGCGGGAGTCGACTCATCCGGCCGTCCGTTCGTAGAAGGTGCCGTTTGGCGCGCTGTCGATGTCGTACGTCGGCTGCACCATCTCGTGGAGGAGGAAGGAACCGAGCTCGTTGCCGATCCGCTCGGCATCCGGCCCGACGGCGGGGTTGTGCCCGCCGTCGAAGTCGAAGATCGTCTTCGGCTCGCGTGCGGCCTTCTGCAACTTGCGCGCGTTCGAGAACACGACGGTCTGGTCGGACTTGCCGCTGATGATCAGCACGGGGCGGGGTGCGATCTTCCCGACGAACCGGGCAGGGTCGAGCGGTGCATAGGTGTCCAGGGCCTCGGACAGCGCGGCCGGGTCGTTGATGATCCCGCGCAGCATCGGCGACTCGGGCGAGGTGATGGCCTGCCGCCAGTTGCCGGGGGTGACGACCAGGACGACGGCCTCGATCCGCTTGTCCTCGGCGGCGAAGAGGGTGCCGATCGCGCCCCCGAGACTCACGCCCGCGAACGCGATGTGCCCGTCGCACTCCGGGCGCTTCTCGAGGTAGTCCGCGGCGCTCTCGAGGTCGCCGACCGTGCCGCGCACCATGGCGTCGAAGGCCTTCGGGTCGTCGAGCACCTGCTGGTAGTCGCCGGCGTCGCCCGCGCGCGCACCGTGGTTGCGCATGTCGATCGAGAACGTCGTCAGGCCGAGCGCGGCGAGTCCCTGCCACGCGTAGTCGGCGTTCTCCTTCGTCGAGCGGAAGCCGAACTGCCAGATCACGCAGCCGCGAGAGGCGACGCCGCGCGGCACGGCCATGAGGCCGGTGACCTTGGTGTCGTCGACCTTCGTCGGGAACTCGACGGAGCGGATGTTGACGAGCTTGTCGGCGCGCACCTCATCGGCGGGGTCCTCACCGGCACCGCCGCACCCCGCGACGACGAGCGACAGGGCAAGGAACGACAACAGCAACCGCGCCCAGGTGGCGGCTGCCGAGCGGCATCCCCACCGACAATCCATGCGAGCCATGATAGACCTCCGGCGCATGACATCACAGGCGCCGCGCGTGGCGATTGTTGGGGCTGGACTGACCGGTTGCACCGTTGCGTGGCGCCTGTCACAGAACGGGATTCCCTCCGTCTTGTTCGAGCGCGCGGAGGTGCCCGGCGGGCTCATCCGCTCCGAGCACATGGGCGGCGTCCTGTACGAGCCGCACGGCTCGCACATCTTCCACACCGAGGACGAGGAGGTCTGGAACCTCGCGACCTCGATGACGCCGTTCCGCGACTACCGCCACCGGGTGGACATCGTCGTCGAGGGGAAGATCCTCAACTGGCCCATCCTCGTCTCGGACATCGACGCGCAGTCGCGCAGCGAGGACATCCGCCGCGAGCTCGCCGAGCGCAAGGACGTCAACGCGGAAGAGCGGGCGAAGGCGGCGAACTTCGAGGAGTGGTGCCTGGAGCTCATGGGGCCGATCCTCTACGACCGCTACATCAAGCCGTACACGGAGAAGCAGTGGGGCCGGCCCGCGAGCGAGCTCTCCGCGCAGTGGGCGCCGCGCCGCGTGTCGGTCCGCTGGGACAACGACCCGTACCTGTTCCCCGACCCGTTCCAGGGCTTCCCGTCCGGGCCGAACGGCTACACGGACCTCATCGACGGCCTGCTCGCACCGGACCTCATCGAGCTGCGCACGGGCGTCGACGTCGACGTCGACAGCCTCGAGGCGCTCCTCGCACAGGAGGGGGCGGACGTCGTCGTGCTCACCTGCCCGCTCGACGTCTTCGCGGGAGAGCGCTTCGGTCGCCTGGACTGGCGCGGCATCGACGTGCGCTCGGTGCACATTCCGCACATGGACTACGCGCAGGGCGCGATGGTCGTCAACTACCCGGGCGCGGAGTACCCGTTCATCCGCATCCACGAGACCAAGCACGCGTCAGGCCAGCAGTGCGAGGGCACGGTGCTCGGCTTCGAGTTCACCGGCGCGCCGTCGCGCTACTACCCCATCGAGCTGCCGGAGAACCGGGAGCTGAACACGCGCTACCAGAACCTCCTGCGTGAGCAGATCGGCCCCGAGCGCACGTACTTCGCCGGGCGCCTGGCCAACTACGTGTACATCGACATGGACGACTGCATGCGCGAGGCGCTCGACGCAGCGCAGGAGCTCCTCGGCGACCTGCAAGTCGGCGCGGCCTGAGGCGTCGGATGGCCGGCGCGAAGGATCTCGTGCTGCGGATCTACACGTCCCCGCGCACGCACCGGATTCTTCCGGCGCCGCTCGCGCTCGCGCTCGTCGGGGCGATCGAGCCGCCCCTGCGCCGGCTGCGCAACCCGGTCGAGGAGGCCGACGCGGAGCGCCTCGTCAGCGACCTGCTCCAGTTCACGCCGCGCGCGGGGGAGACCCGCGCGGTCACCCGGCGCCATCTGCGTGAGCGCTCCCTGATGCGCGAGCTGTTCTGGCGCCCGTGGCTGCTGCGTCGCGCGCGGATCATCGACGCGCACCGGTGGGACGAGGCGCGCGAGGGCGGGCGCGGCAGCGTCGTGGTGCTCGCCCACATCGGCGCGTCCTGGGCCGTCCCGGGCATCCTCGGCCTGCGCGGGTACAAGGACTTCCGCCTGGTCGGCAGCGCCCACATGTGGGAGCCCCTGCCGCCGAACCTCGTGGGCCGGACCGACACGTTCCGGATCAGGGAGTACGGGGCTCGCATGCTCGGCGCCGAGCGCCTGATCCCGAACACCGTCGAGCCCGATCGGCTCATCGAGCTGGTCGAGCAGGGGCTGTCGGTCGGGGTCGCCTTCGACGTGCCCGGCTCGGCCGCGACCCCGTTCCTCGGGCGCTCCGTCGCGCTGACGAGCGTGCCGGCGTCGCTGGCCTTCCGCACGAAGGTCAAGGTGCTGCCGGTCATCGCCGAGCGCCACGGCACCCGCATGCACCTGCGCATGCTGGAGCCGCTCGACCCCGCCGACTACCGCGATCTGAGCGCGCTGCGCGCGGCGATCGCCAGGACGTACGAATCGATCGTCCTCACGCGCCCCGAGAGCGTCGAGAACGCGTGGTATCCATCGCCGCTGGTCACCGAGGCGCTGACCTCACAGGCCGCGAGCGCCCCGAGCCCGGAGGACTGACCGCATGCACCACCCGAAACCGCAGCCGCAGTTCGAAGACAACCTGACCGAGGGGATCGGGGAGCGCATCAAGCCCGCCGCGGTGACGTCGGGCGGTTACCGCGACCACCTCGGGCGGTACCTGTTCGCCGCGCACTACGTCGCCGGCCGGTCCGTGGTCGACCTGTGCTGCGGCAACGGGTACGGGTCGAACCTCCTGCTGGCCGCGGGCGCGACGCGCGTCGAGGGCATCGACATCGCCCAGGACGCCGTCGACGCCGCGAAGGAGCACTACCCCGGGCCGGAGTTCTCGGTCGGCGCGGTCGACGAGCCGATGGACCTCAGCGGCTTCGACGTCGCCGTGTGCTTCGAGGGCATCGAGCACGTGGCCGACGTCCCCCAGCTCCTGCAGAACATGCGCCAGGCCGACGTCGCGCTCATCTCGTCACCGAACGCCGACTTCTTCCCCGGCGGCTTCAGCGGCAACCCGCACCACCTGCGCGAGTGGACCCGTCGCGAGTTCGACGAGGCGCTCGCGCCGTACTTCTCCGACGTCCGGATGTACTTCCAGTGGCACTACCCCGACCCTCTGGACATCGACCGGCGCCCCGCGACGCTGGCGAAGGCCGTCATCCCGGTGTCCCTGAAGCGGCGCCTGAAGCGCGTCCCGGCGGATGCCGTGGAGCCCGATGTGCCGCAGTCCGGTGACGAGCGCACGGTGTACCGCGTGCACCGGACCACGAACCTGAAGGTGCTGCGGCTGCTGCCCGGGCTGCAGTACGGCAAGCCGGCCGACTGGGTCGCCGTCTGCCGGAAGTAGTCAGGAGGTGGGGAACGGCAGGTCCATCGTCTGCACGAGGAACCGCCCCGCGCGCAGGAGGTTCAGGTCACGCGCGGGACCCTCGGCGAACGGGTCGGGTCCGCCGTCGTAGTACAGGAGCGTCTTCGGCCTGCGGGCTGCTCCCATCAGCTCCATGGCGTCGCCGGGGAGGACCGTCGGGTCGAAGCGGCCGTTCATCAGCATGACCGGGCGCGGCGCGATCCTGCCGATCCAGCGCTTGGGGTCGTACGGCGAGAGGACATCGACGGCGTGGTCGAGCGCCGCGGGGTCGGCGGTGGCCGTGGGGATGTAGTTCGGGAGGTTCGGGACGCGCTCGGCGGCCAGGGGGCGGGCGAGGAGCGCCTGCTTGAACGTGGCGCCGACGGAGCTCAGCAGCGCGCCCTTGATGCGTCGATCCTGCGCGGCGAGGATCACGCCCGCCATGGAGCCGAACGCACTGCCCATGAACGCGATGTTGTCGCGGCAGATGCGTCGGCGGCTGAGGTAGTCGACCCCGAGACGCAGCTCGACGACCGTGGCGACGAGGACGGTGCGCAGACCCTCCGGGGACGAGATCGCCGCCGCGAGCTCCTCCTGGCTGCCGCGCTCGCCGACGTTGCGGGGATCGATGGTGAAGCTCGCCAGGCGCGCGACCGCCAGGGCCTGGCGCAGATCTGCCGTCGCCTCCTTCGGGGTGTTCAGCCCGCCCTGGATGATCACGCAGCCGAGTGGACGGGCGTGGGTCGGCACGGCGAGCAGGGCCGGCACCCGGTCGCCGTCGACGGACCGGTAGCTGATCCGCGAGACCCGCAGGGTCCCTTCGCGGGCGCGCGGCGAGCGATCGGGATCGAGGCTCAGCCCAGCCTTGTACCGCAGCAGCGGCGGCGAGGCCTCCTGCGGCGGCGGCGCGTCCGATCCGCCGCAGGCCGCGAGGCCGCAGATGCAGGCGAGAAGCACTGCTATGGTCGCCCGCCGGCTGCTGGTGCCCATCCTCGGGCCGATGATAGACGAGGGTCGGCGCCGTCCCGGGAGTTGCGTGCTCGAACGTCTCGTCCCCTCATTCGTCGTGACCGCCGAGGCGACGGGCGACCTGCTCGACGTCGAGCTGTTCGCGGCCGAGCGTGAGATCGTGGCCCGCGCGGTCGAGAAACGCCGCCGCGAGTTCACGACCGGCCGGGGTCTTGCGCGCGATGCGCTCGGGCGGCTCGGCGTGCCGGCCGGCGCGATAGGCAGCGGGTCGCACGGTGAGCCGCTGTGGCCCGAGGGGGTCGTCGGCAGCATCACGCACTGCGACGGGTTCCGCGCGTGCGCGGTGGCGCGTTCGACCCGTGCGCTCGGGATCGGCATCGACGCCGAACCGGACCTGCCGCTGCCCGCGGGCGTGGTCGAGGACGTCGTGCACGGCCGTGAGCGCGCGCTCCTCGACTGCGACCTCGGGGTCGATCCAGGGCGCCTCCTGTTCAGCGCCAAGGAAGCGGTCTACAAGGCCTGGTTCCCGCTGACCGGCCGGTGGCTGGGGTTCGACGACGCCGAGGTCTCGGTCGACGCCGGCGCCCGCACCTTCCGGGCGGTGCTGCGGGTCGACGGCACGCCGTTGCGCACGTTCGCCGGCCGCTGGACCGTGGAGCGCGGCACCGTCTGCACCGCGGTCGTGGTGCCCCGCCAGACTGCTCTGTGACGTGGGTCGCAGATGCGAAGGGACCCGCCACCGCTCTGCTTCAACGCAGGTGTATCGTTGCGTTTTCATGCCATCCGGTGTCGGGCTCACGGTGCTGTCGTCCCCGCGTTGCGCTCGCGGCCGGTGCTCGCCCGTCTGTAGCCAGGGTGGTGCGTGATGACGGTCGAACGCGCGCCGGCGCCCTGGGTGCTCAGCGGCACGGGTGCCGCCGCGCTGCGCGAGTACGCCCAGCGCCTCGCGGAGGCAACCGGGGACGTGGACGCTGCCGACGTCGCGTGGACGCTGGCGACCGGGCCGCCCGCGTCTGCGCATCGCGCCGTCATCCTCGGCGAGGATCGCGGCGCCGCGCTGCGCGACCTCGCCGACGGCACGCCGAGCCCGCAGGTCATCCAGGGCGTCGCCGACCCTGACCTGCATCCCGACCGGCCCGTGTTCGTCTTCTCCGGCCAGGGCGGTCAATGGGCGGGCATGGCCGTCGAGCTCCTCGACGCGTCCCCGGTCTTCGCCGAGCACCTGCGCGCGTGCGCGAAGGCCCTGGCGCCGCACGTCGACTGGGTCCTGGAGGACGTGCTGCGCGGCAGTCCTGACGCTCCTGCGCTCGAGCGCATCGACGTCGTGCCGCCCGCGCTCGTCGCCGTCATGGTCTCGCTCGCGGCGCTCTGGCGTTCGCGCGGGGTGGAGCCGGCCGCGGTCGTCGGGCATTCGCATGGGGAGATCGCGGCGGCGCACGTCGCCGGCGTCCTCAGCCTGGACGACGCGTTGCGGGTGGCGGCGGTCCGGGCCCGGGCGCTGACCCCCCTCTCGGGGCACGGGGGAATGGCGGCCGTGTCACTCGGGGCGGACGCGCTCGAGCAGCGGATCGCCGGGTTCGGCGAGCGGCTCGCGCTCGCGGCGGTCAACGGGCCATCGGACCTGGTGGTCTCGGGCGACCTGGACGCGCTCGACGAGCTGCTGGCCGGGTGCGAGGCCGACGGCGTGCGCGCGAGGAGGGTCGCCGTCCCCTACGCCGCGCACGGCCCGCAGATCGAGGCGATCCGCGAGCGCCTGCTCGACGAGCTGGGCGAGGTGACGCCGCAGCCGGCGCAGGTGCCGCTGTACCCCACCACCGCCGACGAGCCGATGGACG
>SXGQ01514462.1_pt1 | contig 16002 bp, 16 predicted proteins | sample 3178371 | NCBI WGS metagenome assembly SXGQ01 (sample SAMN11356859, study PRJNA531348) | freshwater metagenome | isolation source: freshwater sample F1-20 | place: China: Fuxian Lake, Yuxi | collected 2017-12-25
ATGTGGTGTTATTTCTCGCTTGGCGTCATCACGGGATGGGCTCCACCCAGAAATAGCCGCTCCATGTTGGGGTCGGCCAGGATGTCGGCGGCGGCCTTGTGCAGCACCAGCCGGCCTGATTCGAGCCCAATCGCTTCGTCCGAGTACTGCAGCGCGCTTTTGACGTTTTGCTCCACCATCAGCACGGTGGTGCCCTGCCCGGCCAGGCGGCGCAGCAGGCGAAACACATCTTGCACGATCAGGGGCGACAGCCCGATCGAGGGTTCATCAATCAGCAGTACCTTGGGCCGCAACAGCAGCGCTCGGCCGATTTCCAGCTGTTTTTGCTCGCCGCCCGAGAGGGTCGAGGCGCGCGAATGCAGCCGTTCCTTGACACGCGGGAAGAATTCCAGCACCTCGGGCATGCGCTCGTGCGTGGTTTTCATGCCCAACGTGATGCCGCCGAGCTCCAGGTTTTCGTAGACGCTCAGATTGCCAAACAGGTTGCGCCCCTGGGGTACAAAGGCGATGCCGCGCGCCAGCAGGGTTTTGGGGTCGGCGCCGGTCACGTTCTCGCCGTTGAGCGTGATGCGGCCTTGACGCGGCTTGAGCAGTCCGAACAGGGTTTTGAGCACGGTGGACTTGCCCGCGCCGTTTGGGCCCATCAGCAGCGTGATCGAGCCGGCGCGGGCCGTGAACGACAGCTTGTTGAGGATCATAAAATCCTTGTAGCCGGCCACCACGTCTTCGAATTGAATGCAGGTGTCGCCCATCATCAGTTCCCCAGGTAGGCGTCGAGCACCTGCTTGTTGCCGCGGATCTGTTCGGGGGTGCCGATGGCCAGCACCTGCCCCTCCACCATCACCATGATGCGGTGGCACACGTCCATCACAAAGTCCATGTTGTGCTCGATCACCACAAAGCTGCCCTTGCGGGTCTGGTTGAGCTCCTTGAGCAGCCTGCTGATGCCGCCCACCAGCGCGGGGTTGACGCCGGCGCAGGGCTCGTCGAGCAGCACCAGGTCGGGCTCGCTCATGAAGGCCATGGCAATGTCCACCAACTTTTGCTGGCCGTAGGACAACTCGCCGGCCTTCAGGTGCGCCACATGCCGGATGCGGAATTGGTCAATCAGCGCGTCCGCCTTGGCGCCCAGGCCCGAGTCGCCTGGGGCAAACGTGCGGCTGAACAGGGAGCCCTTGTGCTCTTGCGCGGCGACGATCAGGTTGTCGCGCACGCTCATCTTGCCAAACACCTGCAGCGTCTGGAAGGTGCGGCCCACGCCGCGCCGGTTCAGCTCCAGCGGGCCGAGTTGGGTCACGTCCTGGCCTTTGAGCTCGATGCGGCCGGCATCCGGCGTGATCTGGCCCAGCATGCTGTTGAACAGCGTGGTTTTGCCCGAGCCGTTGGGCCCGATCACACCAAAGATCTCGCCCGACATCACATCAAACGACACGCCTCCGACCGCCTGTATGGCGCCGTAGGCTTTTTTCAGGCCGGAGACTTTCAAGACAGGTGCGCTCATGCTTGGTCTCCCCGGGGCATGGTGTGCCGGGCGCGCGCGGCCGAGGCCAGGCGCGACTGGCGGCGCTCGCGCAGGCGCTCGGGCAGGCTCAGCAGCCCGTCGGGCAGCCAGATCATCAGCAGCACCACGGCGCTGCCGAATACAAACAGGTACCAGCCCTGGGCAAAGCGCAGCCACTCGGGCAACACCACGCCCACCGCCGCGCCCAGCACCGGGCCCAGAAAGTAGCCCGGCCCGCCCACCACCACCATCAGATACATCATGATCGAGGCGCCCACGGTAAACAGCGATGGGTCAATGAACTGCACCTGCGAGGCGTACAGCCCGCCGGCGAGGCCGGCATACACTGCGCCAATCGCAAAGCTCAGCAGCGTGTAGCGGCGCGTGTCAATGCCCAGGCTCTCGGCCCGAATCGGGTTGTCGCGCAGCGCCGTGAAGGCTTTGCCCCAGGGCGAGCGCAGCAGCCCCCACAGCAGCAGCGCCAGCGCCAGCGTGAAGCACAGCACCAAGTAGTAGTAGGCCAGGTTACCGTCCAAGCTCAAGCTGCCAATGCTGGGCCGCGCGATGTTGTTGATGCCAAAGGTGCCACCGGTTAGCCATTCCTCATTGCGCATCACCAACCATATCGCGGTGTTGAAGCCCAGCGTGGCAAAAGCCAGGTAAATAGTCTGCACCCGCAGCGCTGGCCAGCCCACCAGCAAGCCGGCCACAAAGCAGTTGAGTGCCGCCACCGGCAACGCCAGCCAAAAGCTCAGGCCAAATTTGAGAAACAGCGCCACGGTGTAGGCGCCGATGCCAAAAAAAGCGGCATGCCCCAGCGATTTCTGCCCGGCGTAGCCCACTGTCAGGTTCAGGCCCATGGTGGCGATGATGAACACCAGCCAGGTGGTGAACATGTGGATGCCGTAATTTTTGGCAAAGGTCGGCATCGCCACCAGAAACAGCAGCATCAGGGCAAACAGGCCGATGCGCAGTTTTTTCATACCTTGCGCTCCTCTTTGCGCCCTAGCAGTCCCTGCGGCTTGAACAGGATCACCACCATAAAAATGGCCAGTGCCACGGCGTCTTTGTAGGCCGGCGACACATAGGCCGCCGCCAGGTTTTCGCACACGCCCACAATCAACCCGCCCAGCAGCGCGCCGCGCGAGTTGTTGAAGCCGCCGATGATGGCAGCAAAAAACGCCTTGGTACCCAGACCCTCGCCCATGTCGAACTTGGCCAGGTAGGTGGGCGTCACCAGCAGCGCGGCTGCAGCGGCGAGCAGGGCATTGATGGCAAAGGTGTAGAAAATCATGCGCGGCACGTTGACGCCGAGCACGGTGGCGCTTTCGGTGTTTTGTGCCACTGCCTGCATCGCCCGCCCGGTCACGGTGCGCGTCAGAAAAGCCTGCGTGGCGAGCACCAGCGATAGCGCAAAGACGAGGGTGCCGATGTCGCTGGCCGAGACCATTACCCCGCCCCAGTTAAACAGCAGGTCAGGGAACACTTGGGGAAATGGCTGCGGCTCCGAGCTGTAGCCGGCGCGCACGCCGTTACGCAGGGCAATCGACAGGCCGATGGTGGCCACCACGATGGGCATCATGCCGTACTTGAACAATGGGTCAACCACGCCGCGCTTGAAGGCCCAGCCCAGCACCAGAGCGGAGACCACACAGGCCACGGCAAAGCACAGGTGCAGAGGCAGGCCGGCATGCAGCAACATCACCATCACAAAGGCCGGCAACATCACAAACTCGCCCTGGGCGAAATTGATGGTGCCCGAGGCCTGCCAGAGCAGGGTAAAGCCCAGCGCCGCCAGCGCGTAGATGCTGCCCGTGGCCAGACCGCTGAAGAGGAGTTGAAAAAAATCGGTCATCCGTGTGTCACCAGTCAAAAAGCCTTTTTGGTGTGTCCCACATCATGTGTTGGCATTGGTCTGGAGTGAACCAGTGTTCGGCCAGCTTGAGCAGGGTGCCGTAGTCCAGTCGGTAGCTGGCGCGCAGGTAGGGCCAGTCGGATGCCCAGATGCAGCGCGCCGGGCCAAAGGCCTCCCACAGCCGCATCACATGCGCCTGCGCGTCGGCAAACGGGTAGCCCTGCTGCGAAAACTTGGCGAAGCCCGACAGCTTGACCACGCCCAGGCCGCTGTCGGCCAGCCGCAGCAGCGCCAGTCCGCCCGGCGCGTCGGGCCCGTCCGCCAGCGTGGGGCGACCGCAGTGATCGATCAGTGTGCGCACCCCGCTGCGCTCCAGGCGCGGCAGCAGCGCCGCCAGTTGGTCTCCCTCCACTTGGAACTGGGCCCACAGCCCCAGCTCGGCTAGCCGACCGAGCAGCGGGTCGATGTCCTGGTAGTACGGCAGGCCGTGCAAGGCACAGTTGAAGGCCACGCCCACGACACCCTGCGCCTGCAGCGCGCGCAGGGCGGGCGCCGAGGTGTTCGCCGCCAACACCGCCACACCCTTGAAGCGGCCCTCACCCTGGGCGATGGCATCGAGCAGGCAGCGGTTGTCGGTGCCATAGCCGGAGTTAGGGCCGACCAGCAGCGCATGCTGTACGCCGTAGGCCGCCATCACGAGTGAAAAATAGGCCGCCGTGCCCACCTCTTGGCCCTGTGGGTGGTAGGCCACTGCGGCCGGATAAGCAAAGCGCTGCGGATCGAGCACATGGCAGTGCCCGTCGATCTTGGGCAGATCGAAGATGCTCACGGCACTGGGCGCCCTAAAAAGTCGCCTCAACCGCAGCGCATAGCTCAGGCGTGATCTCGGGCATCACCCCAAACCACGACTCAAACGCCGGGCGCGCCTGGTTGAGCAACATACCCAGGCCATTGACCGTGCGGTGGCCGCGCAGCCGGGCTTGCGCGAGCAGGGGCGTCTCCATCGGGATGTAGATCGCATCCGACACCATGGCCGCCCGGGGCAGCGCATCCAGCACCACATCAAGCGTTGACTGACCGTGCATGCCTTGGGTGGTGGTGTTGACCAGCAGGCTCACGCCCGCCATGGCTTCGTTGCGCTCGGCCCATGGCACCACCTTGACCCGCTCGCCAACGGCCTCGGCCAGCGCCTGGGCCCGCTCCAGGGTTCGGTTGGTGATGCGCAGCTCAGGCACGCCCTCGTCCAGCAGGGCTAGCACAATGGCCCGCGCCGCGCCGCCGGCACCCAGAACCAAGGCCGGCCCAGCATTCCCACGCCAAGTAGCGTCGGCATCACGCAGGCTTTGGATATACCCCGCACCGTCGTTGTTCATGCCCAGCAGGCGCCCGTCGGCTTGCACCACGATGGTGTTGATGGCCGCCACCCGACGCGCGGCCGGGTGTAACTCATCCATGAAGCGCATGGCGTTCACCTTGTGCGGCACGGTCACATTGCAGCCAGCAAAACCCAGGGCCGACAGACCACGGATGGCCGCCTCCAGCCGCTCTGGCTGCACCGGCAGCTGCACATAGGCACCCTTGAGCCTGTGCTGGGCAATCCAGTGGTTGTGGATGGCGGGCGAACGGGTGTGCGCCACCGGCCAACCCATCACGCCGGCCAACACAAAAGGTAATTCAGACATGCGTGAGTCTCATTCGGTTGGGCTGCGCCATTGATTTACTTTTTGCCCATCGCCGGCAGGGTCTCGGCCACCACGGTCTTGCCAGCGCGGATCTCGGTGATGAAGCTCTCGCGGTCAATGTCGCCTTTGTCGTCAAAGCAAACGTCCATCAGCACTCCGGGGTACTGTTTGGCCGAGAAGCAGCTGTTACGAATGGCGGCCGCGGCGGCCTTGCGGTCGAGCTTGCCGGCCTTCTCGATCGCGGCCTTCAGGATGTACACGCCGGTGTAGCCCTTCACGCCGTTGTGGTCCGACCCGGAATTGAACATGGCCTGGTACTGTTTGCCAAAGGCCTGTAGTTGCGGCGCCTCGACTGTCAGGCCAACATGGGCCACGGCGCCGTTGGCTGCCTCACCGGCCAGTTCCACCACCTTGGCGCTGGTCAGCACGGTCTCGCCAATGACCGGCTTGTTCCAGCCCTGCTTACGCAGTTCGCGCAGCAGGCGGGCCGACTCCTCCTCGTTGGTGTAGGCAAACAGGGCATCTGCGCCGGACTGTTTGGCCTGGATCACGGCGGCAGAAAAGTCCACCTGACCGGCTTCGGTCGAAATTTCGATCACGATTTGCGTGCCGGTGCCCTGCAGCAACTGCTTGATGGTGGCCTGGCCGCCCTTGCCGAAATCATTGTTCACATACAGGACGGCCAGCTTTTTGGATTTGGCGGTCAGGTAGCGCGCCACCTTGGGGAACGAGATGCTCTGGCCGAAGGCGGTGCGGAACACATAGGGATTGCCCTGCTGCGTGATGGAGGCCGCTTCACCGCCGGTGAAATTGGGCACCTCGCCGCGCCGGCTCTCGGCCATCGAGACCATGATGGAGCCTGAGTAGACCGGACCGAAGATGGCAAAAACATCGTTATCGACAGCTTTTTGGGTCAGGCCCTTGGCCACGCCCGGGTTGCTTTGGGTGTCTTCTGTGGTGTAGCTGATTTTTTTGCCCAGGATGCCGCCGCCGGCATTGATTTCCTTGATGGCCATTTCGACACCGTTTTTAAACATCACCCCCGCGGTCGTGCCGGGACCGGACATTTCAACAATGTTGGCGATCTTGATGGTGTCTTGAGCATGGGCCGGTACAGCGGCGAGAGCGGCCAGACTGGCCAGGGCGGCAGCCAGTAAATGGTGTTTGTTAACTTGCATGAAATGTCTCCTAGGGTGGTTGGGTTGATGCAGATTACCGGAAGCCGGACTTTTCGGTGTGGCGAGCGCGCAAGACGTGGATCCATATGTAACTGGGCTAAACCTGACGTCCACCGGTTTACATCTAATTTTGATCCATAGCGATCACGATATAGCTGTTTTAATATAGCCGTTTATCAAGCGTACCGAAGGTTAACACTTATTAACTTGAAACCTGCCAAGCCAATTGTCGCCAAACTCTCAATGGCACTGACTCTTTAGCCCCGCCATGCACCACGAACTCGCCAGCCTGACCCTGCCCTTCGGCAGCGCAGCCCAAGCCGCCAGCCAGCTTCAGGCCTGCTGCTTGGCGGGCGAGACCCTGGCCCAGGGCACCTCGTCGCCCAAGGAGGGCCCGGCGCACCCGAGCACCGACATGCTGCCCACCACCGCACCGCCCAAGGCAGTGTCGCCGCCGCCATGAGCGCACGCGCCTGCTCCATGGCCTACCTGACGGGCCACCGCTGCAGCCCGCCCGAGGCGGTGCGCGTGGCGGCCGCCACTGGCTACGGCTTTGTTGGCCTGCGCCTGTGGCCCAACGCGCCCGGCGCCCAGCAGCAGCACCTGCTGGGAGACGCCGTGCTGCTGCGTGAGACCCTGGCCGCCTGCCGCGATACCGGCGTGGGCGTGTTTGATCTGGAGATCGTGCGCATCGGCGAGGGTTTTGACCCCCGCTTGTACCTGCCTCTGTTCGAGGCCGGCGCCGCACTCGGCGCCCGTGCCGTGCTGGTGGCCGGTGACGATACCGACCTGTCACGCCTGGGCATCAACTACGCCCGGCTGTGTGAGCAGATGGCGCCGTTCGGCCTGACGGCCGATCTAGAGTTCATGCCTTGGACCGCGGTGCCAGACGCCGGCAGCGCCCTGCGCCTGGTGGCGGCCGCCGGCCACCCGTCCAATGCCGGCATTCTGGTTGATGCGCTGCACTTTGGCCGCTCGCACACCACGCTGGACGACATTCGCGCCATCCCGCGCCGCCTGCTGCACTACGCCCAGATTTGCGACGGCGAGGCCGGCACCCACTTCAGCACCGAGCAGCTGCTGCACACCGCCCGCTGCGAGCGCCTGCTGCCAGGCGAGGGCAACATCGACCTGCGCGGCCTGTTTGCTGCGCTGCCGGCAGACCTGCCGGTGAGCGTGGAGATGATCCACCTTGAGCGGGAGAAAACCATTGACGCCCCGCAATGGGCCGCGCAGTGTCTGGCGGCCAGTCGGCCGTTCCTGCTCCCTCCCTAGAATGGGTTCATGCTGAGCCGTGACCGACTGCTACCCGCCATCGTTGCCAGTCCGCTCTTTCTGCAAAATCTCGATGCCTCGGTGATGGCCACGGCGCTGCCCAGCATTGCCAGCTCACTGGCGGTGCCGCCGCTGCACCTCAACCTGGCCATCACCGCCTACCTGCTCAGCTTGGCGGTGTTTCTGCCGCTCAGCGGCTGGCTGGCCGACCGACTGGGCGCACGGCGCGTGTTTTGTCTGGCGATTGCGCTTTTTTCGTTCGGTTCAGCCCTGTGCGGCGTGGCTGACAGCCTGCCTCAACTGGTGTTGTTTCGCATCCTGCAGGGCCTGGGTGGCGCCATGATGGTTCCGGTGGGCCGCCTCATCCTGCTGCGCGCCGTGCCGCCTGAGGGTATGGTCGAGGCCATGGTCTGGTTTACCGTGCCGGCGGTCATCGGGCGTATGGCCGGCCCCTTGTTTGGCGGCGCCATCGTCACCTATGCCAGTTGGCACTGGATTTTTCTGATCAACATCCCGTTTGGGCTGCTGGCCATCGCACTCACGCTGGCATTTGTCAGTGACGACCCGCCGGCGGTTGACCCCGTGCCGTTTGACTTCGGCGGGTTCGCCTTGCTGGCCCTGGGTCTGAGTTTGCTGCTGGGTGCGCTCGAAACCGCAGGCCGGGCCATGGTGCCCGTGCCAATGTCTTGGATGGTGGCCCTGATGGGCGCCATGCTGCTGTGGCAGTACACGCGCCACAGCCGTCACCGGCCCCAGCCGCTGATTGACCTGGCGATCCTGCGGCACCGCACCTTTCGTGCATCGGTGTTTGGCGGCCTGCCCCTGCGCATTGCCATCGGCGCTGCGCCGTTTTTGCTGCCGCTGATGCTGCAACTGGGCTTTGGCCTGTCGCCGCTCGCCTCAGGCGCGCTGACCGTGGCCACGTCGGTCGGCGCGCTGGGTACACGGGTGGTGATGGCCCGGGCCATTCGGCGATTTGGCTTCCGTAAGCTGCTCATTGGCGCCACGGCGCTCAGCAGCCTGTCTTACCTGGGCTACAGCCAGTTCACGCCGGCCACACCGCACCTGCTGCTGTTTGTGGTGCTGATGCTGGGCGGGCTGGTCACTTCGATGTGCATGGTCTGCCTGGGCACCCTGGGCTTCTCGGAAATTCCCCCGACACGCATGAGCCATGCCACCGCGCTGTCTTCCATGGCCCAGCAGGTTTCGCTGAGTTTTGGCGTGGTGCTGGGGGCCGCCTTACTGGCAGCAGCCTCCTTTTGGCATGGCGGCAATGGCATAGACCTGCAGCCCGGGGACTTCTCGCCGGCGTTCATCGCCATCGGCCTAGTCAATGTGCTGTCGCTGTGGTGGTTTGTCCGGCTCGACCCGCAAGAGGGCGCACAAATGCGCTGAGCTTGGCCAGCTACCCCCAACCCGGAATAAACCATGAAATTCGAACACGACATGTTGGAATTTCATGGTGAGTCTTCTACCACCCGGGCCCAGCAGATCCTGCCTTGCGACGGCGCCAACTGCTTTCGCCTGTAATACCCGCCCCATGCGCAGCGGCTGGAGCAGGCCACGCAAACACTGGGGCCGCTCGTCGCCCTGATTGCCATCGAGCAGGTGCAGCTGCGGCCCGGTCTGTTTCAAGCGACCTTAGCCTAGGTCAGCTGCTGCCGGATAAACCGCGCCGTCTGATCTAGCGCCGCCCGCCCTTCAGGAAGGTAGCGCGCCATGACTGGGAAGGCATGCGGTGTGTTGGCCCATTCCAGCAGTTCAACCTCGCCGCCCGCGGCCAGCATCTGCTGCTGTAGACGCCGCGCATCCTCAATCAAAATTTCGGCACGGCTGGCAATCAGAAGGCAGGGCGGCAGGCCGGCCAATGGGCCAAAGAGCGGCGACAGCCGGGTATCGTCCAGCGCCATGCCCGGCGCGTAGAGAGCGGCGGCTTCGTCCAGCACCTGCTGCGACAGCATCACATCGCTGGCGGCATTGGCTTGGCGCGATGGGCTGTGACCCGTCAAATCCAGCCAGGGCGAGAACAGCACCAGGGCGGCTGGCAGCTGCAGGCCCTGGGCCTGGATGGCCTGCGCCGTGCCCAGCGCCAGATTCCCGCCGGCACTGTCGCCGCCCAGCAGCAAGCGTTGCGCTGGGATACCCTGCGCCAGCAGCGCTTGGTACACCGCCAAAGCGTCGTCCAGTGCTGCCGGAAACGGGTGCTCAGGCGCCAGCCGGTAGTCCACCATCAGCAGCCGGATCTGCGCCCGCTGTGCAAATTGAGCCGCCAGGTCACGGTGGCTGTTGAGCCCGCCCATCACAAACGCGCCGCCGTGTAGGTACAGGCAGATTGGCGTCGTGTCGGGTTGGGTCAGGCTGCGTGGCGTCACCCACTCCACCGGCAGGTCGGCCAATTGATCAGGCTTGATCTGCACCGCAGGCCCGGGTTTGCTGCGGTCTGCGGCCAGAAAGCGCCGGTTGCGCCGAAACCTGTGCTCAGCACTCAGCTTGGCGCTGGCGCGCTGGGCTAGGCGCACCAGGGTGCTGATAACAAAGTTCTGCAGGCTCATGGCTCACCGCCTTGGAAGGCGCCACGAATCGGGCTCACCGAATGTCTCAAACCGGACGCTACCAAGGCCTTTTCACCGGGGCAACTTGGCGTCCAGACCAGCGTCAAGCAGTGCCGCTGCCCGATGCTCCAGGTGCTCACGGCGCGCCACATACAGAGTGGATGCAAATATCACGCTTGCGCCCAGCCACACCCAGCGGTCTGGGATTTCGCCAAACAGGGCGTAGGCCAGCAGGGCGATAAAGGGCAGGCGGGCAAACTCCAGGGGCAGGATAGCCGAGGCATCCGCCAGGGCAAAGGCCCGGGTGAAGCACAGCCAGCCCAGTGTGCCCAGCAGGCCCAGGCTGATGAGCATCAGCAGCCCGGAGCCGCTGGGCCAAGACCACACTATGGCGGCGGGCAGCAGGGTCAACAGCGATACAAACAGGCTTTGATAAAACACAATGGTCATGGTCGACTCGGTACCGGACAAGCGCTTGATCAGCACCGTGACTCCGGCAAAAGATACGGTGGACAAAAGCACCAGTCCCGGGCCCAGGCCCAGCGGCACCGCGCCAGGGCGCAGCACAATGATCACGCCAATGAACCCGATGCCAATCGCCGCCCAGCGTCTGGGGCTTACCTTTTCGCGCAGGAAAAAGGCTGCGCCCAAGGTGCCAAAAAGTGGCGTAGCAAAGGTCAGGGCCGCCGAGTCGTTCAGCGGCATGAGAGACAGGCCATAAAAAAAAGCCAGCATCGACACCATGTGTAAAACCCCAGAGGCGCCCAATAAGCCGATGGCGCTGGTCTGCGGCAATGAGCGCACCCGCCATCCAACCAGAGCAGCCACACTGACAAAACCAAACAGGCTGCGAAAAAAAGCGATCTCGAAGGGGTGTGTGCCGCTGTCGGCCAGCAGCCGTATCAGCGTGTTTTGCACCGCTGTCATGGCGGTGGCGGCAAGCATCAGTGCAATGGCCAGTTGGCCGGGGCGAAGCGCTTGCTGTGGCATCAGGTGGTGGCCTGTGTGAACCGGTCGCGCGCCGGTCTCAGTGGCCGCTGCCAGCTGCTGCCAGCCGGGCCACTTCAGCAAAGCTGGGCAGTGGTTTGACAGCGCCATAGCCGGTGGTGGCGATGGCAGCCGCGGCGCTGGCCCAGCGGGCTGCTGTCAGCAAATCGTCCCCGGCAGCCAAGCGGCCCAACAGGCTGCCGTCAAAGCAGTCCCCGGCGCCCGTTGCGTCTACCGCATCCACAAGAAAGGCCGGAATGGTGGACTGGCTGGTGCCGTCTGACACCAAGCAGCCCTGCGCGCCGAGTTTGAGCACCACCCATGGCGCACCCATCCGGTGGCACCAGTCAACAATGTCAGCAGGTGCCAGCAGTCCGCTGATGGTTTGCAAGTCGTCTAGACTGGGCAAAAAGACATCCGACAGCGCCATGGTCTCAATAATCACCGCGCGGGCTAACTCGATAGGCCAAAGTCGCAGGCGCAGGTTGGGGTCATAAGAGATGCTGGCCCCAGCCGCGCGTCCGGATTCAATCGCATGCCGCACCGTGCTCCTTGCACTGGGGCTGATGGCCTGGCTAATCCCCGAGACATGCAAAAACCGGGTGTCGGCCAGCAACTGGTTGGCAATACTCTGGGGCGTCATGCGGCTGGCAGCTGAGCCAGCACGCAGGTAACTGAAAGAGTGGCCACGCGAATCATGGCGCACAAAGTAGACACCGGTAGGCGCTGAGGGGTCGATCTCGATGGCGCTGCTGTCCACGCCTTCGCTGGCCCACAGCGCCAGGCACATGCGGCCAAATTCGTCGTCGCCCAGGCGGGTCACGTAGGCGCAACGCGCGCCCTGGCGGGCCGCTGCAATCACGGCGTTGGAGGTGTCGCCGCCAAAGCCTTGCAAATAGGTGCAGTTGCCCGGTGCGCTGGTCTGGTTGAACTCAACCATGGCCTCCCCGATGGCTACGATATCAAAGCGCTTGGACATGCACTGTCGTGGCTTTGCGCACAGGTGAAGCAGGAGCGTTTGTGCCTAGGGTGTCTGTACACAGCATGGCTGGCAATGCTAACACTGGCTGTTTGAGCAAGCCGGCGCTGTGCCAAGCAGTCTACGCGTCGACCTGGCCGGCTGCCCATCCACCCATCCAATGCGAGACAATACAAGCATGTCCGACCCTGTGTTGCCCACCGTGGCAAGCCGGCCCCTGTCTGGCCCGCAGAAGGCCCTGCTTAAGCTTGGTTTACGCCGCGATATTGACCTCGCGTTGCACTTGCCGCTGCGCTACGAGGATGAAACCCGCATCACCCGCCTGTGTGATGCTCGCGATGGCGAGTTGGTGCAGATTGAGGCCGTGGTCACGGCCAGCGAGGTGAGCCTGCGTCCACGCCGCCAGCTCTTGGTGACAGTGGAGGACGGTGACGAGCGCTGCACCCTGCGGTTTTTCAGCTTTTACCCGGCTCAGCAAAAAGCGCTGGCGGTTGGCAATCGCATCCGCTTGCGCGGCGAGATACGAGGTGGCTTTTTGGGTTGGCAGATGATGCACCCGGCCTTTCGCCCGGCCGTGGGCGAGCTTCCTCAGGCGCTCACGCCGGTTTATTCAAGTGTGGCGGGGTTGGCACAGGCCTATTTGCGCCGCGCCGTCGAAAGCGCGCTGAGCCGGGCCGACCTGAGTGAGACGATCCCCATGGAAAACCTCGCTCAGCTCGACCAGAAACCGCTCTACAGCCTGCGCCAGGCGCTGTTTTTTTTGCACTATCCGGCGCCCGATGTGGCCCTGGCCACCTTTGAGGACCGCAGTCACCCAGCCTGGCAGCGCTTGAAGGCCGAGGAGTTGCTCGCCCAGCAGCTCTCGCAGTTGCAGGCCCGCCGGGCCCGCGCTGGTTTGCAGGCGCCGCTCTTGCTGCCAAAGCCCAGCGGCTCGGACCCCTTGGCCGAACGCTTGCTGGGCGCACTGCCGTTCACGCTGACTGGGGCGCAGCGGCGCGTGCGCGCCGAAATCGCCCTTGACCTGGGTCGCCAGGCGCCCATGCACCGGTTGCTGCAAGGCGACGTCGGCTCGGGCAAGACGGTGGTGGCCGCGCTGGCGGCGGCCCTGTGCATGGATGCCGGGTGGCAGTGCGCCCTGATGGCGCCCACAGAAATACTGGCCGAGCAGCACTTTGCCAAGCTGGTGGGCTGGCTTGAGCCGCTGGGGGTGAAGACCGCTTGGCTCACCGGCAGCCAAAAACCAAAGGAACGACGCATCATGTTGGCCCTGATTGCCAGCGGCGAGGCCACGCTGGTGGTGGGCACCCATGCGGTGATCCAGGACAAAGTACGGTTCAAGCGACTGGCGCTGGCCATCATCGACGAGCAGCACCGATTTGGCGTGGCCCAGCGGCTGGCCCTGCGTGCCAAGCTCATTGGCCAGGGGCAGGAGCCACACCTGCTGATGATGACGGCCACGCCAATCCCGCGCACCCTGGCCATGAGCTACTACGCCGATCTTGATGTCTCCACGCTCGACGAACTCCCGCCCGGGCGCACCGCGATCGTCACCAAAGTGCTCAGCGAGGGCCGGCGCGATGAAGTCATTGAACGCATTCGGGCCCAGTCGGCGCTGGGGCGCCAAATCTACTGGGTTTGCCCTTTGATCGAAGAAAGTGAGGCGCTCGATTTGAGCAACGCCACCCAGACCCATGCCCAGCTAAGCGCCGCCCTGCCCGGGGTCATGGTGGGCTTGCTGCATTCGCGCCTGAGCATGGCCGAGAAGAAGGCTGTGATGGCGCTTTTTACCGGCGGGCAGATGGGCCTGCTGGTCAGCACCACCGTGATCGAGGTGGGGGTGGATGTGCCCAATGCCTCCCTGATGGTGATCGAGCACGCCGAGCGCTTTGGCCTGTCGCAATTGCACCAGTTGCGCGGGCGTGTGGGCCGTGGTGCGGCGGCCTCGGCCTGCCTTCTTTTGTACAGCACGGGCGACGCGCCACGGCTGGGCGAAACCGCCCGGGCACGGCTTCGGGCCATGCTAGAGACGGGCGACGGCTTCGAGATTGCCCGGCGTGATCTTGAGATTCGTGGGCCTGGCGAGTTTTTAGGGGCGCGCCAATCGGGCGCGGCACTGCTGCGTTTTGCTGACCTGGCCACTGACCAGGCTTTACTGGCCTGGGCCCGCCAGACCGCGCCTGTGCTGCTTGACGCCTGCCCCGAGCTCGCGAGGCGCCATGAGCAGCGCTGGCTGGGCGGGAAAACCGAGTATTTGAAGGCCTGATGGCTGACCCCCTTCTCGATGCTAAGACAATAGCGGCATGACCCTGACCGAACTCAAGTACATCGTTGCCGTGGCGCGTCAGCGGCACTTTGGCAGGGCGGCCGAAGCCTGCCATGTGTCGCAGCCTACCCTGTCGCTGGCTGTCAAGAAGCTCGAAGAAGAGTTGGCGGTGAAGCTTTTTGAGCGCAGTGCCAATGAGGTGTCCCTCACGCACCTTGGTGAAGAAATCGTACGCCAGGCGCAGAGCGTTTTGGAGCAGGCGGCGCACATCAAAGAAATCGCCCGGCGCGGTAAAGACCCGCTGTCCGGGCCTCTGACGCTGGGTTTGATTTACACCATTGCGCCTTATCTGCTGCCTGACCTGGTGCGCCAGGTGATCAGCCAAACGCCGCAAATGCCCTTGATGCTGCAGGAAAACTTCACCGTCAAATTGCTTGAGATGCTGCGGGCCGGCGAGATTGACTGCGCCATTCTGGCCGAGCCGTTTCCCGACGCTGGGCTGGCAATTGCCCCCCTTTACGACGAGCCATTTTGGGCGGCACTGCCGTCCAACCATGCGCTGGCCAAGCGCAGCAGCGTCAGCACGCAAGAGCTTAAAAACGAGAACCTGCTGCTGCTGGGAAGTGGCCACTGTTTTCGAGACCATGTGCTGGAGGTCTGCCCCGAGTTTGCCCGCTTCTCGACCCTTGCCGAGGGTATCCGGCGCAGTTTTGAAGGCTCGTCGCTTGAGACCATCAAACACATGGTGGCCGCTGGCATGGGGGTCACGCTGGTACCCCGCCTGAGCGTGCCCAAGGAGGCGCAGGTCGTCAGCGCCAGGCGCCAGCGCAACCCACATCCCCACATCAAATACCTGCCATTGGCCGGTGAGCCGACCACGCGCCGGGTGGTGCTGGCCTGGCGGCGCAGCTTCACCCGCTATGAGGCCATTGCCGCCCTGCGCAATGCGGTCTACGCCTGCGAACTCGCGGGTGTCAAGCGCCTGTCCTGAGGCGACGGTCTCGGCCATGGGCAAAACTGGCCTGCGCATCGCGCTCTACCTGAACCTTATTCGCTGGGACCGCCCGGCTGGTTGGCTGTTGCTGCTTTGGCCAACACTGAGCGCGCTGTGGATTGCTGCAGGAGGTTTTCCCGGCTGGCATTTGCTGCTGGTGTTCACAGCCGGCACGGTGTTGATGCGCAGCGCCGGTTGCTGTGTCAATGATGTCGCTGATCGGGAGTTCGACCGTCATGTCAAACGCACTGCACAGCGGCCGGTGACCACCGGTGCGGTGTCGGTGCGCGAGGCGCTGCTGCTGGGGGCCGGGCTGGCGCTGCTGGCGTTTGGGCTGGTGCTGACCACCAGGCTGAGCACTGTCTTATGGTCAGTACTGGCCTTGGCTATCACATTGGCCTACCCCTATGCCAAACGCTTTATTGCCATGCCGCAGGCCGTCCTGGGTGTGGCCTTCAGTTTTGGTGTACCCATGGCCTTTTCGGCAGTGCAGGGCAGTGATGTGCCCAGCTTGAGCGCCATAGCAGCCAGCGTGCCTGCCCTAGCTTCGCTGCTGTTGCTGGGAAACCTGTTTTGGGTGCTGGCTTACGACACTGAATACGCCATGGTTGACCGCGACGATGACCTGCGCCTGGGCCTGAAAACCTCGGCCATCACACTGGGCCGCTACGATGTTGCCGCGGTGCTCGCCTGTTATCTTTTGTACTTGGGAATTTGGTCGTTGGCGCTGCTGCAG
>SXGQ01213226.1_pt1 | contig 16000 bp, 7 predicted proteins | sample 3178371 | NCBI WGS metagenome assembly SXGQ01 (sample SAMN11356859, study PRJNA531348) | freshwater metagenome | isolation source: freshwater sample F1-20 | place: China: Fuxian Lake, Yuxi | collected 2017-12-25
CCGGTGTCAGGTACAAATGGTGCGGCTCTTTGCCGGTAGGAATGCGCTTGGTTTCAGTCCAAGTAACGGGGTCAATGACACTGACATTCCCATCGAGAGAATTTAAGACAAAAATGGGGGCCGGTGCTTGCACCGCAGGCTCAGGGGGTGCAGGTTTAGGTCCTGAGGACATGGCTGAAGCAAGGCCGAATGTGGCCAAACCAATTGTGAAGGTCAGTGCTTGTAAGATCATTCCTTGAGTGTAATGGGGTATTGGAAGGCATCCCTGCTTATCTAGCGCAATCTTTTTAATTTTTGAGGTTTTCTAGTGTCAAAATTGTCTGCATGACTGACCCCTCTCCGATCTCCATCTTGGGTGTTGACTTAGAAGTTAAACACATCCCGCTGGACAAGCCTTTGGCCTTCAAGGCCAGCGCTCCAAGTTGCGTTTTCTTGCACGAAGGACTGGGCAGCGTCGCCCTTTGGAAAGATTGGCCAACTCAAATATGCCAAACCCTGGAATGTGAAGGCTGGGTTTATTCACGCCGAGGCTATGGGTACTCTGAAAGCATTTTTGATGTGCGCGGGGCTGGAAAACTTCAATCGAACTACATGCATTGGGAGGCTTTGGAAGTTCTTCCCGCTTTGTTGACGCATTTAAAAATTGCCAATCCCCTTTTGATTGGCCACTCCGATGGTGGCACAATTGCACTGATTCATGCCAGCCAGTTTCCAGTTGCAGGCTGTGTGGTCATGGCACCCCATGTGATGATGGAAGACATTTCTATTCAAGCCATCTCTCATGCACGAGATCACTTTGAAAAACTCAGACCCAAGTTAGCAGCCTTTCACAAAGATGTCGATGTCGCCTTTTGGCAGTGGAACGATGTGTGGTTGAGTGAAGCCTTTAGAAGCTTTGACATTCGGCCCTTGCTTTCAAAAATTCAATCGCCCTTGATGGCCATTCAAGGCGTCAATGATCCTTATGGGACCATGTCACAAATTGATGAAATTGCAGCGCACGCACCTCAAACTCAGTTGGTGAAATTAGAGAACTGTGGACACAGTCCTCACAAGGACCAGCCTTTGGAAGTGCTTCAGGCTTTGAAGTATTTTTCGAGTTCACTGGGCAAGATCCAGCGCCATTGACCGGGCGCCAAATCTGCTGGCAATTGCAAATTGCCAATGGCACTGCGGTGCAGTCCTTCCACCCGGTTGCCAACAGCTGCCAACATGCGCTTGACTTGGTGGTACTTGCCCTCTGTGAGAGTGAGTTTCAAATGGGTGTCTGACACCTTTTCACAGGCTGCTGCTTGAACAGGCTTTGGACTGTCATCTAGCACCACGCCTGACAATAATTTTTCCACTTGTTGCGCCGTGATCTCGTGCTTGGTGGTGACCTCATACACCTTGGGCATGTGGTGCTTGGGTGAACTCATGCGGTGAATGAACTTGCCATCATCGGTGAGCAACAACAAGCCCGTGGTGTCTTGGTCTAAGCGCCCTACTGCTTGAACGCCTTGCACCGCAGCTTTTTGAGGGCGCAGTCTTAAAGGGGAAGGCAACAAGGTGTAGATGCTGGGCCAAGTAGAAGGCTTTTGTGAGCACTCTGTGCCTGTGGGCTTGTGCAGCATGAGGTAAGCGCGATCAAAGTAAGGCCACTCTGTGCCCTGCACTTTGAACTTGAGATTTTCCAGATCAAAGAAAACACCAGGGTCTTCTTGAAGCTCATTGTTCACGCTCACATAGCCTTGCTGCACCAAACCTGCGCACACGCGGCGTGTGCCGAAACCTTGGCTAAAGAGGACGTCCTCTAAGCGCATGGGTTTCATGTCACAACTCGCTCTGAGTTCACTCAGCTCAGTGAATTATTTCAAGGCTTTAAAACGCACACGCTTAGGCTTGGCGCCCTCTTCGCCCAAACGCTTCTTCTTGTCGGCCTCATACTCTTGGTAGTTGCCATCAAAGAACACCCACTGGCTGTCGCCTTCTGCGGCCAAGATGTGCGTCGCAATGCGGTCGAGGAACCATCGATCGTGGCTAATGACCATGACCGAGCCCGCGAACTCAAGCAAGGCATCTTCCAAGGCGCGCAATGTTTCCACGTCCAAGTCATTGGAGGGTTCGTCTAGCAGCAATACGTTGCCGCCTTCGATGAGGGTTTTGGCCAAGTGCAAACGACCGCGCTCACCACCCGACAACATGCCCACTTTCTTTTGCTGATCGCCACCATTGAAGTTGAAGCGGCCGCAATAGGCGCGGCTGGGCATTTGAAATTTACCGACGGTCATGATGTCTAAACCGCCAGACACATCTTCCCAAACGGTTTTTTCATTGGAAAGATCGTCACGATTTTGATCGACGAAGGCCATCTTCACGGTTTGCCCGACTTTGATGGTTCCGCTGTCTGGTTGCTCTTTGCCAGAGATCAGTTTAAAGAGCGTTGATTTACCGGCGCCGTTAGGCCCGATGATACCGACGATCGCGCCAGCGGGAACTTGAAAGCTTAGATTGTCAATTAACAAACGATCGCCAAAAGACTTGCTGACGTTGGTGAATTCGAAAACTTCGTTGCCCAAGCGCTCGGCCACAGGTATGAAAATTTCTTGTGTTTCATTGCGTTTTTGGTAGTCGAAATCGCTCAGTTCTTCAAAGCGTGCCAAACGCGCCTTGCTCTTGGCTTGACGACCTTTCGGGTTGGAACGGGCCCACTCCAATTCTTTTTTCATGGCTTTGGTGCGTGCGTCTTCTGTACGTTGCTCTTGACCCAAGCGCGCCTCTTTTTGCTCTAACCAATTGGAATAGTTGCCTTTGTAGGGAATGCCGTGTCCGCGGTCAAGTTCCAAGATCCATTCGGCCGCATTGTCCAAGAAATAGCGATCGTGGGTAATGGCCACCACGGTGCCTGGGAAGCGTTGCAAAAACAATTCGAGCCAATCGACACTCTCTGCGTCCAAGTGGTTGGTGGGTTCGTCAAGCAGCAACATGTCCGGGCGACTGAGCAACAAACGGCACAAAGCCACACGGCGTTTTTCACCGCCAGAGAGTTTGCCAATGATGGCGTCCCATGGGGGCAAGCGCAAAGCGTCTGCTGCAATTTCCAGTTGGTGATCGGATGCGTCGCCAGCTGTGGCGATGATGGCCTCGAGTTTGGCTTGCTCTGCAGCCAGGGCATCAAAATCGGCGTCTTCTTCAGCGTAAGCTGCATAAACTTCTTCAAGGCGTGCTTGCGCCGCTTTCACTTCGCCCATGCCACCTTCCACGGCTTCGCGAACAGTTTCGTCGGGATCCATCTGCGGCTCTTGGGGCAGATAACCAATTTTGAGGCCTGCCATGGGAATGGCTTCGCCTTCAATTTCCTTGTCAATGCCGGCCATGATTTTCAGCAGCGTTGACTTGCCTGAACCGTTTAAGCCAAGCACGCCGATTTTGGCGCCAGGAAAGAAACTGAGGGAAATGTCTTTGAGAATGTGCCGCTTCGGCGGCACGATCTTGCCGACGCGGTTCATAGAAAAAACGTATTGGGCCATGGCTGGGATGCTCTTCAAAAAGGGAGGGGAAAGATGATTTTCCAAAAGCGGAACTTAATTTTCCCTAACCCGTGATTATCCCTGTCTTTAGGGACCCCTTCAGGGGTTTCTAGCCCTGAAATTTTTCAAATTACAAGACTCGATCGCCCGATTTACCACTTCGGCTTGAAAATTGAACCTGCGCGTCTTGGGTTTCTAGGCCAATTCTGGCGGCCCTTCCCCCGTAAACCTGTGATTTGAGCCAATCCGCCTCTGCTTCCAAAGCCTCAACTGACTTCACAGCTGTAGACCAAACTTTGGCTTCGGCATCCCATCGGTAGCCACGGGCTTTGAGTTTGTCTTTGGTCTCGAAGGGCGAACCAAATGCTTTGACCACTGTTCGGGCTTGTTCTGCTGACTTAAAAAGTTGTTGCAGGCCTGTAGATGGCATGTCGTCTGGCTGGGCCTTCAAGGGCGCAGACAAGACCCGGAGCAAAGCATGGCAATCTACTTGTGCACGGTGCGCATCGTAAAACCATCCCAATTCGCTGCACAAAAATTCCAGCTTGGCCGACCCCAAACCCTGCGCCTTCCAGTTGATGCCGGCAAACGAGCAGGCCCATGCTTTGTGCTCAAACACCTCTAGTCGGTTTTCAACGAAGGGGCGATCGAAGCCAGCGTTGTGGGCCACTATGAGGTCTGCGCGTTGCACCATGTCAATGATTTTGGCTTCATTGAGTTTTTGGCCTTTCACATCTTGGGAAGTGATACCTGTGAGTTTCACAATTTCTGGTGGGATGGGTCTGCCTGGATCTTCGAAATCTTCATAGACCTCAACCACACCCACAGGTTGACCCGTCTGCATATCAACAGCCACAGACAGCATGGCCAACTCGATGATGTTTTCGGCGCGCCAATCTAGGCCTGTCGTTTCCGTGTCCAAAATGAGGACCCGCTTGGTCGCTGCGCCAGACCCAGGTCCAAAATCAAGAATTGGAACCAAGCGTCGTTTGACTTTGAAGTCTGGGTGGGCTGACAACTTCTCAGCCATTTCATCGAAATTCATCATTGCTCACTTTTTTTCTGAAGTGCCTATTTTGACGGATGAAACAGGGCCTCTGCCAGACCGCCACTTCGGGTGACTCGCTGCGCTACTGCGTTGAACAAGACCGAAGCGTTTGGAGCCCACCAGCTTAAGCGCGATTTAGCACGCGTGACGCCGGTGTAAAGCAGTTCACGTGTGAGCACGGGGGAATCTCGGTCTGGCAGCACCAGAAGCACATGGCCGTATTCCGAACCTTGCGATTTGTGAACGGTCATGGCCCACACAGTTTCAACGGCATCCAAACGAGAAGGTAACACCCACCGCACACCGCCTTTGCCATCGGGGAATGCAACGCGAAGGCCATTGGCAGTGGGCAAACACTGGCCCACATCGCCGTTCATGAGCTGCAGGTGATAGTCATTGCGGATGACCATGATGGGACGTCCGACGAACCAGGCGTCTTGCGCTTTGGCTGGCTGGAAGTTTCTTTCTTCGTTTTTAGAGAAGCCTAGTGCCATGGCGATTTGCTGATTCAAAGATTGAACACCCCATGCGCCTTGTCGCAGTGCACACAGCACTTGAAACTCACTGAAACGGCTCAGCAACTGAAGGGCCTGCGCGTTGTCACAGAGGGCATCGGCTTGTTGCAGCGGTTTCAAAACTTCCAACCACGCGGACCACCCTTCACGCAATGCATGAACAACTTCTGGCTGCAAATGCCCTTGCGGCCTTTCGCGCCATCCATCTGGCCACCTTTGAACCTCTGGCTTTTCAATGTTCTCCGAAGCGCTGGCACTGCTTAAGGCATGCCATTGTTTTTTGATTTGCAATTGATCGCCATCGTTGATCAGTTTGGCCCATTGACCGATAGCGCTGTTGGCATGAAAGCGTCGACTGACATGGAGCACCGCAGTTTGTTCTGGCAAGGTGTAGGTTTGGGTGGGGTGCGCTTGGGTGGCGCTGTCTGCTAGGGCCGCACCCTCGCACAATTGAGACCACACAGCGCCAGCCTCTACCGAGGCCAACTGATCTTTGTCACCCAACAAAACCAACCTAGCCTGTGCCGGTACACATTTCATCAATCGCGCCATGAGTTCTAGATCAATCATGGAGGCTTCGTCGACCACCACCAAGTCCGTTGCCAACGATGGCGCAGACCTTGCGGCTGCATCGGGGTTGTACTGCAACAGTTGGTGCAAGGTGACCGCATTGGATGGAAGACCTTCACCCCAACTCTCAGGCAAGCTGGCCAATGCCAACTGAATTGAGGAACTCAAGCGGCTGGCAGCCTTGCCCGTGGGGGCTGCCAAATGAATGCGCAAAGTTGTTTGTTGATCGTGAGCAGCTTGTTGAAGCAAGGCCAACAAGCGAACCACCGTGGTTGTTTTGCCTGTACCCGGACCGCCGGTAATGAGTGTCAGGCCTGCACGCAAAGCTTTGGCACAAGCGATGCGCTGCCAATCTGTTTCCTCGCTTTGAAGGCCGAACAGTTTGTTCAGTTTTTCATCGCTGTTCGCAGGTACTTCAAAGTTTTGCGACAGCCGCATTTGAACGGAAGCTTGAATGCTTTGCTCTGCTTGCCAAGCGCGCCTTAGGTACACACGTTGGGCTAGGCCATCTTCTTTGAAAGAAACCATGATGGGTGAGTGTTCGCCAATGGCCCATGGCATTGTTTTGGCAGCTTGAGCCCATGGGTTGTGTGGCACAGCGAACAAATCTGCAGGCTGTTCATCCAACTTTGAATTGACAAGCTGCTGATGCAATGCCTTGGTTTGCGCATCGGTCCAGTCAAGCAAATGCGCGGGGTCTTGGATCAAAGCATCAAGGTCCAAGCAAGCATGCCCTCTTCCCATTTGGTGGCTGACCAAAAGCGCCAGCAAATCGTGCAAAGGCTCTTGGGTGGCTTGATGTGACTTTAAAAATTGGAGCCATGCGACATCCAAAGCGGTCCACGGCCAACCTGCCAACACAGATGTCAATTGGGGCGACACGATGTTGTTGATCGGGGCTTGTGATTGGGTCATGACCATACCCCTGCTGTACTAGACGGCTGATTCAATTTGAATGCTTCGTCCAAGGCATGGATGAGTTCGTAGGATGGCTTATTGACATAGCACCCCTGCCCGGCTTGATCAATGCCCCGCAAGTACAGATAAATGGCACCGCCCACGTGCTGCTCGTAGTTGTAATTTTTGAGGCGAGACTTTAAGAGTCGGTGAACAGCCAAGATGTACAAGGTGTATTGCACATCGTAGCGATGACTGAGCATGCTGCCAGTGATGTTGTCATGCGAATAGTCGGGTAATTTGTTCGACTTGTAATCGAGCACGTAATAGCGACCTTGGTGCTCAAACACAATGTCCATGAAGCCCGTTAGCAAACCATTCAATTGCTGCGCCTGCAAAGCAGGGCGGGCTTTGTTGGGATGCAGCGAAGTGCTAATGAGTTGATCCATGTACAGCGTTGAAACACCATGCGTTTTGAACGTGAAGCCCATTTCTGGCCACGCATTTTGGGTGTTGAGCTGAGACAAACTAAAACAATGTTGATCTGACCCCAATTGTGTGAACTGAGAGCTTGCGCATTGGCGGATGAGTTGCAGGCAGAGGGCTTGGTCTTCGGGGCCAAGTTGCAGGCTGTCGGCTTGGTTTTGCCACCAGCCTTGCCATCGAATTTTGACTTCCGCCAAGAGGTCTGATTCGTTTTGCAAAAGCGGCCAGCCTTCTTTCAGTTGCCATTCGAAGATGTCGTGTAACAGGGTGCCATAGGCACTGCCTGCAGGAAAATGATTGAACGGGGGTTGCTCCGTTTTTGCAGAGGGTGCGTCATCTGCCACGAGCAGGTCATTGGCGGTGGTCACTGGGTTGTCAATTTGAGAATCTAACCAGCGCTCTTCGCGCGCAAGTCCCGAGTCTGCGACCTGCCATTTGAAATCGCTCATCTTACGAGTCAGTGCACTGAAACTGGCCGTCCAACCTGCATTGGGCAACACGCGCGATGGCGATCTTGCAGCAGTTGGCGCTTGTAAGTGGGTCGCATTTAAGGGCTCATACAACTGCGCATTCGCTTCGGGCGCATGAACGACTTCAATGTCATCACAGCTTGTCCAAGCCTGCAATTTTTCTTGCAGATCATCGGCAGAATTTCGCTGTAACAAAACACTTAAAGCACTTTGTGCGTGTGTCTCTTTGCTTTTGAAGTCACCTTGGCGTTTGGCAACGCCTGCCCACATGGCTTGTTGTGCACGCGTGAAGGCAACGTACAACAAACGAATGTCTTCTTGGAGACGTTCTTCGGCCGTTCGAAGTGAGTCATCTTTGTCTTCTCTGAAATTGGAGACAAAAGGTAAAAACACCAAGGGGTATTGCAAACCCTTGGCTTTGTGAAAGGTGATGACTTGGACCAACTCGGCATCTGTTTCAAGACGCATTTGCGCGCTCTCACCTTGTGCATGAGGATTTGACAATTGATCGGTGAGGAACCGAAGCAATGCAGATTCACCTTGCAACTGAAGGCTGGCCGATTGCAGCAATTCACCGAGGTGCAACAGATTGGTCAAGCGCCGTTCAGCGGTATCGCCTTCGGCTTGCATGCGCCTGCCAATGTCTTGTTCGTGAACCATTTTGTAGAGCATTGGCAAGAAGCCTTGACGTTGCCAGGTGTGGTGCCATGCATTGAAACGCTCTACCCAAATGTCCCAGGCTTCTTCTGCACTGAAAACCTGCTCTATTTCAGTCAAGCTGAGGCACAAGGTGCGAGTGGTGAGCGCAGCGCGCAGCAACTTGGCATTGCGCACTTGTAAAACGGCTTCTAAAATACAGGCCAAATCGAGTGCCTCGCGTGTGGCGTAAACACTGTCACGGTCTGATAAGTAGACGCTTCGAACGCCGCGTTGAGCCAAGGCTTGGCGAATCTTTTTGGCTTCTTGGCCATCTCTGACCAAAACTGCCATGTGACCGGGTTGAGCGAGGCCTTGATTCAAGATCGAAACCATTTGCGTGGCGCAAATTTGCGCCATGTCTTCACCGTATTGCGCGCCACTCAGGGGTTTGTCGGCGGCCAAATACCATACCGTGAGCGCGGGCAGTTTTTCACCATTGGCCAAGCGAAGACTTTCCGCTTTGGCAGGTGTGGGTGTTTTCACACGTTCAAACGGCACTTCACCAAAAGGGTTTTGAGCCGTTGCAAACAGGTGGTTAACGGCGTTGACCACCTCATGGCTGGACCTGAAATTTTCTGTGAGGGTCCAAATGGATTCAGCCGAATGCCTTGCGTTCAAGTAGGTCGGTAAATCGGCGCCTCGAAAACTGTAGATGGCTTGCTTCGGATCGCCAATCATTATAAATGCGCTGGCATTGTCTTGCTCTGCGTTGACTTCACTGAGAGCCTCATGATTTGGCAAGTTTGCTGCGCCATAAATGCGCGACAACGATTCATATTGCCAGGGGTCGGTATCTTGAAATTCATCCACCATGGCCGCCGGAAACTGCGCGCGAATGATCTGAGGTAAGCGGCCGTCTGGTGCATGCAATGCCGCGTGCAATCGCTGTAGCAAATCTGAAAAATCAAAGCTGGCCAAACTTCTTTTTTGCAGCAAATACGCACGGCCTACTTTGAGTGCGACGTGTTGCAGCAAATTTACACCCACTTCAGGCTCGCTTTGACGCTCAGCCATCCAAAGACCTATTGCAGTCCAGACGCCATGAGCGTTATCAATCGGATTGGCCCCGCCCCTCAAACCGGCGTTGAGCTTTTCAAGGGTAAATTTGGAAAGTGCATCCATGTCTGCCTCTTCACCAGAAGCCCACTCTGAAAGATGGCGAAGAAAGTATTCGTGCTTGTTGACTCGATAGTGATTGCGATTCAAATCATTTTCAAGCGCCTTGCTCAACAGGCCCAGTGCCTGAGGCATGTTGGTCAACAACAGTTGCCTGGCTTGCGCCTCTAAGTGCAAAACACGTTCTTGCCAATGAGACCAAGCGAGCACCAAAGCTTTTGGATCTGGATCTTGCGAGGCATCAGGAAAACCGCCTGGTGACTTCTCAAACTTTTGCCAAAGCGATTGAATATTTTTCAGCAAAGCTTCGGGTGTCCCACCCAAATCCTTCATGGCACCCAGTTGCTTGACTTCAAGGGGATACAGGTATTCCCGCCAATAGTCTTTCACCAGCTTCAACTTCAAAGCCGGTGCATCGTCTAAGCGCTTTTGATCAAACAAGCTCTGGCTGTCAAAAGCATGCTGGCGCAACATGCGACTCGACCAGCTGTGAATGGTGTAGATGGCCGCTTCGTCCATCCACTGCGCGGCTTCTTCTAGGCGCTCAGCGTGCTGCGCATTTAAATCGGTGCCCAAGCTTTCTTGAAGGTGCAGCAAAAAATCATCTGCAACATGAGACTGCCCCCTGAAAAATTGGGCAGCCTGCGTCAATCTGTCGCGGATGCGATCTCTCAGTTCTGCTGTGGCGGCCTCGGTAAAGGTCATCACCAAGATTTGAGGCGGCATGAGGCTCGGCCCTGACCAAGCATGTCCCAGAATGAGACGCACATAAAGCGCGGCCAATGTCCAAGTTTTGCCAGTGCCTGCGCTGGCCTCAATAAGTTGAATGCCCTTCAAAGGCAATGTGAGAACATTGAGTTTTTGCGTTTTCAATTGACTCATGCTGCACCGCCTTCAATTGAAGCTGCATGGATCAAATCGCCGTACAAAAGAGGCGCCCAGTTTGGCAGTCCTTCAATGAGTGGATCAAAATTGTCGAATGATCTTTGAACATACAAGGAACGCGCCAAATCGGTGCTTTCAGAAAAACCATCGGAAAATTCTTTGCGCGCCTTGTCCAAGGCCATCTCGATGATATGGTCAGCCGCCACTTCTTTGCCTGACTGGGCACTTCGGATTTGCTCTGACACAAATGCCAAGCCTGCTTTCAGGGTCGTGGGCAAGGGCTTAGCCCAAGCCTGCGCATACACGGCCAGCCACTGTGCCAACAAATGTTTTGCCGCTTGAGGCGACATGGCGGGCAACACCGCCACAGCATCCAGTCCGACGGCCACAGAGCTGACTGTCCAACCTGCAGCGCTTAACAGCACATGATTGGGCCAGAGATTGATCAAGACATCGGCGCGAGCAGATTGTTGGTCTTTTTGACCTGTGGCCACCGCACCGGGCCGCCTGCTGAGTTGCAGTATTTGAATAGGCTCAGAATCAATTGGCAACTGATCGGCTGAACGCAGTTCTTGGCGCAAACCAAGGATCTCGGCACTGATGCGCACATCACCCCAAGGCATGGCAATGACAACAGCCACGGATTGAGCTGGCAGCTGGTGTGGGTATTTTTCTAAATAAGCATCAGCCCGGTCAATGACGCGAAGTGCCGCATCGTATTGCTGTTTCAATGCCAATTGTCCTGAGGCTCCCATTGGCAATTGCCCTAGCAATTTTTCAGCTTCAAGTTGCAGTTCGATGTCTTCGGCTTCAAGCAATTGGCGACCCAAGGCATACCTGTCTAACCCATTGAGAGAGAAGTTTTCATCATCTAGCATGGCCTCTTCAGGACCTTTGAGCAGAACACCTAAGCGACTGCGCCAATAAACATCGACAGGTTGCCTGAGCAATCGCATGCATTCCTGAAGAGGCCATTCTGAAATAGCGGGAAATTGGGCAGGGGCCTTCTCAGAGTAAGTAGGCGCAGAAAACGAAGATTTCAATTCAGAGCCAGTGCTCTGCGCTGCTTCCCAATCGTCTGCGTAAGTGAAGAATTTTGAATCGGGCTTGAAGTATTCGGCAGAGAAAGCTTGCAAGGGCTGCAAGACGGCCTCGGGCTCGGGGGAGAAACGGGCCTTGAAGGTATCACGCAGTTGAGCGACCAAGACAGAAGGCGGCATCTTCTGATTATCTGTAGACCTGCGACCTTGCCAACTGATGTAAAGTTTTTCGCGGGCTGACAAAAAAGCTTCCAAGAACAAGTAACGGTCGTCTTCGCGGCGCGAGCGATCGCCTGCAAGCCGATGCGTGGTCATCAAATCAAAATCGCGAGGCGTGCTTTGGCGGGGATAAGCGCCATCGTTCATGCCCAGCAAACACAGGCCCTTGAAGGGAATGGCGCGCATGGGCATCAGGGTTGAAAATTGCACCCCGCCACCAAAGAAACGTTGCTTCAGACCTGTTGACTCAAGGCCCGACAACCAATGTTCGCGCACCACGGTTAAGGGCAATGGCTCTGATAAAGCAGCCTGGTCACACAAGGATTGCCATTGCGTCAGTTCTTGCTTTAAACGCAGCAACATGCGTTCATCGGCTTCGTTGTCGGCTTCAAAAAATCGCGCCATCAAGTCGTGCATAACCGAGCACCATTCAGCAGGCGCATGATTGGCATTCAATTGAGCCAAGCTACTAGACACAGCCTCCAACCACTGCGCCAGATAGCCCACCTTCAAAGCACTCAATCCAGAAACTTGAGGCAAGGGCAAGACACCCTGCCATGCCGCATTGCCTTCGGCTTGGCCGGCGGCATAACCCAATATCAAACGTTGTAATCCGTAGGCCCAAGTGTTTTGCTGTGCATGCGGCATATTGCTGGGCACGCCCCACTTTTGTCGGTGCGTTGGATTCAAGCCCCAGCGCACAGTAGCGTCCTGCAACCAGTTTTTCATGGTTTGGACATCGGCCTCGTCCATTTGAAACTTAGCTCGCACGGCCGACACTTCAAACAGGCTGAGCCATTCCGACAAAGTCACCCTTGATTCAGGCAGGTTTAACAAAAACTCAAGCGCTTGGACCAGCGGCACCTGACGCGGCGTGGTGTCTGCCACTGAAAAAGGAATATGCCGGGGATGCTGAACTGGAAAACGACCAAACACCGCTTGAATGTGCGATGAAAAGTTGGCCATATCGGGCACCATGACCATGACATCAGCTGGCTTCCACGTTGGATTTTCATCAAACCATGACCAAAGTTGGTCGTGCAAAATTTCAACTTCGCGCTGCGCTGAATGCGCCTGGACCATTTGAATACTGCCATCGTCGGGCAAGGATTCAGGCTGCTCGGGCATGGCCTTCAAATTCAAAATATCAGACTGAATATGCTGCAAACGCGAAGGGCAAGCTTGATCTGCTGGATCTACAAAAAAAGTTTGCTTGCTCATGACGCTCAGGGCGTTTTCAGGCTGGTCAAAGCGCTCTAGCGCGTGCAAATAATCTCGACCTTGTTGCCCCCACGAAGAAAGCAGCGAGTGCTTCTGCGCCACCAGGTCCATGTCATGGCCCCAGTATTCTTGGCAAGGGTTTTGAACCATCATGATGACTTGACACCAGCGACCCAAGGCCGCCAAGGCCTCAACCACTTGCATGGGCAAGTTGGAAATACCGAACACCACAATGCGAGGCGGCAAACCTTCTGGTTTCAAAGCTTTCGCTTGCTGAACCTTGTGCATGAATTGCGAATGCACGTCGGCCCTGGAAAGGCATTGAGAGGAAAGCTCGGGGGCTTGCGTTTGCAACACATCTTGTTGAAGTTGCTGCCACAGATGTGCTTGCCAAACTTGGTCGAGAGGCATGACTTTGCGCTCAGCTTTGTGTCGCAATACATATTGGCCATTGCCCCAATCGGCGAGCCAATTGGCGCGGTAGCTCTGGTAACCATCAAAAACGTCGGCCACTTGCTGTGCCAATTGATACCTTTGACGCCCATGTGGATCGTCTTTGACGTAAGCCAGCAAAGGCGCAACTTGGTGTGATTGGGCAAAATCAGGCAGCAAGCGCCACAAGCGCCAAACCAAAGCTTGTTTGTCAAAAGGCATGGTCAAAGGCACCACCGCTTGGCCTAATACCAAACGGTACATGCGCCAAATAAAGCTAGAGGGCAATTCCATTTGCGTGGCTGCGCAAATACCCATGGCGCTGTCATCTGCCAAGGCCATTTCAAGCCAGTGCTTCATGCCATTGCTTTGCACCAACAAGGTTTCGGGCACCAAGGGGGCCAAGGGCTGGCTGCGAAACAGGCCAAGCGTGAGATCGCGCAGGTCTTCTAGGCGGTTGCCATGGAACACCATGAATCCTGCTTGAAATGCATTGGACATAAATGAAGGGCTTGCTGCTGCGCGTGAATCTTGATTGAATTATCGACTCAGCACAGGCTCACAGGCTGAGCCTTGCTACAAAAATTGCTTTAAAACCCTTTGAAACTCATCGGCCGAGACTGGTTTAATGAGGAAGTCTTGCATCCCTGCTTTTTTGGCAAGCACACGGTCCTCATCCAAGACGTGAGCTGTCATGGCCACAATGGGCGTCATCTTCAAGGCTTGCGTCACTTCAATTTGCCTAATTACGTGGGTCGCCGTTAAACCATCCATGCCAGGCATTTGCAAATCCATCAAAATCAAATCGTAGACATTGGACTGAATTTTTTGAACGGCAGCTTCGCCGTTGTCTGCAATTTCAACAGTGCAGCCCAACTTTTCCAAAGTCCATTGAGCCAACTGCTGATTCATGGGTGTGTCTTCAACAACCAATATTTTGCCCACGTGCTTGGCTTTGGAGGGGCTGGGTTTTGAAATTTCTTCTACCACTTCATCGCGTTGCGTCAAGCTTGTGAGCGCATTTTGAAGTTCTAGCCCGGTGACGGGCTTGTACAAGTTCAAGACTCGAACACCTAAAGTTCTGGCCAATGCACACAAATTTTGTACATCGTGATTCAAACCAAAATCAGACAACACAATCCAAGACAAACTTCGCCACTTACTGGCTTCCTGCGCCAGCAAATAAGCCGGCACAATGAAGGCCAACATGCTGTGGTCAATGACCCAAAGGGTTTGGCGGTTCAGGCCTTGTTTCAGCCAAACGTCTAAACAAGTCTGCAACGCCACGGGCGTCACAATTTCAAGCGGCTTAATTTGTTGGGCTGCCAATAGACTTCTCAGTATTTCTCTGGCAAAGGGATTGGACTCAACCAAAACAACATCCACCGCGTGCGAAATAGAACTGAAACTTTGGAAAATGTGCTGCTTTGGAACGATTTGCTTGTTCAGCAATTCTGCAGAGGGGGTTTCAAATGTGGCCGTGAAAGAAAAGGAACTTCCTTCTCCCAGACTTGAGTGAACTTTCATTTCACCATGCATCAGTTGAACCAAATTTTTTGCAATAGAAAGTCCCAGACCACTGCCACCATATTTGCGGTTCACTGAAGCGTCTGCCTGACTAAAGGGCGAAAAAATAAGTTGTATTTTTTCAGCCGGAATGCCAATGCCTGTATCTGTCACCTCGAAGCTACACACAACCTGATGTTCAATGACTTCTTTTTTTCGAACACTCAATTTGACCCAACCGGTATCGCTGAATTTCAAGGCATTGCCCAATAAATTTTGCAACACTTGCCCAAGTCTTAAGGGGTCACCCAATAGCAACTGCGGTACATCTGGGTCAATGTCCAAATGTAAATCAATTTTTTTCTGCTCGGCTTGAAATGCAAACCCTTTTAGAGCCTGTTGACAGGCCGTATGCAAATCAAACAGGGTTTGATCCAAGGTGAGGCGATTGGCACCCAATCGTGTGAAATCTAAAATATCGTCAATCAGTCTTAACAGACTTTGAGACGCTGTTCGTGACATTTCCAAATAGTCTTTTTGCTCTGGGTTCATGCGTGTGCCCAGTGCAAGTTCGGTCATGCCCACCATGCTGTTGATGGGCGTCCTGATTTCGTGGCTCATTTGAGCCAAGAAGGCCGACTTGGCTTGGTTGGCTGCTTCAGCAGCATTGAGGGCATTCGACATGGCAAGGCGGTCTTCTTCCCTTCGCGCCCAGATTGCTGCAACGTGGCGAGTTAAAATAAAAGTGGCCAACAGCATCAAAAAAGACATGCCAATGATGCCTTTTGAAGCTAGCCACCACAGCCCTTCAACCCGACTCCGAGAAATGGCAACAGCCACTGTGACCGGCAGTTGTGCGGCTGTGCGATAGTGCACTTCCAAATGTTCACTGTCTTGTTTGGCATCTTTGAGGACGTCAATATATCGGCCAAAATCTTGGTTCTTTGCCACCCTCTTAACAGCGGGCATGTTGGTAAAAAGCTGATCATGCGGAAACCATCTTTGCGAACTGCTGGCCAAAATTCGACCTGCGTAATCAAACACGTAGACCGCATCGCATTGATCGTTAACCGATTCTGCAAAACCAGCAATCAAATCTTGTGGGTTGATCAAAACCACCCACCGCACCACTTCACCATCAGCACGTTTCATGCGCATAGACAAGGGCAAGATGGCAATGTCTTTCAAGCGGGCATCGCTTCGACTCAAATCAAACAAATTGCGCACCGGCTGCCAACGACCTGCTGCCAAATCATCGCCCACATCTCGCTCCAAGCCCAATTGTTGCCAACTGACAGACTGGTTGACCACCCCATCTTCTGAGCTGGCCAATACCCGGCCGTCCTCAGTTAGCATGGACAAGGAACGAATGAAACTGGATTTTTCA
>SXGQ01111083.1_pt1 | contig 15998 bp, 14 predicted proteins | sample 3178371 | NCBI WGS metagenome assembly SXGQ01 (sample SAMN11356859, study PRJNA531348) | freshwater metagenome | isolation source: freshwater sample F1-20 | place: China: Fuxian Lake, Yuxi | collected 2017-12-25
ATCAAAATTTCATTTTGATTTTCGAAGACGACTCCGCGACTGGGACCGCGTCGCATTCGCTCCTTGTCCCGTTATTCGCTAAAAATAGCCGTTTAGGCTATTTTTTTAACGCGAATAACCTATTTTTTAAACGCGAATAAAATTAACCACTATTAATTATCTTTAAACATTCATCATAGTTGAAGAGTTTTAAGAGGAATTGATATTTTCTACTGGATTCTAATTCTAATTTTGGATCTTGATTTAAAATGAGTTGGGCGTTTTTGTTGGCGACGTTTAAAAAATCGATATCGAAGCTTAAATCGGCGATACGGAATTCGGGAAAGCCACTCTGCTTGGTGCCAAGTAATTCGCCACTTCCCCGCATTTTTAAATCTTCTTCGGCGATGAAAAATCCGTCATTTGATTCGCGTAAAATATTAAGTCTTTTGCGTGATTTTTCGCCAAATTTTTCGCCGTAAAGTAAAATGCAAAATGATTTTTTGTCGGAACGACCAACCCTGCCACGCAATTGATGGAGTTGGGCTAAGCCAAAATGTTCGGAATTTTCTATGATAATAATGGTGGCGCTTGGAACATCGATTCCAACCTCGATTACCGTGGTTGCAATCAAGATTTTAATGGCACTATTTTCGTCGGCGAAATCTTTCATAATTTGCTCTTTTTGGCTTTCTTTCATTTTGCCGTGAAGCAAAGCCAAGTTTTTTTCGCCAAAAATTTGCGATAATTCGGTGAATTTTTTAGTGACGGAAATTAAGTCGAGCTCTTCATTTTCTTCAATCGCCGGGCAAATCCAAAAAATTTTCTCATTTTTTTCAATGGCACGCTTGATTGATTCACTAAGCTCCAGCGATTTTTTCATCGACATAATTAGCGTTTCAATTTTTTGACGATTTTTAGGTTTTTCGTCGAGAATTGAAATATCCATATCGCCATAAAGACCCATCATCAAACTGCGTGGAATCGGCGTTGCACTCATTAAAAGTAAATCAACATCTTGACCTTTTTCGACGATTTTTAAGCGTTGCAAAACGCCAAAACGATGTTGTTCATCAATCACCGCAATGCCCAAATTTTGGAAAATAACATCAGGCTCCAAAGTGGCGTGGGTGCTGATTAGAATGTTAATTTTGCCACTCGCTAAATCTTCACAAATTTGCTTTTTTTGTTTTTTAGTATTCGCCGAAGTTAAAAGGCAAATATTTAAATTAAAATTTTGCAAAAGTTTGGAAAAATAGCCAAAATGTTGAGTCGCCAAAACCGTTGTCGGCACAAGAATGCAAGCCTGTTTGCCTTGAGCAATATTTTGTAAAGCCGAAAAAATCGCCACGATGGTTTTGCCACTACCGACATCGCCTTGCAAAAGTCGCATCATTTTTTTGCTAGAAAAAATTTCATTATTAATTTCACGCATGGTTTTGATCTGGGCTTGCGTAGGCTCGAAGGGCAGGGCGTTGAGAAATTTTTCGCCAAGATTTTCAACTTTGGCGGAAAATTTTTTAAAATCTTTTTGGCGATTTTTTGCCAGCAAAACCGCAATTTGCCATGCCAAAAATTCATCATAAGCCAAGCGTTTGCGCGATAAATTATTCGGCAATAAATCATCTTCTGAAGTAGGATTATGAATGTTGCGGAGCGCTTGATAAAAACTCGGAAAATTAGTTTTTTTAACAAATTCCTTGTCGATCCATTCTTCACAAGAATTAGGAATTTTTTGTAAAACTTCTTTAATTTTGTAGGCCAAAAATTTGTTAGAAATTTTTAAACTGAGTGGATAAATAACATTTATTTTCGGAAGTTGTTCAATATTTTTGGCATCAACAATTTGTTGCGGATGGTTGATTTGATTGTCATTCAAGGCTTTTTGAATTTTGCCCAAAACCGCAATTTCGGTGCCGATTTTTAATTTTTCGATTTGACTTGGGAAAATTTTAAAGAACACCAAACTAAAATAGCCACTTGGGTTGTAGCATTGAATTTTGTAAGGCTGGCTCGATTTAGCCGGTTTCAAATGGCTCTCAATTTTACCTTTAATAATTATTAATTCTTGATCTTGAACTTCAAATAATTTCGGCTGAAAATTAATTTTTTCGAGACGATAAGGTTTGTGCAAAAGGAGGTTAAAAATTTTATTGCCACCGATTAATTTTGATAAATATAAACTGAGAGTTTGAGCTACTCTATCAAGGCTTTTAAGTGGTTCCAGCAAGATATAATGTGGGTTTATTTTTGACATAATTATTTAATAATCTTCTCTTTGTAAACGACGATTTTCGTCACGTTTTTTGATGGTTTCGCGTTTGTCATATAATTTTTTGCCTTTGCCGAGACCTATAATAATTTTAGCCAAATTTTTTTTATTAAAAAAAATTTTAATCGGTATGGCACTAAAACCTTGAGTATCAAGTTTTCCAATAATTTTACTTAATTGTTTTTTATGTAATAAAAGTTTGCGATCGCGTTTGGGAAGATGGTTGAAACGATTGGCGCCTTTATATTCGCTAATGTTGGAATTTATTAAAATTAATTCATTTTTTTTCTCAACGATATATGCCTCGGTGATGCTTGCTTTGCCTTCTCGCAATGATTTCACTTCGCTTCCAAGTAATATCATTCCCGCTTCAATTTCTTCGGTAATTTCGTAATTAAAATGAGCTTTGCGATTTAAAATTTGCATAAAAATGATAAAATTGGTTTGATTTTAAGTGTTATCTTCGCCATAATTTTATTGTCATTAATTTTTTTTACTAGAATAATTTTTTTAAGTTTTTTATGGAAAAAAACTAGAATTTTTAGAGCTTGTTAAAATTTTTAAAGTTTATGTTGCAAATAAAAGTTTTTGTAAATAAAATATTCAACCTCTTAACTTGATTTATCTTTTTAAGCTAGTTTTCTAAAGTAAATTTTAGATTTAGTTTTCCTGATTTAGCCTAGATTTTCTAGGGTTCATTGTTCAAGTTTAAGATTTTTAAAATCATAAATTTAATTTAATATTATGTCTTTATACGAAACCGTATTTATCGCTAGACAAGATCTAACTGCTGAGGATGTTGATGCTTTAAGCAACAAATTCACAAAAATTATCACAGATGCCAATGGCAAAGTTGAAAAAGAATATTGGGGTCTAAGAAATTTGTCATTTAAAGTCAAAAAAAATAGCCGTGGTCATTATATTCTTTTAAAAATAAATTCTGAATATCCTGCGGTTGCTGAATTAAAACGTGTAATGGGTTTTAATGAAGACGTAATCAGAACTGCAACTTTTTTGGTTGAGGAGCATAAGGATGAATCTTATATGTTCCAATCAGCTAACGCCAAAGATTATAAAGCTGGCAAAATCGCCACTAAAAAAGAGCCATCTAAGCTCGATTTAGTTATTGATCAATTCCAATTTGATGCTTAGGAGCCAATATGTTACAAAACAAAAACAACAATAATAATAATAACAATTTTAACAACAATAACAACACCGAAAATGAAGAGGGTTTTGTTAAAGTCTCTTTGGTTAATCAAAGTGTTTTTATTCGCAAGAAAAAAACCTGCCCACTTCGCGATATCGACATTTCAGAAATCGATTACAAAAATTTAAAATTACTCAACAAATTTATTTCAGAGCGTGGAAAAATTATTCCAAGCAGAATCACTAATGTTGAAATTAAAAAACAAAGAGCAATTGCCCAAGCTATTAAAAGAGCTCGCAATTTAGCTTTGATTTCTCCAATTAAAAAAGACGCAACTTCTAACTAATTTATAAAATGAAAGTTATCCTTATTGATGCATTACCAAAGCTTGGCAAAATTGGCGACGTAGTTGTCGTTAAAAATGGTTACGCTAAAAATTTCTTAATCCCAAATAAAAAAGCAATTTGCTTTAGTGAAGAAAACTATAAAGCATTTGAAGGAAAAAAACACGTGTTCGAACAAGAAAGTGTTAAAAGATTAGAGGGAGCTTCTAAAATCAAGGCTCTAACCGAAGGAAAAAATGTTATAATTATTGAAAATGCTTCGGATGATGGCAGATTATATGGTTCAGTTAACTCATCTTTAATTGCTAATAAAATTAACGAATTAATTGGTGAAAAATTAGTTGTTAAAAGCTCAATTTTCTTAAATAAACCTATCAAAGAAACCGGTATTTACGAAGCTAAATTGGCAATTCACTCTGATTTATCAATCACTGTTAAATTGGTGGTTAGTCGCAGTGAATCTGAGGCACTTGCTATGTTAAATCCAAAAAAACCAGCTAAAGCTAAAGAAGAAAACGAAACTTCTCAAGAAGAAAATTCTGAAGCCGAAAATGCTCCAAAAAAACCGCGCAAAAAGAAAGAAAAAATTTCTGAATAAAATACTTTTATTTGCGTTTTCAAGATTTTGCTTACGATACCAATATTACATTTAATAACATAAACAATTATTTCATTAAGGTAATATTTAAAATCATGAATCATAATCATAACAATAATAAAAAATATATAATAAAAAATCATAAACTAGCTTTCTCCCTAATTGAAGTTTCTGTAGTTATTTTGATTATAGGAATTCTAATAGCTGGAATATCCCAAGGTATTGATTTATATGCTGATTATCGTTTTATAACTGCCAAAAATTTAACAAAAAATAGTCGAGTAGGTCGCATTGAAGATCTTGAGCTGTGGCTCGAAACCACTTCAGACGAAAGCTTTGCTACGGGCACTGATCCCTATGTTAATCTTGCAAGTGACCCAGCGGATGGAGCCAAAATTGGCTTGTGGCGCGACATAAATCCAAAATTAATATCAGCAAATCGTTTCAATATTTTTAGAAATAATGTTTTAGATAATCAGCCTACTTACACGAAAATTGGTATAAATTCTGTTCCTGCTTTAAAATTTGATAACACCGATTCTTTTAATACATATTCCTACTCCTCGAGATTAAATACCTTAAAATTCACAACTTTCTTGGTCATGAATCATGATAATCTTGGTGGAGGCCCTTTCAACTTTGTTTTATATTCTAGAGTGGGGTTAACTGGCTATTCGTTATTGGTTCAAAAACTTACCAATAATATTCAATCTTTAAATTATATGCTTGGAAGCGGTGGTGGTTGGCAAGGATCGTCGGCGGTTATAAAATCATCTGAAGTTCCAATTATAGTGACATTTGTTTTTGATGGAATTAACTCAAAATTATATCGCAATGGCGTCGAATATTCAACGAGTTTTTCTGGCTCTTATGTTGTTAATGGGAGTGCCCAAACCTATCTTGCTCCAAGGGGATATTTGGGGGAGTTTATTTATTTTTCAAGAAATCTTGACGATAAAGAGCGGGGCGATATTGAAAAATATTTGTCCAAAAAATGGGCGATAAATTTGAATTGAATTTTAATTATATTTTCTCAAAAACTCTAATCAAATCATTATCGCTTTGCCAAAATTTTTGTAATTGAAAATTGTTAATTGCATGATTTAAGTCTTTAATTCCAAGCTTTCCGACCGCTTCTATGCCATCATTGCCGATAATAATTCCAGCTTGAATCCAAATCAATTCATCAACTAAATTTTGTTGCAAAAATTGCGTAATTATTGAACTTCCGCCTTCAATTAAGATTGAATTAATTCCAATTTCATTGAGTTTTTTTAAAGCATTTTTCAAATCAATTTTATTGTTAATTTCTTCGCAAAAAATTGCTAAATTTTGGGAATTTTTTTGTAAAAATTTTGCTAAATTTGGATGATTTTTTTGTGATTCCGGGCATAAAATTATTGTGGCAATTTGTGGATTTTTGGTAAAAATATTTTCGTCGAAAGTGAAATCTAAATTTTTGCAAATTATAATTTTTAGTGGCGAATATTCTTCGAGTCCTAAAATCCGGCAATCAAGGCTTGGATTGTCGATTCGCACCGTATTTGCTCCAACCAAAATCGCCTGATTTTTTGCGCGTAAAAAATTGCCAAATTTTCGTGAATTTTCCGACGTAATCCATTTACTTTGAAAATTTTTGGTGGCGATTTTGCCGTCAAGTGAAGTAGCGATTTTTAAAGTTACGAAAGGTTTATTTTCTAATTTAGATTTAAAAAAAGCACGATTGATATTTTGAGCTTCTTTTTTGCCAATTCCAACTTCAACTTTTATGCCAGATTTTTGTAAAATTTTTACGCCATTTCCGTAAACTCTAGCGTCGGGATCAATTGTGCAAATTACAACTCGATTAAATTTATTTTTAATAATTTCTTCAACGCAAGGTGAGGTTTTGCCAAAATGACTACAGGGCTCCAAGCTTACATAGAGAGTTGCTCCTTCCAAAATTTTTTTATCTGAAATTTTATTTATCGCTTCAATTTCGGCGTGAGGGCGACCGTTTTTGGCGGTAATTCCGGTTGAAATTATGATATTATCTTTGACGATAACGCAACCAACCGAAGGATTTTCGTTGGTTATGCCGACATTTTTTCGCGATAAATTTAAAGCTAAATTAATAAATTTTTCATCATTTTTTTGTGTCATATTTTTTAAAAAAGATATTGTATAAGTTTATTATTAATATATCTTGAAATTAGATTTGTAAAAATATATTTTAACAGCAAATTTAAAAAAATTAATAGAATAATTTAGTTTTTTTGTTTTATTTTATTAATAAAATGGTTAAAAAATTAATTTTTTTTAGAAATGTTTAAATATTTTTTAATCATAATTTGTAGCGTTATTTATTCTTGTGCCTCTAAGCAAGATCAATATTACGGAAATTATAAAACACCTTATCAATATCAAAATCAATATGCTCCGATACAGCAATATCAACCTTATCAACCAAATTCGCGAGCTTATATCAATCCCTATGCTTTTCCACAGCAATATGCTCCGCCATTTTATGACTCGGATCAATATTATGTCCCGCCAACCAACTACTATAACACCGAGGGAATTCAAAATTCTCCAGCGAGTAATAAATATTAAAAATAAAATTATTTTGTTTCTTGTTTTATTGTTGAATGTCGCGAGCCTATCAAGTTGTGTAAGCGATAAATATGACAATGATAATCTATACAATTCGGTCGGCTTTGATCAAGGCTCTATGCCGATGCAAGGACAGCAAAAAGTTGCTCCTGATTATTTTTATCGCCAAGCTCAGGGAGCGATGGGAGGGGGGACTTATCCGCAAGGAGGCGGAGCTCCAGCTTATCCACAACAGCAATATCAACTGCCTCAACAACAATATCCACCGCAATATCAGCAACAACCGCAACAACAATATTATCCGCAAACCTACGGAACAGTCGCTCCTTATCAGGTTTATCCAAATGCTGGCTCGAGATTTTATTCAAACCCTTATGCGATTCCACCTTCGCCTTATTATCCACAATATGATGTTGACCAATATTACGTCCCGCCTACTTACTCTTACGGCATGGAGCAGAGTGGGGCACCTTCAAATCGTCCAAATAATTCAAGATAATTTATGAAAAAAATTTTAATTTATAGCAAAGATATTTGCCCTTATTGCACTAAAGCCAAAAATCTTTTTCAAAGAAAAGGCGTTGAATTCGAAGAAGTAAAAATCACCTCCGATCAATTGCGAGAAGAGATGATAAAAAAATCCAACGGCAGAATGACGGTTCCACAAATTTTTATTGGCGATTTTCATGTCGGTGGATGTGATGATTTATATGCTCTTGAAGCCGAAGGAAAACTTAATAATCTTTTAGGAAAATAAATTTTTTTCATAAAGACTTGTAAGAAATTTATTTTAAACTAGTTTGTTTATATCGATTTAATTTATCTCAAAACAAAATCGATAAAATTTAATTTTTACTTCAAATCCTTTTAACATTAATTTTTAAAATATGGAAATAATTCCTCTTCATAATGGCGTTCTTGTTGAGCGCGTCGAAGCTGAAAGCAAAACTGCTGGAGGCATCATTATACCAGATACTGCGAAAGAAAAACCGGCTGAAGGAAAAGTTGTTGCGGTTGGTGAAGGAAATCGTGATGATAACGGAAAAAAAATTCCTCTAGATGTAAAAAAAGGTGATCACATTTTGTTCGCAAAATGGGGTGGCACTGAAGTTAAAATTGATGGCAAAGAGCTTATCATTATTAAAGAAACTGACATTTTAGCAATCGTTAAAAAAACAAAATAATTAATCAAAATCGGAGAAAATATGTCTGCAAAAGAAATTTTATTTGCAACTGATGCGCGCACCAAAATCGTTGAAGGTGTTGATATCATTGCCAATGCTGTTAAAGTAACATTAGGTCCCAAAGGACGTAATGTTGTAATTGAAAAATCATTCGGTGCGCCAAGAATTACTAAAGATGGCGTTACTGTTGCCAAAGAAATTGATCTCGCTGACAAATTTCAAAATTTAGGTGCGCAAATGATCAAAGAAGTTGCTTCAAAAACTAATGATATTGCTGGTGATGGAACTACAACATCAACGGTTTTAGCACAATCAATAGTTCGTGAAGGAATTAAATCGGTCGCTGCCGGAATCAATCCAATGGATTTGAAGCGCGGTATCGATATCGCCGTGGAAGCGGTAGTTAAAGAACTCGGTAAAATGAGCAAAAAAGTTAGCAACAAAGAAGAAATTGCCCAAGTTGCTACCATTTCTGCTAATGGTGATGCTGAGGTCGGTAATAAAATTGCTGATGCGGTACAAAAAGTTGGTCCTGATAGCCCAATTACTGTTGAAGAAGCCAAAGGTTTGGAATTCGAAGTTGATGTCGTTGAAGGTATGAAATTTGATCGCGGATATTTATCGCCATATTTCGTAACTAACGCCGACAAAATGGCTGTCGAAATGGAAAATGCTTTGATTTTGTTGTTCGAGAAAAAAATCTCAAATTTACAACCAATGGTTCCAATGCTTGAGGCTGTAGTTCAATCAGGTCGTCCACTTTTGATTATCGCTGAAGATGTTGAAGGCGAAGCTCTTGCGGCTTTGGTTGTCAACCGCTTACGTGGTGGATTGAAAGTTTGTGCAGTGAAAGCACCAGGATTCGGCGATCGTCGTAAATCAATCATGGAAGATATCGCAGTTCTAACTGGTGGTCAATTAATCTCTGAAGATTTAGGCATGAAACTTGAAAATGTTGGCATTAAACAACTTGGTCAAGCTAAAAGAATTATCGTTGATAAAGAAAATACTACCATCGTTGATGGCTCTGGAAAATCAACTGATGTCAAAGCTCGTTGCGCTTCAATCAAATCACAAATCGAAGAAACTACTTCTGATTATGATCGTGAAAAATTACAAGAAAGATTAGCTAAACTTTCGGGCGGTGTCGCTATTATCAAAGTCGGCGGTGCTACTGAAGTTGAAGTTAAAGAGAAAAAAGATCGCGTTGACGATGCTTTGGCCGCTACTCGTGCCGCAATGCAAGAAGGTATTGTTGCTGGTGGTGGTTCGGCTTTATTATATGCTGGTCGCGTTCTTGAAAAAATTAAAGGTGCCAATGAAGAACAAAATGTTGGTATCAATATTGTTAAAAAAGTTGTGCAATCACCAATTCGTCAAATCGCTGAAAATGCTGGTTTTGATGGCGCGGTTGTTGCTAATGAAGTGCTTTCAAAAGCTGATGCTTCTTACGGTTATGATGCTCAAAACAATAAATATGGCGACATGTTTAAAGCTGGTATCGTTGACCCAACTAAAGTGGTTCGCACCGCTTTACAAGATGCGTCATCGATTGCCGGTTTGTTAATCACAACTGAATGTGCTATCATCGAGAAGAAAGAAGAAAATTCTCATTCACATGGCGGAGCTCCTGCTGGAATGCCTGGTGGCGGAATGTTCTAGTAAATTCTAAATTCTAAGAATATTAAAATTAACCCATATCAATCAAAAGTTGATATGGGTTTTTTATTGGATTATTTTTAAAATGTTAGCAAATTAATTCGACTTTAAATTCGATTACGAAGCCTTTTGTTCTAGCGTATAAAGATTATTTTTTAACTCAACAAACTAAATTTGTGCCATTTGGAGTTAAAAAATTTGAAAGTTTTTCAATGGAACTTTGGGAAAATCTTGTTGCGGGCATTTCTTTGGTTGAACTTTTTTCTAAAAAATTCTTAATATTTTCAGAAAGTTTAACTTGATTACAAAAATCTTCGCCAAGTTTTTCGGCGCTTAAAATAAGATTTTCGCTGGCATTTTGAACCAGCTTTTCTTTCAGTTTTTTGTAAGCTTCGTGCCCAATTCCACTCGGTCTTGAATTTTCAAAATCAAAGTTAAAAATTTTTTCTTGATATTGATATTCTAATAAAAAACGAACTAAAACATTAACGCTTTTGAAAGTGCAATTTTCTTTTATTTGTGCCTTGGTTGGAATTGAATAAATTGTTTCTAAGCAATTAATTTCACTAATTTTTTCACATAAATTATCGAAATCTTTTTCTTGAAAATTTTTCTTAATATATTTTTTCTTTTCATCTCTAGAAAAATCCTCTTGAGTCTTTAATATGTAGGTTGTAGCGCCATAAATATATTCTGTCGATTCGATTTTTCTTTCATCGTAAACTTCATTGCCGTCGCAATAACTTATCGCCGTTAATTTATTTTTTTTATTAACGTGAAATATAAAATATGATGAGTGATCTTTCATGTCCGAATTAAAAATATGAAGGCTATTTTTCTCGCCATTTTTATTAAAAAAAGTTATTTCATCGATTTCTTCTTGGCATATTTTTTGATAAATGGAAATGAGTTTTGTGGTCAAATTATCTTCTTCATCATGATCAAAAATAATTACAGAACTAAGAATTTTCTTTAAACTATTTTCTTTTAAAACCTGTCCCGAGTCTTCATAGATAAGCTTCAATAGCTGAAAGTTTCTAACAAAATTAACAAGATTTCCAATATTATCATCATTTAATTTTATTTTAAATTGTATTTCAAAAATATTTTGCAAAAGATTTTTATTTTGTCTCGAAGGATTGTCATCATATAATTCAATAATTTTAATAATTGGAATATTTTTATTCTCATCTTCTTGCTCAAGAATGTTTGGATAAGTTTCAATTATGGTTTTTATAGCTTCAATATTTGCCTCATATATTGTCCAAAAAATCGGTGTTAAATTTCCCTCATAAATCTGTTCTAAGGTTTTAGGATCGCTTTCAATTATAATTTTTAAAACTGGTAAATTATTATATTCGATGGCAAAAAAAATTGGAGTTAAATCATCTTCGAGCTTTTGTTCTAATACCTCGGGACAGGCTTCAATTATAGCTTTTACGGCTTCAAATTTATTATTTTCGATGGCAAAAAAAATCGGAGTTAAATTATATTCATAAATTTGTTCTAAAATATCAGAATTAATTGCGATTATGATCTTCAGTGCCTCCAAATTATTTTGTTGAATGGCGAAAAAAATTGGAGTTAAGTTGCCATCTTTTTTTTGTTCCAAAACCTCGGGATAGGCTTCAATTAAGATTTCTAAATTTTCCAAATCATTATTTTCGATGAAGAAAAAAACCGGAGCTAAATGGTTTCCCGTCGTTGCGTTAGCACGACTAAAATAATCTCTCGTTGCGTTAGCACGACTAAAATAATCTCTCGTTGCGTTAGCACGACTAAAATAATCTCTCGTTGCGTTAGCACGACTAAAATAATCTTCCGTTGCGTTAGCACGACTAAAATAATCTTCCGTTGCGTTAGCACGACCAAAATATCCTCCAATTGTGTTAAAATTTTCTTGGTAAATAGGTTGGGTAAAAATAATTTTTCTAATTACTGCAAAAGGGCTTTTATCCTCGGCAAATCGAGAATTTAATCGACGTTTTTTTTCCAGCGAACATTGCGTTTTTGACGTCGATAAATTTTGCATCTTTAAATATTTTTTAGTTAAGAAAACTTAATAAGTTTATATAACTAAAAAAGAATATCTTCATAATTAAATCGTGCTTTTAACAAGAATTTGAAAAGATTTTAACTAAAATAATACGAGAATTAATAGGGTTAATGAGGAAGTGAAAATTAACTAGATTTCTTCTTTTTTTAGCACTTCAATCTAAATAAGCTTCTTTAGTTTTCTTATCAAATTTTGTTTGGAATTTTTAACCTATGATCACAAAGATCTGAGCATCAAATTATCAATTGACATTTTGTGGCAAAAAAGAGTATAAGATACAAAAAAACAAGCTCTTTCAAAATTGTGAAATTAATTTAAATGACAAGAAAAAAACTTTTAAAAGCATTTTCTCTAATCGAAATCTCTATGGTATTATTAATAATTGGGATTTTAATTTTGGGAATTTCATCTGGATTGGATTTATATTACGACTCCAGAGTAAGTAGCGCTAAAAGTCTCACTCAAAATTCAAGAGTAAGAAGAATTCCTGATTTAATGCTTTGGTTTGACTCGGTTTCAAGTAATGTTTATAGTATTGATTCTGATTTTAAAGATAAAATTGAAATTGACAATAATATCAAAATATCAAAGTGGAAGGATTTATCCTTAGAAAAAAATCATTCAGTGCAAGCTAATTCAGATTACCAGCCCGTTTTTCAAAAAAATTCTATCAACAATATTCACTCTCTATATTTTGATGGCACTAATGATTTTCTTGAATTTAGTGGAAATTTTTTAATCGGCAAAAATTACACTATTTTTGTGGTAGAAAAGAAGAAGGATTGTGCTTCTCTTAAAAATTGTAGCTTTATCGGGGGTTTAATTGAAGGGGCTCTAATCTCGACTTCGCATCTACTTAATTTTGGATATTATGGAAATGATAAAATAAGATATAGCAATTTTAATTCACAAACGAATCTATTTTCAGAATTTACTTTTTCGAAAAATAATCAACCGAATATTCATAATATAATTTTCACCAGTGAATATGGATTTATTTATTGGATTAATAACTTAATTCTAGCTTCGGATTATAATAAAAAAACTCCATTAGCTTCATATAGCAAGGCTCGGATTGCTCAAAAACAAACCGAATATTATAATGGCAATATTGGTGAAATAATTATTTATGATAGAAATTTAACCGAAAAAGAAAGATTTGACGTGACGGAATATTTGTCAAAAAAATGGGCAATTGCAACCGATAAAACTTTATATAATGAGATACAAGTAATTAACAACAACAATAATACTCCGCAAGTTTCTGATATGTAGGGGTGGCTTGGTGATTAAAATAAGGCAATTAGAGGTTTATTTGAGAGGTCTAGGTATGATTTGAAGTTTGAGATAATCATATTATATTTTCGTAAAACCAAAAATTTCAAATTAAATAATCTGATTATGAGCAATAATGATTCGCAAGTTTTAAGGCAAATAGTTTTGGGAGCTGGAGCTAGTTCGGGCTATCCTTTGGGTAGTGATTTATTGGGAATTATTGCGTACTTTCCAACTTGGATTGATAGAAAAGATCTTTTTGTGGATTCGCGAGGAAAAAATCCGTTAGTAAAATTAATCGATGGGTTTAGTGAAGATTCACTAAGACAATTAATCGATGATCATGAATTTCCCAAATTAGAAAATGAAGTAAATATAGCTACAAAAGACTTGAAAGATTTTTTGATAAAAGTTAAAGATTTTGCTGAAAATTTGAAAAAAAGCTGTGCAACTAGTATTGATTTTTATACTACGAGAATTGCTGATAAGAAAATGCAAATAGTTGCTAAATCCTTGATTGGAGCAGTTTTAAAGCAATATAAAACTGATTTAAGTTCCTCGTGGTATGGCAATTTATTGCCATTATTTTTCCCCGCGGATGTTGGTTTTAAAAAGCCTGAAGAAAAATTGGAAATGATAATTGAATTATCGAAAAAAATAAGAATTATTACCTTTAATTATGATTTATCATTAGAAAAATTTTTATATGAATTTTTAAAAAATAATGTTTTTGTTAGTGGTGAAGAAGTGCAATTAGAAAGTGCGAAGAGAATAATTTTTCAAACCATTAATCATGTTTATGGTTCGATTGACGATCCCTTTAATTGCGATTTTGATTTAATTAAAGGTGATCATTGTTTGGGTCGCGGTAAATTTCTAAATCATAATGAAATTTTAAAAGACGCTTTTATTAATCAGGAAAAATATTCGACGAATATTAATTTAATAGAAAATGAAAGGCAAAATGGTGAGTGTAAATTAATTAAATGTGCATATTTATATGTTTTAGGTTTCGGTTTCGATCCAATTAATATTGAAAGAATTGGAATGAATCCAGATGTTTGGGGTCGTCTCAATTCTCTTGGTGAATATGAATATGGATATGGATGTTATGTTACTAATTTTGACGACAATAAAAAAATTGAAAGGCTTTTGATAAATAATTTAACAAAGCGCGAACATAGAGGATATAGTTTTTATGCGGTTCCAATTATTTCTAAAAGAAAAATCGCAGATGCTTTAAAAAATGATTTTAGTTTAATGGAAATTGCTAAAAATTATGAAGCTATTTCTATAAATAATAGCTCGCAAGCTTCACCATTTTTTGCTTTAAAAAAATATTAATAATTTTAGTTACTTTTTTCACCCCCTCCCAAAATTTTCTTGCAAAAAATTTTACCCTCCCGAAAAGCTTTACACCCCTAAATTTAGTAAAAATACTCGTCAAACTAACGGGGTTATCACTCTCCCCTTGCGGGAGAGTCGCAGAGCCAACTTGTTGGCGATGCGGAGAGGGGGATTAGAAAAACTAAAACAAAAAAATTCCAAAGATGGCGATTTCTTGATTTTGTTTTAAACTAAAAAATATTCCGATTTTTAGTAAAAAATTCATTAAAAAATTACAAAAATAACCTAAAAAATCATCAATTTTTGTTTAAAAAATTTATAAATTTGTGGATTAAAGTTAAAATCAAGAAATCGCCATCTTTGGAATTTTTTTTGTTTTAGTTTTTGAGATAACCTCAATCCCGTTGTCGCTGTTGTTTTTTGACCCCTCACGGCTCCCAAATCGCAACTAACGTTGCAATCGCTCGCCCCTCTTCGCTAAAAATAGCCGTTTAGGCTATTTTTTTAACGCGAAGAGCCCCCAAGGGGAGAGCTAAGCCCGAAGGTTTTTAAGAGTTTGTAGGTGTGTAAGCCCGAAAAGCGGGAGGGTTATTATTCCGTAAGTGTTGAGATTATTATTAGAAAAAGGTACCAGGTTACTTTTTTGTAACAAATTTTCCATTTTTTTAAACAAAAAATCCCTCACCCTCACCCTCTCCCCGCAAGTGAGGAGAGGGGATGACGGCGATGATTTTTTTCAAAAAATAAATTCAAAATTCTCTTCAATATTTCTTTTTGGAATAAAAAAATCGATCTACTTCCTTCTTAGATTTTCTATTTATTGCAAAAAATTAATCCATCTAATCCCCCTTACAAACCTACAAATTTATAATACACTTACAACGCATACGGGCTCTAGCTCCCCCCTTGAGGGCTCTTCGCGTTAAAAAAATAGCCTAAATGGCTATTTTTAGCGAAGAGAGGCGAGAGAGAATTTAACGGTAGTTAAATTCGCGGAGCCGTGGGGGGGTCAAAAACTCACAGCAAGAATGGATTTAAGGTTAACTCAAAAATTAAATCAAAAAAAATTCCAAAAATACAATTTCTTGATTTTGTTTTTAATCAACAAATTTCCCAATTTTTTAAAAAAAAATTGGTGATTTTTTAAGTTATTTTTGTAATTTTTGTATGGTTTTCTTAAGAAAAATTGAAATATTTTTTAGTTTAAAAGTTAAATCAAGAAATCGTCTTTTTTATAAATTTATATTAAAAATTTTTCCCTTGGTTCGAGAGCTTTTATTATATAAGCTTTTTGACCCCCCACGGCTAAAAGTTTTAACTACCGTTAAAACATTTTAGCCCGTTATTTGCTAAAAATAGCCGTTTAGGCTATTTTTTTAACGCAAATAACCCTCAAGGGGGGAGCTACAGCCTGAAGCTTTTCCGAGTTTGTAGGTGTGCAAGTCTAATCCCCTCTCCCCACTTGTGGGGAGAGGGGATGGGCTGAGGAGATATTTATCCATAAAATATAAATTTTTCTCAAAAAATAAACAAAAAAACTTC
>SXGQ01578445.1_pt1 | contig 15996 bp, 9 predicted proteins | sample 3178371 | NCBI WGS metagenome assembly SXGQ01 (sample SAMN11356859, study PRJNA531348) | freshwater metagenome | isolation source: freshwater sample F1-20 | place: China: Fuxian Lake, Yuxi | collected 2017-12-25
ACCTCGATGACTCGCGACGTGTGTGGGAAGTGAGTCCTAACCGTCACGGTGGGCGGGAGAACCTGGAGGCGATCGCCTTCCTGCGCCGGGTAAATTACGCGGTGCATCATTATCTTCCGGGCGTGTTGATGATCGCGGAGGAGAGCACCTCCTTTCCGGGGGTGAGCCGGCCGACGGCGCAGGGAGGGCTCGGTTTCGACTACAAGTGGAACATGGGGCTCATGCACGATACCCTGCGCTACTTCGAGAAGGAGCCCGTGGTGCGCCGACACCACCACTCCGATCTGACCTTTGGGATGCTGTATCAGTACGCGGAGAACTTTATTACCGTGTACTCCCACGACGAGGTGGTCCACGGGAAGGGTTCCATGTTGCTCAAGATGGGCGCGTGGCACATCGCCGAGAAGGCCGCGCACCTCCGCGCACTCTACGCGTACGCCTGGATGTGGCCGGGAAAGAAACTGCTGTTCATGGGCGGTGAGTTCGCGCAATCGCGGGAGTGGGCCCACGACCGGAGCCTCGATTGGCACCTCTGCCAGTATCTCGACCACGAGGGCGTGCGGCGGCTGGTGCGCGACCTTAACCGGCTCTACACCGGCGATCCCGCGCTGGGCGCGCACGACCTCGATCCCCGCGGCTTCCGCTGGCTCAATTGCGACGCCGCCGACGCCAATGTCCTTGCTTTCCTCCGGACGGACTCCGCGGAGGAGTCGCTCTACGCGGTGGTGGGCCACTTTGGGGGTGCCCGGCGCGAGCATCGCGTCGGGGTGCCGCGCCGCGGTTACTGGCGCGAGGTGCTCAACACCAACAGCGAGTACTATGGCGGGACGGGCGCGGGCAACCTGGGTGGGCGGATGGCCGAGGACGTCCCGTGGGACGGCTGCGGCCAGTCCATTCTGGTGACGCTGCCGCCGGTCACCGTCTGCGTCTTCCACTGGCGAACGGAGACGGCGGGTGGTCCGCCGCGCTGAGCCCCCTGGGCCGGGCCTAGTTGCGTTCGAGGGGTCCGCCGGCCTGACGCCAGCCGGCGAGGCCGGCCTTGAAGTGATGGACGTTAGTGTAGCCGAGGGCGGCCGCGGCGGTCGCGGCTGCGCGCCACGAGGGGCACGCCTCGCTGCCGCAATAGGCCACGATGAGCGCGCGCTTGTCCGCTGGAAGGAGCCGCGCGAGGTCCGCCTTACGAGCGGCGTAGTCGATGGCGCCGGGCAGGTGGCCACTGCGGTAGGAGGAGGAGCCGTTGGCGTCGATCAGGGTCACCGGGCCGACGGCCAGCGCGCGCACCAGATCCTCGCGGGCGATGACGGGGAACTTCTCGGCGGCAAGGGCGGTGGCGGTGCCGAGCAGGAGAGCGAGGAGGAGGGCGAGGGGGCGCATCGGAAAACGTTTCAACCAAAGGCGCGGCGCAGGAGCTCGAGGCTGCCTGGCACGGCGGTGGCGGGGTCCTCCTTGCCCTCCATCTCGAGCGCCACCCAGCCCGAGTAACCCGCGGCCGCGAGCAGCCCGGCGATACGGGGGTAGTCGAGGTCGAGCGTGTACCATTCGCCGCCGCCCGGGTAGGTCTTGGCCTGCACGTAGACGGTGCGCGGGGCGATTGCCGCCAGCTGCGGGTAGATGTCGTCGAGGAAGTTCCCGGTGTCCATCAGCGCGCCGAGCCAGGGCGAGTCGAACTGGCCGAGGAGGCGCAGGAGGCCGGCGGCGGTGCGCGCGAGACCCCAGTGGTTCTCGAGGGCGAGCACGACGCCGCACTCCTCGGCCTTCGGCAGGCAGCGGGCGAGGCCCTCCGCGCACCACTTGAAGCCCTCGTCCTCGGTGCGGCCGGGGAGCACCGGCTCGATCCCCCGGTTGGCCATCAGTTCATCAAAGCTCCGGATCGTGCCCCAGCGGCCGGTGTTGACCCGGATCGAGGGGCAGCCGAGCTCGTGCGCGATCTCGAGGCAGCGGTGCGTGTGCTGCACCTCGGCGGTGAGCTCCGCGGGATCGGCCTTCACAAAGCTCTGGTGCGTGGAAAGGCAGCAGATCGACAGGCCCCGGCGAAAGGCGTGGCGGCGAAGGCGGCGGAGATAGGCCCGGCCGGCGGCGTCGAGCGGGCCGCGCTCGGGCAGTTCCATCTGGCGGTGGAGGATGTCCACCCCGGCGCAACCGAGCTCGGCCGCGCGGTCCATCACCGTCTCGATGGGGACCTTGGGGGTGCGGAAGTGCCAGTATGAGTAGGAGGCCACCGCGAGGCGCACCCGTGGGCGGGCGGTGCCGGCGGCGGGGGAGGGCGGCGTCCCGGCGGGCAGGAGGGAAGCGGCGCCGCCGGCGAGGGCGGCGAGGGCGTGGCGGCGGCTCAGGGGCATCGGGATCAGGCGATCAGGTCCTTCACCACGTGGCCGTGCACGTCGGTCAGCCGGAAGTCCCGGCCCTGGAACCGGTACGTGAGGCGGGTGTGCTCGAGTCCGAGCAGGTGGAGCAGCGTGGCGTTGAGGTCGTGGACGTGGACCGGGTCGCGGACGACGTTGAAGCCCAGCTCGTCGGTGGCGCCGTGGACGTGGCCGCGCTTCAGGCCGCCGCCGGCCATCCACATCGTGAAGCACCGGTTGTGGTGGTCGCGGCCGTCGTTGCCGCCCTGCACCATCGGCGTGCGCCCGAATTCCCCGCCCCAGATGACGAGCGTGTCGTCGAGCAACCCGCGGCGCTTCAGGTCGCGCACGAGCGCGGCGCTGGGCCGGTCGGTGTCCTCGCAGTTCCGCTTGATCGCCTTGGTGAGGTCGCCGTGCTGATCCCAAGCCTCGTGGAAGAGCTGCACAAAGCGGACGCCGCGCTCGATCAGGCGGCGGGAAAGGAGGCAGTTGCGAGCGTAGCTGGCCTGGCTGGGATCCTTGATGCCGTATTCCTCGAGGATCGCGGCGGGTTCCTGCGAGAGGTCCATCAGCTCGGGGGCGCTGGTCTGGAGCTGGTATGCCATCTCGTAGCTCTGGATGCGGGCGGCCGTCTCGGGATCGCCGAGGTCGGCCTGGGCGAGCGCGTTGAGCTCGTTGAGGGTGTCGAGCGAGGCGCGCTGCGCGCGGGCGTCGACCCCGGCGGGATTGGAGAGGTAGAGCACCGGGTCACCGGTGCCGCGGAAGGGGATGCCGCCGTAGACCGTGGGCAGGAAGCCGCAGCCGTAGTTGCTGGCGCCGCCGCTGGTGCCCTTGGCGCTGGTGAGGACGACGTAGCCGGGGAGGTTCTCGCTCTCCGAGCCGAGGCCGTAGAGCGTCCACGAGCCGAAGCTGGGCCGCCCGAACTGCTGCGAGCCCGTGTTCATCAGGATCTGCGCCGGGGCGTGGTTCACCGCATCGGTCTGCATGCTCCGGACCACGCAGAGGTCGTCCGCGATCGAGGCGATCTGGGGAATGAGCTCGGAGAACTCCGTGCCGGCCTGGCCGTGCTTGGCGAAGGTGTACTTGGGGCCGAGCAGGGCGGAGTTGGGCTTGATGAAGGCGGCGCGGTAATCCTTGAGCAGCTCGGCGGGCGGCAGCTGGCCGTCGCGGCGCGCGAGCTCGGGCTTATGGTCGAAGAGCTCCAGGTGGCTGGGCGCGCCGGCCATGAACATATAGATGACGCGCTTGGCCTTGGGGGCGAAGTGCGGCGGGCGCACGGCGAGCGGGTTGGGGGGCGCGGACCGGGCGGCCGCGTCCTTGGCCAGCAGCGAGCTGAGGGCGAGGCCGGCCATGCCGACCCCGCAGTCCTGCAGGAACCAGCGGCGGGAAAGAAGGCGCGCCTGGGCGGCGCGGAGGGAGGCGGAGACGGGCTCGTGCATCGGGATCAGGGCTTGGTCAGGGTCTCGTCCAGGTTGAGCATCACGCGGGCCACAAGGGTCCACGCGGCCAGCTCGGCCGGGGTGGCGTCCGCGGGGAGATCCGCGGCCTTGAGGCGGGCGGGGAAGGCGACCTCGGCCGCGGGGAGTTCCCCGCGCTGGAGGCGGCCCCGGGACTCCGTGAGGAGGCGGCGCACCGCGGCCTGCTCCGCCGGCCGCGGGGGCCGTGCGGTGCACAGGTGGTAGGCGAGGTCGATGCGGCTCTCGTCGGAGGCGCCGCCCTCGCGCCACAGGCGGAGGGCCAGGGCCTGCGCGGCCTCGACGAAGATGGGCTCGTTCAGGCCGGTGAGGGCGGCGAGGGGCGTGTTGGAGCGGACGCGCCGGGCGCAGGCGAAGTCCGCGTTCGGCGCGTCGAAGGCGCTCAGCATCGGATCCGGCATCGAGCGCTTGCGGAAAAGGTACAGGCCGCGGCGGTAGCGCTGCGCGTCCTCCGGCGGCTGCCAGTAGGTCGGCCGCACGTAGTTGTAGGCGAGGACGTTCTCGGGCACGGGCGGGAACACGCTCGGGCCGCCGACTTGGTGGTGCAGCAACCCGGCGATCGCGAGGGCGGAATCGCGCACGATCTCGGCGTCGACCCGGAAGCGCGGCCCGCGGGCCAGCAGGCGGTTGGCCGGATCGCGTTCCCGTAGCGCGGCGGTGCCCGCGGAGTCCTGCTGGTAGATCCGGCTGGTCACGATGCGCAGGATCAGCTCCTTGTGGCTCCAGCACTGGTCCATGAAGTCGACCGCCAGCCAGTCGAGCAGCTCCCGGTGCTCGGGCGGGCTGGAGCGGATGCCGAAGTCCTCGGGCGTCTCGACGAGGCCCGCGCCGAAGAGGGTCTGCCAGACGCGGTTGACCGCGACGCGCGCGGTGAGCGGAGCGCGCCGGTCGACGAGCCAGCGGGCGAAGCCGAGGCGGTCGCGCGGCGTGTCCTCGGGCCAAGGGTTCAGGGCGGCGGGGACGCGCGGCTGCACGGCGTGCTTCGGGCGGTCCCAGGCGCCGCGGTCGAGCAGGCGCGTCTCGCGGGCGTGAACGCCCCCGCGCTCGCGGAGGTGCAGCACGGACGTCGGCGCCGCCGGATAGCGCTTCCAAGCGGCCTCGGCCTCGTTGTGGAACTTGCGCGCCGCGGGCTCCTGGGCGCGCCAGGCGCGGAACAGCGTGGTCCGCTGCCGCTCGTCGCGCGCGTCGGCGGGCACCTCCAGGGCCAGCATTGCGGCGTGGTCCACCGGGGGGACCTGCGGGTCGGGCGCGCGGGTCAGCGAAATGCGGGCGCAGCCGAGCGCGGTGTTGTGGCGGCCATTGTCGTCGCCGCTGTGGTGCATCCGCAGCAGCACCCGGAGCTTGGTGCCCGCGGGGTGGCGCAGCGGTTCCGCGAACCGCACGACGGCCGCCGATTCCGTGTTGCGCCGGCCCGGGCCGCGGTCCGCGCGCCACGCCGTGTCGTTGGAACCGTCGATCATCAGGTCGGGGCCGCCGATGATGCGGCGCCGCTCCTTGTCAAAGTTCGCCTTCCACTCCTCCTCGAGGCCGCGGACCGGTTCCGCGAAGTCCGCCGTCGCGTCCCGCAGCGCCACCTTCTCCCACTGGTCGCAGCCGGGCGGCATCACGCTCACCTCCAGCTCGCTGAGCGCCCACGTCCCGTACTTGCTGCGTCCGGGACCGTTGAACTCGAGGTCCCCGTGCGTGAGGGCCTCGAGGCGGAGGCCGGTGACGCCATCGAGGGCCGGGGTGCCGATCACGAAGATGTCCCCGCGCGTGGTCGGGTGGCCAAGGGTGAGGATGGAGTGGTCGGCGAGCTGGACCGGATGGTTGAGCCCGCTGGTGCTGGCGAGTTCCTCGGCGATGAGGGGTGCCCACGGGAGGCACCGGCCGGCGAGGTCGGCCTCCCACCGGCTGAGCCGCTCCGCCCAATCCGGCACGGCGGCCTTGGTGCGCGTGTCGATGGCGGCGAGATCGCGGCGGAGGGTCTCGATCAGCTGCTGCTGCTCCGGGGTATAGACCCAGGACTGGGCCTCGTAGGTTGAGTTAAAGAAGGCGTAGAGGCCGAAGTACTCGTCGTGGGTGATCGGGTCGAACTTGTGCGTGTGGCACTGCGCGCACTGCAGGCTCAGGCCGATCGTGGCCTTCCCGACGCAGTCGAGGCGGTCAAACATCCCCTCGATGCGGAACTGCTCGGGGATGATCGCGCCCTCCTCGTTGACCATCCCGTTGCGCAGGAAGCCGGTCGCCACGATCTGCTCCTGCGTGGCGCCGGGGAGGAGGTCCCCGGCGATCTGCTCGGTCAGGAAACGGTCGTACCCGAGGTCCCGGTTGAAGGCGCGGATCACCCAGTCCCGCCACGCCCACTGCTCGCGCGGCAGGTCCTTCTCGTAGCCGTTGCTGTCAGCGTAACGGGCGGCGTCGAGCCACACCCGGGCCCAGCGTTCGCCGAAGCGCTCATCCGCCACGAGGCGGCGGGCGAGGTCCTCGGTGGCGGCGGGCAGGCCCCGTGTGGCGGCCGCGAGCACGAAGGCGGCGACTTCCGCCGGCGGTGGCGGCAGGCCGATGAGATCGAGGTGCAGGCGGCGACAGAGGACGGCGGGATCGGCCGCAGGGGAGAAGTCGAGCTGGTTGGAGCGCAGTCGCGCCGCCACGAAGGCATCGACGGGATGGCCGCCGGCCACCAGAGGTTCCACCTTCACGGGCGGCACGAAGGCCCAGTGGGGCGCGTAAGGTGCCCCGGCCTCAACCCAGCGCCGCAGCACCTCCTGCTCGCGCGCTCCGACCTTCTTGCCCTCCTTGGGCGGCGGCATCACCTCGTCCTCGTGGGGTGAAAGGATCCGCGCGAGCAGCTCGCTCTCGGCGGTTTTGCCCGGGACGAGCGCGGCGACGCCGGACTTGCCGCCCTTGAGCGCCGCCTCGCGGTCGTCGAGGCGCAGCCCCCCGCGGCGGTCCTGGTCATCCGGCCCGTGGCAGTGGAAGCAGTATTCAGCGAGGATCGGCTGCACCTCGCGGGTGAAGTCGACCTCCGGCGCGGCCGGGGCCTGCGCGGCACCGAGGCCCGCGGGGAGCAACAGCCAGCAGAGGGGGAGGAAACGTGGGCCGTTCATAGGCGAGCGCGACAAGTCCGGAGCAAATCACCCCGCGGGCGGCAGGCGAGCCGGATGTGGGGGAATCCCACGCCGGATTTCTCCCCCGCGTCCGTCCCGCGGACGCGGGATCAGGGCAGCTCGTAGGCCTCGCCGAGCACGGTGCCCGTGGCGGAACCCTTGGGCGCCACCTGGAAGGTGTAGGCACCTGGCGTCAGCTGGACCAGCAGGGCGGCGTCGGCTGCGCCGGGATCCAGGGGAAAGGCCTGCACGGCGGCCGCCGCACCGCGGATCTCGCTCCCCCACGGGCTCGCGTGCCAGTCGTCGTTGGCGCCGATCCGCTGGTCGCCACGGAACAGCGTCAGCTGCGGGTCCGCCAGGGCGCCTTCCACGCCGAAGGCACCCAGCGCGGGCCCGATCCCGCGCAGCAGGAACCAGCGCGGCGCGCCGGCCGCCACGGTGAGGCCGATGGTGAGCGGGGCGGTGGGCGTGGTGCGGCCGCGGGTGGAGAGATTGACCAGCCGGGAGCCGGCGCCGCCGGCGTCGTACAATTCCAGCAGGGAGGCGCCCGCGCCCGCGTCCGCGGACTCGACCTGGGCGGTGTAGCTGCCGCCGGGCAGTTCCAAGAGCAGGCCGGCGTCGGCGCTCCCGGGCGAAAGCGGGAACGCGCCCACCCGGGCCGCCGCCGGCGCCAGCGCGGCGCCCCACGAGTCGTTGCGGGCGACTTCGCCGGCCGCGCCGCGCACTACCAGCAGGGGATCCCGCAGAAGCCCGTCGACGCCGAACGGGGCGAGCCCTGGTCCGACCGCGCGGAGCACGAGCGCCTTGCGCCCCGGACCAGACACGGTGAAGCCCGCGATCAGCGCGCCCTCCCCGGGCTGGGTGGCGCCCAGCGTCGACAGGTTACCCAGCTCGGCGGGGACGGTGGCCGCCGCGACCGGTGGCAGCAGCGGCGTGGCCCGCGTGACGGTCACGCGCAGGCGGCCGCGCGCCAGCGGCTGGGTGAAGTCGAGCCCGAGCCGCGTCGGCTGGCGGCCCCCGGGGAGATTTTCCGTGATCGTCGTGGCCGTGACGGCGACGTTGCCGCCCTCGGGCTCGACGCGTACGTGGACCCGGTCGTTCCCAGTGCCGAGCTCGAGGAGGCCAGGGCTGATCTCCCGCCAGGGCGAAAAAGTGATGAGCGCGCTGCCAAAGCTCTCCGGCGTGGAAAACTCGAAGTCGTCGGTGATGACGAAGGCCTCGTCGGCGCCGCGCCGGCAGAGGAACTCGCGGTCGAGGCGGCGCAGCGAGGGCACTTCGTAGGCTCCGCGGAGGTCCAGGAGCAGGCGGTCCCGGGCGCGCGTCCACTCGGTGGCGCGCACCTGGGCGGCGAAGGCACGGCCGGTGGATTGCAGGCGGCCGGCGACGACGGGAACGGGATGGCCGCGGGAGTTGAGGACCTCGCTCTCGTAGCGCCGGGCGCTGAAGGTGCGGGCGGTGTAGACCTCGCTGCCGGGGTCGGCGAGGAGGACGGTGGTGCCCAGCGCGACTACGAAGCTGCCGAGATCATTGTGGTTGTGGAGCTCGTCGTTGTGCCCGCCCTTGATGGCGGCGCCAAAATCGGCCGTCGCGCGGGCGATCAGGACTTGTGCGGAGTCGAACCAGTGGCGCAGTTCCGGCTGGGGCGGAGTGGCGCTGGCCGGGGGCGTCGAGGGGGTCCAGAGTCGGACCGCGCTGATGTAGAGCTGGTCGCGGGCGATCTCGGCCCAGCCGAGGGCGGGCAGACGGGCGGGCTGGCTGCCGCCGGCGAGTTGGCGGTGGGCGAGCGGGGCCACCCAGTTGGCGGGCTGGACCGTGGTGGTGTTGTCCGAGAATGCGGGGTAGATCCGCGGCAGGATCTCCATCCCCGCGGGGTACGCGTTGACGCGCGCGAGCTTCTCGCCCTGCAGCAGGCGCAGGGCGCCTCCGGTGCCCGCGAACGCGGCCTCCGCGAGGAGCGCGTGGTGGCCGAACCCGTAGCTCCAGTAACCGATGCCCTCGCTGCAGTAACCGTCCTCGGTGAAGCCGCCGACGAAGTAGGGCAGATTGGCCTCCGCACTCGCGAGCACCTCCGCCCGCACCGTGCGATCCGGCACTGCGGCGAGCGCGGTGCCGGCGACGCCCGCGTGGCAGACCGCGTTCCAGTTGCTGTTGGTGTGCACCCACCACATCCCGCCCCGGGGCCCGTTGCGGATCGCGTTGAGGTAGGGGTCGACGATGCGCCGGCGCAGTTCCGACTGCAGCCGGGTGAGTCGGGCCGCACCCAAGCCCTCGCCGAACCAGCCGGCGACCGTCGCGAGGCTCCAGCCACGCATCGCGGCCCCCAGGTCAACTTCCACGACGCGGCCGTTGAAGTTGTCGAGGTTCGCGTCGTGGGCCGGCAGCGTCCACGCCTTCTCGTCGAGGATGGCGTCGACCTCCCGCTGGACCGCGGCGAGGTAGCGGCCGCGGCCGTCGAGCGCCTCGGCCCAGGCGAAGGTGGTGAGCCGGTCGCGTCGGCTGTTGTAGACGGTCTCGTAGGTGGTGCGGACGCCCGTGCGCGAGTACGTCAGGTAAAGGTCGTCGGTGACCGCGGGGGGCGCCGTGTTCACGAGGCGGTCCGCCTCGGTGAGCAGCTCGCGCAGCGGCAGGCGGGCGCCGAGTTCGGTCCACGCCGCGCGGTCGGCGGCGGGTCGACCCACCGGGGCGGGGGAGGGTGGCAGCAGCGCGGCGACCTCGGTGATGCGGGCGGCGGTAGGGCGAACGGCCGCGGTGGCGGGTGGGAGCGCGGCGAGCAGGAGCGGGATGAGCAGGGCGCGGTTCATCGCGGAAAAAAGGCGTTCAGGCGGGGCGGAGCGTGCGGCCGTCGTTCCAGGCGAGCGAGCTTACGAGCGTGGTGCCGGGGATGCGGGGCACGCCCCGCTCGTTGGTCTCGATCAGGCGCATCAGGATATTGCCCGCGGTGCGGCCCACCTCCTCGGCGAGGACGCGGATGCCGCTCAGCCGGCTGGTCGGCCGTTCCTGATGGAAAAAGGCCAGCCCGACGTCCCGCGGCGGCTGGAGACTCAGCCGGCGGAGGGCGCCGGGCACCTCGGGTTCCTCGGTCAGGATGACATCGGGCCGGTACCGCTGCAGCCACGTGGCGAACGGCGCCGGGCCCCAGCGGTCCTCGGGGAGCAGCAGCGGCGGCACGGTCTTCCAGCGGGGATGGTGGAGCCGCTGGGCCAGGAAGAACCCGAGCCGGCTGTGGCGGGTGCGGATGTCCTGGGGGGCTCGCAGCACGAGGCCCGGGCGGGAATAACCCCGCCGGTCGATCTCGGCCAGCAGGCGCTCAAGGCCGGCCGCGTGGTCGTCGACGACGCGGTGCAGCACCGGGTCGGCCATCGAATAATCGAGGGTCACGGCCGAGAACTGCGTCCAGTCGATGTCCATCGGGGGGTTGGCGACGGGGAGCGGGGCGACCACGAGGCCCTGGAAATTCTGCGTCCAGAGGATGCGGCTGAGGCGCCGGCCGCCGATCAGCGGCTCAAAGAGCCAGCAGGGCTCGACGAGGTAGCCGCGGGGCCCGCAGGCGGCGGCGACGCCGGCGTAGCAGTCCGAGATGTAACGGCTCCGCCGCCAGCCGTCCCGCGTGGGGAATGCGGTGAGGAAGGCGATCTTGGCGCGGAGCGTGCCGCCCGGCTTGCGGGCCTGGCGCTGGGACATCAGGGCGGACACCAGCGGGTCCGGCCGGTAGCCGAGCCCGGCGGCGGTGGCGTGCACGCGGGCGATGGTGGCCGCCGGGAGTCCCGGGTGGCGGCGCAGGGCCAGCGAGACGGTGGCCTGGGAAAGCCCGGCGGCCCGGGCGATGTCGCGCTGGGTGACCATCGCGGAGGCAGGCTGGGGGGGCGGCGGGCGCGGGGGCAACGGCGAAGACGCCGCAAACGCCGCCGGCGCCCCGGGAAAGGAGGCGCCGGCGGGAGGAACGGAAAGGCAGCGTCAGAACCGGAGTTCCGTCGCGAGGCGGTAGGTGCGTTTCTCGCCGAAGGTGAAGCCCTCGGAGATGTAATTGCGGTCGAGCAGGTTCCCGAGGTTGAGCCGGACCCCGAGGACGCGGTTCCGCGGGAGGCGGAAGTCCTTGGCGATGACGGCGAAGAGGACCGTGCCCGCATCGCTGCGGCGCTCGAGGGTGTTCAGGTTCAGGCCGGTATCGAGCCAGACGTCATTCTTGTAGTTGGCACCGAAGGTCCAGCGGGTGCCGCCGAGGGGGCCGTCGCCGTCGAGCTTGTAGTTGACCATCAGGTTGGCGGACTGCTCGGGGGCGCGGGGCAGCTCGTAGCCGATGAGCGCGTTGCGGCCCGGGGGCGCGCCGGTGATGCGGCCGTTGAAGCCGGCGTAGAGCAGCGTGAAGCTGAGCTGGCGGTTCGCTTGGTACCAGGCCTCGAACTCCACGCCCTTGACCTCCTCGCCGGGGGTCAGGATGCCGTACGTGCGGGGCGGGTTGAAGGAGAAGTCCTGGAACTGGCGGCCGACGTCCTTGCGCTCCTGGGCGTAGACCACGATCGTCGTCTGCAGGCCGGTGCCGCCCCAGGTCGATTTGAGCCCGCCCTCGATGCCCTCCGCGGTGAGCGGCGCGAGCGGGGCGAAGTTGATGTCGAAGAGGAACTGCGGCTGGTAGCTTGTGCTGCGGTTGAAGAACAGCATGTGCTGCTTGCGCTGGTCGAGCACCCAGCCGATGCCGGTCTGCCAGACGGTGGCCTTGCGGTCGTCCGCCTGCCTCGTGGTGGTGTTGACGAGCGTGCTCTTGCCGCGCGCGACGCCGGCGAGGATCTGCAGCCGGTCATCGAAGGCCGAGAGGACCTCGCTCACGCGGGTGTTGGTCCACTCGCTCTGGAAGCGGTTGGGACCGACCTCGAGGCGCCAGAGGGCGGGATCGAGCCGGGTGTCGAGCCAGGCGCCGGAAACGCCGTTGAAGGGGCGGAAATCGGCGGCGGTGGGCGGGCGCGTGATGCGTTGCGTGGCGGGGTCGTAGCCGAGGTTTAGGGTGAAGAGGTTGTCGCGCTGGTTGGTAGCGGCGTTCCAGCCGCGCCAAATGGAGGCGAAGAAGATGTTCTTGTTGTACTCGTAGCCGGCCACGGTGCGGGTCTTCATCCCGCCGAGGGTCCATTCGCCGAGGAGGTCACCCTTGTAGCCGGTGATGCGGTTGCCGTCGCGGGTGTTGGCGCCGAAGTAGGCCACGGGCACCGCGCGGAACGGGTCGCCGCCGGTCGGGACGATCTCGTTGCGGTCGCGGGCGTTCTTTGAGTACACGGCCCGGAAGGTGATGTGGTCCGTGAGGCGGGAGGTGAGATCGGCGGTCCAGTTGGTCTGCTTGTTCTCCGCCTTGGCGTAGGGGCCGAAGAGGCCGCCGCGCGCGGCGCGGCCGAGGCCGCGGCTGTCCTTGTCCACGTACTCCACCGTGGACCCCGGGGGGCGCCAGACGATCGGCTGGAAGGCGCCGAAGTTGGTGCGCACGTCGAGGTATTCCCACTCGAAGGAGACCTCGGTGTTACGCAGCGGGCGGTAGAGCACCGAGGGGTTGTAGGCGATGGCCTTGTTGCGGAAGAAATTGAACTCACGCTCGTTGCTCGTGAACGAGGCGGGCAGGCGGAAGCCAAGGGTCTTGGGCACGAGGGTGACGTCGACGTCGGCCTGCGCCCGGTAGAAGGCGTAGTTGCCGAAGGCGCCGCCGACGCTGCCCTTGGCGTCGGCGGTGTTCCGTAGCCGCGGCCGCTTGGTGATGTAGTTGATGATGCCGCCGGCGTCGCTCTGCCCGTAGAGCAGGGAATTCGGCCCCCGGATGACCTCGACGCGGTCGATGCCCGTCATGTCGTAAAGGCGCCCGCCGGGAGCGAAGCCGTTGCGGCGGGGGAGCACGGTGAACCCGCGGGAGGCGTACTGGGTGTTGTTGCCGGTGCCCTCGGAGGTCGTCTGGTTCTGGTTGGCAAGGCCGGGCACGATCTGGCCGAGGCCGTCCGCGTTGAAGATGTTGAGCTCCTTCATCAGCTCGGCGCTCACCACCTGGATGCCCATCGGCAGCTTGTCGATCGGGCGCGCGACGAGCGTGCCGGCGGTGGCCTCCGCGATGCGGTTGCCGTCGATCAGGGCGCTCGAGGAGATGACGAACGGCGAGAGCTCGACGACCTCGTCGGCCGGCGCGGCCGGGGCAGGGGCCCGCTGGGCGCGGGCGAGGGGGGACAGGAGCAGCGCGGCCGCGAGGGCGAGGCGCGGGGCAGGGAGGGGCATTTTCATCGGGTGGAAGGGTTGAGTGCCAGCGCCCCAAGCAGGCGCGGCCCCGGGGCGCCGGGCGACGCCGCATTTACTTATATCGATTAATCAACGGACCCTGGCACCCGCCCGGCGAGCCCTCAGGGACCACCGGAAAACACGCGGTGGCGTTCCGCGGGGTCCAGCTCGCGCCACGCTCCTGGAATCAGCGCCCCGAGGGCGAGGTCGCCGATCCGTGCGCGCATCAGACGCAGGGTGGGGTGGCCGACGGCAGCCGTCATGCGCCGCACTTGGCGGTTGCGGCCCTCGGTCAGCTCCAGCGCGAGCCACCGGTCAGGGATGTTCCGGCGCCGGCGGATCGGCGGATCCCGCGGCGGCAGGTCGGGCGGCGAATCAAGCCGCCATGCCCGCGCGGGTCGCACGGCCACGCCGTCGAGCTGCACTTCCCCCGCGGCGAGGCGCCGGAGCGCGTCGTCGTCGGGCACACCCTCCACCTGCACCCAATACTCGCGCCGGTGCCCGCGCCGAGGGTCCAGGAGCTGGTGGTTGAGGCCGGGCTCGTCAGACAAGAGCAGGAGGCCCTCCGAGTCGGCGTCGAGCCGGCCAAGGGGGTAGACCGCCCGCGGCAGGCCGAAGGCGGCAAGCGTGCCCCAGCGGGAACCGGGTTCGGGGGTGAACTGCGAGAGCACCCCGTAGGGCTTGTGGAAGGCGAGGAGCAGTCCGGCGCAATGACGGGGCCCCGTACGTTCGGCGCAACGGCAAACGCGGGCGAGACGGGGCTTGCTCCGCGGGCCGCCCGCGCGCCAGGTTCGGGCATGATCGCGGTGCAATTGCAGGGACCCGGCCAACTGGTGGTCGGCGAGGTGGCGGACCCCTTGCCGGCGGCCGGCGAGGTCGTGGTCGAGCTGCGGGCGGCGGCGCTCAACCACCGCGACGTCTGGATCAAGTCGGGCCAGTACGCCGGCCTCCGCTGGCCGTGCATCCCGGGCTCCGATGGGGCCGGGGTCGTGGTGGCGGCCGCTTCGGACGCGGATCCCGCGTGGCTCGGCCGCGAGGTGATCCTTAACCCCGCGTTTTTCTGGGGCGACGACGAACGGGCGCAGGGCGCACAGTTCCAGATTTTGGGCCTGCCGCGTGATGGGACGCTGGCTGGGCGGATCGCCGTCCCCGTCGGGCAGCTGGCCGCCCGGCCCGCGCACCTCTCCTGGGAGGAAGCAGCGGCGCTGCCCCTCGCCGGCCTTACCGCCTTCCGCGCGCTCTTCACCCGGGCCCGCCTGCGTGCCGGGGAACGCGTGCTCGTCACCGGGATCGGCGGCGGCGTGGCCGCGAGCGCTCTCCAGTTCGCGGTGGCCGCCGGTGCCGAGGTGTGGGTGACCTCCGGGTCCGCCGCCAAGGTGACGCGCGCCGAGGCGCTCGGGGCGCGGGGCGGGTTCCTCTACACGGACGCCGGATGGCCGGAGGCGGCCCTTAAGCGAGCCGGGTCCTTTGACGTGGTCGTGGACAGCGCTGGCGGCGAGGGCTTTGCCCGGCTTGCCGACGTTCTTGCCCCCGGCGGCCGGCTGGTCTTCTTCGGGGCCACGCGCGGGGACGCGGTCCTGCCGGTGCGAAAGGTTTTCTGGAAGCAGCTTTCCCTGCTGGGCTCGACCATGGGTTCCCCCGCCGATTGGCGGGGCCTGCTGGCGCTGGTCGAACGTCATCGACTCCGTCCTCTCGTGGGCGAGGTGCATCCGCTGGCGGCGGCGGGGGAGGCTTTCGCCCGGATGGAGGCCGGTGCCCAGTGCGGCAAGATCGTGCTCCGGACCTGACCATCTTCGAATTACCCGCGATGAATTCCCCCTATTACGCCTGCATCATGGCCGGTGGCAGCGGCGAGCGGTTCTGGCCGATGAGCCGGGCCCGCACGCCCAAGCACCTCCTGCGCCTCCTCTCGGAACGCACCCTGGTGGAGGAGACGGTTCGCCGCGTCGGCACCGTCGTGCCGCCGGAGAACCTCTTCGTCCTCACCAATGAAGTGCAGCTGCCCGCGACCCGGGAGGCGCTCGCCGGGCTGGTGCCGCCCGAGCAGATCGTCGCTGAACCGGCGAAACGGGACACCGCCCCCGCCGCCGCCCTGGCGACGGCGCTGGTGCGGGCCCGCGGCGGAGAGCGGGCCGCGCTCGCCCTGCTGCCGGCAGACGCGTTTATCGCGGACCGCGCGGCTTTCGGCCGCCAGCTCGCGGCGGCCCTGCCCCGCGCGGCCGCATCGTCCGCCCTCCTGACCATCGCGATCCAGCCGGACCATCCGGCCACGGGCTTCGGTTACCTTGAGCTGGGCCCGGAGCTGGCGCGCGGCGAGGCGGGCGTGTTCCGGCAGGTCAGTCGCTTCGTCGAGAAGCCGGACGCCGCCACCGCGGCGGGGTATCTCGCGGGCGGTCGGCACGCGTGGAACGCCGGGATGTTCTTCTGGAGCGTGGGCGCATTCCTCGCGGAGGCAGACCGGCATGCTCCCGAGCTGGCGGCCTTCGTGCGGGGCTTCCCCGCGGGTGATCACGCCGCCTACCTCACCGAGCGTTTTCCCCGGCTGCCCAAGATCTCGGTCGACTACGCCATCATGGAGAAGGCGGCCTCGGTCGAAACTCTCCTCGCGTCCTTCGACTGGGATGATGTCGGCCTCTGGACCGCGCTGCCGCGGCATCTGGCCAAGGATGCGGCGGGCAACGCGGTGCGCGGCGCCGTTTACACGGCGGGCGCGGAGGGCAACATCGCGGTCAGCAACGGCCGGGCGATCGCCCTTTGCGGCGTGCGGGACCTGGTCGTGGTCGAAACCCCGGATGCGGTGCTCGTTTGCCACCGCGACGCCGTGCAGGACATCAAGAAGATCGTCCAGCA
>SXGQ01793864.1_pt1 | contig 15993 bp, 10 predicted proteins | sample 3178371 | NCBI WGS metagenome assembly SXGQ01 (sample SAMN11356859, study PRJNA531348) | freshwater metagenome | isolation source: freshwater sample F1-20 | place: China: Fuxian Lake, Yuxi | collected 2017-12-25
CCACGGCATCGAGTACGGCGACATGCAGCTCATCTGCGAGGCCTCCCACTTCCTGCGCGAGGTGCTCGCCCTGGGCAACACCGAGATGTCGCGCATCTTCGGGCAGTGGAACGAGGGCGACCTCGATTCGTTCCTGATCGAGATCACGGCCGACATCCTCCAGCAGAAGGACCCCGCCACCGGGCGCGACTTCGTGGACATCGTCCTGGATGCCGCCGGCCAGAAGGGCACCGGCAAGTGGACGATCGGCTCCGCGCTGGAGCTTGGCGTCCCGGCCGCGACGATGGCCGAGGCCGTCTTTGCCCGCAACATCAGCGCGATCAAGGAGGAACGCGTCGCCGCCAGCCGCACCCTCAAGGGCCCCGACGCTCAGCACTCCCACCACATCGGCTCGGGCGAGCACAACTGGATCGACGCCGTCCGCGACGCCCTCTATTGCTCCAAGATCTGCTCCTATGCGCAGGGCTTCGCGCTCATGACCGCCGCCGACAAGGCCAACGGCTGGGGGCTCAAGCTCGGCGAGATCGCCAGCATATTCCGCGGCGGCTGCATCATCCGCGCCCGCTTCCTTCAGAAGATCACCGAGGCCTACCAGCGCCGCCCCGATCTGCCCAACCTGCTCCTCGATCAGTACTTCGCCGGGACCATCGCCACGCGACAGGCCCACTGGCGCGGCGTCGTCGCCCGGGCAGCGGTCCAGGGCGTGCCCGTCCCCGCGTTCGCCAGCGCCCTGTCGTACTTTGACAGCTACCGCTGCGAGCGGCTCCCCGCCAACCTGCTCCAGGCCCAGCGCGACTACTTCGGCGCCCACACCTACGAACGGATCGACCAGCCCCGAGGCACGTTCTTCCACCTCGACTGGCCCGACCCCAAGCGCCCACAATCCAAGGCCTGACCTGTTTACGCCCCAGGGCCCAGGGCCTAAGGCCTACGGCCTCTACTCCAGGATCGACCGCCGCGGCATCGCCGACGCCACCAGGCGGATCGTCCGCGGCACGGCCCCGGTGCTGACATCAAGATCCTCCGGCTGCGCCGCGTCAACGGTGATATCCACCGTTGCCCGCATCAGCCGCGGCCCGACGTCGTACTCCAGCGTGAACATCAGGTTCGCCACGCCTTCGAGCAGCAGGTGCTCGACTTCATCGCCGGATGCCGCATCGATCATCACGATGTACAGATCGCCCGGCCCCTCGACGGTGAACGGGGGCTCCGGCGGGTCCTCGCCCGCCGCCCACGTGCGGAGCAGCGCATCCTCGCCCCGGTAGCGGTACTCGATCCGCGTGATCTGCGTCGCCACGCCCGACACGTCACGGGCGCTCACGTACTCGAAGTAGTCCGCCGACAGCGGGTTCGTCGCAACGTTCAAGACGTCAGCGGGGAACGGCCCGAAGTCGCTCCCCGTCCGCACCATGCCCAGGATGCGGTTGACCGCGATGCGGGTCACCACGTGCGCCGAGGCGGCATTGGTCGTCTGCTCGTAGCCCTTGAACATCGCGTTGAGCGCGCTGAGCGTGGCCGTGAGCAGCATCGAGCTGATGGTCAGCGCGACCAGCATTTCGATGAGGCTGAAGCCGCGTGGGGCGGCGGGTCGTGTGGCGCGCGGTCGCAGGTTCATGGTACGGATCCTTGAGTGTCGACGATGGTCCGACACGGCCGATGCGGTCACGAGCCGATGATGAAGCGGCCCTCTTCGTACGTCCCTCGGACCGGGGCAATCGTGATCGGCGCCGAGAGGCCGTCGGGCAGAATGATGTTCGGATCCCAGTTCAACTCGATGCGTCCGAACCCGTTGAACGGGATCGCTCGACGCAGGTAGTCACCCGGAGAGATGTCCGCGAAGGTATCGGGGACGCCGTCGTACCACGCCTCGTTGTGCGTGCCGTCCCACCCCGACACCGGCACCAGGTCGCCGTTCGCGTCGCGGGCCGTGTCCCAGCCGATGTCCAGCGAGCCGTCGCCGCTCAGGTCGGTCATGGTGCTCAGATCGACGCCCTCGCTGTCGCCGTCCTCGGGGCCGAAGTAGCCGAGCGTGATGTTGTAGTCGCCCGGATCGCCAGCCGCCTCGCCGTAGAGCGACATCGGCGCCTCGCCGCGGACCGGTTCAAAGGTCATCAGCAGCACACCGTCGATGCGGGCGTTGCCGCGAACGTCCAGCACGCCGGCGATGATCGCGCCCCGCAGGTGCACATCCTGCGACTGCGGCGAGTTGTACGAGCCGATGTCCACCGAGTAGTTCGGCAGCATCATCGAGCTCTTGGCGATCTCCTCGTCGTCGTCGGAGTCAGGGTTGTACCGCGGATCGTTCGGGTAGTCCGGGTGAACGTCCGTGAAGCGCGTGGCCCCGGTGAACTGCAGCTTGTTCCGCACCTGGGTGAAGACCTGCGGCCGGTCCGACGCCACCGACCCCACGAACAGGCAGTCGTGGAACCGCACGTTGTTGCTGATGAGCTTCGTGTTGGTGCACTGGTCGTTGGACACGCCGTCGCCGTTGAGGTCAACCGGCACCACCAGCGGCGCCGGCAGCGTGTCGTAGCCCGGCGCTCCAGGCTGCGAATAGCTCTGATCCAGGGCCGCGGGGCCCTCGGCCGGCGGGGGCGGGTACTTCAGCGCCAGAGCCCCCGTCAGGGCGTCCCGCTCCTCCTCGCCGTAGAACTGCCAGCTCGGGTGTGTGTTGTCGGTGTAGCACTCGACGCGCGTCACACCCGCGAACGTGCAGTTGATGAACAGGCCGTTGTTCCCCATCGGGATCGTGACGTTCTTGAACAGAAGGTTCTCGTACACCGGTCGGCTGTACCAGTCCGACGGCGTCGGCGAGCCGAAGGGGGTGCTCTCGATCAGTCGCGGGGGGATCCAGCCGTCGCCGCGCTGCTCCTGCACCTGCTGCGCAAACGATTGACCCGCCGAAGCGATCGCCAGGAGCGCGGAGCCCGCGGCCTCAAAGCTCGAGTCCGTGATCCCCGGCGCCTCCGCGTCCGTCGCCTGGAACGTGATCGGGTTCTGCCCCGGCTCGGTGCGGATCGCTCCCTGCACGTACTGCTGGTAGTCGCCCACCAGCTCGTCGAAGCTGTCACGCGAGCTCTCCCACGCGCTCCGCGAGGCGCGGAAGAACACCGGGCCGCGGATCTTGGCGTACTGATCCTTGTAGTCCAGCACGCCGTCGCGGTAGCCCAGCACGATGTCGTTCTGATCCACATCGTCGTCGTCGATCACGCCGTCGCCGTTGTTGTCACGGAACGTGGTCCACACCCAGGATCCGTTGACAAAGGCGCCGTTGAACCGGCCGTTGCGGTTGCGGTCGGGCTTGCCCGCGTCGATGAGCATCGCCAGCGCATCGTCCAGCTCGAACTCCGCCGACAGCCCCGCGGCCGGGGTGCCCGCCGTGAGCGCTGACGACAGCACCACCCGCCCGTCGTTGTTGGCGTCAAAGTGACGCAGGAAGATGTCGTAGTCGTCCACGATCCGGTCCCGCGTCATGTCAATGAACGCGGCATCCGCCGTGCCGTCGCCCGAGTAGTCATTGGTATTCAGCGCCGCCAGCCCCTGCGACTCCACCGCGTGCCCTGTCCGCAGGCGATTGTCCCCGTCCACATCGTGCTGCAGCACCGCCGCGTAGAAGTCGTCCAGCTTGCGGTCCAGCACCGAGTTCAGGCCGTAGAAGTCACTGCGGACCACCAGCGGCGGGCCGTCGAGAGTGTCCAGCGCCGCGCTGTTGAATCGCGCCGCCAGCGGGCCGTTCACTTGAACGTTCCGCCCGATCATGATCCGCGAGGGAGCGATGATCGCGTGGTTCATCGTCTTGCTGATCGAGAACAACTGCTGCGCCGTCCGCGTCACCCAGCGTTCACGCGTGTAGTCCCAGTCGTACCCCGTCACAACGACCAGCACACGGCCCGACGCGTCGGGCTGCACATAGGTGATCTGCACCGCCGTGACGATCGTCCCCGTCGCGTCCTTGGCGATGCCGATCGGGCGCGTCACAATCCAGCCGGTGGGCGCCGTCGGCAGCGGGATCGGCGCCGCCGCGTTCGTCCCGGCCTCGTTCACCACGTTGGCGCTGTCGTCCGCGTCATGGTGGTACGTGATCGCCTCGGCGATGCCGCCGGGAAGGCCCGGCTCCGACCGCCCGTCCGTCGGGCCCAGCACCGTGACCGGCGGGTCCGACGCGAACGTGCCCAGCCACAGGTCACGCGCGTACGTCGGCGTGATCTCGCCCTTGGCCACCACGAACCGCGACGCCGCCTCACGCAGCCGCGCCGCCGCCACGCCCATCCCGGTGTCCACCGCGCTCATCGCACGCGTCACCCGCATGTGCGCTGCGGCCGTGCGCAGGTTGCCCTGCGTCACCACCGCCATCGCCACCGCCAGCGACGAGAACATCACCAGGAACATCATCGCCAGGACGCCCACCACGCCCCGCCGAGTCAGGCGACGCGGCAGCACCCGCCGCCGAACGGGGTGCGGGACCGAACACGTGAGTCGCTTGGTGCTGCGGATGCGGAACATAATGCGTGCTCCTGGGATCCTCCGACTGTCGGCACGCTGATCTGGGCCGATGACGATCCTGCGGGCGCCTCGGACTGCGGCCGGCCGCTACGGCGGCACGACCCACGACACGCTGGTGACCGCCGGCGACGACGATGCATCCCACTGGTCCTGGTACAGCACCGTCACCGTCACCCGCATCGGGTAATGATCAACGCGACGCAGCACCACCCCGCCGGATTCCTCCTGGGCGGCCTGGTCCATCACGGTCGAGAAGTCATACGGGTCTACCTTGTGCACCTGCACGATCTGTGTCCAGCCGCGCATCGACACCGGTACGGGCTCGCCGTCGACCTCCACGGTCTCGATCGAGCCGTTCCACTGCGTCTGAGGGATCACCTCGCCGAACGCGTTGATCGGGCCCGGGAACCGACGCGTCAGAGTGAAGCCGTCCGGGAAGCTCGTCGCGGTGCCGAAGACGGCCCCGTCCAGATCGTCCAGGTCGTCGATGTCCGCAATCGTGGTCTCGTCCGACTCCGCTCCCCAGCCGGTGAACGTCGAGACGTCAGCCGGATCAGTGAAGTAGATGCCGCCCGAGAAGCGGTCGTGACGCGCCATGCTCCGCGTCATCTCGCGGAGCTCCGTCGCCAGGTACGTCGCCGTGGCCGACTGCGTGCTCCACTGGTTCGAGAACAGGAAGCTCCGCTGCGCGTTGATGATGGCCAGGATGCCCACGCCGATGATGATCAGCGCCAGCATCGTCTCGAGCAGCGTGAAGCCGCCGCGTCGACCGGGCGGCCCGGTCCTGTCACGCCTGGGGCACATCATCGCGGTTCCCTCCCGGCGGGCGGGCGACCATCGCCCGTTCGCCTCCGGAACCGACTATCGGCTAGCGCACGATCTGGCTCATCTTGAAGATGGGCAGGATGATGGCCATGGCGATGAAGCCGACGATTGAACCCATAATGACGATCATGAGGGGCTCGATCATGCTGGTAACCTGCTTGATCGCCTCGCGCAGCTGCTTGGCGTAGTACCCCGCAACCTCGTCCAGCACCTCGCCCAGCTTACCGGACTCCTCGCCCGCGCCGATCATCTGCACCACCGCGTGCGGACGGAGTTTGGTCTCGTGCAGCGGCTGCACGATCTTGCGACCCTGCTTCACCGACGAGAACACCGTCCGCCACATCCGGCGGAACAGCGTGTTGCCCGAAATGTCGCCCGTGATCGCGATCGTGTCCAGCATCGGAACGCCGGCGTTCACCAGCTCGCCCATCGTCTGCAGCGAACGCGAGATGTACAGCGCCCGGAACATCTTGCGGAAGATCGGCAGCGACAGCTTCGTGCGGTCGAACCACACCCCGCCCGTCTCGGTCCGGATGAACGCCCACAGCCCGCCCACCGACACGATCAGGCCGATCACCAGCACGTACCAGCTGCCGCGCATCCACTCCGAAAGGTCCATGAGGAACGTCGTCGCCCAGGGCAGCGCATCCTCCTTGCCCTTGAAGACGCCGGCGAACTTCGGCAGGACGAACGTCAGCAGAAAGATCGTCACGCCGACCGCCATGGTCGCGATCACGCCGGGGTAGATCATCGCCCCGACGACCATCTTCTTCGTCTCGATCTGCTGCGCCAGGAACGCCGCGATCCGGTCCAGCATCTTGCCGAACGAGCCCGACATCTCCGATGCACGAACCATGTTCACGTACAGCGGGTTGAACAGCTTGGGGTGACGCCCCAGGGCCTCGGAGAACTGCTTGCCGCTCTCCACGTCGCTCTTGAGCCCCAGGATGATCTGCCGGAACCGCGCGTGCGTCGTCTGCTCCGCGATCCCGTCCAGCGCCGTCCGCAGACCGATGCCCGCCCGGATCATCACCGCCAGCTGCGTGGTGAAGTCCAGCACGTGCTTCATCGTCGGCTTGCCGGCGTTCATCTCCTTGAGGCGCGTGAACAACGCCTCCGAGCCCGCCTTGGACGCCAGCGGTGACAACGACAGCACATGGTTGCCCTGCGCACGCAGCGATCCCGCGGCCGCGGCCGCCGAGCGCGCTTCCAGCACGCCGACAACCATCTGCCCCGAACCCGACCGAACCTGGTAGCGATACGCAGGCATGCCTCAACCCCTCGTCCGCGTCCACGACGCTCGTTCCACGACCGACATTACGCCGCGAGCATCTGCTCCAGCTTGTCCGGGTACGCCGCAGCCTCGATCGCGTCCTCGCGGCTGATCATGCCGTTGAAGCACAGCTCCGCGATCGACGAGTCCAGCGTGCACATGCCCTTGGCCCGGTTCGTCTCGATCACGTTGCCGATCTCGAACGTCCGACCCTCACGCACGATGTTCCGCACCGCGGGCGTGCACAGCAGCACCTCGGTCGCCGGCACCATGCCCGGCTTGTCCAGGCGCTTGAACAGCGTCTGCGACACCACCGCCTGCAGCGTGTCCGCCAGCATCGCGCGGATCTGGTTCTGCTGACCCGCGGGGTACATGTCGATGATGCGCTCCACCGTCTGGCTCGCGTTGTTCGTGTGCAGCGTGCTCAGCACCAGGTGGCCCGTCTCGGCCGCCGTCATCGCCAGCGCCGTCGTCTCAAGGTCGCGCATTTCGCCGACCAGGATGATGTCGGGGTCCTGACGCAGGGCGTGCTTCAGCGCCGAGGCGAAGCTGGGCATGTCCTGCCCCAGCTCACGCTGCTCGATCAGGCACTGGTGGCTCTCCAGTGCGTATTCGATCGGATCCTCGAGCGTGATGATGTGCTTCTGGTACCGCTCGTTCATCGCCTGGATCATCGAGGCCAGCGTCGTCGACTTGCCCGAGCCCGTGTCCCCCGTCACCAGCACCAGCCCGCGCGGCAGGTACGTCAGACGCGAGATCACCTCCGGCAGATTCAGCTTCGGCAAGGGCGGCACCTTGCTCTTGATCGCACGCATCGAGATCCCGACCACGCCGCGCTGCCGGTGGGCGTTCACGCGGTACCGGCCCAGCCCCGCAACCGAGTACGAGAAGTCTGAGTCCTTCACCTTCTCGAACGTCATCAGGCTGTCCTTCGACGCCATGTGCTGCACCATCCCCGTCGCCACCTCCGGCGCGATGACAGGGAAGTCCATGGGCTGCATCACCGTGTGCACGCGCATCACCGGAGGGTGACCCGCCACGATGTGGATATCCGATGCGTCGCGCTCGTGAGCCGCGCGAAGAATGTCGTCGATGTGCATCTCTGCACCCTCCCAGGAAGCCCCAAGCCCAACGACCGGACCCCGCCCGGCCGCGGACCCAACCCCCGTTCCATCGGCTTCCCAGGGCGGCGCAATGACTGCGCACCCAGAAGAACCCCCCTCACTCCCGGCAACGACGCCGCCCCCGCGAGCCCCGCAGACCGCATCACCCCACCCCCCGCACGAGCACCCAAACCCCCTCCACGACTCCCCACAGCCTATGGGAGTGTCATAAACGCCCGGAAAGTCGTCACTTACGCTGATTGCCCACCCCCAAAGCCTCGGGTAAGCTAGATCGACATTTTGGATTGCGCGTGCGACTCAGCACCGCTACCTCGTAACCATCACAAGGGGAGAAAGATGATGGCAACGATGCGAGCGCTGAAGCGTGCGTCCTCAGGGCCGACGAATATCGGACCTGTGGTCGGCGTGCGGCCTGCCGCCGCCGAGGTGCTCCAGGAGCTGGCCCCAAAGCCACCCCTGGCCCTACGCATGACTTCGGTACATGAAGGATCGGGCTCCGCCCTCAACGGGGGCAGAGCGCCGATGGTTGTCCAGCCATATCGCTGGTCGGGGTCGCAGACCCCCCAGAACGGGCATGTCGCGGCCCCGCCGCCGCAGCCCGCCACAAGCGACGGATGGACCCTCGAACTCACCGAGAGTGAGCGCCGATACCTCGAGAGTTCCCTCAGCGGGTTGACCACCCGCGAGCGGGACGTCGTCTTCGAGATCTGCGCCGGCGGGACCAACGAGACCATGGCCGATCGGCTCTGCGTCGCGCTGCCCACCGTCCGCACCCACCTCATGCGCCTGAACCAGAAGCTGGGGACGACCAGCAAGGGCGATGTCGTGCGGTTCGTGGCGGCCCGCCTGCTCGAGGGCTACCGGCGCGGGTCCATCTGGCGACCGCCGGAACCCGCGTGACAGGTCAGGACCTCCCAGGGTCTGATAATTTGGGTCGTCCCGAGCACGATCATCGGTTTCGACGATGCAGCACCCATTGGGGTGGCGACAATACCGAAGTTGGCGTCCACTCGCATTTTCAGGGACACGGAGGTCCGATCCGCCGATAGTCAGGCGGACGCATGGCAGGAGGCCCGCGATCGAAGGCGATACGTCCAGCTTGACCATCCCGGGCGGGCCGCTGACGCCTTGGGACGGAAGAATATTCAGCAAGGGTCGGGGCTTGTTTGCGTCCCCCTCCCGCCACCGTTATGATAGTTAGCCTCCGATAACACGCTGTTACCGGATCGTGGGGGCCATTTTTACCGGTCCTCATTCACGAAAGTCGAAAACCGTGGCCGATTCACCAGTGAGAAGCGGCACACGGACTGGCAGAACGGCAGGGCGGCTCGGGCCGCCCGGACAGATTGACCGGAGTTGAGCCCGCACGCCGCCCATATGGCGGGCCCTGCACAGAACGCAGTTCGCACGCGGAGTAGATGAAGAAAGGAACGCTGAAATGAGTCGAACGTACAAGGCACTGTTGCTCGCCACGGCCGGATTGGCCCTGAGCCTGAGCACGGCGTCGGGCGCCGTCGTCAACGGCATCGTTGTCGATAACCCCGTCTCCAACACTGACAATGACATCGAACTGGTTGGTGTGAACAGCACGCTGTTCATCACCCTCCCCGACGGCCTCTCGCCGAACCTCGGCGACGGCGATGCGATCACCAGCGCGGTCATCCGCGGCCTCAACGCCGCCGGCACCGCCATCACCGTCGACGTCGACGTGTCCCCCGGACTCGGCAACGTCTCCAACGGCGGCAACTACGACGACGTGGCCGGCAACACCCTTGAGATCGATCTCTCGGGCATCGCCAACCTCGCCTCGTTCTTCAACACCGTCGGCCTCGCCAGCGTCCAGGTCGCCATCACGACCACCGGCCAGAACATCACGACCGACGCGGTCGTGACCCAGTTCAACGCCTCCGAGGCGACCGACCGCTGCCTCACCCCGGACCTCACGGATCCGACGATCACCCAGGCGTTCGTCAACTCCGGCGGCACGGGCCTGTTCCTCGTCTTCAGCGAGGCCCTCAGCAACGGCATCGCTCAGAACGACGTCAACCAGACCGACCTCACCGCCGTCACCGCGGCCGACTTCCAGTTCAACACCACCAACTCCTTCGATAACGCCACCGGCAACCCGCCGCTGCCCTTCACGGTGCAGAACGCGTTCCTCGACGCGTCGACCCGCACCACCATCAACATCGATGTCACCGGCAACGCCAGCGTCGTCGCCGGCACCTTCATCCGCAGCACCGCGGACAACGACGGCGTCCCCACCGCCAACAACGACGTCAAGGACGTCGTCGGCAACAAGGCCCGTCAGTCCGGCACCAACGGCATCGTGATCTCCACGGTTCCCGCCCTGGCCATCACCTCCATCGACTTCATCGACTCGGTCGACTCGGGCTTTGTGACCGTCAGCGACGCCATCCGCGTCACTTACAACCTGCCCCTCGACGGAGCGGGCGACAACGCCTTCTACGGCGGCACCAGCGATGCGCTGACCCGCGGCGGCAGCGACTCTGATCTTGAGATCAACGTCGCCGGCATCGATCCCAACGACGCCAACAGCGTCCTGATCGACGTCGAGAGCTTCGGCGGCGACGGCGTCGGTCCCGACGGCCTGCTCGAGGCCGCCCTGGGCAACGCCACCACCGGCACCTTCAGCATCACCACGGTGCTCGCCGGCACTCGCCCCTCGTCGATCTTCGACAACAGCGCCACCGAGTACGCCGCAGCTCAGACCCTGAGCCTCGGCGACGGCATCATCCCCGAGCTCGAGTTCCGCTCGTTCCATGACCTCTCCGGCAACGGCGAGCAGGACGCGGTGGCCTTCGTGTTCAACGAGCCGATGTCGACCACCACGACCATCGCGAACTACACCGTCACGATCAACAACGGCGCGACCGTGCGTCCGTTCCACCAGATCGACGCCGATGGCAACCTCGTCAACGACACCACCGCCGCCGGCAACGTCGTGCTGAGCGGCGTGGTCCTGGCCTCGGTCGATGTCGACGGCGACGGCGTGATCTCGCCCATCGAGACCGACAACGCCATCGTCCTGACCTTTGATCCCAACGCGACCGACTGGGACGGCGACGCCCAGACCCGTCCGACCGACACCGAAGAGGCCACCCCCGGTACTGGTGACGCGAACGTCATGCAGTCCGCGTGGAACAGCACCGGCACGATCGCCGACGCCAACGGCAACGACTTCGGCGGCACCCTGGCGGCGGCCAACGTCGACGTCGACCGCGCTCCCCCCATCCCCTTCCGCTTCTGCTTCTTCACCGGTGACAACCAGCCCAGCGGCGTCAACAACGATCAGTCCTTCTTCGAGCAGGATGGCCTGAGCATCGGCAACCTCGGCGACCAGGACGACAACAACCGCCTGGGCATGTTCTTCTCCGAGCCCATCAACACCATCCCGAACACCGGCTCGCTCGACGAGTCGACCATCCAGTTCGGCAACAGCGGCGCGACCTTCAACAACAACGACTTCCTCTTCCAGAATCCCAACAACTCCGTCACGCTCGGCTTCAACAACGGCGCCACCCAGGCCGTTGCCAACCAGTTCGGCATCGGCACCACGGTCACCCTGGCGCCCCTGGCCAACACCGACAACATCCGTGACGCCGCCGGCAACAACGCCGCCGGCAGCGGTGTGACGGTCGTCGACTGCGTCGCCCTCTTCGCCGCCCACGTCTCTGACGTGAACAACAACGTCGCCCCCGGCGCCTTCCTCATCGACGCCAACGGCAACGGCTTCGTCGACCAGATCCGCATCCGCATGACCAAGCCGGTCGACGCCGCCACCGTGGCCGCGAGCGACTTCGGCATCGACTTCGGCGGCACCATCAGCGGCGCCTCCGTCGACGCCGGCGACCCCAACACGATCGTGCTGACGGTCACCGACAACGTCGTCTCCATCAACAACAGCGTCACCCTGACCTACAACGGCGCCAGCGACGCCAACCGCATCGCCTCCACCACCACCGGTGGCGGCAACGGCCTGGCCGTCTCGGCCCTGGACGACAGCGCGACGATCGAGCAGATCGCCTCGCCCACCACCGACACCCGTGACGTCGCGATCATGCCCCTCGTCGGCACGATCACGACCAACGGCACGACCCCGGCGCCCTTCGGCACCAAGGTCTTCGCGATGATCGCCGTCCCCACCGTCAACTCGGTCACGGCGACCCACAACAACGTTGAGTTCACCATCCGTCGCGGCGACCGCTACAGCGACTACACCGCCTCCTCCTTCGAGGCATGGACCAGCTGGTGGCTCCAGATCGAGCGCGATATCTACCTCCATCGCACCGACGACAACGTCCAGATCTACGACAACACCAAGTTCGTCGACGAGGACGACAACGGGAACCCCGAGAGCAGCTTCGTCCGCGACGCCATCCGCCTCGTGGTCAACGCCTCCAACATCACCAACGTCACCTTCACCGGCACCGGCGAGACCAGCACCGACCGCGTCACCAACGGCCGCATCGGCTTCTGCTGGGACGTCCTCCGCAGCGACGACGGCACCCTCCTCTCGCTCTTTGATCGCGGCTACAGCCTCGACGGGCAGCCCATCCTCTCCAGCGCAGTTGTGACCAACAGCAGCGGCGCCTACGAGATGCACGTCTCGGCCCCGATCGCCGCCTTCACCGGCCGCACCCGCTTCAACTCGGTCGGCTGGCCCGTCATCCTCGTCGTCGAGCTGCCCAACGGACAGCGCTTCGCGGCCAGCAGCATCGCCACCAGCGTCAACGGCGGCCCGCTGCTCTTCCAGGCCAACAACCGCATCCAGACCGGCACCGCCGCCAACAACGCCGTCTCCTTCAACGTCAACCTCAACAACGTCGGCGCCCAGACCGTCCACCCCGAGTGGAACACCGTGGGCTACCCCCGTGCCGGCGGCTTCGCCCGTGCGGCCTCCAACGTCCCCGTCCTGCCCTCGGGCGTGGTCAGCGCCAACGTCCGCGTCGGCTCGGCCCTGCCCTTCGTCGATCCCGCTGACCAGTTCGTCTGGTGGAACGACGACAACAGCGACGGCGCCTGGACCATCGACGACGACTCGTCCTCGTCCTCGCCCTTCGACAGCGTGATCGTCGACGCTGACTGCTTCCCCAACTTCACCTTCACCATGACCAGCTTCGGCGTCCAGGTCGGCTCTGGCATCACCAACTTCGTCGGCGGCTACGGCCTGGGCCTCTTCAACGCCACCTCCAACACCCTGGGCGCGTTCCAGTTCGGCGCTCCGCTCAACTCGGCCAGCGTCTTCGGCCCCACCTTCTTCCCCAACAACTCCACCACCCAGGGTTGGACCCTCGCCACCGTCTCGCAGGCCTTCACCCCGGCCACCGGCTTTGGCCCCGCCAACGCCCGTGCCGACTACATCATCGTCTTCGATAACAACGGCCCCGACGGCATCGACGTCCGAAGCCTCTCGGTCGCCAACCCCGGTGGCTCCAACAACCCCAACGACCTGACCACTATCCCCGCCGGCACTGCCGCCTTCATCCACTACACCAACTGATCCAGGTCAGTTCTGATTGAACCAAGAGCGGGGGCCCCAACGGGCCCCCGCTTTCTTTTGGCGTCACGCCCGGAGCGGGCTACGATCAAGCGTGCGACGAAGGATGCCCCGAGTCGTCCGGCTGTCGCAACGGGAGAAAGAGCCATGGCCACGTTTCACGCAGGCGCGATCGCGGCAGCGATGTTCGCTCTGAGCCTCGGAGCCCAGCAGGCGAGCGCCCAGTTCGGTGTGCCCTCGCCCACGAACTTCAAAGAGCGCATCACCGGCGAGTTCGTCGAGACCGAAAGCGCACCGGCGCCCGAGGCGGGCGACCAGATCGGCGCTTTCTATCAGAACCAGGTGATCGGGCGCTTTGTCTTCGAAGAAGACTCCGGACGCAACTTCGAGATCCTGCTCTACGGCGACGAACTGACCACCGCCACCATCGAGGGCCCGCGCAAGGGACAGGCCGTCGAGTTCCGGCTGTACGACTCCAGCGCCAACGCATCGATCACGCTCGATGTGCTCAACAACCGCGGCGAGCGATTCAACTTCACCTTCCAGGGCGAGGAGGTGCCTCCGCTGCCGATCAACCTTCCCGGTCTCGACCTCACCCCGACCCGTGGGTTTGACCTCCGGGTCAGCACTGGCGACGACGGCGGCAACGGCGGCGGCGGCGACGATGACTCCGGCATCCGCTACGACGTCAACAACGACGGCAAAGTCAACAACGACGATGTGGTCATCATCCTCCGCCTGGTCTCCGGCGGCACGTCGGTTGTCCCCTCCGCCCAGCGGACCAAGGCCGACGTCAACGGCGACGGCGCCGTCACCACCGCCGATGCCATCGAGGTGATGCGCAACCGATGAATCAACGCGCCGGCTTCACGCTCTTCGAGATCCTCATCGTCCTGGCCATCGCCGGACTGATCGCGGCTCTCGTCGCGATCGGGGCCGGCAGGAGCAGCGGGGGAGCCCGCAGCGCCGCCCTGGCCGACCTGGCCGTCATGCTCGAGGCCTCACGCGTCCGCGCGATGCGGACCGCATCGCCGGTCACCGTCGCCGCCTGGGCCGACGACAACGGCGCCCTCATGGCGCAAGAGGCCGACGAACTCCCCAGGCGCTGGGAGCGGGCCGGGATCGTCGTCGTCGATGACATCGCACGACCCATCGCCCGGGTCGAGGCCCGCTTCGAGCCGTCAGGGCGCACGCGCGCCAGGCACTGGCGCTTCGCGGCCGAGGCCGAACCCACCGGTACAATCCACATCATCGAGTTCGATCCCATCTCCGGCGCGCCCCTGCCGCTGCGCCGATCCGACCAGAGCACCGTGGAGGTCCCGTCCCCGTGAGGCGAACAACGTACACCGTGGCCCGCGCATTCTCGCTCATGGAGATGCTGATCGTCGTGGCGATCATCGGCCTGATCGCCGCCCTGGCCGTCCCGCGCCTGGGCAAGCTCTTCGGCGAGAGCCAGCGCAAGACCACCGTGGCACAGGTCCAGATCCTCACCCAGTCGGTCGAGAACTTCAAGATCAACGTCGGGCGATACCCGACCAAGGAAGAGGGCCTCCGCGTCCTGCTCGAGAAGCCCGACGGCGCCGAGGGCTGGGAGGGCCCGTACCTCGACAAGAAGACCCTGCCCAAGGACGGCTGGAAGCGCGACTTTATCTACATCCCCGACGAGAAGTGGGGTTTCATCATCACGTCGCTCGGCGCCGACGGCAAGGACGGCGGCGAGGGCGACAACGCCGACATCGACAACCGCTCATGACCCAGGTCCCCGCCATGTCGGTCGGAGCCGGCGCAGCGCCCTTTGACGTCCGCGCCTTCGGCGCAGCGCTCACAAGCGCCGGCGACATCAGCGAGAACGACTGGCGCCTGGCTCAGGAAGTCGCCCGGCGCAACGCCACCACACGCCTCAAGTCGGTCCTCGACCTCGGTCTGATCGGCGAGAGCGCGCTGGCCGACCGACTGGCCGCCTTCATGGCCCGGCCCCGCTGGCGCGCCGATGAAGAGTCCGCGCCGCTGGCCGAGGGCGTCCCCCTCGAGTTCATGCGCGCCGGCGGCGTCCTGGTCTTCGACGACGCCGAGGGCCCGCGCCTCATCATTACCGATCCCTCCGACCATCGCACCATCGGCGCGGTCCTCGCCCTGCTCGCCCCCGGCGTCGCGCCATCGACCGCCATCGGCACGCTCAAGGACATCACGCACTACCTCGACAGCGCCGGCCACGACCAGCTCAGCGACCCCGCGGGCGACGCCGCCGCCGATCGTGCCATGGACGTCTCGGCCGAGATCAGTGCGCTCAAGGACATGGCCTCCGAGGCGCCGGTCATCCGGTTCTTCAACCAGTCGGTCGAACGCGCCATGGACCTCGCCGCCTCCGACATCCATCTCGAACGCTTCGACCGGCGCATCGGCCTGCGCTTCCGCGTCGACGGCCTGCTCATCGATCAGCCGCCCCCGCCCGCGGCCCTCTACGACCCGCTCCTCTGCCGCATCAAGATCATGTCGAACCTCGACATCGCCGAACGCCGCAGGGCACAGGACGGGCGCATCCGCATGCGCCTCCGTGGGCGCAACGTCGATATGCGCGTCTCGATCGTCCCGACGATGTACGGCCAGGATGCCGCCATCCGACTCCAGGACCGCCAGCGCCTCGCCGAGGTCTCGCTCGAAGACCTGGGTTTCTCACCCGGTCACATCGCGCGACTCTTCCGCACCGCCGCAAAGTCCCACGGAATCCGGCTGATCACCGGCCCCAC
>SXGQ01026193.1_pt1 | contig 15989 bp, 9 predicted proteins | sample 3178371 | NCBI WGS metagenome assembly SXGQ01 (sample SAMN11356859, study PRJNA531348) | freshwater metagenome | isolation source: freshwater sample F1-20 | place: China: Fuxian Lake, Yuxi | collected 2017-12-25
ACCTCCGACCTCCGACCTTCGACCTTCGACCTTCGACCTTCGACCTTCGACCTCCGACCTCCGACCTCCGACCTCCGACCTTCGACCTTCGACCTTCGACCTTCGACCTTACGACCTTCGACCTTCGACCTTAAAACTCTCCCTCTTCCACTTCTCACTCGGCACTTCTCACTCGGCACTCCTTCGCTTCATCCGTGTCCATCCGTGTTCATCCGTGGTTCCCATCTTCCTTTCCGGAGTCATTGCTGAAACACGAAACAACCCGCAAAAAGGCCAACCGATCACTCCTCCAGCACTCCCTTGGCGCGGGGCCAGGCCTTGATCGCCTCGATGATGATCCATGCCTCCAGCGCCAGCGTGACCACCGCCACTCCCGCGAGCAGGAAATTCGGTTTCTCACCGGTGATCCACGCGGTGGGACCGTAGAACAACTGCGCGACCATGGCCACCGCAGGGAGCACCAGCATGAACACCGCAGGCACCGCCACAAAGACCAGCGGCAGCTTGCGTCGCGACATCCAGAACAGGATCACCAGAAACGCGATGCCACCTAACAACTGATTGGTCGCCCCGAAGATCGGCCAAAGAAAAAGCCCGCCCTTCCCAAGATTGGCGAACTCCCACGAGGCACCCGGCGCAGGCATCGCCGCGATCACCGCCGCCAGCGTGATCGCCAGCAAGGTGGACGCATGTTTCCCCGCAAACATCCGCAGCCCGAGCGTGCTCGCAAGCTCCTGCGTGACATAGCGCTGGAGCCGGCACGCCGTATCCATCGTCGTCGCCGCGAACGAGGCCACGAACACCCCCATCAGCGCGACCGCGAAGGCCTCCGGCAAATGCAGCGCCCGCAGGAAATTTCCGCTACCCTGCACAAACGCCCCGATCGCCCCGGTGCTCGCCGTCCCCCAATCGGCATAACTCGCCGCAAACGCCGCCTCGCCCGTGAGCGTTCCGCTGGAGGTAGTCACGCCCAACCCCAACCCCGCCACACACGCGAGAATCACCAGCACCGCGAGAAATCCCTCCGTCAACATCGAGCCGAACCCGACAAACTGCGCATCCGTCTCGCAGCGCAACTGCTTCGACGAAGTCCCCGATGAAACCAAACAGTGAAACCCGGAAATCGCCCCGCAAGCGATCGTGATGAAGAGGAACGGAAAAATCGGCGGCGCACCCACCGCGTTGCGCACCGGGTCGGCAACGATTTCCAACGGCTGCTTGTCCGGCCCGAAGCCAAACAACCCGGCCACCACCAACCCTAACACCACCAACCCGAGCGCAGACAGCAATTGCAGCGAGTTGATGTAATCCCGCGGCTGCAACAAAATCCACACCGGCAGCACCGAGGCCACATACGAGTAAACCAACAACAACCCCACCCACACCAGCACCGGCAGTTCAGCCATCGCCATGTTGAACGCATGCAACGGCCCCCAATCGCCGTAAATCACGCTCAAATACATGATCACCAACGTAATCAACGAGGGAATCGTCAGCGAAACACCCTTGCGATGAAGCCACAGCCCGATTCCCATCGCGATCGGAATCTGGACCACGCAGGGAAAGATTGAAGTCGGGAACATCCGGAAAACATTCGCAATCACCAGCCCGAAAATCGCCAGCACCACCGTCAGCGCCATGAACAGGATGGACAGGAAAAGCACCCTCGTCCGAGGACTCAGCACCCGCCCCGAAATATCACCCACCGTCTGCCCACGGCTGCGCATCGAAACCACCAGCGACCCGAAGTCATGCACCGCCCCGATCAGGATGGAACCGAACAACACCCAAAGCAGCGCCGGCAACCAACCATAAATCACCGCCAGCGCCGGACCCACAATCGGCCCCGTCCCGGCAATCGATGTGAAATGGTGACCAAACACAACCCCCTTGGAAGTCGGCACATAATCCTCGCCATCCTCAAACTCCATCGATGGCGGCTTGCGCAGCGGATCGAGCCGGAAAATTTTCCGCGCCAACCATCGGCCATACGTGTGGTAGGCGATCAGATAGAGAACCAGCGAGCCGAGCGCGATGAGGAGTGTGGCCATGGATTTTCCAGAAGCCCATCATGTTGCCCGCCGGGATCAATGACGAATTGCCGAATCCGCCCGGAAGCGTTCGAAACATGACACCCATCCCCCGGACCCTGCCCGGAGATTGTCAAACGCTCCGCCATTCCCGGCAATCAGCTTCCGACGCTCAGATCCGCCGGCGGCGCAGCAGGGCGATCGCGCCAAGCAGCCCCAGTGCGCTGGTGGCGGGTTCTGGAATCGCAACCAGAGTGAGGTCGTTGCCAGTGCCGCCGGAGGCTTTCTGGAGAAACAAATACTGAAGCGGCTTGAAGCGCTTGCTCTGTTAGTTCCGGATTGCCGAAAGCGCTTCCGCTGCCCGACCACGCACAACCGGCGAGGAATCCTCCGCGAGTTTCTCAAGTTTTCCCGCCAGATGCGCCGCTTTGGCGGGATGGAACAAACAACCTGACACCGCCCAATACCGGGCGACCGGAGAAGTGGATTCCAAGGCCGCTTCCAAATCCGACGTGATGGAACCGGACGTGGCCATGAACGCAAGATCCACCCAGGCCGCATGCTCCTTGCCCGCTTTGGCGACATGGCCGTGGATCGTTCCGTTTGACACCACTTCCTTCCACATCTCTTCGGGAACAACGCTGGTATCGCGGGTGTCGACCATCTGCTTGCGGAGCCGCTCGCGCATCGCTGTTAGACGGGCGGAGTGTTCTGGTTTGCCGGCGAGGTTGTTGATTTCCCATGGGTCGGCCTTGAGGTCGAACAACCGTTCCATCGGCTGCGGAACCTGCCATAGATCATGATGATATCCGCTCAGCTTGCCATTGGCGGCCACGTCCTTCCACGCCAACCACGATGGCTGGCCGAGCGGATAACTGGCATGGGGCGCACCGGGTTGATTCGGGCTGAAACAACGGATGTATTTGAACTCGCCATCGGTGATCGCACGGCGCATGCCGGGGATTTCGTCGAAGCGGTCGCCGAAGAGAAACTCCATCTCACGTGGCGCGGCGCGGTGTTTTCCCAGAAATGCACGGCCCTGCATGGAGGCTGGGGTGGCTTTGCCGGCGAGTGACAAAACGGTTGGCGCGAGATCGACAAAGGCAACCGGTTCATCGACGACCGAGCCCGGGGCGAAGGACGAGAGGTGACGCCACTTTTCAGGCAGATGGACGATCATGGGAATGCGCACGCCGCTGTCTTCCAGATAGCGCTTGCCGCGGGCCATGGGTCCTCCGTGATCGGCATAATAAAAAATGATGGTGTTCTCCGCGAGTCCCTGTTTTTCCAGTTCGTCCAACAATTTCCCCACCTGGCGGTCCATGGCGGTGACACAGTCGTGATAGATCGCGGCATCCGAACGCATTTCAGGGAGATCCGGCTGGCTGCCAGGAAGTGTGATATCGGCCGGAGCGACGCGTGGCGTTTCCGGGATGATGCCCTGCTTGCGGTTCCGCGCCACTTGCTGGGGAAAGAGATTGCTCTCGTGAGTGACTGTTAGATTGAAGACCGCCATGAAGGGCTTGCCGGAGGGGCGCTTGCGGTAGTGCGCCTTGCCCGAGCACTCATCCCAGATGGCGGCATCATCGCCCTTGAAGTTGTAGTCGGTCTTCGAGTTGTTGGTGCAGTAATAGCCCATTTCACGAAGATGGGAAACATAGGACCGGAAAGTCGCGGGAATCGGGTGGCGGCTCCGCATGTGCTGGGTACCCATGGTGGTGGCGTAGGCTCCGTTGAGGATGGTTGAGCGGGCGACGGCGCAGACCGGTGCGTTCGAGTAGGCGCGGGTGAAGCGCAATCCACCGGCGGCGAGCCGGTCGAGGCGCGGGGTGGAAGCCTGTTTGTTTCCATAACAACCAAGCCAATGCGCCGCATTGTCCTCGCTGGTGATCCAAAGGATGTTTGGAAGCTCCGCAAATGCGCTCACGGCGAGGGACAAAATGATGAGAAGGGTTTTCATGAATGAGGGCATCAGGGTTTCACCGGAGCATCGCAATCACGGACGGGTTGTCCATCCACGATCCGCGTTTCACCCCGTTTCGGATTCCAGATCGCTTCGAAATCGCAGGATTCCTCGTCATTCGGATCGGTGAAAAGCGATCGTTGTCCGCATCACGTAGAAAATGAGGAACCGTTGTCGCCGATGGGAATAACAAAGGTGTTTGTCGCTGGTAACTGCGGTATAAGAATCGGGGCTGGCTTGTCATCGATTCTTCGGTCCACTCCGTTTGGGCTTCTGCCCGGGCTGCGGGTGGCGATTGAGAATTTCACGAAGTTCCCGGACGACTTCCGGCCGCTCGGCGGCAATGTTCTTGGTCTCCACCGGGCCGTTCTGATAGTCGTATAACTCGATGGTTTCCTCATGATCCGGTTGTCCGGGGTTTTTCCAAACGACAAGTCGATAACGATCCGTACGAATGGCACGACCCAACCGTTGTTTTTGGAAACAATGATAGGCATGATCATCCACCCGGGCTGCGGGATCTTTCAGCACGGGCACGAGACTGATCCCGTCGATCGGTTGCGGACCTTCGGGCTTGGGAAGCCCGGCGAGCTCCGCAAGAGTCGGATAGAGATCAACCGTCTCCGCAATCTGCCGAGTCGAGGATCCGGGCCTGGCAACGCCGGGGCCGGCGAAGATCAGCGGGATGCGGTTGGCTAGCTCGTAGTTGACGTGTTTCGTCCAGATACCGAGCTCGCCCAATAGATAACCGTGGTCGCCCCACAGCACGACAATGGTGTTTTCAGCCAATCCGGTTTCATCCAAAGCCGCGAGCACACGACCAATCTGGGCATCCACATAACTCGTCGACGCATAGTAGCCATGGATGAGTTTTCGCTTCAGCTCATCCTGATAGAGAGCCACCTGCCCTTCGGGAACAGGGGTGTATTGGGCGATTTCCCCACCACGTTTCTGAGCTTCCTGCGGAGCTCCATCCGGTGCCTTTTCAATGTCCGGCATTGGCAACGTCGCAGGGTCATACAAATCCCAGTACTTCTTCGGCGCGGAAAATGGCAAATGCGGTCGGGCGAATCCGGCGGCGATGAAAAATGGCTTCGTAGGATCCGCAGCATGCTTTTTGAGGCGTTGGATTGTCTCCGTAGCCACGCGACCGTCCGCATAAGCGTCGTCAGGAACATCCGGACTCTCCCATGCGGCACCGCGCGGAAGTCCGTCGGATGATTGGTTGGAAAACAGCGCCTCCTCGCGGGTAAGCGCCTTGCCCGTATTCGCCGGATCACGGTATTCGATGACGAGATCCTTGAAATGAGGAACAGTCCACGAGGACTCGTCATTGTTGCAACCATGGCCGATATGAAACACCTTGCCCAGAGCCTCCGTCGAATATCCATGACGGAGAAAATGCTGCGGCAGGGTGACCGCATTCGGATATGGCCGACGAAAGTCGCTTCCGAAACCATAAATGCCCAACGAGGTGGAACGTGACCCGGCCATCAGATTGAAACGGGATGGCGCGCAGACGGCGGTGTTGCAGTAAGCCATTTCAAAGCGCATCCCGCGAGCGGCAAGCTTGTCCAATTGCGGGGTAATGGCGTGCTTGTCGCCATAGGCCCCGAGTGCGGGTTTGAGGTCATCGACGAGGATGAGCAGCACGTTTGGCTTGGTTTCGCCCCGGGCAGCGGACAGGACGAAGAGGGTGGCGAGCAGGTGTCGGATCATCATTTCAGCGTTGATTGGGCTTCTTCCGAAGCGGCTTCTCGGGTTTCACTTCCGAATCGTAGGATGGATTTTCCTCGGTTGGCATCGGCGCTTTGGTGTCCCGCAACCAGCCGAGAAGATCATCCAACATCTGGTTCCTGCGATCCTCTTCGATGGGTGCAAGGTCGTTGTGCTCGCCCGGGTCGCTCTTAATCTGATAGAGCTCCACAGCACCATTTCCGGGCACCGATTCCCTTCCACCATCAAGCGCCCATTCCTCATGGAAGAGGTGCAATTTCCAATCGCCCTTGCGGATCACCGAGACAGGCCGGGTGCGGAAACCGAGTTTCACATCCCCTTCCCTACCGCGGATCACCGGATCATCGAGATAACCTGGAAAGTGCCAGAAGATCGCCTCCCGCTCGAGCTTGCCCGACTTTGTTAGAAGAGGTACGAGACTCTCACCATCTAGCACCTTTCCGGATGGAATTTCCGCTCCGGCGAGCGCGAGAAAGGTCGGATACAAGTCGATCTGATGAACGGGAATGGTCGATTCACCGGATGGAATCACTCCGGGGTACCAGGCGATGAACGGCTCACGGATGCCACCCTCATAATAGCCTCCCTTGTTTCCACGCAGCGGCTCCTGAGAGGACTGCTGGGTGCCGCCGTTGTCGGAAGTGAAAATCACCAGCGTGTTCTCGGCGATCCCGAGCGCGCGGATTTTCTCAATGATCTCCCCCACCCCTGCGTCGAGATCAAAGGTGCAAGCGGCATAAAGCGCATTCTTGTGCTGTTTCCCTGGAGCCTTGGCGTTGAACTTCGCGAGTGACTCCTGCCTGGCCTCCAGCGCGCTGTGGATTGCATGATGCGAAAGGAAAGCGAAGAATGGCTTCCCGTTCGCTTTGGATCGCTCCATGAACTCCCCTGCCGCACGGGTGATGGAAAACACGCCCTTAGGATCTGTCGGGCGGTCGCGGCGTTGGTTTGGACTACCTTTCTGGGAGTCGAATACCACATCGAATCCTTGCTCGGAAGGAGTTGCTCCGTCCTTTCCGTCAAGATGCCATTTTCCGAAAATCCCAGTGACATACCCGGCACCCTTCAGAGCCTCCGGCAAGGTGATCACGGATGGAGCAAGTCCCGATTTGTTAGGAATCGGGGTCAACCTCTGCGACGCTTTCGGTCCGCGATCGGTGGAACCCACCGCATAAACCCCATGCCGTGGCGTGTAGGTCCCTGAAAGAAGGCAAGCACGACTCGGAGCACAATTGCCGGCTCCGGCATAAGCGTGGTGAAAAACCATACCCTCCTTAGCCAGTCGATCGAGATTCGGCGTTTCATGGAAATCACTGCCATTGAAGCCAACATCTCTCCAACCCAGGTCGTCCGCGTAGATCAGTAGGATGTTCGGTTTGGCGTCCGTTCGGGCCGCCGACAACTGGTAAAAAACCAATGCGCAAAGTAGGACCAGGTGCTTCATGATGGGTTCGTCCGGACAACGTGAATCCAAATAGGCGGAAATGCCCGTTGGTCAGGACCCAAATCCAGACCGCGCCGCATGATGACCTCCACCCACCCCTAGGCAAGGCAATCATTCTCCTCTGGCCGGACTGTTCCACTTGCTTTTTCTCGAGGTCCCAATTGCGCCATCCTCGTCCAAATGCGAGATCTTCAATCGAATGACGACTACATGGGCAACTAAACCCTCGACGAATGAAATCCTTTCGCACTCCATTGGGACATCCATTCACCACCATCGTTCTTCCTCAACCTCGCAATCTTCTCTGGATTCCTGCGTAATAAGATCAGTGAGAAGCTACGTCTCTACCCCGCAATGGCATCAAGACCCGCGAAGCCTCGGAAGCCGCCCAAACGATCAACCTGCACGGCACCAACATCTGTCCACTTGAGGTGAAACGTTCCGGGTGCGGCGGAGTTCAATTTCGAGCCAAGGTCCCAGCATACGCCACACCAGGCCCTGGAGAAGACCAAATGTTCAACAGATCGGCACCATGTTCAAACCTATCCTTTTCGTCCTACTGACAATTGCGGCTGCGTTCCATGCCCATTCAGAACCCGCAACCAAGCCCCACATTCTCTTCGTCATCGCCGATGATCTCACCTTCCGTGACATCGGCTGCTATGGCGGCCAGGCGCTCACTCCACACATCGACAAGCTCGCCACCGAAGGCATGCGCTTCACCCGTTGCTTCCAGACGATGCCCATGTGCTCTCCCACCCGCCACACCATCCTCACCGGCCTCTATCCGGTGAAAAGCGGTGCCTACACCAACCATACCTTCGTCCATCACCACGTCAAAAGCATCGTCCACTACCTGAAACCACTCGGCTACCGCGTCGCCCTCTCAGGAAAAACCCATATCGGCCCCAAAACGGCGTTTCCCTTCGAATACAGCACGGGTGACAAACAATCCGCCATCAACTTCGATGCCGTCGAATCCATCATGAAGGAAAGCACCTCCACAGGAAAACCCTTCGCCATCTTCGCCTGCTCCAACGAACCTCACGAACCTTGGAACAAGGGCCGCAAGTTCCGCAACCTCTACGACCCCGCCAAACTCAAACTCCGCCCCTACCTCCTCGACACGCCAGAGACCCGCGAAGCCTACCGCGAATACCTCTGCGAAGTCAGCCACTTCGATGGCGAGGTCGGCCGACTGCTCGAACTGTTGGATCGTCATGGCCTGCGGGAAAACACACTTGTCATGGTCGTTTCCGAACAAGGAAACAGCTTCCCCTTCGCCAAATGGAGCCTATACGACTCAGGCCTCCAATCCGCCTTGATCGTCCGCTGGCCCGGCAAAGTCCAACCTGCAACCAACGCCAACGCCATGGTCGAGTATGTGGACATCACCCCCACCTTCATCACCTCTGCGGGTGAAAACGCACCACCTGACATCGATGGCCGCAGCTTCTTACCCGTCCTCCTCGGCAAAACGGACAAACACAAATCTCATGTCTTCGGCATGCAAACCACCCGCGGCATCTACGATGGCCCCCACCACTTCCCCATCCGCTCCGTCCGTGATGAACAACACAAGCTCATTCTCAACCTCGACCCCAAGGCCGATTTCAAATGCATGATCAACAACAGTCCATGGTTTCGCAGTTGGCAATCCCTCGCAGAAAGTGGCGATGAAAATGCCCGCGCCACCCTCGCCCGCTACACCCGGCGCCCCGCCATCGAACTCTACGACATCATCAAAGACCCATACGAACTCAACAACCTCGCTAGCGACCCTGATCTAGCAGAAACCATCAAGCGCCTACGCGGCACCCTCGACGCCTGGATGATTGACCAAGGCGACAAGGGCATGCAAACCGAACTATCCGCCTTCGAACGCATGCTCTCGGGCAATGCCGAATACAAGGCATGGGCCCTCGAAAACAAACCCAAGAAATGAACCACCTTTCCCGAATCTTCCTTCTCCTGATTGCCGCGCTCCACCTCCCGGCCACGGCAAGACCCAACATCATCACCATCTTCGTCGATGACATGGGCTATTCCGACCTCTCCTGCTTCGGGGGCCATCTCGTTAGAACCGAAAACCTCGACCGCCTCGCCGCAGAAGGCATCCGCTTCAAACAACACTACGTCGCCTCACCCATCTGCTCGCCCTCCCGCGTCGCCATCACCACCGGCCAATACCCACACCGCTGGCGCATCACTTCATTCCTCAACAACCGCGCGGACAACATGAAACGCGGCGTCGACCAATGGCTTGATCCCAAAGCCCCCACCCTCGCCCGCCAACTCCAACTCGCCGGATACTCCACCGGCCACTTCGGCAAATGGCACATGGGCGGCCAGCGAGATGTCGACAACGCGCCGGAAATCTCCCAATACGGCTTCGATCGATCCCTCACCAACTTCGAGGGCATGGGCCCGAAACTGCTGCCCCTCACCCTTACTCCCGCCTCCAAACAACCCGGCCGCATCTGGCAGGACGCCGAACGACTCGGTAGCCCCGTCACCTGGATGCAACGCTCCGAAATCACAGGCGGCTTCGTCTCTGCCGCCATCAGCTTCATCGATCAAGCCGCCACCACCGATCGACCCTTCTTCGTCAACCTATGGCCAGATGATCCCCACTCCCCTTTCTACCCTCCGCTCGACCGCTGGGGCGATGGCGAAAAGCGTACACTTTACCACGGCGTCATCAGCGCCATGGACCTGCAACTCGCCCCTCTCATCGACCGCATCCGCATGGACCCGAAGCTCCGTACTAACACCTTAATCCTCTTCTGCTCCGACAACGGCCCCGAGCCCGGCGCAGGTAGCAGCAAACCCTTCCGCGGCTCCAAAACATGGCTCTACGAAGGTGGCATCCGCTCGCCACTCATCGTCTGGGGCCCCGGCTTGCTCGCCAAAAACACCGCCAACACCATCAACGACGAGTCCGTCATCGCAACCATCGACATCAACCGCTCCCTCTACACCCTTACTGGTGCCAACCTCCCCGCAGGACACACTCTTGATGGCGAGGATCTCCTCTCAACACTGTTAGGCAAATCCAGAGACAGCAGGAAAACACCACTCTTCTTCCGCCGACCACCCGACCGCCCCGGCAACGATCCCCGATGGGGCATGGGCGACGCCCCGGACCTCGCCGTGCGTCACGGGAAATGGAAGTTTCTGATAAATTACGATGGATCCAGTAGCCAGCTCTACAACATCCTCGCCGATCCCTCCGAATCCAAGAATCTCGCCGGGGATTTCCCTCAAGTGGCCGCCCGCCTCAAATCGGCGCTTTTCCAATGGAACGCCACCATGCCCAAAGACGCCGGCGACCCGTCCTTTACCCCCGGTGCCAAGAAACCCAACCGGTGATTCCCGTTCATGAAATCCATCCGCCACAGACCCCACTCAACCACGAACTGGTTCCTCTACGTCTTCTCCCTCCTTCTTGTAACCACCTCGATCGGCAACGCGGAAACTGCCAAACCCCACATCGTCATCTATCTGTCAGACGATCACTCCCAATACGACTCCAGCCTCTACGGTGACAAATCCATCCCCACACCCAATCTCGAAAAACTCGCGGCGGATGGAATCAAGTTCACCCACGGATTTGTCGTCTCACCCTCCTGCGCTCCCAGCCGCGCCGCCATGCTCACTGGACTCATGCCCGCACGAAATGGAGCAGAAGACAACCACAGCTACCCGAAACCCGGAACACGCAGCCTCATCCTCGAACTCAAGCAATCCGGCTACGAAACCATCTCCATCGGCAAGGTCGCCCACGGCAATTCCGCGGAATCGTTCGGCTTCGATTCCATACTCAAATCGGACAACCCCGGCAAAAATCCCGCTGCGATGTTAGAAACCATTACCACCCACCTCGAATACCGCGACTCTTCCAAGCCCATCTGCCTCTTCATCGGCACATCCGACCCTCACGTCCCATGGCCCCGCAAAACCGGATTCGATCCCGCCAATGTCTCCCTCCCACCCCACTCCATCGACGGCCCGATCACCCGCAAACAACGCGCCCACTACTATCAAGGCATCAAAAATGTCGATGACCTCCTCGGCAAACTCCGAACCCTGATCGCCGAAAAACTCGGCGAAAACACCCTATTCCTCCACACAAGCGACCACGGAGCCCAATGGGCCTTCGGCAAATGGAACCTATACGACTACGGCACCCGCGTCCCCTTCGTCGCAACATGGCCCGGCACCATCAAACCCAACACCACCACCTCCGCAATGGTCAGTTGGATCGATATCATCCCTACCCTCATCGAAATCGGTGGCGGAGAAGCCCCCTCAGGCGTCGACGGCAAGTCCTTCCTGCCGGTCCTGTTAGGAAAATCGAAGACCCACCGCGAACGCATTTTCACCACCCACTCCGGAGACAGGGAAATGAACGTTTATCCCATTCGCGCCATCCGCACGGCCGATTGGAAGCTCATCCATAACCTCCGACCGGACCTCGCCTGGACCAGCCATTCCGACCTCCTCCTCAGACCCTTCGCCGGCATCCACATGAGCGAGTGGGCGCTCCTCGCCAAAACAGATGAAACGGCCGCCGCAATCATGCATCGCTACCACCAACGCCCCGAGTTCGAGTTCTACCATGTCACCGAAGATCCATGGGAAACCCGCAACCTCGTCGAAGATCCCACCCAGTCCGACCGCATCGCATCCCTCAAATCCGAACTCGCCGCCTGGATGAAACAACAGAACGACACCGCCCGCACCTTCGCGGCACCACGCCCCATCTCCCAACCGCAAACCTGGCAAACCTCACCCTCACCACCCAAAGACCCGTGATCGCAACCATCACTTTACCAACTCACCAATCCGCGCCAACTTCGCAGAACTGACCTGCTCCCGGCGTCCACACCATGATCGCGAAACCCTTCCTCTTTCTGGCCCTCTCAACGTTCCTTCTAACGGCATCAATCCGGAGCTTCGCCGAAAGCCTTCCCGAAGGCCTCTTCATCAACCCCATCGGCGAAGGGGCCGACCCTTGGATCACCCGGGACCCGGATGCCGACCGCTACCTCTGGTGCTTCTCCGAAGGAAACCGCGCCATCGCCATCCACACCAGCAAATCCCTCACCTCCCTCGGCGAAAAACACATTGTCTGGCGTGCTCCCGAGAACGGCCCCACCTCCCGCGAAGTCTGGGCACCCGAACTCCACTGGATCCAAAACCGTTGGCATATCTATTTCGCTCCATCCGATGGCCAAAACCGGAACCACCGGGCCTACGTCCTCCGCTCGAAATCCGAGGACCCGCTCGGCGAATATGAAATCCACGGCCCGCTCCCAACAGGAAAAGGCACCGATGGCATATCTCCTAACATCTGGGCCATCGACATGACCCCGCTGGAACACAACGGCAACCTCTACGCCATCTGGTCCGGCTGGGACGAACCAGATTCCGACCGGCAGTTCCTCTACATCGCCCCGATGAAATCCCCCGTCGAACTCGCCACCCCCCGCGTCCTCCTCTGTGCCAACGACGAACACCCGTGGGAATTCACCGAGGAGAACCGCAAGGGCCGCGGACTCCATGAAGGACCTCAGGTCCTCAAACACGACAACCGCACCTTCCTCACCTACTCCACCGGCGCATCTTGGCTCCCCACCTACAAACTCGGCCTGCTCGAACTCACAGGCACCAACCCGCTCGACCCCAAATCGTGGAAAAAATATCCCTCACCTGTCTTCACCTCGACCGAAACCACATTCGGCGTTGGCCACAGCTGCTTCGTCCCCTCACCAGATGGCCTCGAAAAATGGCATATCTATCACGCCAAACAAAATCGCGATCCCGGCTGGAAACGTGCCATCTTCGCCCAACCCATGACATTCACCAACGCCGGACTCCCCGACTTCGGAAAACCTCTCGCCCCTAACAATCCCATCCCACTCCCCTCAAGCACCGAAATCCCCAACCTCAACCTCCCCTACTCCACCTCCTTCAAATCCACCACCCCACCGCAAGGCTGGAGCCCCTACGGCCACCACCAGTTCTTCAGCTTCCGCAACGACGGCCTCCACCTCGGCACAATTCCACAAGCACCCGTCAACGACTACCGCTCCGGCGAAAAACTCGTCCTCGACTCCCCCGCCCCACCCGACTTCACCGCCAGCGTCACCCTCAACTTCAACGGACAATCCGACGCCCGCGACGCCGGCATCCTCTTCCGCACCACCGCTCCCTCCATCGGCTACGACGCCCAACGCGGATACTTCGCCGGACTCATCCCAAACACTAAAATCATCATCCTCGGCAAAACAGACGGCAAATCCTGGACCGAACTCGCCCGCTCATCCGCCCAAATCGACCCAGCCAAACCACAACGCCTCCAAGTCACCTGCAAAGGCCCTGCGATCACCATCCAACACAACCGCCACCCAGCCATCTCCTTCTCAGACTCCACCTACACTCGCGGCACCGTCGGCCTCCGCGTTGTCGACACCCACGCAATCTTCACCGACTTCTCCCTGACTACCCCCGATTGACACCCTCCTCCTGCGGAAAATCACAACCCTACCCCGCCCATCTCGCATTTCCGCATGGTCGGCCGCCCCATGTCCATTCACAACCTCACTCACAAACCCGCCCACAAACTCAACCATCATGAAAACCACCGCCGCCCTCGCCGCCATCCTCCTCTCCCTAACAGCCTGCAACAAACCCGCCACGGTCACCACCTCCTCCGGCCTCCAACAGGAAACCTACGGCAAGATGCCCGACGGCACCGAAGTCAAAATCTTCACCCTCACCAACAAGAACGGCCTCAAGGCACGCGTCACCGAATACGGCGCCATCCTCGTCTCCATGGAAACCCCGGACAAATCCGGTAAATCCGCCGACATCACCCACGGCTACGACACCCTCGATGGCTGGCTCACCAACACCTCCTACTTCGGCGCCACCGTCGGACGTTTCGGTAACCGCATCGCCAACGGCAAGTTCACCCTTGATGGAAAGGAATACACCCTCGCCACCAACAACGACCCCGGCGACATCCCCTGCCACCTCCACGGCGGCATCAAAGGCTTCGACAAGGTCCTCTGGTCCGGCAATCCCGTCGGCGAAAGCGGCGTCGAGTTCACCTACGTCTCCAAAGACGGCGAGGAAGGCTACCCCGGCAATCTAACAGTCAAGGTTACCTACTCCCTCAACGATGACAACGAACTCAAATGGGAAGCCAAAGCCACCACCGACGCTCCCACCGTCATCAACCTCGTCCACCACACCTACTGGAACCTCTCCGGCGACCCCACCACCACCATCAACGACCACCTCCTCACCCTCAACGCACCATCCTACCTCCCCACCAACGCCGGCCTTATCCCCACCGGCCAGATCGCCCAAGTCGCCGACACCCCGATGGACTTCACCAAACCCACCCCCATCGGCGAACGCCTCGAAGCTGATTTCGAACCCCTCAAATTCGGCGGCGGATACGACCACGCATGGGTCCTCGAAAAAAGCGAGGGACTCCGCCTCGCCGCCAAACTCAAGGACCCGAAATCCGGCCGCGTCATGGAAATCTCCACCAACCAACCCGCCATCCAGTTCTACGGAGGAAACTTCCTCGATGGCACCGTCACCGGAAAAAGCGGCGTCAAATACGCCCACCGCACCGCCCTCTGCCTCGAAACCGAAGGCTTCCCGGACGCCCCTAACAAACAAAACTTCCCCTCATCCGTCCTCCGCCCCGGCGAAACCTACCACCACGTGATGATCCACCAATTCTCCGCCGAGTAAGGCTCAACTCGCCTGATCTAACATACACACCCGTCACCGGCGCGATCTCAGCCACTCGTGAAACACGGCTGGTTCCGCCGGCATTTCAATCGCCACTTTCGGCAACTCCGCCAGAACCGCCAACCGCTCAGGGACCTCAACCGCCCCCACCCCAAGCTCCGCATCCATCACATCCGGAAACTTCGCCGGATGAGCTGTCTCCAACGTGATCGTCGCACTGCCGGGATGACTCGATCTCCACTGCCGGGCCGCCAGCCACCCCACCGCACCATGCGGATCGATCTCGTAATCAAACAACGACTTCACCTCTCGGATCGCCGCCCGCGTCCGGTCATCGGAAAACGAAGCCCCTGAAATCATCGCACGCATCTCCTCCCACGATCCGCCAAATAAAGCACTCATCCGCGCGAAATTCGACGGCGCTCCCACATCCATCGCGTTCGATATCGTCGGCTCACCCGCCCTGGGCTGATAGATCCCGGAGTTCAGATACGCCGGCACCACATCATTGCGGTTCGTCGCCGCCACGAAATGCTCCACCGGCAAACCCAACCGCACCGCCAGCAACCCGGCTGTTAGGTTGCCGAAATTTCCGGACGGCACCACAAACACCGGCTTCACTCCCTCCGGCAATTGCCTCGCCGCATGCAGATAATAAAACGACTGCGGCACCAATCGCGACAAATTGATCGAGTTAGCCGACGTGAGATTCAGCGATTCCGACAACTCCCGATCCAAAAACGCCGACTTCACCAGCGCCTGGCAGTCATCAAACGTCCCCTCGATCTCCAACGCCGTGATATTTCCACCCAGCGCCGTCAACTGCTTCTCCTGAAGCCCGGAAACCTTCCCCTTCGGATAGAGAATAATCACCCGCGTCCCCGGAACGTTGTGAAACGCCGACGCCACCGCACCACCCGTATCCCCGGAGGTCGCCACCAACACCGTTAGTTCCCGATCCTCCCCTCGCGTCAACCACGCCATCAAGCGGGCCCTGAACGGCGCCACGAAATCCTTGAACGCCAAGGTCGGCCCCTGG
>SXGQ01036056.1_pt1 | contig 15988 bp, 17 predicted proteins | sample 3178371 | NCBI WGS metagenome assembly SXGQ01 (sample SAMN11356859, study PRJNA531348) | freshwater metagenome | isolation source: freshwater sample F1-20 | place: China: Fuxian Lake, Yuxi | collected 2017-12-25
CGATCCAACGCACAGGCGAGGAGTATGAGACTCTTTATAAAGTGCGTGACTCACTCCGTTTTCCGTGTGATTCCAAATACTATTTATTCCATGCGGGTGAATTGCAGATTGCAGGCTGGGGTTTAAGTAATGAAGGGGAAGGGTTTGAAATTCGTACCAAGGGGCTTAAAGAATTAGACATCCAAACAATTGCCGAAGAAGTTGCAAAGCGCCATAAGGTAAAGCTGAATGCATGTTTCCTCGAGGAACGAAAGGATGAAATCCGTAAAAGAGATAAAGCTGACAGAGCGAAGTCAGAAAACTTTAAGAATCTCAGAAAGCTGTTAGAAGATGTTGATAATTTGCGAACTGTAAATGCATCAAATGCATCAAATGCATTAGATTTAAAGACTAAGCTGACTGGAAAGATAGAAGATATAGATCGAAAACTAGATGATACTTCAAAAAAAGTCCAAGCGCTTTTCAAACGATTCTATCCTCCTATGTTGTATGGGGCGTTATTTTTGTTGCTAGTTTCTTTCATTCTTAACGTCGCAACTTGGTATCAAACCATGAAAATGCCAGAAAAACAACTCGTAACTCAGAGCCCAGAGGTCATAGATAGAAATCAAGGCTCTCAAACAGGATCAACTGCAGGTGCTTCTAGTCCTAATTCAAAAAAACCGGATAATGGCAGTAAATAATGGAAAAAATCAAGAATGCAGCGAAAGAACTCCAGCAAACGACCAAGTCGGTACGTAGCTGGGAGCGTCACCCACATCGGGAAAAACAAATGGGCGGAAATCAAGGACCCCAGTGGGTCAAGGAGGCGAATTTGCTCGTCCGTGCTTCCGATCGGAATCCGGCACTTGGCCTGTATGGGGAAAGCCAAATAGGCAAGTCATTTCTCATCAGTGCTCTTGCGACAAACGAAGAGCAGATCTTCATATTGGACCCAACGTTGGACCCAACGTCTGATAAACATATCTGTTTTCTGAAACTACTCAATCCCAGTGGGATGGGGGAATCAACAGGGATTATCACCAGATTTACAACGAAAGAGGGGAATCGATTTGGGCAGAATAGAAAGTCGTTTCTTGGGGAGTTATTGAATTACGAAGACCTTGTTATGGCGATGGTTCATGGTGTGCATAGTGACGTGGAACAAGCCGAACCACCAGAGAATTTTAAGGCAGACGCCCAGTCCATAATTAAGAAGTTGAAAGATGCAAAGAAGAACGCTCAGAGCAACAGCGAAAGCGATAAAGACATCCAACCCGTGGAATCGGTATTGCTTGCCCTAGAGCAGGTTCGTCAACTCAAGTATTTTCCCGGATATATTCGAATACTGGATGAATGCAAGTTCGAAACGGTTTTGTGCGAGTACTCGGACGCTGAAAAGGTGCCTTCGGCCGATTTACTTGCCGAGTCCATCGCTCTTATCTGGGGTGGGCATAACTCGGAATCATTAAAACAGTTATACACCATTATTCACAAAGTCCTTGTGAGTCTGAACGGTTCTGATATATTAGAAATTCCTATCAAAGATGTTATTGCAGAGGAGGGGCGGCAAAAAAGCTTATTAGATGTGAAGCTCCTAGAAGACCTCTTTAATCTTTCGCCAACTGTGACCGTATACGGCCGCGGAACCGACGAAGGTGAACAGGACGATCCAATTTCATTTGAGATAGCGAGGGCATCACTCGCTGCTGTTCTGAGTGAGATTGTCCTCCCTGTTAAGGAGTCAGCAAATCAAGAGCCGCCCTCTCTGATTTCTATCGGAGATATTATTGATTTCCCTGGCAGTCGTGCTGCGGGAAGAGGAACTCGCAGACAAGACGTCAAGCAATTAGAAGCGGTTTCGATTTTCCTACGTGGTAAACTCATTCAGATTTATCGTAAACTCGTTGTTCAAAATGAGATTGGAGTACTTTGCATTGGTGTTGGCGTAACTGGTAATCCTGAGGCTGGAGTGCAAAATCAACGGGCGATTGAATTATGGCTTGAACAAGAAAAAATGAGTGAAGTAGAGAATCCTTCTCTACTTGCCGTCGTCACCAAGTGCGACCAACTATTGACAAAGAAAGAGGCAGTTGGAGCGGGGGCAGCTAATGACTTTAAAAAAGTTATCGATAAACTTCAGAAGTATAGCGCTGCTCATTATGATTGGCTTTTTGATTGGCCTGGATATTCTCTCGAGACCACATCGCAAATTGCTGGGAAGAAGAAGCCTTTTAAGAGTGTAATATTTGTTTTCAATCCCAGATACGTCAAAGATAACGCAACAGTGTTAATGCAAGATCAGGAACTGCAGAAGTTCCTGATTGATGCCACGCAGGGGCCAGACGTTGTGCGACACTGCAAGAAACCAGATCCTTGGGTTACTGGGCTTGGCAAGAAGGTTCCCAATTCGGATGATTATACTGGAAATATACACACTTTAAAAGATGAATCATGCAATCAACTCAAAAAGGTTGACCGCAAAGCAATCCTCCGACGTCGCATTAAGAAGTTGCTTGCAGAACTTAAGCAAAAGTTCGGAGGCATGCATCGACGCGAAGGGGCGGTTGACGAAAATGGACGAAAAGAGAGTCAGAGAAAATTAAGGGCATTACAGCGTGCTCTCGAAGAAGCAACTATCGCGCGTGATCCGCTGCGTCCTCGGGGAAAACGGAGCGGATTAGCAAGCATCCTTGAGAGTGTCGAGATAACGCCGGTAATGATTGAGCAAGGAATTTCAAAATTGAAAACCTCGGTAGATGAGAACCATCAATATATGAGCGAAAACGGAGTATACAAATTTGTTCATGAACAATGGCAAATGAGAACCCAACGAATTACGGACGATTCTTCGATGGCGATCAAAAACATGTTCGGTGAATCCGGTAGCAAACTTCGGGAACTTCTTCTTGAAATTCCAAAAAAGTATCCCAAGTTCAAAGAAAATTGTCTCGCGGTCATTGATAAGCGCTTTGACTTTTTGGAAACTAACAGGCTAGAAATGTTATCCGAGCCGTTAGCAGAGTGTTGGAACGCAAATATCCTCGACTGGGGTTTCCCGATCGCAGAGAGTCTCCTTCAAGGTGGTATTGCGCCAGTAGGAGATACAAAGCTTCGTTCAGGTCTATGGATTTTGAGACACTGGAGAGTGCATATCGAGCATTTGATCCAAAGTATGGAAGATCCAGAGGGCCCGCCGCCTCCAGATTATGAGGAAGTGCAGATGATTCTTGCAGGAATAGATAAGACGGAAAAGGCTATGGAAGATATTCACTGATGAAGACCCCACCGTTTACAGACCAAAATGCGTGCCATCAGAAAAAAGAAGAAACAGATGACGTCGTACAACAAGTAAAGAAAGATTTTATGCTTGGTACGCAGATTTGGCTTGATCTTGGAACACTCACAAGGTCTGGTTGGAAGTCAGCAGGGATTATTAACTCTGAGCCATTGCGTAAATCGTGCCGAGAATGGATGAAGGACACAGCAAACAAACTTTCTGCTTGCACAAAGCCGACAAACTTTAATGCGAAGGATCGGTTCGCTTTGGAACACTTGCGACGGATCTTGACGAGCGATTTTAGTTTGCACGATGGGCCTGACGTCCTTAAAGCTATCTTTAGTGATGAGCCAGACAAGGCAAGTGATATAATTAGAAGCATTCTCAAAAAGATCTTTGGGAAAATGACCGAGAAGTCTATCGAAAATCACGATTTGCTCGCCTTTTCTTTAGCTGCTCATGGTGAATTTTGTAACGAGACGGTCGTTCCATATTTTATCATAAAAAAGACTTTGATAGAGAAGAATAATTTAGATTTCTTGGAAAAAGCGGTAAGCGCGTGCATGGATCGTGAACTTCGAGGTATTGATACTCTCGCCATTCGGGTGCTGTTTCATCGAGTTAAAATCTTGGAATTTGTGAAGAGAGAAAATGCGGATCCACTTCAATATGGCAAAAATGAAATACAAATCGGACAACTCACAACGATTATTGATGAATTAGAGAAGAGTTGCACTCCCTCATTCAATAATGATTTATGGCTGAATGCGCGCCAAGCAATTGTCGCCAACGAAGGCTTTTTGTATTGGGTCTTAGATCGATTTAACGGTGCTTGTCCAGACATTCAGATTGAGCGAGACAGCATCTCTGACGAACTGAATTCGATCATCATGTCTCAATCTTCTGATCCGTGGATTCAGTTGACCGGAAGAATGCTTCAAGCGGTTGGGAACATTAACATAAAGGCGGGAGATTCTGCACGACGAATTGCGCGGACCGCCAATCAAGAACAAAAAATGAGTCGGAAATTCCATCTCCAAAGCTGGCTGGAAGACGAAAATTCTTTAATTTGGAAAAAGGTTCTTTCCGACGAGTTAATTCCTTGGGCTATGGACGATCATAAGAGAATTCTTCGCGCATTGATTTTAGGTGCGGCAGCAGTCAGGGGTCATACTGAGGTGATTGATCAGATCTGTAATGTAAGCCCTAGGCTTAAGGACGAACTTCGTATGTTCGTGGATGCAGAATATAATAAATTTATTACGACGGCTCCATGCGGTAAGGAGGAAGATGTCCTTGAAGCTAATAAGGTCGAATCGCTTGCCATTGCAATATTGGTCTGGAAGGATTTTTCCAATGCGTACGAGAAGGAGTGGCGAGCTGACATCGATGAAATTCAGTTGGATAGGACTCTTCATTACAAATTGGCGGATGCTTATTGGAAAATTCGGCGAGAGTCGTTTCAGATCTCTCATCCGTATGCATGGTCAACACCGTTTTTTCAAAGTGTTATGATTCGGAAACCTGAAGATGACCTGCTTTTGGCAGCCTTGAAAGGGTTAGGGGTGGAGATACCAAACAATGTCGTAACGAGCATCGGCGAAGCCAATCATAAATCCTTGAAAGAGTTACTGAAGGGGGTTCGGAATCATTCAACCTATCGACAAAGTTCTGAAAACAGAACAATTCCTACCGATTTAAATGATTTATTCAAGATCAATGAAGTTCAACAGTTGGTGCCGAACGCGCCAATTCAGCATCTGAACCGTGCTGTCACGGCAATTTGCGTCATTGTGTCGCGCTCTAGTTTACGAGATGATAAGCGCAAGGCGCATGATTATTTTATTAAGTGTCACTATCAGATAATAGAACATGGGTTTTCTACTTTGGCATGTGACGGGATCACAAAATATCGTAGAGAAATTGATGCAATATTCAAGTTACGTTTAAAGGCAATTGCAAAGAGACTGGTTTCAGGTAAACCATTCGGCGCGGAGGAGAAGTTCTTGTTGATTAATGAAGTTGAGCCGTTCCGTAGTTATGTTCATGCAATTCAGGGACTCGCTTCTGTAACCCAGTCTGGTAAAGATTATAGATTAATTCCGCATTTAAAAAGTTTCATCCTAGCCTCTGTCATCCTGCTTGCATCAATAACATTGCTCGTCGTAAACCGTTATGGTTAAACTGTGATTAAAGGCGTTTTGAAAAATCAAATTAAATCCTCGGATACGAAAAGATTGATTGAGTTCTTGCGGTCAAAATTGTCAACTTCCGATTCAATTGATGGAGAGAAAGTTGCACGAAGTCGACTAAATGAGATTCCAAGTCCTTTGGCAGTTGAAGTTTTGTTGCGGAGTCTCCGCCATAGTTCGAACGACACGAAAATGACGGGTGACAACCTTCGTGATCGGCTAAAATACTTGTCTCAGTTCTTGAAGTTGAAAAGACTTGACGAGGAGAAGGCGGCGAAACTCTTTGAGATATCAGTCATTTCGTCATATCGCACGCACTTTGCAATTGTTCAGCACGATGAATTGCTTATGCAACCTGCAGATCAGGAACCACTTAAATTGTTATTTATGTTCGCACCAGATTCAAGTGAATCCCAAGCAAAAACTTTAGTTGCGAGGTTATCTCGAAATAGAAAAATAAACAGCTTCAGTCAGAGGCTGGAGGGGACATAGAAAATGGCTGAAGTTTTTGATAGGCGTACTCCGAGAACTGCCATTCGAGGTCAAAGGTGGTATTGGGTTGTTAGAATCCTTATGGGATACGACCCTCGGAGTTCAGTTCTTATTGTTGGCATGCCGAGCAGCGGTAAGAGTACTTACCTTTGGGCGTTGGTTGAGAACATGAATATAAATAGTGGCAGTAAGAAACTGATAAATGGATGGTGTATCGGTGATATCACTGATGAATTGCAACGAGTTACGCGAGTTTTTAAGGATCGCAATGATGCGGGCAGTATAACTCAAACAGTTGCAGGAGACTATAAGTATGTGTATCTGTTCCAGGCTTGGAAACAGTACTTAAGGTGGGTTCCATTTCATATCTTTACTTACAAAGTGTTTGCGCCTGAGGTGCCAGGTGAGTGGGTTAAAAATATAATTGACGAGATTGAGCCTGAAGCTAACGATAGTTTTCGCAATGAATTTTACCAATTTAAGTCCTTGTTTTTCACTTCGTCTGCACTTATTGTTTTGGTTGAATGCGGTAGCGATCCAAATTGGCGAGAGCAGTTGCGCAAGGATTTCAGTGAGTTTCAGAAAATGCTTAGACGTCCCGCTATTGCACCTATCTATCGTTCAATATGTGTGGTTCTGTCGAAGGCAGATGATTCGTTTAAAGAATTCCCTGAACAGGATTTGGTCCTCCTGCCCGCTCCTCTTTCCTATTGGGCTGATCGAAATCCCAATGCCAAAGACAATCTTCCAAACGGGTTGGACAATGTGTCTGAGTTTAATATTTCATTGGTTATGAAGGATCCCGAAACTTTCGATAATGATGAATTGCAGGAAGCCATCGCACTCGATTTTTTGAGGGCTCATGCTCCAGAGGCAGCAAGCATCTTGGGCAATATCAGTCAGCGCGAAGACGTAAAGTTGAAGGTTATGTTTGGTTCATCGACTGGGCTACGTGGAGGTCTCAAACCTTTGCAAAGCAAAGATCCAATCAATCTATTCTTGCCTTTTTCTTGGACATTGAAGCGATTATCAATCATTCGATTCTTTGCAATTCTTACTAGGCTTTTTACGATTGTAAGTGTCATTTGTATTTTGTATTATTTGATGCATCGTTAATATTGGTTTCTTTTCTTCTCAAGATTTTTGCGTCCTACTGGCTCTCGGATTTCTCTGCGTATTGAGTGCTCCTTATGCAAGCTAAACATAATCTCAATCGTGCGTCCTATGGTCTTTTGGGAAGTCATGCATCGTCGGGGGAGGGATGGAAGCCCGATTCGAATGAGATAATTAAAAGCTATATCAATGATTTTACAGAAGGTCGAAGTGTTGCCGCTGAATTTGATCTGGATTTGGAACCTGCCCGAAGAGGTTATATTCGTATTTGGAACACGAAGGAGAAGTCAATTTTGGCAGTCTCAGTTATCTCGCGAGGGGGCGAGGCTCGGAATCAGAAACGTCATGTGTTCTTTGATGTCTCAAAGCCGGGAGCTCCTCTTGAAGAACTATGGAATGAGATTGAAGGTGTACTGAAGGACGAGGGCGTCTCCGTTCCTTCGATTGATGTTGTCACAACTGGTTCGGAGTTTGAAAAGGTAGTTCTTCGGAGTTCGATTTTGATTTTTAGGCACCTAGCAGAGTCTGAGAAATCTCCCCAGATACATGTTGGGAGTGGTCCAGAACGATTTGCGGGAGCAGTTTTGGCTGTTCGTGCGATCACGGACGTGGTGCTTTCCATTCCACTTGACGAAAATGTGATTGATGAACGCCCTCCTCTGGGAAAGTTGAGACGGTTTGTGTTGCTTCCAATCAAACCTGATGACCAATCTGATCATCTCGATGAGCCTATTGGTTATGGCGGGGTCACAGCCAAACAAGTGTTGGCGAATGTGGAACGCGCTGAATTAGCAGTCTTTTTGGGACCGCTAGACCATACCTCATCGGAAAATGGATGGAAGAGGTACATTCAGGTTCCACGAGTTTTAAAATCTCTCGAGTCTGTACTCGTTGACGAGGTCTCAGCTTGGGTGCGAGAAAATTTGGACGCTAAATCGGACCACCAAGAGAAATTTATTGATGGTTGTGAGCGTTGCAGTAAGCAAAAGAAGGATGATTTGGTTTGTAAAGTTATTGATGAGTTGAGTATTCAGAAGAAAGACTCAATTCGCATCCAAATTGAAGAAACCCTAGTCAATTGTCTAAAGGAAGTGAGGTAAGCATGACCACTACACTCTCTGAAATTCAGAAGCATTGCGCCGCGATTGGGTTTAATTCCGTCAAGGTCGTAGACCAAGCTCTTGAATTACAACTTTGCTGCTTTCGCTTCGTGAATTGCGAAGGGGAGAAAGCAATATCGATTCGGATCGAGGTCATCGAGGATGGTGGCTTGGTGGTGATTGGCGCCCACGGAGTTATGAAAGGTCTGGATGATCTTGATAGCCAGGCTGAGTTATGCCTACGTCTGTGCCATCTGACAATGGCGATCCAAGCTGAATTCGATGAGAACCATCGAATCAGTATTGTGGTTGAGCATCCAGTAGTTGATAGCACGTTTTCAGCATCACAATTAAAGGTTTATCTCCGATCAATCGTTGAGTTTGTTGACCAGTTTAGAACTTCTCTCGATCCAGTCCAGTTGCAAAGCGGAGTTCCAGTAGTAACACTTGACGAGCAAATGGGCGAGGTAAATGTGTGCGAGTTCCCTAGGCCTCGACCGTTTCTATATTTTTGGAGAGGAGTTCGAAAATCCAGTCTTGCTTCCGATGCGCAAATCAAGGAATTGGATTCGACAGAAAAGACCAATAAATTGACAATTGAAACGGTGGGCTCGAAGTTTGATGAGTTACAAATACCATTTGAGTATTCAAGTGGCACTGACATGAATCGACTGATTTTTACACGTCTTCCAACAGTGATCTATCGGGGACTCGACGAACAGAACCAGCTACAAATGACCGTTTCAGTTGATGAAAATTGCGTGAAAGTTCTAGCATCGCTCAGTTATCAAACGCTCACTCTTAGTGACCGAAAAAAACTGGCTCGATTAATGCTTGAATTGTGCCAGAAGACCAAGGTGTTCCAAGCTGAGATGGACGCACTCGGGAATATTGTTGTCGTCGCTGAGGTCAGAGTTCTTGATACTCAGTTCACTTCAAGGCAGTTGAAACGACTCATTGACTGCCTTGTTGTTGTTCTCGATGAGTTTGATCCAAGGATTCGCGAACTTCTCTCTGCATCTTGCATCTTGTAATTAGTTGAAACATATTGGTTTACTGTTACAATTGATGTATGTTAAAATTGAAACCATTATCTGCGTTTTGTTTACTGTTTTTGATGAACTCCGTATCTTTTTATCAAGCATCTGGATTTTATGGACCGCCGAGTTCAACTAACGGGGAAAACGCGAGTACAATTAAACAAGAACCTGCGACTCCTGCGAACGGGAATCGGAAACAACCTTCAAGTGTGACACCAGCGCCAGGTTCAAAGAACAAAATGCCAGTTGACTTGAGTTGGGGAACGGTGGCGAAACAAACGCCAGATCCGAATGAGGTGACCAACCCTGAGTTGTTGAAACAAATCGTGGAATCAGGCTTGCCATGGAAGGTCAAGGACAATAAAACTAAAATTACAATGCTTCTAGTGCCTGCCGGTACATTCAAAATGGGCATGAGCATTGACGACCCAGAGGCTGAAAAAGTCGAACAACCTAGCCATGAAGTAAAGCTCACAAAGCACTTTTATCTCAGTGAGACAGAGGTTACGCAAGAGCAGTGGCAAACGTTAATGACTGTCAATCCCAGTCTCCATAAGTGCGAGGACAAAAGGGGTTCAGCAATTCGTGAGCTGCTCGCAAGGGGCCATACGCGTAAAGAGGCAGAAAAAAAGTTGCAGGAAACGCCTCTCGTTTCGTGTCTGTTGCCAGTTGATCAGGTTTCTTGGGATCAATGTAAATCTTTTTGCGACATCGGGGGGTTTTCGTTGCCGACAGAGGCGCAATGGGAGTATGCGTGTCGCGCAGGGGACAAAGACCCTCGATACGGTGAACTTGACGAAATAGCATGGATTAAATCCTCGACATCCACATTGGCCGAAACGCATGAAGTTAAGAGCAAGACTCCAAATGCACTTGGTTTCTACGACATGATCGGAAATGTATGGGAGTGGTGCTCCGACATCTACGGGGTATATCCAGATGACATTCAGAACCAGACCCAAACTGATCCTATAGGACCAGTCGTCGCGTCGCCAGATTCATTCCATGTGATCCGTGGTGGTGCTTGGGGGAGTGACTCTAAATTTGGCCGTTCGTCAGCACGTGCAAAGCAACAAGACACCCCTAAACGTGGGAATATAGGATTTCGCGTTGCGAAGGTTCCATAGAGTCCTCTGCTTCGTATTTCTCGAATCATTTTTATGTGGGGATGAATTGGAGTAAGACAGGCAAGTTGAGCCAGATGAGCAGGACGCTTGTGATAACGAATAGAATTGCGCAAATTAAGTAGTAGAGTTCTCTACTTCTTGGTTTTATTTTTTTGCTCTTGAGTTCTTCATTGTCAGTCTTAAGTCCATTGATAATCGCCTGTTTGTCTTCAATCGCGGACTGAAGGGTTGATATTTCCGTCAGTTTGGATTTAACGTCCACTTTCATCTTGCTCAATTCTTTCTCTAAAAAATCGTTTCCGCTTTTCTCGCACAGAATTTCAGGCGGAAAATGTGACGTCAATTCTTGAGCCTGAAGTCCAAGTATTGAAGTAATTGGTCCATCGATTTGAATTCGTGAGATATTGTTACTTTTCGGAATCAACTCTTCCGAGTTATAACTTGCTACAACTCCAAATTGAATTGGATTGAATATCCGAAGCCCCCACACATTTTTCTCCGCGTTCTTCGTGCTCATTAAAGCAGGGAGAGCTAGTAGGCGAGATTCAAATGAGTGAATTGCAGGAATCATTGCAGTTGATTTATTCTCTTGCACTTGAACCCATGCAACATAAATCTGTAGATCTTCATATCGATATTCTTGCGATGTTCTCCGAGCGACCGGAGTTGGCAATTGCAATGAGAACAGATTTCTACATGAGACCTTGGCGATACTTGTCCACAATTCCGCACTTTGGAGTAATGCCTCCAACCCACATCCGTTCTCGCCTCGCCTCATTGCTATCTCCAAAAAATTCGACTTTGTGAAGATAAGAGAACATGTTAAAATCGTGGGTCTGTTGTAAACATCTGGCTTGGGATCGGACGTTATGCACCTGGCCTTCCCCCGTGTACTCCAGATCACATTGTTTGACAGTTTTCCCACTTCACAAAGACTTAGCGTAGGCATGCGTGTCACCGCAGTGTTTGGTCTAGTGACGATTGTTTCTGGTGCAGGCGGTTTGTAGCCAAGTGAACTGTGCGATCTGACTTCGTTGTAGTGGCGACGCCATTTCTCAATCATGATCTTCGCTTCTCGCAGCGTGTAAAAGATTTCGCCGTCCAACAATTCATCGCGCCGTTTTCCGTTGAAGCTTTCCTCATATCCGTTCTCCCACGGACTGCCGGGTTCAATAAAGAGTGTCTTCACTCCAACCTGTGCACGCCAATCGCGCATTGGCTATTGCAGCAGTAAGCACCACTGCAAGTGGATCGAAAAAGACTTACTATGGTACTGCGCTAAAGCCGCGCAGATATTCGGCAAGCGGATTCGCGAGCAATCAGGGTGCTACACCAATCAGCACGAGCAGACCAAAAGTTGCAATCGCCACAAATCGCTCTGGTCGGCGCCGATCGCCGGCAAGCGATGTGGCGGGTGGACCAAGAAAAATCTTTGCGAATGTGGCGAGCGTTGCAACCGCAAGCAGTGCCGCCGCCACGATCATGGTGAGTGAACCCACCACGCTTTCTTCCCAAAGCACATGAAGCAAAAGGTCGTCTGCAATAAAACCTGCCGTGCCTGGCATTCCAACACCAGATGCCGCAAACAAAAGAAATGCCGCTGCCAAACGTGGCATGCCCCAGATTCTTCCGCCTTGGTCTTTCAGCAAAACGCGCCCGCAACGATCTTCGACCGCCGCCACCATGGCGCCAAGTCCGCCCATGGCTAACGCAAGCGTGACAGTCACAAGAAGCGCGACCGCACTGTGTCCATGTCCCGCCGCGCCAAGTGCGGCGATCAACAATCCGCCGTGCACGGCAACTACGCATCGGTAAAAATTCGCGAAGGTTCACCTGTACAAGCGCCGTGATTGCGGGCAATAAAGCAAGCACTGCACCAAGTCGTACCAATGTGTCGGCCGCATCAAAGGCAAACTCTGTTGGCGCCACAAATCGCAGATAGGCAAACATTGCCACTATGCATGTTGAAATTTGCTCAGCCATGGCAATGGGTGATCAATCACTCGAGCAGCAAGCCAATGCATAGGCCATGCGTCCGAAAGCGTAGCCAACAGCAACACCGCGGCAATCAAATTCAGCACGGGCCATTCGCCAGTCAAAGCGACCGTCACCGCGAACAGGGTGGACACTATGCACGGCAGTTTTGCTAGGTTTTTCCATCGATCCACGCTTGCGGCGCGTGCGCGCCATCCATCAGCTTGACCATCTTCACGCCAAGTCCCTTGCCGACTGCAGCGAGTCCCACTGGAAAACCCTTCAACTTATAAAACTGAAACATCGGGTCGTACAACTTCATCGCGACATTTTGGTGGGCTCAATGGTTTCAACCTGCATACATCCTTCTTTGGCTTCTGTTAGAGCCTGACCTGCATGAAGCTTAAAATTCTGCCTTGCCACCTGATTCAAAAGCGAGCCCAAGGCTGCTTTTTGTTTAGGCACCCACAAAGTGTCCAAAGGGCGATTGTTCTTGAGATCAAGCCAGATATAGGTTTCGGAACTCATTCCATAAGCGCCACCCGTATATTGTTCTCTTTAAATCGCAAAAACCCAAAGCGAATCATCCTTTCAAACTTGGTTAATCCGAGTCGTACTCCACCAGTTGCATACGGCTCTTTCTTCTTCAAGGCCACAAAGATCGTCATGATCCGCAAAAAACCTGAGCTGCTGCTTCTAAAGGACTCGGACCTGAATCCAATTGAGCAAAAAGCAAGTTCTCAATCTGCTGTTGATGAGGCAGACCCGACCATTGGAGCTCGTCACTTCAAAACGCGCGCAATTTGCGCTGCCTTCGACACATTTGCCATTATCGCGCAGGAACTGACGCACCTGAATTGTATCCTCACCTCGCACCTGAGAGGACCCTGAAATCGGCTTGGGATTGGGATCTGGTTTCCAAGACAAAATTCCCACTGCCAAAGTGCACAAAACAAACAACCATAGATAAGACTTCACAAGAACCTCCTCTACCCTAAGTTTTGCATTCTCACAGATCACAAATCGATGACATTCTGACACAAAGCATCTGACATTTCGGCAATTCCTTCTTGTTTATCGCCCAATCTGGCAATCTTTGCCCTGATTTATCAAGCCTTTCAAGGCATTTTGTTTTTGGCACACCCTTTGCAATTAAGAATTACAAACGGAGTTGATTATGCCCTATTTCCAAGCTTCTCTTGATCTGCACCGCCAAACTGGCGGAAAGTGGTCCATCGCCAGCCGTGTCCCCCTCGAAACGACCAATGATCTGAGCTTGGCTTATACACGGGAGTCGCAAGAGTTTCTGAAGCTCCCTCTCAAGACATCGAAGAGTCCTATGCCTTGACGATGAAGGGCAAGAGTATTGGGATTGTCTCGGATGGAACTGCTGTTTTGGGACTCGAAAAAATTGCGGATGAAGAGCCATGTCTTGAAGTGCAAACCGTACGACGAGCGATTTCGCAATTTGCAATTCTATCGCTGGCATTCAACTACATGCCGATAAGATGGCGGCGTTCAGATGGGACCACTTGTGGTCGATGAGCATGAGCCCGAATGCCGTCGCCGCGAACTGCTCCACACTCAGAGCACACGGCTCTGCTGCCGAGCGGATACCCACAAGCAAGGCATTGACCTCGCGTCTGCCGGATCTGCCGACGGACCCACATGGGAATGAAAAACGTCGCAAGCATTGCTGCCTATGCGAAGACATTCATGAGCCAACGAAGCCAATGGACGCGAAGGTACGAGAGGTCATCGGTCGGCAAGAGCGGGGATGTCGAGTCTCAAATTAAAGAAAAGTGTTCAGGATCATAGTGATGGATCGATCGCCGATTGGACGATCTCGTTCCGTTGACTTGATTCAGCGAGTTTCAGAATTTGCTTCGTTCCACTCGTGCCGCAGATTCTTGTCGTCGATGAGCCGATCGAGCGCGAGTTGATCGAGCGGCACCTTCGCCATCAAGATCGCGCGAATATCGCGCAGATGTTTGGATGATTTGCCTTCGCGATAAAACTCAAGCTTCTTCGCGATGATGTATTCGGGCGGAACCGCAACGAATGTAAAGGATTCAAATGTGAATCGCCGCCGATGGTCGAATACCCATTGTTCGATGGGTCGATGGGACCCTATGTAAAAGTCTGCTTTGTAGCCAGTCGGTTGATGGATGACGTTGAAGCCTCCGTTTGGAGAGTGAAAACTGGCTGCGATCGTCTGCTGGTCAGGAAGATAAAAGTTCGGTTGCGGAAATGCGTTCTTTAGTTTCGGCAGGTCCTCGGGCGTTATCCAGATTACGATGTCGATGTCCGCGGTGAGTCGAATTTCTCCGTACACCATCGAAGCGACCGATCCCGTCACCGCGTATGGGATCTGTTCGACCTCGAGAGGCCGCAGAAATTCTCCCATCCAATCAGGGAGTGCCATTGATGTACCACTGCCGAATTCGCTGTTCGATTTGCGTCTGCGTGATCCCGATATGCACCTGTGGCAATGTGGCGCGTTTGAGTCGAATCGCACCCTCGCGTAAATCCGTCATGCACTGAATCTTTCTCTCGATCGTCATCGAGGCGAAGATCGCCACTTGGTGCGGATCGGGACGATCTTCATATTCGCGTGACAGCACACATTTATTGTAATCATCATTTGACAAAACGAACCATCCCTGTACATCCGCCCACATGGGTAACACTTCGTACCGGGCACATGGGTGACACTTATGCCCGTGACGAAGTTCAAACTCGATTGGGCTGAAATATCTGTTGGTTGAATGCCTCCTGATTGGGTTGAAGAACTGTTCGATGTGTTCACTGACGATGCGTCGTGCCTGGCTCTGCGTTGCGAATTTGTTTCTCCGTAGTAGTTCCCACTCGAGTGTGCTGAAAAAACTCTCGGCGACGGCGTTGTACAAGCAATCACCCTTTCGCTCATTGCTCGGTTGCATGTGAAGTGCGCAGAGTCGATTGGTGTAGAGAACGCTTCCGTAGGGGAATCGGTGGCGGCATCGGACAACTTCGATCGCAACCAACTCGTCATCGAGCCGTGGCTTGACGATCCGATGCCGGAGTATGACTGCGGACTATGCCTGCGGGTTCTGATGTATTGCTGATTTCAGACTGCGATCGAGCACGCTGAAGCAGCAATGACAAACGCGATTTGAATGATTTCAAAGTCGCCGTAGATGTCGTATGGAATTGTGCGCGATATCCAGTGACGCGAACATCGCCGAGGTGGTTCATGGAAGAGCGATGCAAATCGTTGCCGGTCTTCGTACCGATTCCATGTGAAGCCTGCGAACAGTGAGGACAATCATGGCTTTCGCGTTGCCCGAACACCGTAATGACATTGAATGACCCCACAAACCGCAAGTAATTCTGCGTTATTTCGAAAAGATCAGGAATTTCAATGTCCCATAGAAATTTTCTGAGACAATACACAAGTATGTACCGCGCTCTAACAAACTCTCGCATTCGATCACTCGCTTTTCTGTTGGCGTCCATCTCATGCTCGACTGCGCTTGCGCAAAGTCCGCCAATCGTGAACTGGGTGCATAATCCAACAAGTGGCATCAACATTTACACCCTGACATATCGACCAACAAATGCGACTCCTGGCACTCGATATCCGGCCATTGTATTTGTTCCAGGTGGCGTCGGTACCAACACCACATTTTCTGCTGCCGATATGCAGGCG
>SXGQ01478607.1_pt1 | contig 15986 bp, 12 predicted proteins | sample 3178371 | NCBI WGS metagenome assembly SXGQ01 (sample SAMN11356859, study PRJNA531348) | freshwater metagenome | isolation source: freshwater sample F1-20 | place: China: Fuxian Lake, Yuxi | collected 2017-12-25
GGACGCGGACCAGCCGCACCGCATCAAGTACCGCCCGCTCACGCACTGAGAGACCGAGGGACCAAGGGATGGATGGGACTAACGGACCAAGGGTCCAAAGGACGAAGGGGCGTACGGAATATCAGTTCTCAGTTACCTCCGTTGGCTCCTGTTCGCCCCGGTTTGAACAGGAGGGAACGGAGGTAACGAAGAGGCGGCCGTCAGGCCCGCGATAGGGTCCGCGGCGGGCGGTCGCGGCTACACCGGATGCCTTTCGTCCGGAAATATCGGACCGACTTTTGTAAAGGGCCGCGTGCGATGTAGCCGATGGCGTTTACCCGCCTCAGGCGGGCCACCCTCGGATCGTCGGACACTGCTTCCGCCAATCCCCCCTTACTCCCTCTCGGTTCCTGCCCTGCGTACCGTCCTCCGTCCGATCGCCGGCATAGTCCGGGGTCGGCGACCCCGGCTGCAGACGAACCGCCTTTATCCGTGTTGATCCGCGACCATCCGTGGTTGCCCCTCGCGGAGCTAGTCGGAACTGGAAAATCCGCGGTGAAAGGCGATGGGGGGTTGTGGGATTCAACCGACGCGCCTTAATTGCAGTCGCTCTCCTGATGAAAACCCCTGCCCGCCTGCTTTGGGTCGCCGCCGCTGTCGCGCCCGCCTTGATCGTTAGCTCCTTCGCCGCCGAGGCCGCCCGGCCCGCGCCCGCCACCCCGGCCCCGGCGGAGGTGGTCGAGCTCAGCCCGTTCACCGTGGCGACCGACAAGGACACCGGCTACGTCGCCGAGAACACGCTCGCCGGCAGCCGCCTCAACACCTCACTGCGCGACACCGCCAGCTCCGTCTCGGTCTTCACCCGCGAGTTCCTCGACGACGTCGCCATCACCAGCATCAGCGAGCTCGTGCAGTACTCGGTGAACTCCGAGATGAACACCAACGAGAACCAGGCGGGCTCGGGTCAGAACCCGATCGTGAACGCCCAGGCCCTCACGCCGCAGGTGCTCGTCCGCGGCCTCGCCGCGAGCCTCGGCATGGACTATTTCAACAGCATCACGCCCACGGACCCGTACCGGGTCGGGCGCTACGAGGACACCCGCGGCCCCAACAGCATCCTCTTCGGCATCGGCGCCGCCGGCGGCATGCTAAACCAATCGTCGAAGGTGGCCGTCACGCACACCAACAGCGCCGCGATCCGCCACAGCACCGGCTCCTGGGGCCGCAACCGCTCCGAGTTCGACGCCAACCACGTGCTGCGGCGCGGCCAGCTCGCGGCGTCGGTCGCCGCCGTGCACCAGGAGAACGGCGGCTGGCGGCAATTCGACTTCCAGGACAAGCGCCGCGTCTTCGGCTCCGTCACCTATCGGCCGACCCGCACGCTCACTTTCACCGCGATGGGTGAGAGCGGCCGCGACATCAACGCCGTCATGCGCAACACCGTGGAGTCCGACCAGGTGCTGGCCTGGTACGACAACCTCCGGGCGAAGGGAGTGGACGCGGTGACCTTCACCCCCGGGGCCCTCGCGCCGACCGCCGCCCAGATGGCGGTAGGCGTGGTAAGCCGGGACAGCACGCGCACCGGCTCCAACCGCCGCGTCACCTTGATCGAGAACGACGGCGTGATCTTCGACTTTTCCGGCGCCTTCATCACCGGCAGCTACAACAACTCCGCGGTGCGCGCGCCGGACGGCACGCCGGGTGTCACCACGTCCACGCTCAAGGTCCACGATCCCGCGTTCTGGCCCTACGACATGAACGGCGCCGGCCCCGGCATGTACCGCGACCAGACGCTCCGGAACTACACGCTGACGGTCGACTGGCAGCCGCGGCCCGATCTCGCGTTCAACTTCGCGCACAACTTCCAGGAGACCGACGCGCGGGTGCACCTGATGACCGGCGAGGATCCCACGCTGCGTGGCGACGCCAACCGCACGCTCGGCGTCGGCGGCCCCGCCAACCCGTACGCCGGCCGCCTCTACCTCGACGGCACGTGGCGGCGTGATGTGCACGTGGGTGACGTCCGCGAGACCCGACTCGCCGTCTCCTACCGCCTCGAGCCGCGGCTCAGGGTGCTGGGGCGCCACCGCCTTGCCGCGATGGTTTCACGCAACGCGCAATTCGATGTCCGCGCCAACTCCTGGCTCGCGCTGGCCGGCCGCCCGTTCAACGCCACCCCGAACAACCTCAGCAACCGCATTACCGTCCGGAACTACCTCACCGAGGGCAACCTCGCCACCTACCGCGTCGGCGACTGGCGCAAGCTGCCCGACCGCATCCGGTTTCTCGGCGTCGACTACGGGCTGGTCTTCGCCAACGAGGTCTGGGGCGCCAACAACAGCGGCGGCGAGCAGGAGTCGGACTCCGCGCTGGGCGTGATCCAGAGCCACCTCTTCGGTGACCGTCTCGTCACCACGCTCGGTTACCGGCGGGACCAGGTGGATGTCTACGAGCTCGGGTTCTACGATGATCCGAACATCGGCCACGTGATCGACCGCGACCGCAGCAAGGGCACGCGCACCGCGGCGACCGGCTACACCAGCGCGTTGGGCGCGGTCTGGCACCTCACCGGCCAGCTGAGCCTCATCGCCAACCGCTCCACCAATCAGGGCGTGCCCTCGTTCACCCGGAAAACTTTCCCCGACGGCAACCTGGCGCCGGCGTCCAAGGGCACGGGCGAGGATTACGGCCTCGGCCTCGACCTGCTGGGCGGCCGCCTCAACGCGAAGGTCGTCTATTTCACCTCCTACGAGCAGGGCCGCATCACCACCACCGGTTTCGGAGGCGCCGCCGCCCGCAACACCCGCGTGATGGACGCCTTCGCCTCGGTGCTCGTCGGCGCCGGTCGCCCCTACACCGCGGCCCAGTGGGCGCCGGTCTACCGGCAGTACACCCCTCCGGCGACCGCCGCATCGTCCGACTTCGAGGCCGAGGGCTACGAGGCGCGCGTCACCGCCAACCTCACGCGCAACTGGCGCCTGGTCGCCAACTACTCCTATACCGACTCGATCCGCCGCAACGTCGCGGGCGAGATCGCCGCGTGGTACGGTTTGCGTTCGGAAAACGGCCGTCTCGTGCAGGGCGTCTCGCAGGACGCCGCGGGCCGCTGGGTCGTGAACCGCTCGGCGTTCGAGTCCGGCGGCGCCGTGGCGAAATGGCTCGAGCTCGGCGCGCTCCATCCCGAGGCCAACGTCTCGACGCTCACGTCCGGGACCTCCACGACCATCGCGCAGGAGGTCTACAACCTCGTCACCACGATGAACGACGACAAGGAGCAGGAGGAGCGCCGCTGGGGCGTCCGCCCGCACAAGATCAGTTTGTTCACCGCCTATGACTTCCGCGAGGGCCGGCTGCGTGGTCTCACCTTCGGCGGCGGCTGGCGCTGGCGCAGCGCCAACGTGATCGGCGAGGACTCGAAGGGCCGCGAGATCACCGGGCGCGTGATCACCGCCACGGATCTGATGCTGGCGTACGCGCTGAAACTGCCCCGCGTGCCGGGCCGGCTGCGGCTGCAGCTCAACGTGGCCAACGTGTTCAACAACACGCGCATCATCCCGGTGCGCCTCGCCGCCGGCGCCACCGCGCCCGACGGCTTCCTGGTACCCGGCGGACGCGGCGTCGCCTACTCGCGCTACGACCTCGTGGCACCGCGCGAGCTGCGCTTCACCACCACCTGGAATTACTGATCTCTGGCGTCGGCAGCCGATGCCGCCGGGTTTCCTTCCGCTCGGAACTGATTACCTTCCCGCATGAACACCCTCCGTCTCGCTCGCGTGCTTGCCGCTGCCTTACTCGCCGCCGCGTTCAGCCTCCCGGCCTCGGCCCGCGACCGCAGCGGGGAGAAACGGGAGGAGGTGCGACGCATGCGGGACCAGGTGCTCGCCCAACTCTACGAGGCTCACCCGGGCGCCAAGGCCCGGATCCGCGAGGCGGCCGGCTACGCCGTTTTTTCCAGCGTCGGGGTCAACGTCTTCTTCGCCAGCGTCGCCGGCGGCAACGGGATCGTCGTCGAGCGGCGCACGCTGCGCGACGCGGAGACCTTCATGAACATGGGCTCCGCTGGCGTGGGCCTCGGGCTCGGCGTGAAGGACTTCCGCGTCGTCTTCGTCTTCAGCGACCGCGAGCGCCTGCGGGAATTCATGGACAAGGGCTGGGACTTCAGCGGGCAGGCCGACGCCGCCGCGAAATCCGACGACAAGGGCGCCGCCGTCTCGGGCGCCGTCACCGTCATGCCCGGCGTCGAGGTCTACCAACTCACCAAGAACGGCGTCGCCTTGCAGGTCACGCTCCAGGGCACGAAGTACTGGAAGGACCGCGACCTGAATTGACGCGCGGCGACTGCACCCGGGCGGGGCCGTCAAACGGCTCGACGGTGCGCACGCCAACCGACAGTTTTCCGCCCACCCCGCGGGCCGCCGCCCGCCTGATCGTAACCCCGCCCCGAACATGAAGAAGACCCCGACCCCGCCGGCGTGCACGCGCCGCCGTTTCCTCGCTCATGCCGTCGCCGTTGGCGCGATCACCGGCGCCCCCGCGTTCCTGCGCGGACGCGACCTCAACAGCCGGCTCAACATCGCGTTCATCGGCGCGGGTGGCCGGGCCCGCTCCAACCTCGCCGAGCTCACCCGCCCGCCCGGCGTCGCACCGCGGAAATCCGCGAAGGGCGCCGAGGTCTTCTCCGGCCCGCATCCCGACGAGAACGTCACCGTTCTCTGCGACATCAACCGCCTCTCCCTCGACGCCGCCGGGAAGGATTTCCCCCAGGCCCGCCGCGTGACCGACTTCCGGAAGGTCTTCGACCACGCGAAGGAGTTTGATGCGGTGGTCGTCTCCACCGCCGAGCATACGCACGTCTTCGCGGCCTATCTCGCGCTCACCCAAGGCAAGCACGTGTACTGCGAGAAGCCGCTCGCCTATAATATCTGGGAAACCCGCCTGCTCCGGGAAACCGCCGCGAAATACCCGCGCCTCTCGACCCAGATGGGTAACCAGGGCCACGCCTCCGCGCAGCGCCGTCTCATCCGCGAGATCCTCGACACCGGCGTCATCGGACCGGTGCGCGAGGTGCACGTCTGGGCCGACCGCGCCTGGGGACTGCAGGACGCCGCGTCGGCGGAGAAGTTCGACCGACCGCACGGCTTCCACGAGGGCGTGCAGATCACGGGGCGCTTCCCCGAGGCCATGACGCCCCCGGCGCACTTTGATTGGGACCTGTGGCTCGGACCCGCCCCGGCGCGGCCTTACCACGCGACCTACTTCCCCGGTCCGCGCTGGTACCGCTGGTGGGATTTCGCGAACGGGACGATGAGCGACCTTGGCAGCCACGACAACGACGTGCCGTTCACCGTGCTCGACCTCTGGCGTACCGACGCGAGCGGGCGCCGGGTGCTCGCGCCCGTTTCGGTCGAGGCCGTCTCCCCCAACGTCCCGGTCCCCCACCCCGAGCTGGCCCCGGCCACGATGCGCGCGACGTTCCAATTCGCCGCGACCGGCACCCAGCCCGCGCTGAAGCTCGTCTGGCACCAAGGCGACAGTCGTCCGCCCGGCTGGACACCGGCCTGGGGCCGCCGCTCCAGCGTGTTCATGGGCGAACGCGGCATGTTGCTCGGGGATGGCAAGCTCCTGCCCGAGGAGAAATTCAAGGACTTCAAGGTGCCGGCGCCGACGCTGCCCCGCTCAACGGGCCACTGGGCCGAGTGGGTCCTGCACGCCAAGGGCCAGGGCCCCGCGCCCGGCTCGAACTTCCAGTACGCAGGCTGGACGACCGAGGCCAACCACCTCGGCAACGTCGCCTACCGTACCGGCAAAAAGCTGGAGTGGGACTACGCCAACCTGCGCGCCACAAATGCACCCGAGGCCGCGCCCTTCATCCGTCGCCCGGTCTACCGCGCCAGCTGGCAAGGCATTCTGCCGGCATGAACGCCATGCACCGCCGCGAATTTCTCGGAGCCGCCGCCGCCACGGCCGCGCTCGCCGTCGTGCCTCCCCTTCCCGCCGCCGCCCCGGCGCGCAAGCTGCGCAAGGCGATCATGTACTCCACCATCGGCGTGAAGGGCTCGGTGCTCGAGCGCTTCACCGCGATGAAGGCCGCCGGCTTCGAAGGCATCGAGCCGCTCGGCGCCATGAACCGGGAGGAGGTCGTCGCCGCGTTCAAGGCCACCGGACTCGGCGCCGCCAGCGTCTGCTGTCACATCCATTGGGTGAAACCGCTCTCCGCGCCCGACGAGCCCACGCGCCGCCTCGGGTTCGAGGGTCTGGTGCTCAGCCTCCAGGACGCGCACGCCTACGGCGCCGGCAGCGTGCTGCTGGTGCCCGGCGTCGCCCGCAACGGAGTTACCTACCAGCAATGCTGGGACCGCTCGATCGCGGAGATCCGCCGCGCCATTCCCATCGCCCGCGACCTCGGCGTGCGCATCGCGATCGAGAACGTCGGCAACGACTTCATCACCACCCCGCGCCAGGCTGTCGACTACCTCGACGCCATCAACAGCGAGTGGGTCGGCTGGCATTTCGACATCGGCAACGCCGGGCGCTACGGGCCGGCCGAGGCTTGGATCGCCGCGCTTGGCAAACGCATCCTGCGCATCCACGTGAAGGACTACACCTCGCAGCCCGCACCCGCCGGCGCGCGCGCCGCCGAGCGTCCGCGCCTCCTCGACGGCGAGACCAACTGGCCCGCGGTGATGCGCGCCCTCGACGCCGCCGGCTACGCCGGCTGGGCCATCACCGAGCAGCCGGGCCCGCAGACCGCCGACGTCGCGACCGCGCGCGACATGACCGCCCGCCTCGACCGCATCTTCGCGCTCTGACTCTCCGCCCTCCGGTTTTGTCACGTGATAAATGACAAATCCGCGGCCCGCTTCGCGCGGCTGCGTGCGAAAGCGGTGCCGGCGTTGGCGGGAAAAGAGCGTGACGCCGCAGGGTAACGAGACCGAGGGAGGCCGGCGCGGTCAGGGAGCCTCCTGAAAATCGGAACTGACCGTCAGGTCTCCGGCGCGAACGTTCATGAACCAGGCGGTGGTTCCGGGCGGCAGTGTCGCGGTCGCGCGCCAACCCTCGCCTTCCCGGATCAGCTTCGCCGGGGCCTCCGTCCAGCTACGGTTTCCGGTGAAACCGCGGTCCGTGGTGCTCACGAGCACGGCCGATTCCAGAGTCCGCTCCGACGCAAACACCGCCCCAACCGCCGCACCGTCGCGCGTCACGGCCTGCTGCCGGCCCCACGGGCGCCCCTGACTCACGATGCTTTCGGCGAAGGCGTAGCCGTCGGGCGGATTCCAGCCGGCGGGATGGCTGTGGCGCATGCCGGGAATCAACGAAACCACCCTTGGTCCCGGCGCGGCCCGGTACGTCTCGGCGTGGCAATCGAGCGGGAAATGCAGATCGCCCGGCCACGACAGCCAGAGCACGGGGAGCTTCGCCCGCCGGATCCGCACCATCGGATCCCACACCTCGCGGTAGAGCGCGTTGGCGCCGAGCGCGCGACCCCATTGGTTCTCCGCATCCGCGAGGTGCCCGCAGCCATAGATCGGCACCGCGAACGCGAACCGCGCATCAATCCCGATGACGGTGCTCGTGATCACCCCGCCCCACGAGATTCCCGAGACGCCGATCTTCGCCGGGTCGACCCCGGGCAGGGAGCGTAGAAGCGAATGGGCGCGGATCGTCGCGGCGACGGCATGATACATGAACTGGTCCTCCAGCGGCTCGGCGGAGTCGGCGTAGATCCCGTCGCGTGCCGGCCCGCCGTCGGGATGCCGCATCCATTGCGCGCCCCCCTTGGGTGCGCCGTCGGCGCGGCGATCGGTCTGACCCTCGGTGGCGATGGAGATCGCCGCGAAGCCGCGCTCGTTCCACTTCGCCACCCACTCCTTGAACGCCGTCCCGCCGCCGCCGTGCACCAGCACGATTCCCGGCACCTTCGCGTCGGCCGTCGTCTGCGGCATCCCCAGCCAAGCGAAGACCCGCGTCGGCCGGCCCCGCCACGGCACCGACTCGAAGAACACCTGCCGTTGCCGGCCTTCCGCGGCAAATCCCTCCGCCGGCGCCTGATCCGGCGGCGACGTCATTTCGCCGAGCGCCAGCACCCGCGCGCGCAACGCCTCAAAGTCCGCCGACGGCGCCGCGAAAAGCGCCGTGGATGGAGCAAGGGCCAGCCAGCACGAAAGTTTCCCGAGCATGACCGCAGCCTTTGAAAAACCTCCCGCGACGCGAGCCCGCGCCGCGATTGCCCGCGCGGTGCAGCGGGGGTTTACTGGTACCGATGCTCCTCCCCGGACAATCCTCGCAAAACATGCTTCGCCCGCGGCGGCTTCCGTTGATCATCACCCTGCTAGCGGTCCGGATCGTCGCCGCGGAACCGCCGCCACCGGTCAACCTCGGGTGGGACCGCGTGCCGCTCTACGTGCATTTCGGGAAGCGGGACGGCGATCTCACACCCGCGGAGCTCGATTTCCTCGCCGCCCACGCTCCGGTCGTGGCGCTGGAGAAAAGCCACGGCGCCGCGGTGCACGGCAGCACGGAAGCCGGCATCGCCGCGACCGCGCGCGAGCTGAAGCGACGCAACGCGCACGTCCGGGTGCTTTTCTACCTCAACGCCTTCATCAACTGGCCCGGCTACGCGGCGCAACGCACCTACCGCGACGAATGGACGCTGCGGGATGCTCGCGGTGAGATCGTGCGGCATCCATCGGGCACGCCGCGACCCGATCCCTCGCAGGCCGCTTTCCGCGAATGGTGGGCCGAGGTGGTGGCCGGAGCCCACCGCGACGCCCCGCTCGACGGACTCTTCGCCGACGCGCTGCCGCAGGCCCTCTCACCCGCGCTTGCGCGCCAAGTGGGTGCGGAGAAAGCGCGCGCCGTCGTCGCCGGCCTGCGCGAGATGCTGGCCCTGACGAAGGCGCGACTTGGCCCGGGCCGGATCATCGTCGTGAACGGCACGCGCACGAACGACTTCCGCGAGATCCTCGATTGGGAAGGAGTCGACGGGGTGATGATCGAGCATTTCGCCGCCTTCGGGAAGGACGGGCCCGCCGACATCAAAGCCGACCTCGAGACGCTGGCGCTCGCCGCCGCCCGAGGAAAGTTCGCCGTGCTCAAAGGCTGGCCGGGCTTCAACTGGCTTGACCGCGAGATGATGGCGCGGCCCCGGGCCGAGTTGCTCGCGCTGGCGCGCGAACGCGTGACGTTTCCGCTGGCGTGTTTCCTCGTCGCCGCGCAGCCGGGATCATGCTTCGCCTACTCGTGGGGCTACACGGCCAACCACGGGATGCTCGAGCCTTACGCGGAGTTCTCCCGCCGCCTCGGTCCGCCGGCCGGAGCCGCCCGCTGGGAAAAATTCTCGGCCGTCCGAGAGTTCGCCCACGCCTCCGTGCACGTCGATCTCACGACCCGCGTCGCGCGGATCGACTGGAAGTGAAGGGCCGCGAAGCAGCCGAAGCGTCGTTCAGGCTGCGCCGCGCAGGGAGGGGCGAGGGACCCTGCTTCGGTGGGGCTTCGCAGGGCACGAAGCGCGAGGGAGTGAGGGGGAGTGGGCGGAAGGCGTTTCCGACGATCCGAGGGAGGCACCCTCGGCTACATCGCACGCGTTTCTTGACGAAATTCGGTCCGGCCTTTCCCGACGAAAGGCATCCCGTGTCTCGCTCGTCTTACCCGTCTTCCGGTACGCATTTCCTGACCGCGCCCCCTCTTCCCGTACTCCCCGCCTTCCTGTTCCAGCTCCTCCTTTGCGCCGCTTGAGCTTTTTCGCGGCCAACCCGACCATGCCCGTAACCCGTCGGGCCTCCCTGGTTAATCACCCGCAAAGCGGGGTTGTCGTCACCGCATTCGTGCTGCCCTCTCACCTGTATCAGGCTGACTCCGTCGGTATCCTTTCCATGAAGAGACTTCTTCCTGCCCTGCTGCTGCTCGCAACCGCGCTGGGTGCACCCGCCGCCCCGGCCGCTTCCTCCACGGCTCCGCGGCCCAACCTCGTTTTCATCTTCGCCGACGACTGGGGTTGGGGTGATCTCTCCAGCCACGGCTCGACCTGGCTGCGCACGCCGCACCTCGACGGTCTCGCCGCGGCCGGCATCGATTTCGGCCAGTTCAACGTTCTCAACCCGGTCTGCTCCCCCAGTCGCACCGCCGTGATGACCGGCCAGTACCCCGCCCGCTGGGGCGTGCACCAACATTTCGCCCACCCCGCGCAGAACCGGCAACGCGACATGCCCGACTGGCTCGACCCGCGCGCGACCACCCTGCCGGGGCTTCTGCGCGCCGCCGGCTACCGCACCGGCCACTTCGGCAAGTGGCACCTCACCAACCGCCAGACCCCGGGCGCACCGCGTCCCGAGGCCTACGGCATCGACGAATGGGCCGTTTTCAACGGCGGCGCCGGCTGGCCCGCCGCCAAGGTGGGCGACACCGCGGCCAATACCGTCGCCTTCATCCGGGCCCACCGCGACCGCCCGTTCTTCATCAACGTCTGGCTCCACGAATCACACACGCCCCACGCCCCGAGTGCGGAGGCGATGGAACGCTGGAAGCACCTCGACGAGCAGCGGCGCGTTTACGCCGCCGTCATCTCCGACGGCGACGCGGCCGTGGGCCGCATCCTCGACGCGCTGCGCGAGGCCGGGGTCGAGAACAACACGCTGGTGATTTTCTCCTCCGACAACGGCCCGGAAAACACCGGCCGGGTGAAGCGTCCCGCCTACACCGAGGGCGATTCCGGCGTCACCGGTTACGACACGTATTACAGCGTGGGTGAGACCGGCGGCCTGCGCGGCCGCAAACGCCACCTCTTCGAGGGCGGCGTGCGCGTGCCGTTCATCGTCCGCTGGCCGGGCCGGGCTCCCGCGGGAATCAAGAACGACACGACCGTGATCACCGCGGTCGACCTGCTGCCCACACTCTGCGCCGCCGCCGGCGTCGCGTTGCCCGACGGCTATCGCAGCGACGGGGAAAACCTGCTGCCCGCCCTGACGGGCCGGTCGGTCGCGCGCACCAAGCCCGTCTTCTGGGAATGGCGCGGCGGCCAAGCCGAGCCCGACGGATGGCCGAGGCTCGCGGTGCGCGACGGGGACTGGAAACTGCTCCTCACCCACGATGCGAAACGCGTCTCGCTCCACCGGCTGACCGCCGATCGCGCCGAGGCGCGGGACGAGTCGGCGGCCCAGCCCGACGTGGTGGCGCGGCTGAGCCGGCTGGCCCTAGAATGGAAGGCTTCGCTGCCCGCGCGCCCGCCGGAGGGATGTTTTGCTCCGGCCGACCAGATCGTCCCGCCGCCGGCCGAGAAAAAGTCAGCGCCCCGCAAGGCCAAGGCCGCCGGCGCCGCGAACCCTCCCTGAGCATGCCGGCGCCGGAACCCAGGATCGATCTCGAGGCCTACCTCGCGCGCATCGGCTACACGGGGAAGCCCGCTCCGGATTTCGCGACGCTCGCCACCATCCACGCCGGCCACGCCGGGGCGATTCCCTTCGAGAACCTCGACATCCTGCTCGGCCGTCTGATCGCGACCGACCTGCCATCCATCGAGCGCAAACTCGTGCGGGACCGCCGCGGCGGCTACTGTTTCGAGCAGAACGCGCTGCTCGGCGCCGTGCTCCGCCAGCTCGGCTTCGGCGTCACGCCGCTGATCGGCCGCGTGCGCTGGCGGATCCCCGCCGACGTGCCCACGCCGCTGGTGCATCAGCTCCTGCGCGTCGACACGACCGACGCGGGCCCGTGCCTCGCCGACGTCGGCTTCGGCAGCATGTCCCTGCGCCACCCGCTGCGGCTGGCCTACGACACGCCGCAACCGGGCTGCCTCGAACCCCGGCGGCTGGTGCGGCGCGGCGCGTTGGTCGCTCATCAGGCGCGGATCGGAGAAACCTGGGACGATGTGTACACGTTCACGCTGGACCCGGTGCCCGCGGTCGATCTCGAACTGGGCAATTGGTACACCTGCGCGCACCCGGAGTCGGCTTTCCGGCACAACCTGCGCGCCTCGCTCACCCTCGGGGACCGACGTCACACCCTCCTCAACCGCGAGCTCACCGTGCGCCACGCCGACGGCCGCGTGGAGCGAAAGGAAATCGCCGACGCCGGGCAATTGCTCGCCGTGCTGGCGCAGTTTTTCGGACTGTATTTCCCCGCCGGCACCCGCTTCGGCTCCCGGCCCGACGTCCCGTGGCCGACCTGATGCGACCCGGAGGCGCGGTCCTTCGTTGGGACCCGGGCCCGTGGAGCCAGGGCGCTTCCCCGGAAGATCCGGGAGAAGTGACGGGTGGCGCACGGCAGAAGATCGCCGCGAAAAAGCGGGCATGGAATTCAACCGCTTTCCGCCTCGTTAAATCCGCTCGCCTCCCGGGGGCGGGAGCGCGCCAATTTTCCCCGTGAAAATCATCCGCCACCTCACCCCGGCCGGACCCTCCCATGCCGTGCTGCAGCCCGACGGCACCGCGCGCGCTATCAGCGGCGACCTTTATGGCGATTTCTCGGTCACCGGCCCCGCGTTCAAACCCGGCAAGCTCCTCGCCCCCGTGGCGCCGACGAATCTCCTCTGCATCGGGCTGAACTACCGGCGCCACGCCGCCGAGAGCAACAGCCCGCTCCCGCCCCACCCGGTGCTGTTCATGAAGAACACCGCCGCGGTGCAGCACCCCGGCGATCCCATCGAACTGCCCCGCGCCCTCGCCAGCCACAAGGTCGACTACGAGTGCGAGCTCGCCGTCGTTATCGGTCGCGCCGCCAAAAATGTCCCGCGCGAGCGCGCCCTCGACCACGTGCTCGGCTACACGTGCGCCAACGATGTCTCCGCCCGCGACTGGCAGCGCGACGGCAGCGGCGGACAATGGTGCCAGGGCAAGGGCTTCGACACCTTCTGCCCGCTCGGGCCGGTACTCGTGACGCGCGACGAGATCCCGCATCCCAACGCCCTGCGCATCCGCACCGTGCTCAACGGCGAGGTCATGCAGGATTGGAGTACCGACGACATGATCTTCGACGTGCCGGCCATCATCTCCTTCCTCAGCGCGAGCAAGACGCTCCTGCCCGGCACAGTGATCCTCACCGGCACCCCGCACGGTGTGGGCTTCGCCCGCAACCCGCCCGTGTGGTTGAAGTCCGGCGACACCGTGACCATCGAGATCGAGAAGATCGGCGCCCTGACGAACCCGGTGGTGGACGAGAAAGTCTGACGGAGCCGGGGGGGGCTCCATGATGGCCGCGAAGAGGCACCCAAGGCGCAAGAGCGGGGTTCGAGTCACCCCAACCCGGGACAACCACGGATGGACTCGGATTCACCCGGATGATGCCGGCGCGTGATTGCTCGGCGAGGCGCCAACCACGAATGGACACGAACGAACACGAATGATGCGTGCGTGTGTCTCAACCATCCCCCACGTCCTCCTCCCCTCCGGGGTGCCCCCTGATTTTTAACCACAGATCACTCGGATGGCACAGATGGTTCAAACTACTCCAAGCCGCGGGTTCAGTGGTTTTTCCGGGTGTTCCGAGTCTTATTCCGTGGTCCCACCTCTGTTTGCTCCGTTCGCTCCTGTTGAGCCGGTTTGAACAGGAGGCAGCTGAGGCAACGGAGATCGAGCGCTTCATCGTCACCCACGTCTCCCAAGTCTTCCTTCCTCCGTGCCTCGGTGACTCCGTGGTGAAACTCCCTGATTTTTTACCACAGATCACTCGGATGGCGCCGATGTTTCAAACCACCGAGCCTCGGCTCAGCGGTTTTTTCCGTGCCTTCCGAGTCTTCCGTGGGCCCACCTCCGGCTTTCGTGCCTTTGGTGTATTTCGTGGTGAACCCCCGCCCCGCCGTCCCTTACCTCGACTTCAGCTTCCAACCTCAACCGAGCCGGGCGTGGCCCGGCGCTTCGCGCGCCAACGACGGAGACCGAAGAGGCCCGCGCATCCCGCCATCAGCAACGCGCCGTAGGTCGAGGGCTCGGGAACGGCGGCCAAACTGTTGGCGGAGAAACCGGCGCCGTTCCATTGGGCGAGCTCACCGTAGTTTGAAAAATTGATACTCGATTTCGAAATGTTTACCCCCGAACCCACCCCAAACCCGCCGATCGTCGGCTGATTCGTCACGGTGAACTGGTCCGAAAGACGAACCCAATTGTCTATCCTAAGGGTCACGCCGCTGCTGATCGTGAGGTTGGTCAGTGACAGATTCGTCACGCCGGCACCGCCGAAATCGATCACGGAATTGGCGGTTACGTTGATCGCATTGAGAGTGTAGGTTCCGGCTTGAGAGAGGAGCAGCGTGCCGCCGTTTAACTCAAGGGAATTGGTCGAGGGGAGGGCTGTGAGGCTCTTTAGATCTAGGGTGCCTCCAGTAACCGTTGTCAGGCCGGTGTAAGTGTTGGTGCCGGAAAACGCTAAGGTACCTCCTACGGTAGGGTTGTTCGTGGTGTCATTTCCGACGTTCAAAGTGTTCGTACCTCCACCAATCGGGGCAGTGATCGTAAGGGAAGCGCCCGAAGCCACGTTAAAACTCGATGGCCCAGACAAGGCCAAGGAACCGCCCGCTCCGTTGCTGACAGTGACGGTGTTGGCCCTCGCATCGATACCGGTCGTGGTGATCGCAGCTGCGGTTTGGAGGGTGTAAGAGACCGCCGGAGAAACCGAGCCGAGTAAAATCGCATCTCGGGCGTTTATCCACACCACCTCAGTCCCCTTCGCCCCGCCCGAAGAAGTATTCCAGATCTTATTGCTGTTTGCGAAATCCCAAGTGTAAATTGTTCCAGCAGTGGGTGTTCCGAGCGATGTGTTACCTCCAGCACCGTTCCAATCTAAGTAAAGCTGTGCGGATGCATCGCTCGAGCCAAGAATCCCGAGGATCGCGAGCAGAGAGAAGTAGCGCTTCAAGTTTCGAAGCCGGTTCATATGAGGAGAACACCCTAAGATAGCCTACCACGCAAGAACGGATATCGGAAAAAGCGCGAGGGTAACGCCGAAGGGGTCAGCCTGTTACGTGTTAGATCTCCGTTTGCTCCGTTACCTCCTGTTCCAGGCCTGCGGGCTGGCGGGAGAAAGGCCACCAGGTATAATTTCTATACTTGAAGCTATGCCCGGCGCCGCGTAAGCTTTTCCTGATGACGTTCGAGTTCGACCCGGCCAAGTCCGCCCGCACGAAGGCGGATCCGAACCGCGGGCTCGATTTTGTCGAAGCCCAGCAACTTTGGGTCGATCCCGACCGGCTGGAAGTTCCGCTCCCTTTTTCCGCTGAACCGCGGCTGGCCGTCATCGGCCGCATCGGCTCGCGCACTTGGACCGCGATCATCACCCGCCGCGGCGACGCGATCCGCATCATCAGCGTGCGACGGTCCCACCCGAAGGAGGAGGCCCTTTATGAGCAAGACTGACACCATCACCCGTCGCGACAAATCCGAGACGATCACCGCCCGGGAGTTCGACCGCCGGTTCGAGGCCGGCGAGGACATCACGCCGTTCCTCGACGTCGCCGCTGCCCGCCGTCCGGGTCGGGAGACGCAACGCGTCAACGTGGACTTCCCAAAGGCGTTCCTAGCCGAGATCGACCGGGAAGCGGAGCGCATCGGCGTGCCCCGGCAGGCGTGGATCAAGACCGCCCTCGCCGGCGTCCTGAAACGCACGGCCGGTTGAGCCCGGTGGGAGGGAAAGACGGGGCCACCACGAAATATACGAAAGCCACGAAACCCGAGGTTTGCCCACGGAACACTCGGAACAACCGGAAAAACCACTGAACCCGGGCTCGGCGGCTTGACCATCCGCTCCATTCGCGAAATCCGCGGTGAAAAAACCAGGGCATTTCACCACGGAGACACGGAGGGAAAGAAGACGTGGTAGACTCGTGAGACATGGGAGACATGGGTGACGATGAAGCACTCGATCTCCGTTGCCTCAATTGCCTCCTGTTCAAACCGGCTGAACAGGGTAAGCGACCGGCCGACGACCCCCGGCCGAGTAGTTGATGGTCACAGTCCCGGTCACAAGATGTCACGGTTCGTAACCAACCGTGACCAAACGTGACATCTTGTTACTTACTTTGCGCC
>SXGQ01839955.1_pt1 | contig 15985 bp, 10 predicted proteins | sample 3178371 | NCBI WGS metagenome assembly SXGQ01 (sample SAMN11356859, study PRJNA531348) | freshwater metagenome | isolation source: freshwater sample F1-20 | place: China: Fuxian Lake, Yuxi | collected 2017-12-25
ACTCATCCGACGAACTGCACCCGGCAGCCACCCCGGTGAGCGCGACGCCTGCGAGCAGGGCGACGACGATGCGGCTGGACAGCGGACGAGAACGCATGGTGACCTCCACGAGTGACCGGGACCCGGAACAGCCGCAACTGTACGAGTCGGCTTCCGTGAGCGAACCGAAGGATCGGCGGGGGGATTCGGTACGACGCCGGGACCCTGCGGCCACCGTCCGGCGCATCCTCGACGTCGCCGTCACCCGCTTCGACAGCGACGGACCGGACGGGATCGTCGTGACCCGGATCGCCGCCGAGGCCGGCGTGTCCGTGGGGGCGATCTACCACCACTTCTCGGGGCGGTCCGGTCTCATCGCCGCCGCCCGCGCCGAACAGTTCCGCCGGACGACCGACCGGGACGTGGCCGAGATCCTGCAGGCGGTCCGGACCGCCGAGTCGTTCCGGGACTTCGAGGAGTTCAACCGACTGCTGGTTCGCCGCAACCGCGCCCCGGAGCGGATGACCGCTCGCCAGCAGCGGGTCGCTGCGCTCGCCGCTGCAACCGACGACGTCGAGACCGCCCTCGAACTGCGGGAGGCCCAGCGCACCCTGACCGATGGCCTGGTGACGGCGATCGACGAGGCACGCCAGCAGGGTTGGTTCGACCCCGGCGTCGACGCACGCGCCTGGGCGGTCCTCGTCCAGGGGCTCTTCCTGGGTGCCGTGCTCGCCGACCTGGACGACCGTCTGGATGACGACCGTTGGATCGAACTCGTCGAACGGGTGCAGGCACTCGCCATCCGACCGTCGACCGGGGATGCGGCCGGACCCTGACGACCGCCCGGCCCGTCCGGCTCGGCGCCGGGTCCTACGATCCCGGGGTGCTCGAACTCGTCGCTGCCGCTGCGCCCGACACGGTCTACGAGGCACCGGTCTGGATCTCGATCGCCGCCACGGCGGTCGGGGCGATCGAGGGGTCCCTCCTGGCACTCGACGAACCCGATGCCGACGTGATCGGCATGGCCGTGCTGGCGGCGTGCCTGGGCTTCGGCGGCGGCATCGTCAGGGACCTGCTGTGCGGGACCCTCCCGCCGGCCGCCCTCCAGGATCCGGCGTACCTGGTGACGGTGATCCTGTGCACCGTCGGCGTCTGGCTCGCCCACCACCTGATCCGACGCCTCGGATCACTGCTCTACGTGCTCGACGCGCTGGTGCTGGGCCTGTTCGGCGTCGTGGGTGCGCAACAGGCGCTGCTCGTGGGCCTCCCGACGGTCAGCGCGATCCTGTTGGGGGCCATCGTGTCCGTGTCGGGCGGCATCCTGGCCGACCTGCTGTCCCAACGACGGCCCGCGATCATGCAGGCCGGTCCGCCGTACGCGACCGCATCGCTGATCGGGGTCATCTGGTACGTGCTGGCGGTCCGGGAACTGGGCGTCGATGCGAACGTCGCCGCCGCCATCGCCGTCGGCATCGTCCTGGTGCTCCGGGTGCTCGCCGACCGCCTGGGTGTCACGACCCCCCGGGCCGACGCCGTGAGCGGCGCGACCTTGCAGCGACTCCGGGCTGCGGTCACCGACCGGGTGGCGATCCGGCGGCCGCACGACCGCCCGAGCACCGACTGAGTCCGTGTCGATCGTCGTCACGCACCTCCCCGAGTTCGGCATCACCGCCGTCTCGTCGTGGGTCTTCAACTGCTACGTGGTCCACGACGGAGGTGCGGGTCGCCCGATGCTCGTCGACCCGGGCGTGCCGTCGGTGACGCGCCGGGCGCTGGAACTGATCGCGTCGCGCGGCAGTGCCGCCGTGGCGGTCGTGGCGACCCACGGACACGCCGACCACGTCGGAGGGCTCGGGGTGATCGACACGCGCGAATCCACGCTGGCACTGCCCGATCGCATCCGGTCGTTCCTGGACGGCGAGCCGCCGCGAAGTCCGGCACTCGGCGAGATCGCGTTGATCCGACCCGTGCTCCGCGATCAGCCGTTCTCGTTGCGGCCCGTCCTGGAGGTGGCCCGGACCCGTCGGCACACCGGGGTGGACGGCCGAGGTGCACGGCTCCCTCGGGCCGCCGACCAGTGGCTCGCCGACGGCGACACGGTCGCCGGCGCACCCGACTGGGAGGTGATCCACACCCCGGGCCACACCGACGACTCGACCTCGCTGTGGAACCCGACCACCCGGGTCCTCCTGTCGGGCGACGCCGTCCTGTCCGTGCGGGGGCGGGCGTGGTTCACCCCCGAGCTCGTCGACCGCGACCTGGCCGCCGCCACCGAGGAGCGCCTGCGTCCGCTGCCGGTCCGGGCGCTCCTGCCGGGCCACGGCCGACCCGTCGTGGGCCGCTCCGTCATGACGCATGCGATCGGGCCCGACGGTCCGACCGGAGGCTGACGGGCCCGGCGACATCCGGGCCCGGGTGCACCCGGGTCGACTCCTGCATGGACCGACGTAGTCTCCGAGAATGCCAGAGAGCACCGACGCCACCCGCCGCTCCATCGCCGCCGCGACCGAGGACTTCCCCTTCGAGGACCGACAGGACTTCGACGACGCCACCCGGGGGTTCGTCGCCCGGGCCACCGAACGACAGGTCCGGGCCGCCGACGGCCGGGTCGTCTGGGATCTGGACGCGTACGCCTTCCTGGAGGGCGACGCGCCAGACACCGCGAATCCGAGCCTGTGGCGCCAGGGGCAGCTGCTGATCCAGGACGGACTGTTCGAGGTCGTCCCCGGCATCTACCAACTGCGCGGCTTCGACCTGTCGGTGATGACCGTGGTGGAGGGCGACACCGGCGTGATCGTGATCGACCCGCTCATCTCCAAGGAGACGGCTGCGGCGGCATTCGCCCTCTACGCCGAGCACCGGGGCGACCGCCCGGTGGTCGCCATGATCTACACGCACTCCCACATCGACCACTTCGGTGGCGTCAAGGGGATCATCTCCGACGACGACGTCCGGTCCGGACGGACGCAGGTGCTCGCACCGGCCGGGTTCATGGAGGCCGCCGTCTCGGAGAACGTCTTCGCCGGCACCGCCATGGCCCGACGCGCCGGGTACATGTACGGAGCGGCGCTCCCCAAGGGGCCCGCCGGTCAGATCGGGGCCGGGCTGGGGCAGACCACCTCGACCGGCGAGCCGACCCTGATCGCGCCGACGGTCGACATCGCCCACACCGGGGAGCAGGTCGTCATCGACGGCGTGCGGATCGAGTTCCAGGTGACCCCCGGGACCGAGGCGCCGGCCGAGATGAACTTCCTGTTCCCCGACCACCGGGCGTTGTGCATGGCCGAGAACACCTCGCACACCATGCACAACATCCTCACGATCCGCGGTGCGCAGGTGCGCGACGCCCACGCCTGGGCGCACTACCTGACCGAGACGATCGGCCTGTTCGGCGACCGGACCGATGTGGTGTTCGCATCGCACCACTGGCCCACCTGGGGCCACGACGCCGCCATGGAGTTCATCGGCGTGCAGCGGGACATGTACCTGTACCTGCACGACCAGACGCTGCGCCTGATGAACCAGGGGTACACGGGCGCCGAGATCGCCGAGATGATCGAGACGCCACCGGTGCTCACGCAGGCCTGGCACACGCACGGGTACTACGGATCGGTGAGCCACAACGTGAAGGCGATCTACCAGCGCTACATGGGTTGGTACGACGCCAACCCGGCCAACCTGTGGGCGCATCCGCCGGTGGAGGTCGCCCGGCGGTACGTCACCGCCTTCGGTGGAGCCGACGCCGCGGTCGAGCTCGCACGGGTGGCCTACGAGGAGGGCGACTACCGCTGGGTCGTCGAGGTCTGCAAGCACGTCGTGTTCGACGACGAGCACCACGAGGCCGCCCGCAGCCTGCTCGCCGACGCGCTGGAGCAGATCGGCTTCGGGGCCGAGAACGGCACCTGGCGCAACGCCTTCCTGGCCGGCGCCCACGAGCTCCGCCACGGGGTCTTCGGCACGCCGTCCTCGGTGTCCCCCCAGGACTTCGCCGCCGCCCTGTCGCCGTCGCAGATCTTCGATGCGATCGCCGTGCGCATCGACGGGCCCCGGGCGTGGGAGCAGCACCTGCGGATCGGCTGGCGGTTCACCGAGCCGGAGGAGTCCCACGTCATGGAGCTGCGCAACGGGGTGCTCGTCCACCATCCCGTCGACGAGCTCGACGGCGTCGCCGACCTGCAGGTGTCGCTGACGCTCGACCGGGCCACCCTCCTCGGGATGATCACCCAGCAGCTCGACCTGGCCGCCGCCCTGGGTGATGGACGCCTCGTGGTCGACGGCGACGCCACGGCCGTGCTGACGCTGGTCGGCCTGGCCGACGAGGTGGACCCGACCTTCCCGATCGTCACGCCGTAGCGTCGGCGGCAGCGGTCGCTACCCTGTTCGTCGTACGGGGCAGCGCGGTGGACGTCCACCGGCTGCTGATGCGGAGGCGGTGCGGGTGGTTCCTCGACGACGGGCGCGACGACTGCTGGCGAGCGCCCTGGTGGCCACGGCGCTGACCGTGTCGACCCTGGCTCCGGTCGCCTCGGTCGACGCCGCCGGACGACAGGACCCCGTGGCCGATCAGGCCGATCCGACCCAGCCGGCGTCCGGGACCGACGCCCCGGCCGATCCGCAGCCGACCGCCACGACCACGACGACCACACCTCCCGACGCAACGGACCCGACACCGTCGCCGACCGTGCCGGACGCAGATCGTCCGGCACCACCCCCGTCGGGGGGAACGGACGTCCCCGTGCCGCCGCTCGCTGCGCTCGAGTCGCTCGGCGAGTCGACGATCGGCGTCACCAAGACGGTGAGCCGCAACTCGCTCGAGCCGGGTGACGAACTGGAGTACACCATCGTCGCCTCGTGCTCGTCCCTGACCGAACCGTGTGTCGACTTCACCGTCTCCGACACGCTGCCGGCCGAGTTCGACGTGACGTCGATCCCGCCGTCGAACAGCGAGCGGGTGGTGACCTACGACCCGGCGACCCGGCTCCTGCGGGTCGTCTACCAGCGGTCGTTGGGCGGCGGGCAGACCGGGCTTCCGGCCGGGTCCAGCCAGTCGGTCAGGGTCGGCATGCGACTCCCGACCCAGACCGCCGTCACCGACGGCACCGTGATCCCGAACACCGCCGAGGTCACGGCGTCCAACGCCGACCCCGCCACCTCGACCGCCCAGGTCACGGCGCAGATCCCCGTGTCCCTGCAGCCGGTCGCGACCAAGGTCTGGTCACCGGCCGCGGGTCTGGCCCAGTCAGGGGCACGGAGCACCGTCACGGTGGGCGCCCGGAACGCATCGACCTCGTCGTCGCAGGTGCGCGAACTCGCGGTCGCCGACATCGCGCCTGGGACCTTCGACCGGTTCGACCTCATCTCGGTCGGGACCCTGGACCGGTTCCCGAGCGGTGCCGACCAGGTCGTCGTGGAGCTCTGTCCGCTCCCGATCGGGTCGACCTGCGGACCTGCCGACTGGGTGGCGAGCCCCCCGCAGTCGGGTCCCGTACCGCTCACGCTCACGCCACCCGCCGGTGTGACGCTGTCCGACGCCACCGGCGTGCGCTATCGGTGGTCCAACAGCGGTGGCGGCGACCTGGCGTTCGACATCGACGACGCCCGGGTGGCGTTCGAGGTGGAGCTCCGCGACGCGCTCCGGGGCACGGGCGAACCCCTGAATCCGGTCACAGCCCAACGCGTCGACAACTGCGCGACACCGGCGGTGACGACCGCGAGCTCCTCGGCGGCAGTCGGGCCGGATGCGTGCGCCGGGTACGTGATCCAACCCGGGAACGCCTCCGTGGGCGCGACGAAGGACATCTTCGCCGACTCCAACGGCGACTACTCCGCCGACGGCAACGTGGTGGTCGGCCAGGACTCGGGCGTGTCCATGAAAGTCACAGCGACCAACAACTCGTCCTACCCGGTGCCGATCATCGCCATCACCGAACCGAGCGCCAGCGCGGCGAGCGAGTTCGACAAGCTCGACATCACCACCGCCCGGGTGAACTTCCCCGCCGGCGCCCAGCGGGCCACGCTCACCGTGACCTGCCGGACCGGCGCCGACCCCGCCCCCGTCCTCCTGACGTCGCCACCCGTCACCCAGTCGCGGACGAGCCTCGGATGCGCGCCCGGAGTGTTCCCGGAGTCGGTCCGCGTCGAGTTCGTCGGCCTGGAGTCCGACGGCCAGACCCCGACCATCCCGGCCAAGGCCGCGGGGTCGCTCGAGCTGCACGGGACGGCATCGGGAGTCGACACCCAGGACGTGGTCGACGGGCTCCTGAACTGCGCCGACACGTTCATCGCCTCCCAGCCGGACAGCACCGGCGCCTCGGCGGCGACGGCCTGCGACACCCAGCCGGTGCAGAACCCGAGGCCGAGCGTCGGCGGAGGCACCAAGTCGTCGACCGGCGTGTCGACGATCGTCCCGGGCCAGGAGCTCGACTTCTCGCTGAGCTTCCGCAACAACGGCAACATCCCCGTGTCCAACGTGGTGCTGGTCGATCCGCCCGACCCGACCGCGTCGACCAACCCGTTCAACGTCGTCCGCCTGACCCGGCTCGCCGCCACCACGGCCTCGCCGGCCAGCACGCTCGAGGTGTTCGACCCGGTCGCCGGGGCCTACGTGGCCTACGTGGGTTCCGACGCTGCGCTCCTCCAGCGGGCGACCGGCATCCGGGTCCGGGTGACCGGCAACCTCAGCCCGGGCCAGACGTTCAGGGTCGGCTACTCGGTGCTGCTCCGTGACGACCAGCCCACCGGGGTCACGTTCCGCAACTGCGCCTCGGTGGGACTCGACACGCCGACCAGCTCGCCGTTCTGCAACGGCTCCGACGTCACCGCCACCACGCCCGGTACCGGTGGCAGCATCAACAAGTCGATCGTCCCCGGCACGGTGGTCCGCCCCCAGCCCGGCCTGGCACCGCAGGTGATCACCGTGCGCCACGCGATCCAGAACACGGGCTCGCTCTACCTCAAGCAACTCGGACTCACCGATGTGGATGCCGACTTCTTCGACGCCGTGACCTTCACCGGGAACCTTCGGGTCAACTTTCCGAACGGGGCGAACCGGGTGCGTGTGGACGTCTGCACCTCGACGGCGGCGTGTGCGTCCAACACGTTCGTGAACGGCACGGCGACGAGCAGCCAGACGCCGGGGATCCCGGCAGGGGTCACTGCGGCTGACGTCAAGGGCGTACGCATCACCTTCACCAACTCCAACGGCGGCTACGAGATCCTGCCCAGCCCCAACCTCCCGACCGGTGGGAGGTGCCCGAACGCGAGCGTGTGCTTCGACGCGACCGTCCGCCAGTTCCTGGCGTCCTCCCCCACCACGCCCGTGCCGGATGTGCTGGAGGACACCACGGGCGGCTTCGGCGAGTCCGAGCTGCAGGCCCCGGGCAGCACCTTCACGATCCCCGACGTGGACGCCACCGTCGCCGTGGTCCAGGGAACGCCGAGCCTGGCGGTGGTCAAGACCCCCAACAGTCGCATCGGCCCGGGCGACACCGCGCCGTTCAGCATCACGGTGACCAACTCGGGCACCGACGCCGTCGTCGATCCCGTCGTCGTCGATCCGCTCCCCGCCGGTCTGACGTTCGACCCGGTCACCCCGGGCGCCCCGCCCGGCCAGGCCTACACGGTCCAGTACGTGCTGCCGACCGGTGTCAGCGAGCCGTCCTCGGTGGACTTCACCACGGTCAACGGGGGTGTACCGCCGCCGGTGAGCGGGTGCACCGACCCGAACCGGGTGTGCCGGCTCGCCTGGTCGTTCCCGGGGTTCGCGCTCCCGCCCGGCGCCAAGATCATCCTGGGGTTCACCGTTCGGCTCTCCCCCGGCGTGGTCGCCGGCCAGACGGTGACCAACACCGCCGGTGCGAGCGGCAGCGACCCCCGCCTGACCTGCACGTCGCCGACGTCGGCGACCGACGACCCGAACTTCGGGCCGGGCCTGTTCTGCACCGGATCGGCGAACATCGTGACGCTCGCCGGTGACGACTTCCTCGCCGAGAAGTGGATCGCCGCCGACCCGGCACTCGGCCTGCTCGACGCCGCGGGGCAGCCGGTTCCCCTCAGCAGCTCGGCCTGCCCGAGGTACGCCGACGGGACGACCGTCTACACCCGGTTCCCGTGCACGGCCCGGGTGCTCCCCGGCCAGGCGATCGACTACCTGATCAGGGGCGTCAACAGCGGCACCAACCCGGCCAGCGAGATCGTGCTCGTCGACGGCCTGCCCGTGCAGGGCGACACCGGGGTGCTGCTCTCCGGCCAGCAGCGTGGCACCCAGTGGAACAACCGACCGACCATGCTCACGCCGGTCTCCGGAGTGGGTGACACGGGCCAGATCCAGACCGACTACACGAACGCCACCTTCCCCGGATCGTCGTTCTGCACCGCGAACCTGCAACCCCCTCCGGGCGACACCTGCCCGTCGGGCTCGTTCGCCGCAGGATTCGGTCCAGGGAGCACCGGGTTCCGCACCCGACTGACCTTCCCCGACGGGGACCGCCTCCTGCCGGGCGAGACGTTCACGCTGACGTGGAGGATGCAGGCCCCGCTCTCGCTCACCAGCACCAGCAACGAGCCGGTGGCCTGGAACTCGTTCGCGTACCGGCCGTCGTTCGTGCTCCCGGGAGGCGCCACCACGGTCCTGCCGGCGACCGAGCCGCTGAAGGTCGGCGTGTCCATGCCGCTCGGGTCCTTCCGAGTCACCAAGGCCGTCGTCGGCCTGCCGCCGAACATCCCGCTCGCCCCCTTCGGGATCGCCTGGTCCTGCTCGATCGACTCGGCCGACGGGTCGTCGACCGAGGTCGGCTCGGGCACGTTCACCCTCGTCGACGGCGGGGTCTTCACCAGCCCGAACATCGGACAGGGAGCCACCTGTCGGGTCTGGGAGACCGACGCCCAGGGAGGGCAATCGCCGAACATCGGTGAGTCGAGCGCCGCGACCGTCGTCATCGACGGATCGACCGGCCCGCAGACCGTTGCGTTGACCAATGCGTACGACACGGGATCCCTCACGCTGTCCAAGGCCGTGCGCTGGGACGCCGTGCCACCCATCGACCTGCCCGGGCCGTTCGCTTTCCAGATCACCTGCGCGTTCCCGACGATCGGCGACATCCTCCCGGGCTTCCCCCGGTCGGTCGACCTGGCCGAGGGCGCGTCGACGACGATCGACGATCTGCCCGTCGGCACGATCTGTGGAGCGGCCGAGACCGACACCGTCGGCGCGATCGAGATCGAGTGGGCGTCGAACAACGGCGGCCTGTTCGCCCCGACCGGCGCCATCGTCGGTGTGGCTCCGGACAGCGGCGGCGGCACGCAGCTCGACGCCGAGAACGTGTACACGACGGGCGGGGTGCGGATCACCAAGGTCCTGACCGGACCGGCCTCCCAGTGGTCCCAGGGGCCGTTCGTCTTCGAGGTCGCCTGCAGCGATCCGAACGGTGTCCTCCCACCGATCACCGAGACCGTCACGCTCGGCCCGGCGCAGCTCGTCGGCGTCGTCTCGCCGGTGCCGACGGGCTACGAGTGCACGACCACCGAGACCGACACCGGTGACTCCGGCGGGTCCACCGTCACGCCGGTCGAGGCGCAGGTGATCCCGCCGTACGTGGAGGGCGAGGAACCACCCGGACCCGTCGAGGTGAGCTCCACGAACGACTTCCCCGCCGGGAGCGTGTCGATCGCCAAGGTGCTCGCGGGCGACGCCGCCGGCCCCATGGCCGGTGCCGAGTTCACCATCCGCGTCCGCTGCGAACGGGACCTGGTCGGTGTCGCGTCGCCGAACAACGTGCAGGTGTTCCTCGACGAGACCTTCACCCTGCGCGGAGGTGAGACCGCGACGTCCGACGAGCCCCTCCCGATCGGGGCGCGGTGCTGGGCGGACGAGCTCGACAGCGTCGGGGCGACCGGGATCTCGATCACGAACGACGAGTCGAACAAGGCGACGATCACCGAGGCCGCACCCGACCTCACCATCACGGCCACCAACACCTACACGCCCGGCGGATCACTGGTCGGCGAGAACGACTCCGGCATCCGGATCACCAAGACCCTCACCGGCTCGGCTGCGGCATTCGCCCAGGGCCCGTTCCGGTTCGAGACGGTCTGCTCGCTCGGAGGCTTCACCCTGCCGACCTATCCAGTCACCGAGCTCACGCCCGACGACCTGGTGGGCTACGTCAACCCGATCCCGGTGGGTGCCGAGTGCACCGTGACGGAGATCGGCAACGGCGGTGCCGCCGGTCCGGTCCCGGTCGTGGTCGGTGAGGTGACGGTCCCGGCCGCCACCGAGCCGGCGGTCGACGTGGCGGCCGTCAACGAGTTCCCGGGCGGATCGCTGCAGATCACCAAGCAGGTCGCCGGCGCCGGAGCGCTGCTGCCCGCGGCCACCTACACGCTGGAGGTCACCTGCGAGCGCGACCTGCTCGCCGGCGGCACCGAGACCATCGTGGAGGAGACGGTGGAACTTCGGGGGGCCGAGACGACCGAGGTGGCCACCGGCCTGCCGTTGGGCACCCGCTGCTGGGCCGAGGAGACCGACGACGGCGGAGCGAGCGCAGCGGTGGTCGACTTCGACTCCGCATCCAACGCCGCCGAGATCACCGGAGCCGGCCAGGTCGTCCTGCTCACGGCGACGAACACGTTCGAGTCGGCCCGGGTGACGGTGTCGAAGTCCGTCACCGGAGCGGCGCCCACGGAGCCCTTCGGCTTCAGCCTCATCTGCACCTTCACGCCCCCGGGTGGGACGCCCCTCCCGGTCGAACTGGCGGCCGCCGGCGACGGCAGCGCCCCACCGGCGGGGACGCCCGGCTCCGCCGCCGTGTTCCGCCTGGCCGCCGGCGCCCAGCGGGTGATCGAGGTGCCGGTCGGCTCCCAGTGCGCCGCCGAGGAGTTCGACCGCCGCGGCGCATCGGTCACCACGGTCGAGGTCACGGCCGGACGGCCGCCCCTGGCCTTCGCCGTCGACGGCGCGACGACGGTGGCGTTCACCAACGTGTTCCCGGCCGCCGTGGAGGGAGCCGGCGACGCCAACGCCGGGGACCGGCTGTCCTTCACCGGAGCGGAGAGCCTCCGGTTGCTGCTCGCCGGGCTGGCCCTGCTGGGTCTCGGTGGCCTGGCGGTGGTGATCGAGCGACGACGGGGCGCCCGCCGTCCGACCTGAGCCGACTGGCCGGCTGCTCCACTGATCGACGAACCGGCGGACCGATCCGGTGGCCGGCCCGGCGGTCAGTCGCCGAGCGCCCCGGGGTCCGGTGGCACGTCGACCGCGTAGCGGGTCAGGACCTCCAGGTCGACCACGTCGAGCGTCCGCTCGTTGGTCGACGCCAGCACCACGGGGGCGGCCGCACCGTCCTGGTGGGCCCGGAGCCAGTTCCGGGCCGTCACGCACCAGCGGTCCCCCGGCCGCAGCCCGGGGAAGCCGAAGGCCGGATTCGGCGTGACGAGGTCGTTGCCGATGGATCGCTGGTGCTCCAGGAACTCGGCGGTCACGACCGCGCAGATCGTGTGGTAGCCGACGTTGTCGGGGGACCAGTTGCAGCAGCCGTCGCGGAAGAACCCCGTGACCGGGTCGGTCCCGCACTCCTCGAGGTCGCCGCCCAGGACGTTGCGCTGACTCACGACGACACCTCCACGGGGTCACCCACTCGAACGGTGCCGGGGCTGACGACGGAGCAGTAGACGCCCAAGTGGTTCGGGTACTCCTCGTTCAGCTCCGACATGGCATCGAAGAGTCCGGCCTGCCGTGCCAGTCCGGGCTGGGCCCGCAACGGCATCGCACAGCGCACCGTCGGCGAGTCGACGGCGAGCACGACCTCGCCGACCCGGAGTCGACTGCCGACCCAGGCCTGTTCACCGAACAGCCCGGTGACGCCCGTGTCGACCACCAGGTTCGGCCGGAACCGGCGCACGTCCCAGTCCAGGTCCGGCCGCGCCGCCGCACACGCCTCGAGCGTCCCCGCAGTCACCAGGTGGACCGGCGCCAGGTCCAGGAAGGTTCCGGGCGGTGCCGGGATGCTGAACAGCTCGGCGTCGTCGTCCGGCGGATCGAAGGTCATCTGGTACTCGACGTTCGTCGACGGGGCCGACTCGGCGAGGTGCACGGCGGTCCCGAGCCAGGCCGACAGCGCCGACCGGGTCGAATCGTCGTCGACCAGCGCCACCCGGGTGCCGTCGGGCAGGACGACGTGATCACCGTCGACCGACGCCTCGAGCAGGGCCGCGTACCGCTTGGCCGAGGCGAGCCGGCCGTCGGCGTCGTCGATCACCGCCCACCTGCGATCGCCGTCCACGCCGTCCGGTCCGACCTGCAGGAGGTCGACCTGGTGTCCCTGCAGGGACTTCACGGGGTAGCGCCAGCAGTCAGCGACCCTCACCGATGCACCTCGCCGTCCATCCCCTCGACTCTAGGGAGTCCACGATGGGCGGACGACAGCGTTGGTTACCGGTGGCGCGCCACTAGGTTCCCCGAGGCGGGCCCGTCGGCCGGCCGGACGAGGAGCAGGACGTGGCTGATTCGACCTCCAAAGGGGTGGCCGTCACCCCCGAGTTGCGTTCGTACCTGATCGACCACTCGGTCCCGCAGCATGCGGCCCACGCCGACCTGGTCGCCGCCACCCGCGAGACGCTCGGCGACCTGGCGATCATGCAGATCGCCGAGGAGCAGGGGCCGTTCCTGACCTGGACGACCCGGTTGCTCGGCGCCCGCCGCGCCGTGGAGGTCGGCACGTTCACCGGGCTGTCGGCGCTGTGCATCGCCGAGGGGCTCAGCGAGGATGGACGGTTGACCTGCTTCGACGTGAACGAGCAGTTCGTGGCCGTCGGGCGGCCCTTCTGGGAGCGGGCGGGTGTGGCCGACCGCATCGACGTGGTGATCGGCCCGGCCGCCGTCACGCTGGCGACGTTCCGGACGGACGAGCCGATCGACCTGGCCTTCATCGATGCCGACAAACCCGGCTACCGCACCTACTACGACCTGATCCTCCCCGTGCTCCGACCCGGAGGCGTGATCGTGTTCGACAACGCGCTCTACTTCGGGGCGGTGCTCACCGACTCCACCGACGCCGACGTCCGCGCGATCCAGGACCTGAACGACCACGTGGCCGCCGACCCTCGGGTCGAGACCGTGCTGGTGAACGTGGGTGACGGCCTGCTGCTGGCCCGGAAGCTCTGAGATCCGGAGGACGCGATGGTGCAGCCGCTGCCCCCGACACCGCACCGAGTCCCCCGCAGGGTGCTGCTCCGAGCAGGAGTCGGGACCGTGGTCGGACTCGCCGCTCCGGCCTGCTCGGGCGGCGGGGCAGCGGACCGACGAGGCGCTGCGGTTCCGCCTCCGAGCGGAGTGGTTCGGACCTCGTGGTCGACCGACCCGTGGACACTCGGCAGCTACTCGTACCTGGGGGTGGGCGCCACCCCGGAGCTCCGCCGCACGCTCGGGACCCCGGTCGACGGGGGGACCCTCCACCTGGCCGGCGAGCACGTCGCCGCCGCCCATCCCGGCACCGTGCACGGTGCCGCCGAGTCCGGGGCCACGACCGCCGAACTGATCCTCGACGATGCCGACGGACCGGAGCGCGTGGTCGTCATCGGTGCCGGGATGGCCGGGGCCACCGTCGCCCGACGGCTCGCCGACGAGGGCCACGAGGTCCTGGTGCTGGAGGGGCGGGACCGGGTCGGCGGCCGCATCGACACCGTGCGACCGGACGGATGGGGCATCCCGGTGGAGCGCGGCGCGAGCTGGATCCACGACGTCCGGGCCAGCGACCTGGCCGCCGAGTTGTCGGCGCTCGGCATTCGGGCCGTTCCGTTCGGGTACCGCGGGTCTGTGCTCGGGCCCGACGGCAGGGTCGTTCCCGACAATGCGATCTCCTCCGATCCGGAGCAGGACATCGCGGCGGCGATCGAGTGGGCCGAGGCCCACGACCCGGACGTCTCCCTGGCGGAGGCGCTGGCGCGGTCCGGGGCCGAGTCCGACCCGGTGGAGCTCGAACGGTTCCTCCGCAGCGAGATCGCCACCGAGTACGGCGCCGACCCCGACGAGCTGTCTGCCCGCAACGGGTTGGCCGAGGGAACGACGGGGGACGACCTGCTCGTGGTCGGCGGGTACGGCCGGCTGGTCGAGGACCTCCTCGACGGCATCCCCATCGAACTGGGCTGGCCGGTCGCCGAGATCGCCCACGGTCCCGACGGAGTGGTGGTGACCGCTCGCGATGGTCGCGCCGTGGTGGCCGACCGCGTCGTCGCCACCCTGCCGCTCGGCGTCCTGAAGGCCGGAACCGTGACCTTCAGCCCACCGCTTCCAGCCGGCCACCGCGCCGCCGTCGACGGACTGTCCATGGGTCTGCTCGACAAGCTGTGGCTCCGATGGGACGAGCGCTGGTGGGGCGACCGGGGCGACCAGTGGACGCGAGCCGCTCCGGCCGACGACCCCTACGTCGAGTGGTTCGATCTGTCCGGTTCGACGGGCCAGCCCGTGCTGCTCAGCCTGGTCGGCGGGTCGGTCGCCCGCGAGTGGTCGACGAGGTCGGACGAGGATGTACTGACGGCTGCGATGCGCTCGCTGCAGTCGTTCCGCGACGCCGGCTGGTAGGCCGCCATTGGCCAAGGCCGAACCTATCCTCGGCCGAACCGTCGTCATCAGGTCCTTCCCGCCGCCCCGGACGGCAGGATGGGGCTGAGGTCACAGCGAGAGGGGCAACGTGAGCAGTGCGCTGAGCTCGGTCGTTGCGTTCGCCGCCGGTGTGGCGCTCAGCCCGTTCCCGATTGTCGCCATCATCCTCGTCCTCTTCTCCCGCCGAGCCCGCGTCAACGGGCCCGTGTTCCTGGCCGGCTGGACGGTCGGCCTGTCGGTCGTCGTGACCGCCACGTTCCTACTGGTCGATCGGCTCGACATGGGCGGTGACGACGGATCCGGTGCGATCTCCTGGTGGCGGCTGCTGCTGGGCGGCGTGTTGCTGGCGGCGGCGCGGCGGAAGTGGCGGTCCGGCTCGGACCCGGTCGATGAACGCGAGCAGCCGCGCTGGATGTCCAGTGTCGAGGAGTCCACACCACGACAGGTCGCCGCGCTGTCGGTGGCGTTGTCGTTCAATCCCAAGAACCTGGCGCTCGCCGTAGCTGCAGGAGCCACGCTCGGCGAACTCGAACCATCGACCGCCGAAGCGGCGATCGCCCTGATGGCGTTCGTGGTGATCGGCAGCACTCCGGTGATCCTCGCCGTCACCTACCACGCTGTTGGCGGCGCGCGGTCGACAGCCCGACTCGAGACCGCACGGGCCTGGTTGTCGGTCCACCACGCTGCCATGCTGGCCGCGTTGTACCTGGTGTTCGGCCTGCTGTTGATCTCAGGCGGTCTGGGCCTCCGCTGACGAGCCTGCGACAGCTCCCGCCGAGTCGCCGACAGCACGTGCCGGGAGGAACGCCGCTGCGATCGCCGCTCCGACGAGCGTTGCAATCGCGGCGACCCGGCTGCCGGACCCGAAGCCGTCCATGAACGCTGCGACGGCGGCATCGCGCACCGTGGAGCGGGCCCCGGCCGGGGCCTGCTCCGCGATCGCCGCCGCCGCCTGCACCGACTGCCGCGCGGCGGAGAGGGCGTCGCCGGGGATGGGGAGGCCGGCCAACAGTTCCACGAGTCGTGGCCCGTAGACCGAGCTGAACACGGAACCGACGACCGCCACGCCGAGCGTTCCGCCCAGCTCCCTCGTCGTGTCGTTCATGGCGGAGCCGACACCGGCCTTCTCCCGCGGGAGCGCGCCGAGGATGGATTCGGTCGCAGGTGCGGTGGTCGCAGTCAGGCCGCCGGCGATCAGCACCATGCCGATGACGACCGGACCCCAGTAGGGCGTCGTGGCGTCGAACGTCGAGGAGATCCAGAACCCGGCCGACATGGAGAGGAGTCCGCCGGCCACGACCAGCTTGGCGCCGAAGGCGAGCGCCAGCGCGATCACCGGGAACAGGACGCCGTCGACGTTGCGGCGGCCGAACCAGATGGAGCCGTCGTCCTCCTCCTGCGACAGCGCGCGCC
>SXGQ01091544.1_pt1 | contig 15984 bp, 9 predicted proteins | sample 3178371 | NCBI WGS metagenome assembly SXGQ01 (sample SAMN11356859, study PRJNA531348) | freshwater metagenome | isolation source: freshwater sample F1-20 | place: China: Fuxian Lake, Yuxi | collected 2017-12-25
GCCATGAGCCCTCGCCGGTGGTTTTCCGCGGAGCGGCGGGCGTGGTTCTGGCCGCTAGCGATCGCGGTTCTGATCTTCGCGTCCTCCGGCCGTTCCGGTGTCGCCGGTCCTCGGATACTGCATTCCGACAAGGTGGTCCACTTCTGCGTGTACGGTCTGCTCGGCACCCTGGCCTGCCACACGACGCGGGGGCGCGCGGGCCCGTGGTGGGCGCTGTTCGCCGTCTCCGCCTACGGGGCGACCGACGAATGGCACCAGAGTTTCGTGCCCGGCCGCGCCACGGAGCTGGGGGATTGGGTCGCGGACACGACCGGCGCGGCGGTCGCTATCCTGCTTTACCGACGCTGGTCCTGGTACCGGACCCGGCTCGAGACGCCGCTCACGAAACGCGCCGCGAGCTGACGGGGCCCTTCAGCGGGGCCCGGCCGCGTTGATGCGGTCGGCCTGGCGTTCGGCGCCGGGGGGCGTTCCGCGCGAGTTACCGCGCCCTTTTCTGGCCTTCGCCGCCGCGGCGCCGGTGTCGCGGTCGAAAAGATCGGGCGTGAGCTGCGCGGGAACCGTGTCTCCGGTCGCCGTGGTCCACTCGGCGAGCAGCCGGGCCAGCCGCGCCCGGGCGGCGGCGTGCGCGGGGTCGCCAGCGAGGTTCCGCAGCTGATGGGGATCCTCCGCGGTCACGTAAAGCTCCTCCGCGGGGCGCGGGGCGAGGAAAACATCGGCCTGCGCCGGCGTGAGTTCCCGGGCGTCGCGGGCCGACCTCAGCGCCTGGTGCGAGGGGGATCGCACGGAGTCCGCCGGGCCCTGCCAGGGCTGCGCGGGCCGGTGGTTGCGGATATACAAGTAGCCGTCGGCGCGCACGGCGCGGCCGTGCGCCTCGTAGTCGTGCCAGTTGTGCTCCGAGAACGCCGCGCGCCGCACCGTGGCGGCGGGATTCCGGAACATCGGCCGGAGGCTCACCCCCTGCATGGTGGGCGCGGCGGGCACGCCCGCGAAATCGAGGATGGTCGGGGCAAGGTCGATCGCGCTGACCAAGCCGGGAGCGGGGCGCCCGGGCTCGGCGATACCGGAAGGCCAGTGCGCGATCAGATAGGTCTTCATTCCGGAGTCGTGCAGCCGCGTCTTGGCCCGCGGAAACGGGCGTCCGTTGTCCGCCATCACCAGAATCAAGGTGTTGGCGAGCTGACGTTGACGGTCCAACTCCGCCACGACGAGGCCGACGAAGTGGTCGAAGCGCGTGACCTCGTTCGCGTGCGAGGCGAGGTCGGCGCGGGTGGGGGCGTCGTCGCGCAGGAATGGGGGCACGCGCACCTTGGCGGGATCGTGTTTCGGCCCGTAGGCGTCCTCGCGCCATTCCGCGTCGGCCTCCCATCCGCGGTGGGCGTCGAGCGCGGCGTACCAGCCGAAGAAGGGCCGGTCCACGGGGCGATCGCGCAGGAGGCGCACCCAGTTGGCGTGGCCGCCGCCGTTGCCCTCGGCTTTGCCGGCATCGATCACGTCGAAAGCCTTCGGCGGGGGCTGCTCACCGGGGGTGGGCGGCGCGGAGCTCAGGTGGTTCTTGCCGCTCAGCACCGTGTGGTAACCGGCTTCCCGCAGAAGCCGGGGAAACCAGGGGAGGTGCGCCGCGGTGGGCTCGTGCAGCTCGGAGGCGCGACCGTTGTTGTGCGGATACCTTCCGGTCACGATGCTGCTGCGGCTGGGACTGCAGCTGCTGGCGGTCAGGAAGGCGGCGTCGAACCGGCGTCCTCCGGCGGCCAGCCGGTCGAGGTGCGGCGTGCGGGCCGAGGGGTTGCCCGTGCAGCCAAGATCATCCCAGCTGATATCGTCGGCGATGAAGAGGATGACGTTTGGCCGCGGCTCCGCCGCCGGGAAAGCGAGCGCGGGCAGCAGGACGGCGAGCAGGGCGGACTTGGCGGAGCGGGGCATCCTGCCTCCGACCGTGAAATCGGCGCGCTTGATGTCAACGGAGCCGGGCGACGCGGGGGTGCGCCACGGCCGGCTGGGCCGGGAAGGCCCGCTATCCTCCGGGAATATCGAGACGGCGGAGTTGACGCGATGGGGGAGCAGGCGCCCAATTTGGTCTCCCATGCGGTTGTTCACCGTTGCGATCCCCCTGCTCGCCGCCGCCTCGGCCCTCTTCGCGGCCGACGTGCCCGACTTCAACCGCGAGGTCCGTCCGATCCTTTCGAACAATTGTTTCCTTTGCCATGGCCCCGACGAGGAAGGCCGGAAGGGTGGCCAGAAAGGGCTGCGGCTCGACACGCGGGAGGGCGCGATGGAGGACCTGGGTGGTGGCGCTTTCGCGATCGTCCCCGGACAGCCCGACCAGAGTGAGCTGCTGAAGCGTCTCATCACCACGGATGCCGACGAATTGATGCCGCCGCCGAAGTCCGGGAAGCAGCTGTCGGCGGGCGAGATCGACATCCTCCGGCGCTGGATCGCGGGCGGAGCGCCCTATGCCCGCCATTGGTCCTACGAGCCGCCGGTGCGACCGGAGCCACCGGTCGTGCGGGATGCCGCGTGGCCGCGCCAAGCGATCGACCGTTTCATCCTGTCGCATCTTGAGCGGGCCGGCGTGCGGCCGCAACCCGAGGCGGGGCGCCATGCACTGGCGCGCCGGGTGGCGCTTGATCTCACGGGGTTGCCACCCTCGCTCGAGGAGATGGAGGCGTTCGCCGCCGATGCGGCCCCCGGCGCCTACGAGCGGTTCGTCGACCGGCAGCTGGCGAAGCCCGCCTACGGGGAGCATTGGGCGCGCGGCTGGCTCGACCTGGCGCGCTACGCGGACTCGAAGGGCTACGCCGACGACCAGCCCCGCAGCATCTGGCCGTACCGCGACTGGGTGATCGACGCGTTCAACGCCAACCGGCCGTTCGACCGTTTCACCATCGAGCAGATCGCCGGAGACCTGCTGCCGGAGCCGACGCGCGCGCAGCTGATCGCGACCGGATTCCACCGGAACACGATGAACAACACCGAGGGCGGCACCGACGACGAGGAGTTCCGCACGGTGGCGGTGGTTGACCGGGTCAATACCACCTTGGCGGTGTGGATGGGCACCTCGATGGCGTGCGCCCAGTGCCACACCCATAAGTACGACCCGATCTCGCTGCACGACTACTTCCGGATGTACGCCTTCTTCAACCAGACCGAGGACGCCGACCGGAACGACGAGTCTCCGGTGCTGGAGTTCTTCACCCCCGCGCAGCAAGGGACGCGCGAAGGGTGGAATTTGGAGATCGCTTCACTGGTGGCGAAAATGGATGCCGCGCGTCCTGCCCATGCGGAGGCCGCCCGGCGCTGGGCGAGGGATTTCCCGGCGCACCCCCTTTGGGTCACCCCGCGGCCGGCGGATGCGCGGAGTTCCGCCGGCGCCGCCGTCTCGGTCGACGCGGAGTCCCGCGTGAAAGTGGCCCCCGGGCAGACCAAGGACATCTCGATAGTGGAGATCGCCGCGCCCGCCGGGGAGGCTTTCACGGCTTTCCGTCTTGAGTCGCTGCCCGACCCCGAACTGCCCGGCAAGGGAGCGGGTGGAGCCGAGGGCAATTTCGTGGTCACCCGGGTGCGCGCGGCCATCCGGCCCGCCCTGCCGCATCGTATCGCCCGCTTCGTGCGTGTTGAGTTGCCCGGCAAGGGACGGGTGCTGCCGCTGGCGGAGGTCGAGGTGATTTCGGGCGGCCGCAATGTCGCCGCCTCGGGCACCGCCAGCCAGACGCCGGCCTCGGGAGGAACAGATCCAGCTCGGGCGATCGACGGTAACAACGCGGGGAATCCGGCGGCCGGGTCGATCGCGCAGACTGGCACGGGCGACGATCCCTGGTGGGAACTGGATCTCGGTACCGCGCTTCCCCTTGAACGCGTGGTGGTGTGGGGCCGACTCGGCGAGGAAGCGACGCCCGCCGGCCTGCGGGTCATCGCGCTCGACGCGCAACGCCAGGCGGTCTTCGAGACGGTGCTGCGCGACGCGCCGCGTCCCAGCCAAACCGCCGATATCGGCGGCCCGCGGGATATTCCGCTGGCGCGCGCCGCCGCGGATTTCACCCAGACGGGCTACGATGCCTCGCTCGTGATCGGCGACACGGAGCCGGCGCGCCCGGCCCGCGGTAAAAAGGCTCCTCCGCGCAAGGGCTGGGCGGTCGGAGGGGCCAAGCAGACCGCGCACGCGTTGGTGGTGCAACCAAAGCAGGCTTTCACCTTGGCCGAGGGCGAACGGCTGGTGATCACGATTGAGCAACAGTCGGCGGTGGCGAAGGCGACGCTGAATCATTTCCGCGTGGGCCTCACCGCCGAACCACGCATCCCGGAGTTCGTGCGTACTCCGGCTGCCGAGCTGGCCCTGCTGCGGTTGGCCGCGGGGGCGCGCACCGCCGCGCAGGAGGAGCGACTGCTGGATCACTATGTGCGCGAGGTGGCGCCGGAATGGGACGGGGACCGTCGGCGCCTCGTCGCGTTACGCAAGCAGGTGGACGCCCAGGATCCCACCAGCACGCCGATCATGCGCGAGCTCGCCGCGGACCAGCGGCGGAAGACCCGCGTGCAGCTGCGCGGCAACCACCTCTCTCTCGGCGACGAGGTGGAACCCGGGGTGCCGGCCGCCTTCCATCCGCTTCCATCCGGAGCGCCCGCGGATCGGCTGGCGCTGGCCCGTTGGCTGGTCGATCCCGCCAACCCCCTCACGTCCCGCGTGCTGGCGAACCGGCTCTGGGAGTCGATCTTCGGCACCGGTCTCGTCCGCACCAGCGAGGAATTCGGTTCGCAGGGCGAGTTGCCGTCGCATCCGGAACTGCTCGATTGGCTCGCGACCGAGCTGGTCGCCGGCGGCTGGGACCAGAAGAAGTTCCTACGCCTGCTCGTGACCTCGGCCACGTACCGTCAGAGCTCGCGGGTGACCCCGGACGCGCTCGCGGCCGACCCCGACAACCGCCTGTTGTCGCGCGGCCCGCGTCACCGCGCCGCCGCGGAGGTGGTGCGGGATCAGACTCTCGCCGCGAGCGCCCTGCTCAGCCCCAAGTTTCACGGCCCGCCGGCGCGTCCTTACCAGCCCGCCTTCGACCTCAAGGCCGCCTTCGGCGGGGCGCTCGACTGGAAGACCAGCGAAGGGGAGGACAGGTACCGGCGCGGACTCTACACGGAGTGGCGGCGCAGCAGCCCGTATCCCTCGATGGTCACGTTCGACGCCCCCAACCGAGAGGTTTGCACGCTGCGGCGCAACCGCACCAACACCCCGCTCCAGGCGCTGGTGACCCTGAACGACCCGGTTTACGTGGAGGCGGCCCAGGCGCTCGCGCGGTTGATCGGCCATGGACCGGCTCCGGTGGAGGAAAAGGTGCGCGCCGGTCTGCACCGGGTGCTGCTGCGCCCGGTGGCGGATGCGGAGGTCGCCCCCCTGGCCGCGCTGTACCGGTCCTCGCACGCGACCTACGCGCGCGAGCCCGAGCTGGCGGCGGCCATGATCGCCCATCCCGCGAATCCCCCACCCGCGACCTTCGCGCCGGCGGAGCTGGCGGCGTGGACGGCCGTGGCCAACGTGCTCCTCAATCTTGATGAGTTCCTGATGAAGCCATGAACCTCGCCCACCAGCAGCTGCAGCACCAGACCCGCCGCCATTTCCTGCGCGGGGTCGGCCAGTTCAGTCTGGGCGCCATCGCGCTGCGGGCCCTCGGGGCGCGCGCGAAGGCCTCGGCCGGGCTCGCGAACCCGCTGGCGGTGCGTCCGCCGCATTTCGCCCCGAAGGTGAAGCGGGTGGTCTACCTGCACATGTCGGGCGGGCCGCCGCACCTGGATCTTTTCGACTACAAACCGGAGCTCGTGAAACGCGACGGGCAGCTGGCGCCGGATGATTTCATCAAGGGCCGCCGCTTCGCCTTCACGACCGGCACACCGACGCTGATGGGAACGCCCCGCAGCTTTGCGCGGCATGGCGCGGGCGGCCTCTGGATGTCCGACGCCGCGCCGCATTTCCACTCCATCGCCGACGAGATGTGCGTCGTGAAGTCGATGCACACCGACCAGTTCAACCACACCCCGGCGGAGCTGCTGCTGTTCACCGGCTCGCCGCGCGGAGGACGCCCTTCCATGGGGTCGTGGGTCACCTACGGGCTAGGCTCGGAAAACGAGAACCTGCCCGGATTCGTGGTCCTGATCAGCAGCGGTACCCAGCCGAGCGCCGGCCAGAGCGCGTGGGGCACCGGGTTCCTGCCGTCGGTCTTCCAGGGCGTCCAGTGCCGTTCCAAGGGCGACCCCGTCCTGTACGTCAGCGATCCGCCGGGCATGAATCGCGCGTTGCGCCGCCAGACCCTCGACGCGCTCCGCGCGCTCAACGAGCGGCAGGCCGCCGACCTCGGACATCCCGAGACGCTCACGCGCATCGCGCAGTACGAGCTGGCGTACCGCATGCAGGCGAGCGTCCCCGAGGTGATGGACATTTCCCGCGAGACGCCCGCGATGCTTGAGGCCTACTGGGCGACTCCGGGCGAGGCCAGTTTCGCCAACAACTGCCTGCTCGCCCGCCGGCTCCTTGAGCAAGGGGTGCGCTTCGTGCAATTGTTCGACTGGGGCTGGGATTTCCACGGCACCCGCGCCGCCGAGGACATCCGCGGAGGCCTGACACGGAAGATGGCGCAGACCGACCGTCCGGTCGCCGCGCTCATCCGCGACCTGCGCGCCCGCGGTCTCCTCGACGACACGCTGGTGGTCTGGGGTGGCGAGTTCGGACGCACGCCGTTCCGCGAGGGCCGCACTGCGAAGGGCGATGTGCTCGGGCGCGACCATTTCCCGGACGCCTTCACGATCTTCCTCGCGGGAGGAGGCGTGAAGCGCGGGTTCACCTACGGAGAGACGGACGAGCTGGGTTTCAGCGTGACGGAGAACAAGGTGCATGTGCACGACCTGCAGGCCACGATCCTGCACCTGCTCGGTTTCGACCACGAGCGCCTCACCGTTCGCTTCCAGGGCCGCGACCACCGCCTGACCGACGTCCACGGCCACGTGGTGAAGGATATTCTGACTTGAGGAAGGCGCGCGGCGTTGACCGCGGGCGCGGGGCGGACCACGCTCGCTCCCCGATGAAACCCCTCAATCGCCGCCATTTCCTGAAGTCGGCCTCCGCCTCCGGCGCCGGCCTCCTGATTCTCCCCACGGGGACGCTGTTCGGCCAGAACCGTCCCAGCAACAAGCTCAACGTCGCCTTGATCGGCGTCTGGGGCCGCGGCCTCGCGCACTACAACACGCTGCGCAAGGAAAACGTCGTCGCGCTGTGCGACGTGAACGAGCTGCGTTTCCCCGACGCGCTGAAGGCTTTCCCCGGCGCGAGGACGTACACCGACTGGCGCCAGCTGTTCGACAAGGAGACGAAGAACATCGACGCCGTGGTCTGCTGCACGCCCGACCACCATCACGCCCATATCGCGATCTGGGCGATGAACCGCGACAAGCACGTGTACATGGAGAAGCCGATCGCGCTCACTGTCGAGGAGTCGCGCCTCGTCCGCGCCAAGTACCTCGAGAAGCGCTCGAAGCTCGCCACGCAGGCCGGCACGCAGCGCCACGCGCTCCCCAATTTCAACCGCGTGAAGGAAATGGTCCGCGACGGGGCGGTCGGAAACCTGCAGGGCGTGTTCGTCTGGGGTAACCGCCAGCTGCCCCGTCCGGGTTACCTGCCCGCCGAGGGCTCGCCCCCGACGACGCTCCATTACGACCAGTGGATCGGGCCTTCGCCCTACCACCCGTACAACCCCGGCTACTTTTCCGGCGGCCCGGGCGCGAATTGCCTTCAATGGAACATGTTCTGGGACTTCGGCACAGGCCAGGTCGGCGACATGGGCGCGCACACGATGGATCTCGCGTGGAACGCCATTGACGCGAAGTACCCCACCGCCGTCGAGGCGAAGGGCGATCCCTTCAATTCCGACGTCACCCCGGTCAAACTCGAGACGCACTTCGAGCACCCCGCGAACGATTGGCGCGGGCCGATCCGCGTGAGCTGGTACCAAGGCAAGGTGTTCCCCACCTCGCCGAAGAAATACATCGACCTCGACGGCATCGGCCACGGCGCGATGTTCAAGGGCAGCAAGGGTGTCCTCGTCTCGGATTTCAACTCGCGGATGCTCATCCCCGACGCCAAGGCCGACCTCACCGACTACAAGATCCGCCCGAAGGAGGCGCAACTGGCCGAGGTGGGCGACTTCCAGGAGCAGTGGATCAACGCCTGCAAGGGCGACCCCACGAAGACCTCGTGCAATTTCGACTACAACGGCCTCATGACCGAGCAGATGGCGCTCGGGCTCGTGGCCTACCGCGCGGGCAAGAAGCTGAAGTACGACGGCAAGACGGGCCTCACCGACGACGCCGGCGCGAACCAGTTCCTCGGCCGCAAGTACCGCGAGGGCTGGGCGATCAGCGGCTGAGTCCTTCCTCCCGCGCCCGCCTGGCGGAAGCCCGGCGGGCGTTTTTTTGCCCGCCGTCGGCGCGGAACCTTTCGCTTCCCTCCACGTCCTCCTCTCGGCCTCGCGCCGCCGGTTCTTTGCGAGCCCGATGCGGCGGCCGACGCACCTTTCCCCCGTTTCCGCCTTCCCCCGTCCATGCCTGCTCCGCGCCTGATCATCCCCTGCCTCGCCGTTTCCCTCGCCGCCGCCGGCATCCGCGCCGCCGATCCGGTGAAGACCCCGTCGCCCGCCGAGGTCGTCACACTCTCCCCGTTCACGGTGTCGGACACGGACGACAAGTCGTGGCAGGCCACGACCACGCTGATCGGCAGCCGCACCAACCAGGAACTCCTCAAGGTGCCGGTGAATGTCGACGTCATCACGTCCGAGTTCATGCGCGACCTCGGCGCGTTCAGCCTCGATGACGCCGCGCGGTTCGTCGCGGGTGTGGACGTCACCCCGCGCCTCGAGTCGCGCAATGACGAGCGCGTGAACTACCGGGGGCTCAGCACCGGCGGCATCTCCCGCAACTTCTTCACCTGGTACGTGCCGTCCGACGCCTACAACGTGGAGCGCTACGATTTCTCCAAGGGCTCGAACTCCCTGATGTTCGGCGATTCCTCCCCGGGCGGCCAGGCCACCGTCTACACCAAGCGCGCCCGTTCCCGCAACGCGACCGAGCTGTTCGCCAGCTACGGTTCGTACGAGACCTTCCGGTTCCAGCTGGACGAGAACCGCAAGCTGCACGACCGCGTCTTCCTGCGGGTGAACCTCGCCAACCGCCGCAACCGCACCTACGTGCGCGGCACGAACGACGTTTTCCGCGCGGGGCACATCGCGCTGACCTATGAGCCCTTCCGGACCACGACGATCCGCCTCGAGGCCGAGCGCGGCACCACGTTCCGCCTGCGCGCCGACAGCGCGCTGGCGATCAACGACGTGGCCGCGGCCGGTCGCGGCTTCAGCACGAACAACCAGTGGTACGTCACCTCGGACAAGGAGATCATCCAGCGGACGCTCACGAATCCCCCGCTGGCGATCGACCGGAGCGGCCCGACCGGCAACCAGGTCTCGCTGCTGCAGGGCCAGACCCAGGCGGTGCGCCTCCCTGACGGCACCTTCCGCTCCTTCAGCGGCTTCGACCAGTACACCAACATGCTCGGCGCGGTGGACTACAACAACCGCATCTTCAATGTCGCTAACGTCACGGTGGAGCAGCGAATCGGGAAGCTCTCGCTCGAGTTCGCCTACAACCAGCAGTTCCAGCACGAGGACCGGAACGACAACTCGTTCGGGACAAGCCAGACCCCGCCCGTGCTGAGCGTGGATGGCGCGGGCCGGCCTTACATCGACGCGGCCTTCGGGGGCGCCGCCTTCAAGGTGTTCGGCAACGTGGTCAAGGCGGGCCGCGTCGCCGCCGTTTACCCTTTCGACTTCGGCCGCCTCGGGAAGCAGCTCCTCGTCGTCACCGCCCTGCACCAGAAGGATCTCAAGCTCTCCGAGCGCTTCGGGCTCTACAACTCCGCGGCCCCGGGCCTCGCGGTCAACAACGGCATCCGTCTGCGCGCCTACCTCGACGATCCCACCTTCGGCTCGGAGAAGTTCTTCGACCAGTTCCTGGTGCCGAACCTGCCCGTCACGCCGGTATTCAAGCCCGCGTTCTACCACAGCACGACGATCACCGGTCCGTTCGTCGACATCCGCTACGCGCGCACCCAGACCGCCTCGCTTTCCGGCGAATACTTCAAGGGCCGCGTGAACACCCTCGTCGGCGTCAGCTGGAACGCCCTGACCCGCAAGATCCCGAAGGAGTCGGCCTACGCCACGGACGCGCGCGGCATCTTCGTGCACCCGGGCATGCCGCACCAGAACCCGGGCGCCTACGAGTATGATCCGCGCTTTGATCTTTCCGCGCAGAGCAAGATGGCCGGTCTCACGGTCGAGGTTTGGCGGAGCGAGGCGGCCCGCCTCGTCGCGATCGCCTCGGCCTCCGAATCGTTCAACTGGCAGTCGCGCCAGGTGTTCTACGGCCCCGACATCGGTCCGGTCCGCGGCAAGACCAACGAGGTCGGGCTCCGCCTGGAACTGCCGCGAAGGCTGACCGCCACCGTCTCCCTTTATGACACCAAACGCGTGAACGCCGCCTACGCGTGGAATCCCGACGTGCTCAACCTCTCCCAGCTGGAGGATCTCATTAATCCGAACAACGTCCTGCCGGGCGACTCCCGCTACCTCGAGGTGGTGAACGGTCTCAACAACGAGCGACGGACCGTGAACTCCAATGAGCAGTCGCGGGGCGTCGAGGTCACGCTTCAGAGCCAGCGCTGGCTCGGCCTGCAGACGCGCGTCTCGTTCTCCGCCAACCGGGTGCGTGCGCAGGCCGACTTCTCGCAGTTCAGCGCCTACCTGAAGGCCGCCGAGGAGCGCACCGCCGCCGCCAACGCGCCGGGAGGCGACCGCGCGATGGCCGAGCAACCCGCGGTGCTGGCCAACGCCCGGAATGTCCTCACCTCGAACACCCTGACCGACGAGGTAGCCGGTCGCCGCAGCGTTCCTTTCACGGGCAGCTTCGTGCTGGATTACCAGGTGCCGCGCGTGCGCGGCTTCCGCGTGGGCCTCAACGGCGTCTTTACGCCGGACTACAATGTCTACATCCGCGAGGGAAAGCCCTACCGTGCCGGCGCTTCGTTTCCCCTCAACGGCTACCTCATGTACGACCGCCGGATCCTGCAGCGCTACCAGACGACCTTCCGCCTCGGCGTGAACAATCTCCACGACGTCATGGTCGGCGACGGGCGCTACCGGGTCACGGGTGCGACCTCGTTCAACACCACGCAAAACCGCCCGAACTTCATCTATCGCTACGCCGAGCCGACCACTTGGACCTTCAGTGTCACGGCGCGGCTCTGACGCTACTCCGCTGTCTTTCGCCTTGGGAACAGCACGCCAGCTCCGGGTAGGGTTGGCGCTGCTTCTCTCGGCCGGCGGCCCGGCGCGCGCCGGTGTGCTCGACTGGCTTTTCCCCAAGCACGACATCCAGGTTGTCACGGTGACGGACACCACCCCGGTCGGCGCCCTGCGCCGCCCTGTGTCCCCCGCCAGCCCAGCCTATTATGTCGCGGTGAGCGCCGGGTTCCGCGACTTCGGCGGAATCGTGGCCGGCGAGAAAGCCCCGCCGAAGGAGGCGGTTTATCAGGCGATGGGCAACGTGCTGGCCAAACAAGGCTATCTGCCGGCGGGCGAGGGCAGGCCGGCGTCACTCCTGCTCCTCTGGACTTGGGGCACGATGAACACCGACCGCGTGTACAGCTTCAACCCCGACGACACCGAGGGCCGGCAGGTCAACCGCCGCCAGTTGCTGCGGTTCATGGGAGCCTACAAACTGGGCCTCGTCGTGAAGGAGCCCAACGCGTTGATGGATGATGCGCTGATGCCGGGCGTGCTGTTCCGCGACGCCGACCAGGACCTCATCAACGACCTATCCACGGAGGACCTCTATGTCGCGGCGATCGCCGCCTACGACTACGCCGCCGCGATGAGAAAGGAAAAAGTCCTGCTTTGGACGACCAAGATCAGCTGCCCGTCGCGCGGGCTCGGCATGCCGGAGACGCTGCCGGTGATGCTGGCTCTGGCCGGTCCGAACATCGGCCGCGAAACGCCCAAGCCTGTCGCGGTGAAAGCGACCGACAAGTTCAAACCGGAGGTCCGGATCGGCGATCCGACGGTCGTCGAGTATCTGCAGTCGAACGCGATTCCCGTCGCGGAGGTCGATCCCGCCAAGGCCGGCGAGGCGAGGAAGCCCGCCCCGAAGGCGAAGCGGTAGGTGTGCTCCACACACCGCAAGACGTCCGGTCCATGCGAGATCTTTTCCAGGGCGGCTTGGTGTAGCCGAGGCTGGAGCCTCGGACCGGTCCGCTTGCCCGACGGCGGAGCGCGCTTCCGCAGATCCGGGGGAGCCCTCCTCCGCCCAAGCTGCAGCGGGTAAACACCCTCGGCTGAATCGCCGGCACTCCCGAAGAACGGCGGGCGGTCAATCCTCGAGCTCGGCCCAGCCGGTGATCTGCCGGCTCGAGAATGTCACCGCACCGATCCGAAGCCCGAGTGGCTGCCGCGGGTCGAGTGGCAGGTCAGGCGGGCGGACCAGCTCGAGGCGTCCGCGCAATTCGTCCATCGACTCCCCCGCGAGGTCCACGCGCACCTTGCGCTCCAACGGCAATGACCAAACCCGGCTGATTTCCCCGAGCAGGTCGGCGAGGGGATGCGCGCTGGCGACGGGCGATGTTTCGCCCGGCTCAAAAGCAAATTCGCGCTGGGCTCTCACGGGGGCTTCCGGCCGTCACTTGAAGAACGGGAACAGCTTTTTCAGCCCGTCGCGGTCGGGCTGGGTGCCGTACTCGCAGATCTCGAACGCCTCGGAGTGCTGGACGTCGGTGCCGGGGTGCCAGAGCGCCGTCTCCTTCGCGAAGCGCGCCGTGGTCGACTTGAAGCGGCGCGAGAAGTTTTCCCTCACCTGTTGCTGGCGCTGGCGCTGCCCCGCTGGATCCGCCGGGTAGAGCGACGCGTTGCCGTTGGCGCCACCTTCGGCGAACTGCGAGATCATCACGCCCAGCGCGTCCAGCTTCCGCTCGACGACGGGATCGATGTTCACGATCACGTCCGCGCGCGAAGGCGCGGGTTTCTGGAAGCGGTCGGTGTAATACATGAACACCGGGTTCTTCTTCATCGCCGGTACGTCGGGACAGAAGAACGGCACCGTCACCATGTACGCCGCGTCCTGCACGAGCACGCCTGTGTAACGGTGGTCGGGGTGGTAGTCGTTGGTGCGCGGCCCGAGCACGAGGTCAGCGTTCCACCAGCGGATGAGCCGCGTGAGGGTGCGTCGGTTTTCGAGCGTCGGCTCCAGCTCCCCGTCGTGGTTGTCGAGCACCACGCCATGGATGCCGAGCAGGCGGTGGGCCTCGTCGACCTCCGCCTTGCGGCGGCGCGCCAGCGGTCCGCCCGCCTCGCGCCAGTGACCGATGTCGCCGTTGGTCACCGAGACGAAGAGCACGTGGTGCCCCGCCCGCGCCCAGAGCGCCGCGGAGCCCCCGACCTGGATCTCGCAGTCGTCGGGGTGGGCACCGAACGCGATGATGCGTAGTTTGCCGTCCTCGGGCGGGATCTTCACGCCGGGAATGGCGGCGGCGAGGGTTGCGGTCAGAGCGAGGGCGAGCAGTGGGGTGAGGATTTTCATGGGGGTGCGGGAAGCATGAAGGGCCGTCGCGCGACGTTGCAGCAGAAATTCCGGGCCGGAACGCCTGGCGTCCCGCGGTTGAAATACGCGGCCCGGTCGTTTCCTCTTCCCGGCTCCCGACGCGCCGTCCGTCCGACCTTTCAGTCCACGGTCAGCCGCGCCGGGATTTTCCGCCATGCGCCGCCCCATCCCTCTCCATCGCCTGCCGCTGCCGCCCGCGGTGCTGCGCTGGCTGCTCCTAGCCAACCTCGTCACGGCGGGCGTCCTCGGTGGGTGGTATCTTTTTCAACCGGCCGGCCGGCAGGAAGAGGTGCGGCGGCTGGTGGACGGCGCGTTCGCTCGCGAGAAAAACGTCACCTTTCTCGAGATCGCGTGGGATGTCTGGCAGCTTTACTACTCCGATTCGTCTTCCGGGCGCGTCGCCCCCGGCGACAAGAGCATCGTTTACGGCGGTGCGCCGCGGCTGATGGCGGACGACGGCGAGGAGCTGCGCCTTCTCACCAATCGCGGTTACGTCGCGGGCTACAGCGAGCGTCTGCGCAATCCTCGCTGGGTGGCGTACCGGGTGCGCGATCTGCCGCGCATCCCGACTCCGAAGGCGCGGCCCGAGAAGTTCGACGTCGACCGCCGCACGGCCTCGCGGGTCGCCTCCGAAGCCTACTCAGGCAGTGGTTATGACCGCGGCCACTTGGCGCCTAATTACGCGATCGCGACGCGCTACGGCGAGGCCGCGCAGCGGGAGACTTTTCTGATGTCGAACATCACCCCGCAGCGGCACACGCTGAACGCCGGCCTCTGGCGCGAACTCGAGATGCGCATCGCGACCGGCTACCCGGCTCGTTACGGCGAGGTTTGGGTCATCACCGGCCCCGTCTTCGGCCCGTCCCCGCGCACGCTCCGGGGCGGGGTCGCGCTGCCGGAAGCCTTCTTCAAGATCATCATCGACGAGCAGGACGGGAAGCTGCGCACGCTGGCGTTCATCGTGCCGCAGGAGGCGCCCGAGGGGGCCGACCCCGCGCGTTACCTGACGACGATCGATGAGATCGAGCGCCGCACGGGGCTGGATTTTCTCGGCGAGCTCGACGAGGCCTCGCAGCGCGCGATCGAGTCCGCGCGGGCCGGCCGGGTGTGGTGAAGCCGGCGGCCGGGGGAAACTGCAGGCTCGTCAGGAGCCGGCGCGGCCGGTGAGCATTCGCCACCCGCATGACCCGCCCCGAGCCTTCCTCCGTCCTCCGCCGCCTGGCCGCGGTCGTGCCGGCGGGCCGGATCCTCGACGGGCCGGCGCAGCTCGCCGCGTACGAGAGCGACGCGTTGACGGCGTTCCAGACGAGACCGCTCGGGATCGTGGTGCCGGAGACTCCGGACGAGGTCATCGCGGTCGTTCGTTTTTGCCATGCGGAGGGGTTGCCTTTCGTGGCGCGCGGCAGCGGCACGAGCCTTTCGGGCGGCTCGCTGCCCGTGGCCGGCGGAATCGTGATCGCCCTCAATCGCCTGAATCGCATTCGGCGGATCGACCTCGACGAGCGGATCGCGGTGGTCGAGCCGGGGGTGGTCAAGTCGGCCGTGACGGCGGCGGTGCAGGCGCACGGGCTGCACTACGCGCCCGATCCGTCCAGCCAGCCGGTGTGCACCATCGGCGGCAACGTGGCCTTCAACGCCGGCGGCGCGCACTGCCTGAAGTACGGCATGACGTCCAACCACGTGCTGGGCCTGAAGGCCGTGCTCGCGACCGGCGAGGTCGTGGAATTCGGCGGCGCGAGCCGCGAGCAGGCGGGGCCGGACTGGACCGGGCTGTTCGTGGGCAACGAGGGCCTGTTCGGCGTGGCTTTGGAGATCACGCTGCAGTTGCTGCCCCGCGCCGAGTGTTTCCACACCGTGCTCGCCGGCTATGCCACCCTGGAGGAGGCGGGCGACGCCGTGACGGCGATCGTCGCGAGCGGACTTTTGCCCGGCGCGATTGAGATCATGGAGAAGCTCGCCCTCGAGGCGGCGACCGCCGCGGTGCACGCGGAGTACCCGCCGGGTTGCGAAGCCGTGCTGATCGTCGAGTTGGAGGGACCACGCGAGGTGGTCGCGGCCGATCGCGCCCGGCTCGACGCCCTGCTCGCGGCCAGCCGTCCCGTCGAGGTGCGCCCGGCCCGCGACGCCGCCGAGCGGATGGCGATCTGGAAGGGCCGCAAGAGCGCGTTCAGCGCGGTGGGCCGGCTCTCGCCCGACTTCATCGTGCAGGACGGCGTGGTGCCGCGGCGGCGCCTTGGCGAGGCGCTGCGCCGCATCAACGGTTGGTCGCGCGAGATGGGGGTGCGTTGCGCCAATGTTTTCCACGCGGGCGAC
>SXGQ01206522.1_pt1 | contig 15984 bp, 14 predicted proteins | sample 3178371 | NCBI WGS metagenome assembly SXGQ01 (sample SAMN11356859, study PRJNA531348) | freshwater metagenome | isolation source: freshwater sample F1-20 | place: China: Fuxian Lake, Yuxi | collected 2017-12-25
AACGACTCGGCCGGCGCCGTCACGCGGCTGGTCGACATGGGGGTGGAGGCTTTCCTGATCGCCTCCTCACTCGAGGCCGTGCTCGCGCAGCGCTTGGTACGCCGCGTGTGCACGCAGTGCAAGGCCTCCTACGTCCCGGGTGACGAGGTGCTGGCCCAGGTGAGGATCTCGCGCGACAGCACCGGCGGACAGCCGTTCCATTACGGTCGGGGCTGCCCGGCGTGCAGCCAGTCGGGCTACAAGGGCCGGATGGGCATCTACGAGTGGCTGCGGATGTCCGAGCAACTGCGGGACCTCGTCGCGCGCAAGGCGCCCACGCTCGTCATCCGCGACAAGGCCATCGAGCAGGGCATGCGCACCCTGCGCGACGACGGGCTTCGCGCCATCCTCGACGGCAAGACTTCCGTCGAGGAAGTCATCAAGTACACCTGAACCTCCCTCCCGGTACGCCATGGCGAAACTTGCCGTCCGACCCCCCGCCGTCCCCGCGGCCGCACCCCGCCCCGCCGGCCGTGGTCCCACCATCTCCGTTCCCGCCGGCGGCCCGGTCGCACCGCGACGCCGCGGGTTCTCGTTCGGCCGTGCCGTCAACGAGAAGGGCATCACCGTCTTCACGCGGCAGCTCGCCACGCTGGTCAAAGCCGGCATGCCCATCATGCGCGGCCTGGAGGTCCTGTCCCGGCAGGAGAAGCGCAAGGCCTTCCGCCAGGTCATCGAGGACTGCGCCGACACGATCCGCTCGGGCGGCAACTTTTCCGACGGCCTTGGCGCTCACCCCAAGACCTTCGACCGGCTTTACATCAACATGGTGAAGGCGGGCGAGGCGGGCGGCGTGCTCGACACCGTGCTCGAGCGCCTCTCCGTCTTCATGGAGAAGGCGATGAAGATCCGCGCCAAGGTGACCTCGGCGATGGTCTACCCGGCGATCATCAGTTGCGTCGCCGGCGGCATCATGATCATCCTCATGGTGTTCGTGGTGCCGAAGTTCCAGGAGGTCTTCTTCACCATGCTGAAGGGCAAGCCGCTGCCGTGGCTCACCTCCGTGGTGGTCGCGATCGCGAACGCGATGCGCGAGAACCTGCTCATGGTGATCGGCGGGCTGTCCGGCGCCGGTTTCCTCGGTTGGCTCTTCAAGCGTTCCACTTTCGGGACCAAGGTCCTCCACTGGCTGCTCCTCAAGGTGCCCGTGATCGGGGACCTGTTCCTGAAGGCCTCCATCGCCCGTTTCACCCGCACCCTCGGCACGCTCCTCGCCTCGGGCGTGCCCATCCTGCAGGCGCTCATCATCACCCGCGACACCAGCGGCAACGTTCACGTGGCGAACGCCATCAACGTGGTTCACGACCGCGTCAAGGAAGGCGACAGCGTGGCCAAGCCGCTTGAGTCCACCCGCATCTTCCCCGGCATGGTCACCAGCATGATCGTGGTGGGCGAGGAGACCGGTGCGCTGCCCGATATGCTCACGCGAATTGCCGACACCTACGACGAGGAGGTCGACAACGCGGTGGCGGCGCTGACCTCCATCATCGAGCCCGTCATGATCGTGCTGATGGCCGTCGGGGTGGGTGTCATCGTCATCGCGATGTTCCTGCCGATGGTGGAACTGATCAAGAGCCTCAGTGCCTGAGCGGCCGCGGCCCGACGGAGGTCTTATCGGGGGAAACCCGGGCAACCGCCGGGCGGCGTGTCCTCTGGGCGCGGCGGCGCCGGCCGGCGCCGCCGCGCGGCGTCATTTGCGGCTCTTCTTGCCGGCGCCGAGCCGAAAAGACGGATCCATCTTGCGAAGGTCGTCCTCCGAGGGGCCACCGCCGAACTGCGCCCAGTACATCTCCTTGAACGGATTGAGACGCGGGCCCTTCACGCCCTCGTTGACGAGAAGCGGGCGGGCCGACCGCCACCATTGGTCGTACGCGGCGGAGAGATCCGCCACGACGGAGGGGTTGGCGGCTGCGACGTCCGTGGTCTGCCCGTAGTCCGCACGCAGGTCGAAGAGCTGCCAGGAAGGCTTCGCGCCGCCCTCAATCGAGACCAGGGACCAGCGGGTATTGCGGATGGCGCAGTTCCGGTACTGGTTATCCTCGGGTCTCGACTCCGGTTCCCAGCGTCCGACATGGGTGACCAACGTGCGGTCGGCCCACGGCGCCTTCGGGTCGGCCAGAAGCGGCACGAGGCTGCGGCCCTCGACCTGCGCCCTGGCTTTCGGCGGGAGCGGGGCTCCCGCGAGTTCGGATAGCGTGGGGAAGAAGTCGATGTGGGCGGCGAGCGCGCCCACGTCGGCCGGGCGAAGGCGGGACGGCCAGCGCCAGAGCGAGGAAGCGCGGGTACCGCCGAGCCAAGGACTGCCCTTGCTGCCGCGCATGCCCGCGTTGAAGACGCGCACGCCGTTGGTGCCGCCGTTGTCATTCATGAACACCACGAGGGTGTCGTTCTCGATGCCGAGCTCCTGCAGGCGCTTGAGCAGGCGGCCGATGTTGTCGTCGATGTTCGCGATCATCCCGTAGAACTTCGCGGTGTTGGCGTCGGGCACCTTCCCGGCGTAGCGCGCCTCGTCTTCCGCGCGCACCTGCAGCGGGCCGTGGGGTGCGTTCGTGGCGAGCCAGGCGAAGAAGGGCGCGCCCTTTTTCTGGCCCTCGATCCAGCGGATCGCCTGCTTGAAGAAGACGTCGGTGCAGTAGCCCTCGGTCTTGACGAACTTACCGTTGTGCAGGATCGCGGGGTTGAAGTAGGAGTTGTTCGGAGCGTCGCCGCACGAGCCGGGGTAGGTCTGCCCGATGCCGCCGGCCCCGTGGATGAAGACCTCCTCGAAGCCCCGGCTCTCCGGGCGGTAGGCCGCCTCGTCGCCGAGGTGCCACTTGCCGAAGATACCCGTGCGGTAGCCCGCGCCGCGGAGAACCTCGGCGAGCGTCACGGTGCCGGGAGCAAGACGCTCCCGCTCGTAGATGGTGTGGGTGATGCCATTCTTGAATTCGTGCCGACCCGAGATCAGCGCTGAGCGGGTGGGCGCGCAGGTCGGGCTCACGTGGAAGTCCGTGAAGCGTACCCCTTCCCGGTGCAGGCGGTCGAGATTGGGGGTCTGCAGGATCGGACTGCCGTGCGCGGACACGTCGCCGTAGCCTTGGTCATCCGTGATGATGAAGATGACGTTGGGGCGGGAGCCGGTCAGCGGGTCCGAGGCCGCCGCGGCGGATGATCCGGCGGCGGTCAGCAGTCCGGCGGCGAGGGTGAGGGCGGGGAGTATTTTCATGGAGTGGGGTCAGGCAGGAATCGTAGCTCAGGAAATGCCGGGGAATTTCCAGCCGGCGCGGTAGGTGCGGCGCACATGGCGGTTGGCGGCGCTCTCGTTGTCGAAGGCCAGCTTGGCCGCGTTCCACTTCAAGGTGGTCCGCGGGAAGCGAACCGCCACGCTCCCCAGCAGCACGGATTCCGTGAGCGGTCCGGAATAGTCGAAGTTCGCGCCTGGTTTGCCGCCGTTCATGCACGCCTCGGCCCATTCGCTCCAGTGGTGGCCCTGCTCGGCCTCCGGCAGGGCGTAACCGGCGAACTTCGCCGTCGGGTAGAGCTTGGGCGCGGCGATATGGGGCACGTGGAGGATCCCTCCCGTGCCGATGATGATCGAGCCCTGACTGTCGCCGTCGCCCTTGCGTTTGCCGGATTTCCCGTCGGCAGGCGTCGCCTCGCGGATCAGCGCCTGAATGTCGGCCGGCGGACGTTCGTCACCGTCATACCACGTCACGGCCACGGTTTCGCCGGCGGTATAGGGCGTGCCGGGGAAGACGTAATGGATCCGGGCGTTGATCGACCAATTCCACGCGTCGGGTGCGGGACCCTCGGATCGGACCGAAACGGGAGAGGTGAGGGCGAGCGCCTTGAACACGGGATCGAAGATGTGGCAGCCCATGTCGCCAAACGTGCCGGTGCCGAAGTCGAGGCGCTTCCGCCAGTTGCCGGGATGGTAATGCCCCTTGACGAACGGGCGCGGGGTGGCGGGCCCGAGCCATAGATCCCAGTCGAGTGATTCCGGCACGGGGTCGGCGCGGTCGGGCGGCGGGCCGGCGTCGCCCCACTTCTTGCTGCTCCAGGTGTGGACCTCCTTCACCTTGCCGATGACCCCGCTTTGCACGATGGCGGCGGCCTGGCGGTAGACCTTGTAGGAGTGGATCTGGATGCCCATCTGCGTCACGAGGCGTTTCTCGCGGGCCAGCTCCGTGAGCACGCGGGTCTCGTGGAGATTGTGCGCGAGCGGCTTCTGGCAGTAGCAATGTTTGCCAAGCTGCATCGCGGCGAAGGCCATCGGTCCGTGCAGGTGATCGGGCGTCGAGATGTTGACCGAGTCGATGTTGCCCTGCTCCTTGTCCAGTAACCGGCGCCAATCCTGGTAGACGCGCACGTCCGGATGCGCCTCGCGGATCTGCTTGGTCCGGGCGAGATCGGCGTCGGCGACGGCGACTAGCTTAACGAACGGGTTGCTGGTGAGGCTCTGGATGTCGGCGGCGGCCATGCCGCTGGCGCCGAAGCTGGCGTGGCGCAACACACGGCTCGGGGCGGCGGCCGGCAGGTCGCGCGCGAAAAACGGGGCGGAAAGCGCGGCGGCGCCGGTGGCGCGGAGAAAATCGCGGCGGGAGGGGCGGGGGAGGAGCGGGGGCATCGCGAGCGTTGTGCGGAGCGCGCGCGGGCTTGGCAATCCCGAGTGCGGAATCCGGTCGCGCGGCGACCGGACGAAACGATTGCCAATGCGGCGGCTTTTCCGCCGAATCCGCCCCCGCGCCCCGCCTCCATGCCCGCCTTCGCCCTAGCCATCTTCACCGGAGCCTTCCTGCTCTTCCAGGTCCAGCCGCTCATCGGCAAATACATCCTGCCTTGGTTCGGGGGAAGCCCCGGGGTGTGGACCACCTGCATGCTCTTCTTCCAGGTGCTGCTCCTGGGGGGCTACGCCTACGCGCATACCCTGAGCCGGCGGGTGGCGCCGCGTTCGCAGGTGGTGGTGCACCTGACTCTCCTCGCGGCGGCCCTGATGACGCTCCCGATCATCCCGGGCGACTCCTGGAAGCCTATGGCGGACGGCGATCCCGTGTGGCGCATCCTCGCCCTGCTCACCGCGACGCTCGGACTCCCTTATCTGGTGCTCGCGGCGACCGGCCCGCTGATGCAGGAGTGGTTCCGTCGCAGTTCGCCCGGCGTCTCGCCCTACCGTCTCTACGCCCTGTCCAACGTCGGGTCACTGCTCGCCCTCGTGAGCTACCCGCTGCTTTTCGAGACGTTCCTCACGCGGCAGGAGCAGGCGCGGTTCTGGTCGTGGGGTCTGGTCGCGTACGCCGCGGCTTGCGTCTGGTGCGGCCGCCGCGTCTGGCGTCTGACCGGCGCGGAGCTCCCCGCCGCGGCGGCCGCGGGCGCGGGGGAGCCGCCGGCGCCGGCCCCCGGCTGGACGGTCCGTTTGCTGTGGATCGCGCTGCCGGCATGCGCGTCGGTGCTCCTCCTGGCCGTGACCAACAAGATGTGCCAGGACGTGGCGGTCATCCCGTTCCTCTGGGTGCTGCCGCTGGCGATCTACCTGCTCACCTTCATCATCGCGTTCGATTCCCCGCGCTGGTATTCAACCTTTTACTACACGATCGCGCTGGCCGGTTCCCTGGCGGCGGGGTGCGTGGCGCTGCACGTGGGGGCCGACATGGATATCCTGCGGCAGATCGCGATCTACTCGGTGCTGCTGTTCACGGGCTGCATGGTCTGCCACGGAGAGCTGTACCGGTTGCGGCCGCATCCGCGGTATCTCACCTCGTTCTACCTGCTGATCTCCGCCGGCGGCGCGATCGGGGGCCTGTTCGTCGCGCTCGTGGCGCCGGCGATCTTCGACAACTTCCACGAGACGCACCTCGGCTTCCTGCTCACGGCCGTGCTGCTCATCGTCGTCGTCCGCCGCGGCCGCGACGCGATGACGGAGGGGTCCTGGCGGCTGCTGGCGGTCATCCTGGCGCTGGCGGGCGTCTGGGGCCTGCAGCAGGCGGCGGCCGGGAGCGGATCCTGGCTGCGGGCGGAGGGGTGGCTGGGCGCCGCGGCGTCCTTCGAATGGGACGCCATCGCGCGCCGCGCCTGGGTGGTGTGGCTGACGGCCGCCGTCGCCGCGGGGATCATCTGGTGGTTGCGCCGCGGCCGCGCCCTCGCCGGGAACGGCTTGACGGTGGCGGTGCTGGCGGCGGGTACGCTCGCCCTCGCGTTCTCGCTGGGCCTGCAGATCCGCAATTCCTCCCGCGGCGCCGTCGTGAGCGGCCGAAATTTTTACGGCGTGCTGTCGGTGTTCGAGTACGAGAAAGGCAACCCGCTCTCGCATCACTACGTGCTGCAGCACGGCCGGATCACCCACGGGCTCCAGTTCACCGCCCCGGAGCGCGCCGCTCAGCCGACGTCCTATTTTCCGCCGCGCAGCGGACTCGGACTCGCGCTCCGCAACTTCCCGCGACAGCAGAACCAGCGGATCGGTCTGCTGGGACTGGGGGTGGGCACGGTCACGGCCTACGGCAAGCCCGGCGACGTGATGCGCATCTACGAGATCAACCCGCAGGTGGTGGACATTGCGCGCCGGCCGTTCACGTACCTGGAGCTGAGCCAGGCCAAGGTGGAGCTGGCGCTCGGTGACGCCCGGTTGGTGATGGAGCACGAGGAGCCGCAGCATTTCGACTTCCTGATCATGGACGCCTTCAGCAGTGACGCGGTGCCGGTGCACCTGCTGACCCGCGAAGCCTTTGAAATCTACCGGCGCCACCTGAAACCGGACGGCGCGATGATTATCAATATTTCCAACCGCTACCTCGACCTGCGACCCGTGGTCGAGAATGCCGCCCGCCTGCTCGGCTACGATGTGCTCCACATCGACAGCGATGACGGCGCCGGGGAGTACGAGGACGGCGGATGGTGGTTCTACGCGGCGTCGTTCATGGTCCTGAGCAAGAACAAGGAGTTCATGTCGCGGGAGGCGCTACGCGCCGCCGCCAGTCCGCCGGTGCCTCCGCGGACGGATATCCCCCTCTGGACCGACGACTACGCCAGTATGTTCAAAATCCTGAAGTAGTCGCGGACGGCGGGTCCGGGCGGCGGCGCGTTGCGCCGCCCGCCGGCACTTCACAGCTCGCGGATCGAGAGGTTGCGGAACTGCACGAGGCTCGAGGCGGAATTGTATTTTCCGTCCTTGAAGCCGCCGTGGTGCTGCAGGGCGAGGGCGCCCTTTTCCGGAACGCCGGGCAGTTGCGCCTGGTCGATCACGGTCTTCCCGTTCAGCACCACGGTGAGACGGTCGCCCTTCATCGTGATCTCGAAGGTGTTCCATTCGCCGACGGGTTTATCGGCCCGGACCTTCGGGGTGACGCCCGCGCGGACCGCCGGCGGCATCTTCTGGTCCATGCGGTAGCCATAGACCTCGCCGGAACCGACGGGCCAGCACCAGATGTTGATCTGGGCCTTGCTGGTGCCCCGCACATAGAGGCCGGAGTCGGCGTTGGGCGTGGGGGTGATGATATCCTTGCCGTCGGGGCCTTTCTTGTGGCTGCCGTCGGGCAGGACGGTCGGCACCGGATAAAGCCCGGTGGTCTCCTTGATCCGCCAGTCCATGCGCAGCACGAAGTCCTTGGACTCCTTCGCGCTCCACATGTTCTTGTCGCCCGGGGCCTCGCTGCGGGCGTCGTAGTCGATGACCCCGTTGATGACCTTCCAGTGGCCGTTGTCGCCGGCGGGCACCTTCCAGCCGGAAAGGTCTTGGCCGTTGAAAAGGGAGGCGAAACCCGCCTCGGCGGCGGTGGCCGGGGAGGCGAGGGCGATGAGCGCGAACGAGGCGGGGATTAACAGGATTTTCATGGGGTGGATCCGGAGAGCTTGGAGGCGGAGGGCGGACGCGCAAGGCAATGGTCGAGATGGCGATTCAGGGTTCCTGCCCGCCGCCGGCCTTGCGCTTGCCGGTCTTGCCCGGGCGCTTCGCTCCGCCGCGTGCGGCGGCTTCCGCCTCCTGCTCGCGCATGAACGCCTCCCGTGCGGCCGGGTCGGTGCGGGCGCGGAAAACCGGCAGCATCGGATCCTTGGTGCGCACCATCCAAGCCTCGAGTCTCGCGGTCAGTTCGTCCCGTTTGGCGCGGTGAGCCGGATCATCGATGAGGTTGCGGAGCGCGTCGGGATCTCTCGAATAGGCGTAGAGTTCCTCGGGCACCCGGTGCTCGAAGAGGCGTAGGCGGGCGTTGAGCGCCGGGTCGTTCGGGGCGAGCGCGACCAGGCGGCGGTAGGTCGCGGTGCCCTTGGTGGCGGTGGCCATGGCGCGCGTGCCGTTCGACCAGGGGTTGAAAAGATATCCGTGGTCACGGGTGATGATCGCGCGCATCGGGTGGCGGTGCCCGCCGGAGTTCTCGTTATACTCCGCCACGACGTGGTCGCGGCCGTCCTGGTTGCCGCCCCGCAGGATCGGCGCGAAGGAACGGCCGTCCAGGCCCGGAGGATGCGGCAGCCCCACGATGTCCAGCAGCGTGGGCAGCAGGTCGACCGCCGAGATCAGATGGCGGTCGTCCACGGCTCCGGCGCGGGTCACCCCGGGCCAGCGCACCATCCAGGGCGTGCGCGTACTGTGGAAATAGAGCTGGGTCTTCGCGAACGGCAGTGGCATCCCGTGGTCGGACAAAAAGATGATCGCCGTGCGCTCCTCCTCGCCCGATTCGCGCAGGGCGCGGAGGATCTCGCCGAGGCTGTCGTCGGCGCGCCGCACGGAGGAGTAATACAGCGCAAGTTCGCGCCGCACGGCGGGATCGTCGAAGAGGAAGCCCGGCACCGGCACTTCCTCGGGGGAAAACACCCGGCTGGGGCGATTCTCATCCATCCGGCCGTTCTCGCCGTAGAAGGGCTTGTGGGGATCCGAGATGTTGAGGTTGAGGCAGAACGGCTTCCCGGCCCGGCGTGCTTCCTCGATGCCGCGGCGGGTCGAGAGATGGTAGGACGAGGGGTTCTTCTGGTCGAGCTGCGTGCCATCGGGCTGCCGGTCTAGGACGACGTCCCAGGCCGGGTAGGGCGACCAGGGGGTGGAATGCGTCACCTTATGCCGGATACCTGTGTAGTAGCCCGCCGACTGCAGGAGATCCGCCATCACCGGGTAGGTGTTGCGGACCTGGTAGAAGCCCTCGACCCCGTTGTTGTGGGCGTAGCGTCCCGAGAACATCACGTTGCGCGAGGGCATGCAGTTGCCGACCTGCACGAAGGCGTGGTTGAACCGCAGGCTCGCGGCGGCGAGGCGGTCCATGTTGGGCGTGGTGCCGGGGAGACGGCAGCCGTAGACGCCGACGGAGTCGCAGCTCATGTCGTCCGTCGTGATGATCAGGACGTTCAGGCGTTCCGCGGCGCGGAGGCCGGGCAGCGGGGACGCCGCCAGGGCGAGCAGGGCCGCGGCGAGCGGCCGCACGTTGGGGAGGTTCATGGTTGCGGGGAAAAGCGTCGGGGGCGGAGGTCAGCCGACAGCGCCGGCGCGGGGACGTCAAACGCGGGAAAGAAGAAACGCCTTGTGGCGCCGCGCCCATCGCAACCACGCTCCCCACGCGTCCGATCCGGCCGCGACCCCGTCCATGATGGTCCCCCGTTTCCTCCTATCCCCCGACGGTCCCGAGGTTTCCTCGTTCGCCTTCGGACTCTGGCGTCTCGCCGCCGATCCCGAGGGCGCCTCGCCCGCGCGCGTCCGGCGCAAGATCGACGCCTGTCTCGCCGCCGGCATCACCACGTTTGATCACGCCGACATCTACGGCCTCTACACCTGCGAGGGGCTCTTCGGCCGCGCGCTGGCCGAGGAGCCCGGACTGCGCGACCGGATGGAGATCATCACGAAGTGCGGCATCAACGCCGTCTGCGAGAACCGGCCGGGCGCGCGCATCGCGCACTACGACGCGACCGCCGCCGCCATCGAGCGGTGCGTCGAACGCTCCTTGCGGGAGCTTCGCACCGACCGCCTCGACGTGCTCCTCATCCACCGTCCCGATTGGCTCACCAGCGCCGAGGAGACCGCGCGCGGGCTGCAGCGGGTGATCGCCGCGGGGAAGGTGCGTCACGTGGGAGTCTCCAACTACAACGTCCATCAGTACGCGTTGCTCGGGCGTTTCCTGGGCCGTGCCCCCGTCACCAACCAGATCGAGATCAGCCTGCTGCACATGGACGCGATCTGGGATGGAACGCTCGACCAGTGCCAGGCTGCGGGCGTGCATCCGATGGCGTGGTCGCCCCTGGGCGGCGGCCGGCTCGCGACCGGCGAGCAGCCCGAGGCAGTGCGCACGCGGGAGGCGCTGCGCCGGATCGGCGCCGAATATGGCGCCACTCCCGAGCAGATGGCGCACGCCTGGGTCGCGGCGCTGCCCTGCCGGCCCCAGGTCGTGATCGGCTCCAACAAGCCGGAGCGCATCACGGAGGCCGCGGCGAGCGCCGCCATCCGGCTGGAGCGCCAGCATTGGTACGAGTTGTGGAGCGCGGCGCAGGGGCGCCGTGTCCCGTGAGGTCCCGGTTGCCGTGACCTCGCTCGCGCCGACGCCCCCGGCGATCCGCACGCCCGGCCGGCGGGCGGAAGTCGCGTGGTTTGCGGCGCTCTGCGCCGACGACTACGAATTCCTCGGCGTGCCCGACGGGAGGCTGCGCAGCAGCTTCGAGCACTGCGGCGCGATCGTCCGGCGGGCGGACGAGCTCGGCTACCAGAACATCCTGCTGCCCTCGGGTTGGATCGCCGGCCAGGACGCGCTCGCGTTCGCGTCGGCGATGGCGGGGCGCAACCGGCAGATCAACCAGCTGGTCGCGTTGCGGATGGGCGAGGTCTGGCCGCCGATGCTGGCGCGCGCGATCGCCACCGTGGACCATATCGCCCGGGGGCGGCTCACGTTGAACATCATCTCGTCCGATCTGCCCGGCCTCCGGGAAACGAACGAGGACCGCTACGAGCGGAGCAGCGAGGTCATCCGCATCCTGCAGGCGCTGTGGTCGACCGAGGGGCCCCTGGAGTGGAGGGGGCGGTTCTACAAATTCAACCTCCCGAACTGCGAGCCGGCGAAGACCTACCAGCAGAACGGCGGCCCGTTGCTCTACTTCGGCGGCATCTCGCCGGCGGCGCAGGACCTTTGCGCGCGTCACTGTGATGTTTTCCTCATGTGGCCGGAAACCGAGGCCAGCCTTTCCGCGACGATGCACCACGTGGCCGGCTTGGCGGCGCGGCACGGGCGCACGATCGACTTCGGTCTGCGCATCCATGTCATCGTGCGCGAGTCGGAGGCGGCCGCGCGCGCGGCCGCCGGGCTGCTGATCTCGCGGCTCGACCGCGAGAAAGGTGCGGCGATCCGCGCCCGGTCGATGGACGCGAAAAGCGCCGGCGTGCTGCGTCAGGACGCGCTCCGCGAGAGGGCCGGCCCGGATCTTTACATCGAGCCGCATATCTGGTCCGGCATCGGGCTCGCCCGCAGCGGCTGCGCCAGCGCGATCGTGGGCGACCCCGACCAGGTGGTGGCCAAGCTGAACCGCTACCTCGACATGGGCTTCCGCTCGTTCGTGCTCAGCGGTTACCCCCACGCGGAGGAGTGCGAGCTCTTCGCCCGTCATGTCCTGCCGCGTCTGCCCACGTGCCGGTTGAATGAGTTGCAGGGGCGCTTGGTCGCGGATCCGGTCACGCCGCTCACCACCGGCCCGCGTCGCTGAGTTTTCACCGCATGAGCAAAGCACCCGTCAGGTTCGGTCTCGTCGGTTTCGGCGCCTGGGGCCGTTTCCACGCGCAATCCATCGCGGGCAACCCCGGGGCCCGTCTCGCCGCGATCACGGTGCCTTCGGAGGCCTCCCGCGCCGAGGCCGCGCGCCTCCATCCGGGCACGGCGATCTTCACCGACCACCGTGCGATGCTGGCGGCCGGCGGGCTCGACCTCGTCGACGTGGTCACGCCGAGCCACACGCACCTGGCGGTGGCGACCGAGGCGCTGGCGGCCGGCTGTGATGTGCTGCTGGAGAAGCCGATGGCGCTCACCATCGACGACTGCCAGGCGATCGTGCGGGCGGCCCGGCGCCACGGGCGAAGGCTGGCGGTCGGCCACGAACTCCGGCTCTCGTCGCAATGGGGGGAGATCCGCCGGATCATCGACCGCGGGGTGGTCGGCGAGCCGCAGTACGTGTTGGTCGAGCTTTCCCGCAAACCCTACCGCCAAGGGGCCGCCGGCTGGCGTTATGATCCGGCCCGGGTCGGCAGTTGGGTGTTGGAGGAGCCCATCCACTTCTTCGATCTCGCGCGCTGGTATCTGGAGAGCGCGGGGCGGCCGGTGGAGTTGCACGCGTTCGGAAATTCCCGCGATGCCGCGCGGCCCAGGCTATACGACAATTTCAGCGCGGTCTTCCGCTACGCGAATGGCGCTTACGCGGTCGTCTCCCAGACACTCGCCGCGTTCGAGCATCATCAAACGGTGAAGGTGTCCGGCACGCGGGGCGCGATCTGGGCCGGCTGGAGCGGCGCGCTCGACCGCACGCTGGAGCCGACTTTTTTCCTGAAGGTCTTCGACGGGCAGAACCTCGAGAATGTCTCGCTCGCGCGCCATAGCGGCGAGGTTTTTGAGTTGCGCGAGCAGATTGACCGTTGCGTGCGGATGGTGCGGGGCGAGGCCCCGCCTGCCGCGACCGGCGAGGACGGCGTTTGGTCCGCGGGGCTGTGCCTCCTCGCGGAGGAGTCCATCCGGCAGGGACGCCCGCTGCCGGTGCCGGATCTCGGGGAGGGCCTTGCATGAGTTCGCCATCCGCCGCCCCGTCCCGCTGGCACGAGGGGGTCACACGCTACCAGTGGTTGGTTCTTTTCATCGCCTGCCTGGGCTGGATCTTCGACGCGTTCGAGGGCCAGTTGTACAACATCACGCGGGGCGAGATGCTGCCGGACCTGCTGCGGGCGAACGATCCCGCGATCACTCCGGCCGAGCTCACCGCGGCAACCGCCTCGTGGGGTGAGAGGTTCCTCGGTATTTTCCTGATCGGCGGCACCCTGGGCGGCTGGTTGTTCAGCAGCCTCGCCGATCGCTGGGGACGCGTCCCGGTGATGTCCATCACGATCCTGTTCTACAGTGTTTTCTCGGGCCTGACGGCTTTCGCGACCGAGCTCTGGCATGTCGGCGCGCTGCGGTTTCTGGTGGCGATGGGGGTGGGCGGGGAGTGGGCGGTCGGCGCGGCGCTCGTCGCCGAGGTCTTTCCCGCGCACGCCCGGGAGCGGGCGGGGGTGATTTTTCACGCATCCAGCGTGGCGGGCCTCTGGCTGGCGGCGGGCACCGGCCTCTGGGTCGGAGCGGAGTGGCGTCTCGCCTACCTGGTCGGGGTCATTCCCGCGCTGCTGGTCTTGTGGGTGCGGATGAGCGTGAAGGAGCCGGAGTCCTGGAAGCGGGCCAAGGAGACGCGCGGCGAGCAACTCGGGAGCTTTCGCGAACTGCTGGGCGATCCGCGCTGGCGGGGACGGGCGCTCGGCGGCGCCCTGTTGGCGATGGTGGGTCTCGCGACCTTTTGGGGCGTGGTCGTCGCCGGGCAAAACCTCGCCGACGATCTCCTGCGTCGGCTGGGAGTGCCGGCCGGCGAGGCGGCGTCCCGCGCCAAGGTCGCCTTCGGCTTCATCCAGACCGTCGGCGCGGGCCTCGGTATGTTGATGTTCGGTCCGCTCAGCGTGCGGTGGGGCCGGAGGCGAACCTTTGCGGTGATGCACGTCGCGGCGTGCGTGATGACCCTCGTGATCTGCTGGGTCCCGGCGCATTTCGGCAGTTATGCGCTGTTGCTCGTGCTGCTGCCGGTCTTCGGGTTTTTCGCGCAGGGGATCCACGCCGGCTACGCGGTGTATTTCCCGGAGTTGTTCCCGACCCATCTGCGTGCCACCGGGGCCGGATTCTGCTTCAACACCGGCCGGATGCTCGCGGCGCCGGTGCTGATCTGGCTCTCCGCGTGGATGAAGTCGACGTTCGCGCTGCCGGTGGCGGTTTCGGTGCTCGGCCTTTTCTTCCTGCTCGGCTTGGTGGTGCTTCGTTTCCTGCCCGAGACCAAGGACCAGCGGCTGCCGGATGATTAGACCGGGATTCGCTGTTGACGGTCGAGTCCGGTTTCCCTTCGTTCCCCGGTTCAGCGTTCAACCATTATCCCGCCCGGCCATGCGCGACGAGTACATCAAGGAAGCCCAGAAACAAATCCAGGACCCGAATATCCTGATCAACGTGGTCTCCCGCCGCGTGAAGCAGCTCAGGCGCGGTAACCGCCCGCTCGTCGAGTCGCTGGAGAAGCTTGCCCCCGAGGATGTCGCCTTGCGCGAGGTCATCGAGGGAAAGATCAGCCAAGAGCTGGCCTCCTGATCACCACGGTTTCGGTTTTCCCGGGGCGGCGCGGCGATTGCCGGCGCCGCCTTTTTGATTCCCGCTAACCGGGTTCCCGCCATGTCCGCCGCCCGTCCCGACGCCAGGCGCTTCACGGAGATCCGCAACGCCAAGGCGCTGCGGGATTTCTCCGTGGACGAACGTTTCGAGGCCGGCGTCCAGCTGCGGGGCACGGAGGTGAAGGCGATCCGGGCCGGCAAGGCGCAGATCAGCGATGCGTTCGCGCGCGTGGAGAAGGGCGAGTTGTGGCTGCACAACGCCCACATCGAGGAGTACGCCTTCGGCAACATCCACAACCACGACGCAAAGCGGATCCGCAAGCTCCTGCTTCACCGCCGGCAGATCGACAAGATCCGCGTGGCGCTGGAGACGGGCGGAGGGCGGGCCGTGGTGCCGCTCCGGATGTATTTCAAGGAGGCGCTGGTGAAGGTCGAGGTCGCCCTGTGCACGGGCAAGAAGAGCTTCGACCGCCGGGAGGACCTGAAGAAGCGGGTGCAACTGCGTGAGGTCGATCAGGCGATGAAGCACCGGCGCGGCTGACCGCGGGTCCATGCTGCACATCGTCCTCTTCCAGCCCGAGATCGCGCCCAACACCGGCAACGTCGGCCGGATGTGCGCCGTCACCCGATCGCGGCTGCATCTCATCCACCCGCTCGGTTACGTCATCAACGATCGCAACCTGCGCCGCGCCGGAATGGACTACTGGCGGTCCCTCGATGTCCACGAGCACGCCGATTGGACCGCGTTCCGAGCGAGTCCGGCCGCGCCCGCCCGGCTCTGGTTGTTCACCACCAAGGCGGAGCAGGGCCTCTGGGACGCCGCGTTCGCCGACGGCGACGGTCTGGTCTTCGGCAACGAAAGCTCGGGCGCGCCGGGCTGGTTGCACACCGAGCTTTCCGGCCGGCGCGTCCGCATCCCGCAGGCGGACCCGTCGCTCCGTTCGCTCAACCTCAGCACCGCCGCGGGGATCGCCTGCTACGAGGCGCTCCGCCAGGTCAGTCGTCGCACGGGCTGACCGCGGCGTCCCGGTCCTCGCGCGGGATCGCCATCTCGAAAGGCGGCAGCTTCACGTGGACCTTGCGTCCGGCCTCGTCGAGGCCGTGGAAGCTGCCGTGCACGGTGGCGTCGACCCCGGTGACATGGAAACTGTTGTACGAGAATTCCTCGCCCGGCGTCAGGCGGGGGCTTTCGCCGACGATCTTGTCCCCTTCAATCACCAGTCGCTGCCCGTCAACCTGTTCCACCACCCACTTCCTCCCGAGCAAGGTCACCGTGTTGGCCGATGCGTTGCGGATGGTGATGTAATACACGAACGCGTGCGGCCGGTCCGCCGGCAGGCTCGCGCCGCCGTGGTGGTAGCAGAGGCGGTCGAGGCGGGCGGTGAGGCCGGAAAGCTCGCAGGACTGGGACACGTGCGGAAGAGAGCGAGGTTGTCCGTTTCGGCAAGCGGCGCCGTTAGCCGCTTGCGCCGGGCGGGCCGACGCGCTGGATAGGGCCCGCCCGCATGATCTCGATCAGCATCCGGCAGCTTACGAAGCGCTTCGGCACCGTCACCGCGTTGCAGCGGCTCGATCTCACGATCGGCGCCGGCGAGCTTTTCTTTCTGCTGGGGCCGAGCGGCTGCGGGAAG